>Ga0302131_1001978_pt1 | contig 10907 bp, 19 predicted proteins | sample CB9_20m_MG_FD_203105 | JGI IMG/M metagenome (GOLD analysis project Ga0302131, IMG submission 203105) | Marine microbial communities from Western Arctic Ocean, Canada - CB9_20m | ecosystem: Environmental > Aquatic > Marine > Oceanic | place: Canada: Western Arctic Ocean | collected 2017-09-19
CCAACAAACTTATAGTCTATACCCCATAGTATAGCATATCTGTCAAGAATAATCAAGGCTTGTTTCATAATTAAACTACCTGCTGACTGTAAACACGAATTAAGTGCTGCATGTTCTGACCTGATAAACACTTTACGTCCATCTAAGCCTGTTATGTAGCCCTTAGCTGCTGACTGTGCAACATTTTCCTTAAGCTTTGCAAGTGCTGGCGTAGCCTTGAGGAAACTATCCTTAAGTCTTTTACCTACTACTCTACCGCCACCTGCAATACTACCTATCTTCTCGTCACCTGCGCCATATAAATAAGCGTATATGAAAGTCTTGGCCTGATTACGTGTATCAAGACCAGCAGCTTTCTGGTTAGCTGTGTGTATGTCTCCTGTGAGTATAGTGTTAGTATAGTCTGCATCATTCATGAAGTGGGCAAGCATTCTCAATTCTAAGCCAGAGGCGTCTATACCAACAAGCTTATAACCTTTAGGTACTATCCAACATGAGCGACACTCAGGCCCGTAAAGGCTACTAGAGCTAGGCACCTGCGCTAAATTAGGCTTGCTGTGGGTCATACGCCCTGTCACAGCACCATTAGTATTAACGTAACCATGCACCCGCCCTGTGTCCTCATTAGCAGCCTCAAGCCAACTACGTACCTGAGCTATGCGCTTACCTACTAACAGGTAGGAGGCAATCAACTCAGCCTCAGGTATGCCCTTGACATTCTTAAGTATGTCCTCAGACACGATAGGGTGGCCTGTCTCTGTAAAGGCCTTAGGCTTCCATCCAAAGTGCTTAAGGTAGCGACCTATCTGCTGTCGTGAGCCTAAGTTAAACACAGGCCAATCAATACGTGAGAATGGGCCAGCTACTTGCTCCCACTGGTCACCTAAGAACTTAAGGCCTACAGTGCTAAAGTCACCATCCTTCTTAACCTTAGGGGTTACCTCTTTAACAAAGGTAGGTAAAGGTATAAATACTCGCTGTACTTCCTCTTCTAAGCTATATGACTTCTCCTGTAATTCCGCTACTAAATCCCTAGCCTTTGGCGAATCCAAAAGCCAGCCGTTTCTAATTTGCTGCTGTATGATATGCTGTACACCATGCTCTAGCTCAAGGCTATCAGGTTTGAAGTCCTTTAGCTCTTTAAGTAAAGCTTTGTACACCTCATGGTTTACGTTTACATCTTGCTCACAGTAAAGGAGCATATCGTGCGTGTAGTGAGTCCAATCACTATAGTCACCCTTAGGGTATCCAAGCTTCTCGCCCCAGTGTCCTAGGCTGTGTGCCTCGCGCTGTGGGTCAGCTAGTCTTGACATGACTAATGTGTCTGTGATCTTACAGGCGCTAAAGTCAGTGCCTAGTAACTTCTCACATGCTGGTATGTCATAACCTATAATGTTATGCCCTATCACCTCCTGTGCTTGTGCTATTGCTATATTAAATGTAGGCCACTGGCCCTCTACGTATGAGCTTATGACGCCAGTGTCAATATCCTTAGTGATAATGCACCATACCTTTGTAGGCGCTAGGCCATTAGTCTCTATATCGAATATTAATCTAGTCATAGGTCACCTTAGTTAAAAATCGTCATGTGCGTTAGCTGCCTTAATCTCAGGTGCCTGAGTAGCTACCAAGCGACTGCTATGGTTCTCATAAAAGAGCCAGCCAGCTACCCCTGTACGTCCTGTACGTCTACACTTAACTAGTTGCACCTGAGTACAGTTACGTGCGTAATCATCGTCCGTCATTTTGTCCCTTGACAGGAGTATAGTATTGAAAGCAATCTGGTTGATTGAACCGCTGCCCTTCAAGTCATACTCACCTACATCGTGGGCGTCCTTAGCGTGTGGCTTACGCATGTGACTAACAATGATAATACTAACACCTGTATTCTTGGCAAGCTTAAGGCACTTGTCCATAAACGCATCTATCACGCCATTCTCATTACTGGTCACCGCTGCTTGCAAAGGGTCTAGTATTATTATATCACAATCTAAGCCTTTAACCAAGTATTGCATCTTAGCAAATAACTCGTCAGCCTCTAACGCACCTTGATGATCTAAGATGTGTAGCTTGTCACTATTTGCCATCTCGTCATACTTCTCATGGTACAGATTGTAATCCCTGTCCTCATTAGATACATCTGCAATGTTAGTACCCATGTACACTGATAGTAGCTTCTCTACTGTCTCGCCAACATCAGCCTCTAGGAACACACAACCGATCTTCTTAGCACTCTCTACGTACATACCATGCACTAGGTTATAAACCATAGTGGTCTTACCTATGGACGTTAAGGCGCCTATGACTGTCACCTCACCTGCTGCAATACCGCCATTCATCATGGCATTAAGACTACCAAAGCTTGCAGGTAGTGGCGTTACCTCTTCTGTACCTCGCTTAAGAAACTTATCCCATACGTCAGGGTCACCTAGGCTTACGACACCCTCAGGCTTGTAGGCCTTGGCATCCCACCAGCATTTAGTGTACTCACGTACCCTGTTGGCCTTGAGCATATCGCCAGCGTCCTTAAGGGGCAGGGTGCATACCTTAGCCTTACGAGGGCTAAACAGCGGTAGAACGTCCTGTGCGGCCTTGATACCTGCCTCGTCTGAGTCAAAGCATATGACTACCTTATCAAATGTCTCTAGGTACTCAAGGCTGGCCTTAACGTCCTTGACTGCGCTGTTGGCACCTGAGCGAATAGATACAGCGGGAAAGCCACCATTCATCTCATACGCTGCCATAGCGTCTATCTCACCCTCTGTAATGGTTATGTACTTACCACCTGCTGCAAAGGATTGCTGACCAAACAAGCCAGCACTGCCTAGGTCACCTGTGGCATAAAAATCCTTGGTCGCTACATTGCGTACCTTAGTGCCAACTACTTTGTTGCCCTCCTGATTGTGATATGGGTAATGGTGCTTACTAATGCTACCATCTTCACCATTCTCTACTGTGACGCCATAACGCTTGGCTGTATCCATGCTTATGCGTCTATCCTGTATAGCTGCTATTGTGCCTGTCATTTCTAAAGGCCTCGCTCTTGTTGTCTTATTAGTATTAACTACTGACCCATCACCATGCGTATAAGCGTTACACACAAAACACACTTTGTGATTATCGGAGTATATAGCTACCCCATCAGATGAACCACAAGAACCACATGGCCCATGCTTGACAAAGGTACTTTCTGTTCTCTCATATCTCATATAGCTCTGCAAGCTCCTGTGGTGCGTTGTAAGAGGCCTAGCCCTAAGGGGAATAGTAGGGCTAGGGGTTAACTTAAGAGGCCTTAGAAGTCCTCGTCTGTGTTGCTAGTGGCAAGCTCCAGCACCTTGACTTTATCGAGGTATGGGGTGATACCATGTACAGGGTGCTCGTCACCTAGGCTATACTGTACACGTACCAAGGAACCACGTGTAATGGCGCCCATGAACTCGTCACCATTAGCCTCATATAAAGGCACGTTGAACTTAGAGGCGAACTTGCGCTGCTTCTGGCCCTCATACTCACGCATCTTAACGCCCTGCCCTTCTAACTGCGTAATTGACGCATCATCTAGGGTGACTGTCAATGAATACTTACCAGTTGACTGACCCTGATAAAGCTCATGCTCTGTTAGATTGACAAACGCTGCACTACCGTTAATTACCGACATAAAATTATCCTGTATGGGTTTTATTAGGCTTGACCATTATTGACCATGCCTGTAAAGACTAATATTTAGTTCTTATGAACTACTAAAGAGTCTTAAGTAAACTTTAATTATAAACCATTAAAGTTTACTTAAGCATCCTTAAGAAAAACAATTAAGATTAAACATTATGAATAATCCTAAAAGTTTTTCTTTGTTCTTAGGTATATTATACTAAACTTCTTAAACCTTGTCAACCTCAATATGTGTTTTCATCACAATTAAGGTCTATTAGGTCTAAATACTCCTCCTCTAATAGTTGAGTAGTCTCAATGATCTTATGCAACCAAGGTGGTATACGTGTGTACTCACCCGTCTTAATGTCAAAGTGATAGCCATAAAAATCGTCAATTGTAAGCTCGTTAGCCTCGCTCATATGCCATTGCACCTCGACCTCTATCATTACGTCTACGCTTAATACATCAATCTCAATATTTATTGTGCTGTTAGCCATGGGCTATCCCCTTTAACTTCGTTTATATTTATATCAACTTCCAGATCAACATTGTAACTCGCTTCGTTTGAGTATGTCAAGCACCGCCCACATAGATCAATAAATAGGTCTGTGGTTCTATCCTTACGACTTAACTCTATGTCATTCAATATGACGTTACAGGCTTTACAGCGCATCTTAAGCACCTCCTGTGCTTGTGATAGTCTCTAGGCCTTGTATGTCCTTAATGGCCTTTAGAGGCGACTTGAGGCGCTTTACTGGCTTACCTAGGTATACACTATACTTCCATAAGTGTAGACCAACAAAACATGGGCCGATTGTAACTTCATAACGTGTCTTTAATAACCGCTTACGTGTAATTGTTTTCATAATATTTTACTCTCTTTTTTACTTAGGTTATGCCTTACTCATGCAAGGCTTAGTGCTATGCTACTTGGTCAATTAGTTAATGTCAAGCTTATTTTCAATCCACTCATCAAATGTATAATAATCTAATGGGTAACCATAGGCGACCCCTTTAACTTTAGGCGTGAAGGTCTCTATAAGCTCGCCTAAGGCCTCTTCATTGCCGTGTAATACCTTACTAGCACCTACAAGCTCGGCAAGCACAGGCGCTAATTTAGAGCGCCCTAGGCCTGTGGCGGCTTGTATATGCTCAAGTGTTAGGTATGGCTCGCTCCAGTTTAATTCAAGCAGAGTATTGTATACTTCGGTCGCTTGAGTGCTTAGTTTATTTTTGCTCATGGCTTGCGCCTCCTTTCCTAAGGTTTACTATTAGCTCATTAGCTTTTGCTATGGTCATCATTACGCCATGGTCGCTTAAACTGGCAACCACTAGCTCGGGGTCGCTCAAGGCGATAGCAAATTGAAAATTAACGTCATACTGTATATCGTCAAGTTTGGTTAATAGTGTACTCATGTTTAACCCCTTGCATATTGCATCATAAATCTAATGTGCTCAAGTCTAGCAGCACCCTTTCGGCTTGCTAGGTTCCCTAACCAAATGGCAACATCATTGCCACTCTTGCCAACACCACACCATATGCCCTTAGTTTCATACTTCCCGTCTTTACCTGCTGTTATCCATTGCCCTGCCTGTAGGCCTTTACGTTCCTCTTGATTTAACGACCATATGTCTACTGTTTTTTGATACTTTGCCATGATGATTTATCCTTTCTTTTATATTTAATTAAAAGCCACGTGTGTAGCGTAAATGATACAGAATACGCCTATAGAGGCGCCTAAGGCGCTTAAGCCTATGCTTAGGTACTTGTCTAGCCTTTCTTGCTTGCGCACCTCACAGGAGGCCTGTAGGCGCTTGTGTTTGTAGTCTTTCATTGTGTGCGCTCCCAACATTTTTGTTCTAATTCATAATAAGGGTAATCTAAGAAATCACTATTATTATAATGACGTTCAATGATAACTCTTGCTTCATTAACAGATATTTTAGCGATTGCTGCTAAATTACCTAGATTTAAATCGCTGTTGTTTAAGTGTATTTCAATCAATTCTTGGTTTAGCATTTTGTTACCTATCCATTAGTTTATACATTATATAACTTAGAACCACAGGCGACATGAGAATAGCGCCTATTAAGAGTAAATCGTTAATCAGATACATGGCTTATTATCCTGTAGGCTCGTGATTATTTTTTACACGTAAATAGCTTGTAACTTTGCCGTCTACCATGCCGCTAATTAAGCCGCCTAAGCTATTACGGCAGTCTAAAGGGCCATGTAAAGCATTTAATCGCCTAAGCTCGTACAGTGTGCGCTCTTTGTTATCTGTACAGCAAATGATAGCTAGTGTGTTTTCCCTATCGTGCTGTTTAGTAATATATAATGTTCTCATCTTATGCTACCTCTTTGTCATTAACGAATGTAATGCCTTTACGTGTGTATACATCAACACCTAAAGCTCTTAGGCGTGATTTAGTGGTTCTAGTAGGCCATAACGACAAAGTATTTATGTCCGCTATAATTTCATCGTTATAGTGGTCAAATACTGCAATTTTGTGACCATGTAAGAAAACCATAGATACCTCACTATTGGCGAAATAAATTACTTCGGTATTGTCTTTTGACCACGTAGATTTAGAATGTATAGCATTGTTCATTTGTTGTTCTATTAATCGCATATTGGTTCCTTTGGCCCTCATATGAGGGCATTAAGTTAAGATTGATTATAAAGGTAGTGTAACGTAAATGTTACCAGTTTTAAATGATTGTGTATAGCATTGATCTGCGGGTATAGAGTCGACTTGCTTGAATGCTCCTAAGCCTACCCTTGTCCCATCATTGTTACTCAAACGAGCGCCACCATAGGCTGTCACACGTAAAACAGCGTCTTGGTTATAACGATCAAAAGCAATGTTTTTTAGTGTGGTGTACCCATAGCCTGAGGGTAACTCAACCATGTAGGATTGTTCCCTATCGCCTTGCCATACACCCTCGCATACTTCGTAGATATAACCCGCACGATCTAAATAATACTCAAACTCTTTGCGGGCCTTGTGCAATTCAAGCTGCGACTTGTTTGGCCTATCTGTACTCATTATGATTTTGGTCATGTTGTAATACTCCAGTTAGTTATTAGTTAATGCTTGCGTTATTCGATAGGCCTAAGATTCTACACTAAGCCTATCTGACAATACAAGTATTATTATAATGTTCTATTATTGCTAATAGTATCCTCTATGCTTCCAAAGTCTGGTAATATATCAAACATTAGAAAATGCTTAATTTCCCTATTCTTTTTAAATGTTTGGAAGTCGCCATCTATTACAGCTTGTTCCATTGCTTGTATGGCATTTACTAGCTCTAGTCTCAACGCCTCAGTCATTCCCATATTATCCATTGTAGTGCTCCTGTGGCCTCCTATGAGGCCTGTGGTTGATTGTTACTTAATTAATTTACCTGTGATTGTATATTGTGTGCTCATGCCTTCCATACTAGAGCTGACCAATTCCATGAAAGACCTATCATCATTTAAATTATGCTCATTAAAATTTTCACAAGCATTTAGAATTGCATCCATTAACATACGCTTAGGCGCTTTATTGATTTTATCCTGTGGGATATTGTTATAAACATAATCACCCTTTGGGGTAAACTTCCAGCCCGCTGAATGAAAGGCCCAATCACGTATTTCCTCATAATACTTATTGTCGCTATTATAGCTAGAAGCGCCATTGTGTAATGCAATGGCCCATAATACCTGCTGTGGTGAATAGTCAATTATTGCTGTGCTATATAACATAAATGCTCCTGAGGCCTCCTGTGAGGCCTGTGGTTAATGTGTGTGTATTAACAGTAAAAGTCGCCCTGCTGTGATGGTGTATCATCACCTATCAAGGTTACAAAATCCTCACCATTAGACAATAGCTCCCAAAGCTTTTGGGCCTGTACTTGATGGAACATCATAGATTCTATAATGGCCCTTTCTTGTGCTTCCGCTTGGGTGGTGAAAGGCCCAGATAAGGCCTTACTACCCTTTGCTACACACCATTGACCGCTAGTGGTTGGTTTGGCTGTATACTTCATACCTGTGCTCCTGTGGCCTGTGGCCTGTGTTTGAAGTGGCCTTATTGCCTGACTTCGTAAACTACGTGTCAATTTTAACGCTAAGATTGGCTGTTGTCAACCATGACTCATCAGTCACATAATAAATAAAGTTTGACACAATACCCTAAAGTATGCTATTCACGCGCACACGCCAATAGATAGGCGCTACAATAGATGGCACAAGTATTGCATAAAGCAAGTATCATGCCAATAACCTAGAATCAACGTAAAAACATTATCCATATGTTGGCCTAGGTTTACCATAGATAGGCTTAGAACGGCTTATATAAAGCCTTAGATACTTGTGGATAAGTTATGCACATATGCACAGAGTTATCCACAGACTCACAGGTTTGCTTGTGTGTCAAGTGTCTCCATAGGCACCCACATTGGCATACCTTTGTCAACTTATGTGACTAATGTTACCTAAATAGTCACGGGTTGACATAACACTTGACCTATGTTAACTCAAGCACTTAAGGTTTCCCTTAGCATACCCAAGTTCTTAAGTCAACCCCCGTGACTAATGTGCCTTTAATAGTCACAAGTATTGACACATGTCCCAAGGTATGCTAAGGCCTTGAGTTATCCACAGGCAACCTAAGGACTTGGGGATAACCAGTGGATAACCAGTGTATAACCAGTGGATAACTTCTGAGCCTGTGGATAACTTTGGGGGCGGGGGGGCTGTAGGTTCTGGCTTATGCAAAGGGTACCACTTAAGCACAAAAAAGTAGCATTTTACTTTGACAAAAGTCAATAAAAGATTACAAAAGAAAACACGGGCAAACCCTTGGTGTACACGGGAATGAGAGTTATTCTCATGTGTAACCTAAAGGAAGAACATTAGTTACATAGAGTTACAAAAGAAACACAAGAAATATATTGACATTCTGCTCTAAATATGTTATAATATACTTAAGTTGTAAAGCTTCTTAAGAACCTTTTAGTTATTCATTAATGATCAATTAAAGCATTACTTAAGAATCTTTAGTATACTTAAGACTCTTACAGTTTATTCATAATGAATTAATTAAAGATTCTTAAGTATACTTAAGTAAGACTCAATCTCAACAAAGAGGTAATTGATTTGTCAATAACAAAAGAACCCGCAGTTGCTAAACGCAGAGGTAGGCCACCTAAGTCAACACTAAAGAAACCTAAGGGTATTATTGGTCGGCCTAAGGGTGACGCTACAATTATCAATGAGTACAAAGCTAGGATGCTTGCTTCCCCTAAGTCAGCTAAAGTCCTAGAGGCTATCTTTGATGCAGCCTTAGACAATGACCATAAGAACCAAGCCTCAGCATGGAAGCTTGTAATGGACAGGGTAGCTCCTGTAGCAGCCTTTGAGAAAGAAATCATTAAGGGTAGTGGTAAGTCATCCATACAGATTAACATCACTGGCGTAGGCTCTACGGACATCTCAGGCTCCCAAGACACAGATGCCCAAGAAGGGGAATACGAAATAATATGAGTGCAGACTTAAACATAGAGCTATTAGATTGGCAGAAGGAAGTATGGGCAGACCCTACTCGCTTTAGAGTAGTAGCCGCAGGACGAAGGTGTGGTAAGTCCCGCCTAGCTGCTTGGCTTCTTATTGTCAATGCCTTACAAGCCGATAAGCCTAACTCCCATGTCTTCTACGTAGCACCCACACAGGGTCAGGCTAGAGACATTATGTGGAGTCTTCTAGTAGAGCTAGGCCAACCAGTAATCCGTAGTTCCCATATCAACAACATGCAAATAACCTTAGTCAATGGTGCAACCATAAGCCTTAAGGGAGCCGATAGACCCGACACGATGCGTGGCGTAAGTCTTAAGTTCCTATGCTTAGATGAGTATGCAGACATGAAACCTGAGGTGTTTGAGGAAATCTTAAGACCTGCATTAGCAGACCAAAAGGGTTCTTGCTTATTCATAGGCACACCCAAGGGTCGTAACCACTTCTATGACTTATACAAGTACGCAGAGCTAAGTGGGGATGATGATGTCACCTTTAGTGCTTGGCACTTCACAAGCTACGACAATGAAACCTTAGACCCTGAGGAGATAGACGTAGCTAAAAAGAGTATGTCAACCCATGCTTTTCAACAAGAGTTTATGGCCTCCTTTAAGAACCAAGGTTCTGAGATGTTTAAAGAGGAATGGCTCCAATTCGGCACTAGGCCCACAAGTGATGGAGACTATTACATAGCCATTGACTTAGCTGGCTTCCAAGATGTCAGTAAGAAGAAAGGTAAGACTAGCCGATTGGATAACTCTTCCTTAGCCATTGTTTTTGTCAATGAAGAGGGTTGGTTCGTTGAGGACATGATCTATGGCAGGTGGACTTTAGATGAAACAGCAACTAAAATATTCCAAGCAGTAAAAGATTATAAACCTTTATCCGTTGGTATTGAGAAAGGAATATCAAAACAAGCTGTTATGTCTCCGTTAATGGATATGATGAAGAGACAGTCATTCTTCTTTAGAGTTGAGGAACTAACCCATGGTAACCAGAAGAAGACTGACAGGGTTATGTGGGCCTTACAGGGACGTTTTGAGCATGGTCGTATAACTCTTAACAAGAAGAAGAAGGATTGGCATTCACGCTTCTGTGACGAGCTATTCCAGTTTCCTGACCCCTTAACACATGATGACCTAATAGACAGTCTAGCCTATGTAGATCAACTTGCTAAAGTAGCTTACATAGGCAACTTTGAAGAACAAGATGACTTTGAAACATTAGATTTAATCAGCGGATACTAAACATATGAAAAACGATTACAATGAAAGTACAGACCCAATTATTATTGAGCAATCCTTAGAAGATTGGGTACTCACTAAAGTGGACGATTGGGGCGACTACTACGAGAATAACTACAGTGAGAAGCATCAGGAATACTATCGTCTATGGCGTGGTATTTGGAATGCCTCAGACAAGACACGACAAGCAGAGCGTAGTCAGATCATTGCACCTGCCTTACAACAAGCTGTAGAGTCTAACGTAGCAGAGATTGAAGAAGCTACCTTTGGTCGTGGTAAATACTTTGACATTAAAGATAACATGGGCGACTCAGATACTGGGGACATTATGTTCTTACGTAAGAAGCTACATGAAGACTTTGACATGGCTAAGATCAGGCGTGATGTGTCTGAGTGTTTAATTAACTCAGCAGTCTTTGGTAATGGCATTGGTGAAGTAGTCTTAGAA
>Ga0302131_1001993_pt1 | contig 10853 bp, 7 predicted proteins | sample CB9_20m_MG_FD_203105 | JGI IMG/M metagenome (GOLD analysis project Ga0302131, IMG submission 203105) | Marine microbial communities from Western Arctic Ocean, Canada - CB9_20m | ecosystem: Environmental > Aquatic > Marine > Oceanic | place: Canada: Western Arctic Ocean | collected 2017-09-19
CCCAATCATCAGTAATTTGGTAACTGATTTCACCGAATATCGCTTTTTCGATGGTTTCATTTTCACTTTGTGAATAATACTCAATAGAATCAGGTCTTAAAAATCCTTCCGCTTGAAATACATCAATTGCAAACTCATCAAACCCAGGAGTGAACTCTTTACTGTAACCTTCGCCTTCATCTTTATTGTAGTAACCCCCAACAATCCAACTGAGATCACTGTCAGACGTGGATACCAGTCGTATTTCCTGAGTAAAAGTATCGACGGACGTCACATCCTCGGTATATGCAGCGAATGAAGGAAACTCTTCATATCCATAATTTAATCTGATAAGTAAGTCGGTCTGATCGCGACTACCACTGCGTTCAGTATTGGTGATACCTGTCGCTGAGACAAGTTCGGCAAACCCTAGATCGGCTTTCATTTCAAGGCTTAATAAATCATTTTTACGTTGGAAAGGTTCTACGTAGCGATAAGCTGATTCAAATTTGTTAATTTCGTTGAACAGTTCACTTTCTGACGACAAAGAATTGTATTGTGATATGGAACGGCCTTCTAATTCTAATTTTTGATAAAAATAGGTCAAGGTGCTATCAAACCAGTCTGTAGGCTGCCAGCGCAAAGCTACTCTGCTAGTCAAGGTTTGCTCACCGTTGGCGTCTTCAACTGAAGTAAGGTTTGTTGCCACATCACTAGGGTCATCCCAGTCTGGATCTGGTAATGATACTCCAGGTTCTTTAACCAGATAGTTGTAATCGATAAAGCCGGGATCATCTAAATAGTTCATGGACATACGAACACCCAGAGTGTCGTTTATTATAGGAAGGTTGAGAATGAAGCCACCTTCTGCTCCTGTACTTCCACTTTCTTGTGTTTGTGAAATATCTGCGAACACTGATCCAGATATAATATCAAGATCAACAGGGTTTGGTATGTATCTTAATGCACCGCCAAGGGTGCCTGCTCCGTATAGCGTGCCTTGTGGACCGATCAATACCTCGACGCGTGCCATATCAATTAAGCGCATATTAACAAGTAATGGAATTTCACCGACATATGTAGCAACCGTGCCGCCGTTGGAGCCTGGGCCAGAGGAGTTAGTATTCAGCCCTCTGACGATGATAGGTGCGTTTGACCTACCGCCTTGATCGGTGATGGTTAGTCCTGGGACCCACCTAGCAATATCTTCTAAGTCATTGATTTCCTGCTGCTCGAGTAGGTCAGGAGAGAGTGCGGAGATATTTATTGGCACTTCTTGCACAGTACCAGAGCGACGAGTAGCTGTGACTTGAATAGTCTCCATTTGTCCATTAATGTCGGGGGCCACTTCTTGCGCTAATGCAACTTGGCTTGTTAACATACCACTGATGGGCAAAAGAGCAATATTGATTGCCATAGCGACTTTACTGAGTTTAATTTTACAAGTTATGTTCATGTTTACGTCTCTTTTATGCTGTTTAAATAGTTGTTTGGCTGCGCAAAAAATTTAAATGTAACGTGTGATTGGGTACGTTTAGAGTGATTTTTATTACTTTTATTTTTCTTCACATACATTATGTAGCGGAGTAAACAGCTTGAGTACTGGCACTATTACCGAATTGACTACGTCATTTAACGCATGAACTGGGATCATTGAATATACTTTCGAGCTCAGTGGTATAAGGTCGATAACGCTTCCATCTGCCTATGGATTTTTGATTTATGGGCTCTCTGACTTGCATTTTACTTGCAGTAGAGACGGGTGCAGTGTTTGATTCTATTTGTAAACATTGTTGCTGCCAATCAAGCCCACAAAAACTAACAAGTTCGCGGGCATGCATCTCGGGATCTTTGCTCAACAGTTCGTATTCCACCAGCTTAGTGCCTGCTTCATCGTATTCACTCCACACATCTATCCAACGTCGGAACTGTTGATAGAACCAAGCACAATCTGGCAAGCTTTGGGTGTAGTTGTAATGAGGATTACTGATAGAAAAAAGTTGCCTAAAATTACCTATACAGGTGTCTAGTGGATTTCTAACCAGACAGACTATTTTTGCATCGGGAAATGCCTGGCGAATAAAAGGTAAGTAGAAAAAATTAAAGGGAAGCTTATCGACAAATTTCCCCTGATTTTCACCAATGTGTGCCGTTCTTGTCAAATAAGCCTTTGCTAGGCTAGCAAAGTCAATATTATGCTTAGATTCAAAAATATCTACGTCAAGTACTGAATTACCAGTAGATTGACTGGCTTGTTTTAACAGTAAACTAAAATCTTCGAGTTCGCCTCCTGGGGTTACATGGCTGTGACTAGATAGAATACGTTCAACCAAAGTAGTGCCAGAACGTGGCATTCCCACTACAAATATAGGTCGTTGACTATCCGAATTTTTTCTAGGCGTAGGTCTCTTTTTTTGACTTTTGATGATGTTGTGAAGGCTTTCGAAGATACGTCTGTCTGCATCGCGGTCGTAGGGCATTACAGCAGACTTTTTCTGCTTCGCCCTGAGTAACACTTCAAAGGCCGCAGTATATTTTTCCTGCTTTTCATATTCCTTAGCCAGTGCATGGCTAACGTGCAGAGTTGCCTGAAGAGACAACTCTGCACCAGATTGTTTGTGACTATCTAGCATCATCTTTAGCGCACTTATGTGTTTATTTATGGCTGAACCACTCGTTAAGTCGGCAACAGCAAAGTGTGCTTGATGATAGTTTGGTCGTAAGTCTATTGCGTGGGTTAAAGCAGTCTTGGCTTCGTTATACTGCCCGCAAAACTTAGCAGATACCGCATAATTATATAAAACTTCTGGTGTGGTTTTTTTTTCTATTGCGCGTTCAAAGCATCGAAGTGCTTTTTGATGTAATCCGACTAGACTTAAGGTGACACCCAAAGTGTCCAATTCATAGAAAGAAGTTAATTGGTCAATATCAATGGTTTTCCCAATGTCTATTACCGCATCAGAGATACCCAATAGCGAATAGGATTTGGCCAACTCCACTCGATATTTAGGTATATCTTTGATATTAATAGCCAGCTTCAGTAATTTGCTGGCTTTGACGTATTGATTTACATGGATATTGATTAAAGCTAATAGATAATAGGACTCCTGGAAACTTGAATCTTCGTTAAGAATATCAACACACGTTAAATGTGCTGCCTTAATATCACCCTTTTTAAAAGCAATGACAGCATTCTGATGCGACACCCTATATTGCTGCTGAATATCTGAGTCAGCGTGTAAACTCTTAAGCATTCTGTTTCCTCAATCTCATTGATTACTTTGCGAGTGTCCGAATGGCGATGCCGGCTGCCGTTGTTCTGTTTTCTACTCCCAACTTTGCAAAAACCTGTTCAAGATGTTTATTAACAGTTCGTGAACCAATATTCAGGATAATGGCTATCTCTTTATTGGCTTTTCCATTAGATAACCAATATAAAACTTCAGACTCTCTGCTCGTAATATTTAGCTTTGACTTGAGTATATCTTCACCAGAAACTGTTTCGATAAAATGGCAGATGCGGAAGGTACAATCTCCGTTTAGCTGATTAGAAACTAACGTAAGTTGACACAAACCTTCTGCATAATTGATTTTGAAGCTAGTACCTTCGTTGGCAGGGGTTTGAGTAATGTTAGCTACAAAAGGCATAAGAGACTCACTGAGCCAATCATCAGAATGTGGGATATTTGATAAAAAATCATGAGTTTGAGGCGTTGCCCAAAGTAACTCTCCATTTTTGCTAACAGCAAAAAGTGACTGACCAATACTGTCTAATGCGTTTTGCGCACTAGATGTTATTTGAGCATTGCTTACATGAGTTTTTATTCGGGCGATCAGTTCTTCAGGATTAACAGGCTTAGTTATATAATCTACGCCGCCAGCGTTAAAACCTTTAAGGATATTTTTAGAGTCTTTCAGACCAGTCATAAAAACAACTGGAATATGGCTTAAGGCTCGATTCTGTTTAAGTCGAATACAAGTCTCAAAGCCGTTCATTTTTGGCATCACAGCGTCAAGCAAGATGATGTCTGGCTTAATTTGTTCGGCAATAATGATAGCCTGACTACCTTCAAGTGCGACTAGAGTGCTTATGCCCTCTTTTTCCAATATGTCATTCACCAAACTCAATGAGTCTGGTGAATCATCTACTACAAGAACCGTATACATATTTGACCAACGCTAGTTTACATCCAACATCTATTAACCCTGTTACACGAATTAATAATTTAACTGCAGTGACTCCAATCAATTTTATTAATCTGAAGTGAAAACTTCAAAGCAATTATCGTTCCACAGCAAAATTTTCTTATTAATCTTACACGTCTTGTTCTTATTAAAAATGCGGGCTAGAGTTTATTCGCTCAATGCCAATGGATCTAGGTAGTCTGGCTGAGTGAGGCCCACTTTGCGCATAGCAATTCCAGTTAGACAAGCATGCATGATGTAATTTGCGGTAAGCGCTGTTTTGTAGCTTAAGTCCAGATAAGGTGCAATATCTAACATTTCAAAGCCAACTACTTCGGTCTCTGCACATAAACGCCGAACTAGCGATCTTGCTTGTAGTGTTGAAATGCCGCCTGGAACTGGTCTGCCTGCTCCGTGTGCGTATGCAGGATCTAAGACACTCATGTCAAAAGAAATGAACGACTTACCCACGCCCGTGGCTTGTTTCATTGTGCTATTGACAACGTAATCCCAACCACTTGTTTCTATCTCAACCATTGTATGATATTTGACCCCTTGAGAGCGTAACCACTCAAGCGCTTCTTTGTCTTGAGATGGCCCTCGTAAACCTATCTGCACTAAATTTTCTGCTTGTACAAGGCCATCTTGTAACAGGCGTGACACGCTTTGCTTATCAGAATAGTAGTGATCCAGACCAAGCGCTCCATTATAGTGAGCATCAAGTTGAATAACACTGATGTTCTCTTTTCCGTAGTTGTCGGCCATCGCCGCTACCGTCGAATACATAATTGAATGGTCGCCACCGACAATAAAAGGCACTGTTCCGGCCTTGACCATTTCACCTATTTGCTTTCGAATATGCTCTATGTTTAGCTCAGTACTTAAATATGCGGTAGCGATATTACCAAAATCAGCAATATTAAGAATTAAGGTAGGGTCAACTCCGCCTGCTATGTCATAACCCCCAAGGCCATACATACCTCTGAGTACGGTTGGCGCATGCTGTGAATCACGCCACCCTGAGCCAAGTGCCAATGGCACACCAACAAATGCAATTTCTACTTGCCCAGCAACAAGATCTTCGATACGGATCGCGACGGGTGAATTCGCGAAGGTTGGTATACCATCTCGTTCATGAACATATCGCTGAAGATTAATAGGGCCTGGAGTTCGCTTGAACTTGTCGAGTATTGCAGGCTTTATAATTTTCCTTTTATTGTAACCAGGTGCATCGGTATTCAGTGGAATACTAGTACTGTCAGCTGTCGTCGATAATGGCTCTAGAATAGAATCTTTAATGTTACTTGCACTGTCCTGACCCTCTTGAAAGCCTGCAGCGCTTATTGTTGCCATCATATCTATCACATATTTTTTTACTTGTTGTGCATCTCTGTGAGCTAATTGGTTTAGTACTTTTTCCTTGGTTAAATTAAACCAGCGTAATCGCTTAGCGTCTCTTAAGAATGCGAGTTCATCTTCGGTCAAAAGCCGCAGTTTTAGGTTTTCTGTAGGAGGTAATGTCACATTGGCAGAAACACTATCATTCGTATTTGTTGAGCATGCAGTTAAGAACATCATGAGTAAAGTCGTCGCTACAAAAGCATTGGATTTACTCAATAAATATGTAATAGGGTTCATTTATTATCTCCATAATAATTGTCTTGGGCATGGTCTGAAGAAAGTTCACTAATAAAGCCTTTTTCGGTTATGCCCTTTTTATGCATGGCTATTCCAGTCAGACAGGCAAACATCAAACTGTTTGCGTTCAGTGCGCTGACATAAGTTGAGTCAAGTGCAGGAGCAAGTTCAACGATATCAAAACCTACCAACTTAGTTTCTGCGCAAAGTCTGCGTACAATAGGAATAGCTTCACGCATTGTTAACCCAGCAGATACCGGCGTTCCAGTACCAGGCTGAAATGCAGGATCAAGTACGTCAACATCAAAAGAGACATAGAGATAGTCGGTATTCTCGGTGGCTTCCTTGATCACTCTTTCCATCACTGCATCCCACCCCCGACGTTCTACTTCTGCCATAGTGTGGTACTTCATACCAATTTCTTTTTCCCATTCATAGTAACTTTTACTGTAATGAGCCCTTAAACCAACCTGAATAAAGTCTTCTGGGCGCACGTGTGCTTCTTTCATTAACCGATAGATGGGTTGTCCGTGACTGAGTAAGTGCACGCGGCCCCTTCCTGTATCTAGGTGTGCGTCAAAATGCACAACTGCTACTTTACCTTTGCCATAGACATCAGCCATAGCTGCAACATTAGGGTACTCGAGTGAATGGTCACCTCCAATAATAATTGGAATTGCCCCAGTTTCAGCAATTTCACGAACCATTTTGCGCACTTCTTGCACACTACGCTCAGTACTTAATTGGTCTATGGCGACGTTGCCATAGTCCACAATATTGAGTACTGAGCTTGGATTAATAAGTGTAGAAACATCTGTACCACCAGTACCTCTTCTTAGCATTCGCATAGCTCTTGGGCCATGGATCGCATCGCGCCATCCTGAACCCATGTCCAAAGGTGCCCCCAAAATTGCTACGTCGACCTCTCCGGCAATTAAATCTTCGGGGGTAAGGGCAACCGGTGCGTTAGCAAAGGTTGGAATGCCTGAACGACCTCCACCTATGTAGCGACCTAATGAAATCGGCCCTGGTTCTCTGTCGGGATTCATCGATTGAGGTCGCTTTAAGCGCCAGCTATTAAAATTAGGTGAGGATTTATTGAGTTCAATCGCTTCAATATCACGACCTTTTTTAAATTCCATCTGATCGTAGATGGACATAATGGTATCGACGTACTCCTCGGTCTCGTCTGTCGATGCAGAACTTATCAAATCGAATAAAATGTCCTTTTTTAATACGCCGCTACTTTTGCCACTTTTTATAAAGTCACTTTTCGCTTTAGGTAAGGTATTAATAATATCCATTATATCATCTGGAATATCTTCCAGGGGTTTAGTAGGCATCAAACCAGGCGTGGCAGAATCTATATTTTCTGGAACTTTTCCGGCAATGCTGGGCGTTGTGGACACCTTTATTTTGAGTTCGTCTAGGTCTTTGGCTAATACCTGCACGAAGCTGATAGATAAACTAATCGCTAAGGCAACTGAAGAGCACTTTATTAGATTCATAGGATTTCTTATGCATGATTAAAGTAAGCCTATTATTGATGTAGTAAAATGTTACTCAATTAGTCATATGACGCAGAGCACATGTTTAAGCGTTTTATTTTTTATATTTGTTATCACTCAGGACACCTATTGTTGCGTATATTTATTGGGGCGTTTTATCTAGTAGGTTGATTATTAAAACTGGCAAGTGTGTGGTTTTAAAATGCCTTTTGAAGTGCTATCAGATGATCTTGGACTTGTGGTGCCTGATAGTTTCTCTATACTGCGCGTCAACAAGGTGAGGGTTTATGAGCGATATTACACAACTTCTTGAAAATAATAGACAATGGTCTGAAGAACAAAAAAATTCTGATCCTGAGTTCTTTAATAAATTGTCAGAGCGTCAGAAACCTGAATATTTATGGATCGGGTGCTCCGATAGCCGTGTTCCGGCCAATCAAATTGTGGGACTCATCCCGGGCGATATCTTTGTGCATCGCAATGTGGCTAACTTGGTAGTGCATACTGATTTTAACTGTTTGTCTGTGTTGCAATATGCAGTTGATGTGCTGAAAGTGAAACATGTGATCATCTGTGGTCATTACGGTTGTGGGGGTGTGGATGCAGCGTTGCAAGACCAACAACTTGGTTTAATCGATAACTGGTTGGGGCATATTAGAGACATCGCTTATAAGCATAGAGCAGAGCTGTCTGTTCTTAATGAGCAGGATAAGTGTGCTCGGCTATGTGAGCTTAACGTGCTTGAACAAGCTGATAACGTTAAACGCAGCAGTATTGTTAAAGAGGCCCTCAAGCGTGGTCAGCCATTGCAGGTACACAGCTGGATATATAGCCTACGAAATGGGCGTTTGAAAGATTTGTCTAAGGTTAGATAATAGGATCGGGATGATGTTTAAGTATTTCTTAGGGTGTTGTTTTTTAGCTATATCCACCTTCGGCTTTGCTGAACAACACACATGGTATTTTGTGCGTCATTTTGAAAAACACTTAGGTGATAACCCAAGCTTAACTGAAATAGGTAAAGCTAGGGCAGAAGCACTGGCCGTTTTTTTTTCGGATAAATCTCTTAATCATGTCTACTCGACTGATTACCATCGAACGCTGGAAACCGCCACTCCCATTGCAGTACTCAAAGATTTATCAATAGAATATTATGACCCTCAGATTTTAGCTGAATTCGTCACCAAGATAAAAACATTGGATCATGTTTTAGTGGTGGGTCACAGCAATACCACCCCACAAATACTGAGTTTAATGGGCGGCGAGAATATTCACATCGAAGAAAATGATTACGGTATTGTTTACAAGCTTCAAAAGCATAATTTCGAAATGACTACAAAGAGAATTCATATTCCTTTCAATTAGTCTTAACATCCAACCGCTTTGTTGTTAGGTTAATTTAATAAATTATTTTAGTGGAAGTTTTTTATGAATGGAATCATTCGTCTTAGTGTCGTTTTCATTTTTACTCTCTTGTCTTCTGGTACTTTCTCAAAAGAATTGCCGGTCGAGAGTTTTAGCCAACTACCCAGCTTTATTCGGCCTAACCTGTCCCCGAGTGGCAATAAAATTGCCTACATTAGAAATCATCAGTCACCTGAAATTTCCGTATTAACGTCTGTTGATTTATTGACAGGGAAAAAGCAGTACATAATTAAATCTGATAACGAAGCAAGAAAAATACGCTGGTTTACTTGGGTTAATGAAAAAACATTATTAGTCAGCATAATATTTGCTGCAAAAAGAAATGGAACAGATACCACCGAAACACGCCTTATGGCTATCGACATTGATGGGAAAGAGCCAGTACAAAGGCAAGTCGTTAAAGCGAAAAGAGGTATGTACGACGATGGCCATGTTTCTCAGTTTCAAGATTCTATCGTATCCTTCTTACCCGATGATCCCGAACATGTATTGATGGAATTGGACTTGGATGTCGTTAATTTACCGAGTGTTTATAAAATTAATGTCAATTCAGGTAGGAAATCTCGTATTACTAAAGGCAAGATGTCTGTAAGAAGCTGGATGGCCGACCGTCAAGGTAACCTACGTTTAGGCGAAGCATTAAATTATAAAACCGGTGAAGCGGCTATTCGAGTGCGAATAGGTGAAGATGATAAATGGCATAAAATGTTTGAGCATAATGCCTTAGAAGAGCCTGGAATTACACCTCTTGGCTTTGCCAAAGACCCTAATATTTTGTATTACAGTGCTTATCAAAATGATAAAAAAGCGCTGCTTAAAATACACCTACCTTCTAAAGAAACCACTTTGGTTTTTGCTGATGATGACTATGATGTTGATGGCTCATTAATTTATTCGAAAAAAACCAATGATGTGATTGGTATTTATCACCCTAATAGTGACGATGGGCGGATTTATTGGGATGACTCGATTGGTAAATTTCAAAAATCATTAAACAAGGCTTTACCTGATAGTGATGTTTATTTGGTTGATTTCAGCAAAGACGAAAATATTTACCTGCTGTATACAGAAAACGATCACACACCAGGTATGTATTATTTAGGTGACCGCAAAGACAAGTCTGTAACACCCATCTTTGAGCAATACCCGGCCTTGTTACCTGAGGTACTCACCGAACACAAGTTTGTTACTTATAAAGCCAGAGATGGCACTGAATTAGAAGGCTATTTGACTTTGCCTTTGGGCGTTGACGGTCCTTTTTCAGCAATTTTGCACCCTCACGGTGGGCCGGGAGCGCGTGAGAGTGATGGTTTTGATTACTGGACTTCTTTTTTCGCCAATCGTGGTTACGCTGTGTTTAGGCCAAATTTTAGAGGGTCAACGGGGTACGGATACGAATTTTCTCAAAGCCAAATGAAAGGTTGGGGATTAACTATGCAGGATGATTTGACCGATGCTGCTAATTGGCTAATAGAGCAAAAAATCGCTAAACCTGACAGTATGTGTATCGTTGGTGCTAGCTATGGCGGTTACGCTGCAGCAATGGCTGCTGTTAAAACACCTGACTTGTTTAAGTGTGCAATTAGTTTTGCTGGTGTGACAAACTTGAAGAGATTAGTCTACAGAAGTCGAGGATACACCAACAGTAAATTTGTCAAAAACCAGATTGGTGATGATTCGGATGATCTTGAAGCTCGCTCCCCATTCTACCAAGCAAAAAAAGTTAAAATCCCCATGTTGTTTTTACATGGTGAAGATGACCGAGTAGTGGATGTCGAGCAAAGCAGGATGATGGTCGACGAATTACAAGACTTAGATAAGCCCGTTGAATATATTGAATTTGAAAACGGAGACCATTATTTATCTATTCAAAGCAATAGGCATGCTGCTTTTAAGGCAATGGATGTTTTTTTGAAAAAACACTTAGAAGAGTAGCTGTTTTTATAAGTAGCGACTTAAAGAACAAGCTAAAAATTCTAAGCGTTATCAATTGGTAGTGCTAGAATCCTGCCCCTTAAAATCTAACGGCCTCAGTATGTCATCTAATCGTCACCCCACTCCTGGTAAGACAAATAGCACAACTATTAGTAAAAATATTAGTAAAACAAATAGTAAAAC
>Ga0302131_1001997_pt1 | contig 10842 bp, 13 predicted proteins | sample CB9_20m_MG_FD_203105 | JGI IMG/M metagenome (GOLD analysis project Ga0302131, IMG submission 203105) | Marine microbial communities from Western Arctic Ocean, Canada - CB9_20m | ecosystem: Environmental > Aquatic > Marine > Oceanic | place: Canada: Western Arctic Ocean | collected 2017-09-19
ATAAATTGCACTAGAAAAAAAGCGTTCAAAAGAATTTAAACCAATTATGTTTTCATTTTATCGTATCATATTGACATGTTTAAATATAATTATTATTTTTAATGTATTTCAATACTTATGTTATATGTTTTGGTAAACATCACAATGAATCCTACAATATCAAAATCTCAATATGTACGTGGCCTTCAATGTGAAAAAGCACTTTGGCTTTTTCGCAATCGTAAAGATCTATTATTAGAACCTTCATCAGCAACAAAAAATAAGCATTGTCAGACAAACTTGACGTCCCATTAGTTGATGCCTAATTTTTATTAATGACAACAGAAAATCCATTTAAGTACTTTAAAACGTCTCCCAAAATTATCCGCTTAGCAGTGATGTATTACGTGCGTTACCCGCTGAGTTTTCGCCAAGTTGAGGATATATTGCATGAGCGTGGCATTGATATCTGTCACGAAACTGTACGGTTCTGGGTTGATCGGTTTGGTTCAAAATTTGCTAAGGAAATTCGAAAGAAGAGGGTGGGTCAACACTCAAACTGGCAATGGCATCTGGATGAAGTCTTCGTCAAAATAAATGGAGAACGCTTTTACCTTTGGCGCGCTGTTGATCATGAAGGGGAAGTTCTTGAATGTTACGTCACGAGGCGACGTAACAAAGCTGCAGCAAAGAAGTTTCTCATAAAAGCAATGCGTAAACACGGCTCGCCTAAGATTATCACAACAGATAAGTTACCATCCTATCGCGCTGCTTTTTGTGAAATTGGCGTTGCCGACAAGCAATTATGTGGAGGCCGGTCCAACAACAGAAGTGAAAACTCACACTTACCGTTTAGACGGCGAGAGCGAGCAATGCAGTTATTTAAAACAGCAGCTACGCTCCAGAGGTTTGTCAGTTATCACGGTCAAATATACAACCACTTCAATCATGAGAGACATCTTCAAAACAGACAGACTTATAAGCAAAAACGCACAACTGCTCTTAAGGAGTGGTACCAAATTTGTGCATCATAGGTTTATGTGATCGCGGCACTTTGATACGTGTTAGGCTTTGTCTGACAACACCTTTGACAGGCCCATACGCCTATCCAAAGCGCGAGATTAATACGGAACACGCAAATTTATCTGAAGCTGTTTTGGAACGCGATAGTAAGAAGACAGTGAGTTTACTGATCGATCACTACAGCTCAACAGGTGAGTTATTACGTAAAAATATTGAGAAAAGAACAAAGGGTATCTTCAGACAAACTTGACGTCCCATTGGTTTCCTCTAATTCTATTATTTGAAATGATTAGTAGAACCAATACCTCATCTCTTATCCCTGATGATACAGTGATAGTGTAGCTCGTACGTCTGACAACACCATTCGCAGCGTATTCAACCCCATTTTCTTTATCCCACTGAAACTGATCTTCATTCATTATTAAACCACCGAGTGCATCAAAGTTGATAATGGTAGCCGTGAATATATAGCCATTTCCGCCTTCTTTTGCGACCGTCCAACTTGTATGTGCATCACTTGTAGAAGCCATATTTGCTTTTAGTCTTGCAATCATACTATCCCAGCTTCACTTAAAAGTTACTCGCATACAGATATTGATATTCTTCCCCAAATTTTTTGTTAAGTTTATGATCCTAAACTCTGTGGTACAGATTGCAAGCAACTTTGTGACCTGTAGTAGAGCTATAATATTAGCATTATGAGAGTATCCATATAATCACACATCAACTAATAATCCAACGCTGGGAACCACATACATCTCTAAGATAAAAAACCTTAGCTACGATTTGCTACGTGTGTAACACGCTTTGAGGTTAAGCTAAAAAAACCTTTAAAAATGGATTGACCTCAAATCCGTATGTTTCCATCATTTTCCATCATATTTATTCTATATATTAATAAATTAGGATTTTATCATGAATATCGTGCCCATTTGTTTGATTATAGTTTATGATTTAACTATCCTCTCACTCGCTTGCGTGTTGGTGGGTAGCTTGGGTATAAGGGTTGCTGATGCTATAAGGATATCCAAAAGAAGAGGGTGGGCTAAGATTTGAACTGCCAATGACATTTAGTCGAAGTCGGTTACCAAAGCTTGTTTATCTGAAAACACTGTATGTTTGATACTTAAGGCTTTTGTATTAGCTATCTTTAGCCTGCATTTTAATTCGAGATTGGCCTAAGTTAGGGTGTAACAATCCTGCTAGGCTCCAAGCCCCAAATAGAGCAATGCCACTTAATGCAAACACTCCATTGAGTGGAGCAAATAATAAAACAATCCATGCTGCTCCTGGTGTTAAAATTCCAGATACATCTCTATAGCTAGAATAAATTGCTGACATCTCTGTACGTTCAGATGGCTTCACGGCCAATAAAAAAGGGAGACCAGCACTGACATCTAACAATATCAAAAAAAATGATCCACACATAAGAGCTGCAACAGCAAATATAGGTATTCCTGCAGTTATATAGGCTAAAATAAACAATATTGCGCTTGCTAAAAATCCTGTACGAACTGCAATTTTTATAGATTTTCTTTTTATCCAGCGTAGCATCAGGGGGGTAATGAATAATGCTGAATTGGTAAGCGATAGTAAGGATCCACCCAGTTCTTCACTCAGTCCGTTTTCAACAGCAAAAATTGGAAGATAAACTACATAAACCCACCATCCACTTGAGCGAACTACTGCAAATGTCCACCCGGACACTAAGCGGCGACGCCTTAAAAATTTAGGAAAATAGGCTAGTGAGTTGGTGGGGGATGCAATAGATTTCACTATTAATTTTCCATTACCAAGCCGCATGAAGAGAAACATTCCTAACATCCCAAAGGTCGCAAAAGTAGCAATCAAAAATGGAGCTGGTTCCCACCATCTAAATAAAAATACACCTAAAACTGGACCAACAGTCCAACCTAGTGCTGAATAAAACATTCGAGAAGTTTCACAATTCCCCAGTTCAATCTTTGATATGTAATCTAAAACATAAGCATTGAAGCAAACAAAGGTTAGGACTACTGCCACAGTATTTAATAGTAAGCCAATTACTATTGCAGTAGCAGTTCCAAGTATTGCTAAAAGGCTACCAATAGCGAACATTAAGACACCAACAATATATACCCATCTGCGTGGTAAATATCTCGTTACTATTGGAACTAAAAGACCGGCAATCAGAGATGTAATTCCAATAATAAAATAAATTAATGACACCATTTGGGCATCTTGTAATGTGCGAAACATCAATAGTGGAAAAACTGAAATCAAAATACCTCGGGCTACTGCTTCAAATGCCGCTAGCATTGCAAAGCCACGAACAGAAGGTGCAGGTGCGTGGCGAAGCCATTCGGGAATTCGGCGTTCATGCATGGATATTCTCTGTATAAATATTTCGTAAAGCTTTATTTATTTCTATTAAAAAGCTGTATGCATTGGTTTGCTAAATGCGACCTTGATTGTGTCGCTCATGTGAGATTTTAAGATATAAATATATTAAATATTATTAGTGAGGTTACGTTGCACTCGGTAAGCTCCAAAACTTCCATGAAATGGAAGGTTTTAGATATTAAACCATTGTAACGATCTCGGTGTGGTTTATTTGCTTCTGGTGTTGATGGGTATTCTTAAAGACTTTGTCTGACAACACTTTTTAAACAACGAGTTTGCCCAAGAAATCGTCACAAGATAATAATTGTCGCTTTGAAATAAATTCGTCTGCCTGATGCCCTTGGCCTGACATTGAGCCAGGGCCACACACTATAGTTGGCACGCCCATCTGTGAAAGTATCCCGGCCTCAGTCCCAAAATCAACTTTTATTCTATCTGTATTTGTAATGGAAATGAGCTTCTTGATGAGTTCATGATTGGATTTCATTTCAAAGTATGGATAAGCGTTGATTATTTCAATGCCAACAGCTTGTACCCCATTATTTTTATCAAAACGGCGGGCGATAGCATCAATATGAATGATTAAATCATCAGTATTTTGTGCTTCCAGATGCCTAATTTCAAATAACATTTCGGCATGATTTGGTACTATATTTAAAGCTTCACCGCCTGAAAGCTTTCCAATATGAATAGTGGTATATGGAATATCATAATCAAAATCAAATGGTCCTGATTTAGCGAGTTGATTTTGCATATTCCTTAAACCAGACATGAAATCTGCCGCAATATGTAATGCATTGTCAAATTGTGGTGCGAGTGAGGAATGTCCAGCTTGACCAGTAAAAGTTGCACGATAAGCAGTTTTACCTTTGTGGCCCAAAGCGATTTTCATTTCAGTTGGCTCACCAACAATACAAAGCTGTGGTGCACGTAATAACGGTGCCAATTGTGCTTTCATTTGTTGTAAACCCACGCATCCAATCTCTTCGTCATATGAAATAATCAGCGCAAGTGGTTTGGAGAGTTTTTTATCATTGATACGGGAAGTCAAGGCGAGCATGGAAGCCAAAAATCCCTTCATATCTGTTGTGCCGCGACCATAATATCGATCGCCCACAGTGGTTAATTTAAAAGGTGGATATGTCCACTTTTGACCCTCAACTGTTACAACATCTGAGTGTGCTGAAAGAAGTAAGCCTCCTTCAATCGCTGGCCCAATCTCGGCGTAAATTCCAGCCTTTGTACCGCAAGGCGCATGCAAACGGGTCACACGAAATTCAAACTGAACAAGAAATTTTTCAACGAAATCAATTAGCTCTAGGTTACTCTTAGTGTTGGTGGTTTCAAACGAAACCAAAGTATCGAGGATTTCTAATGTTTTTGTCACTTCATTTCCTCACGGCATAGGTCTAAAAAAGCTGAGTAGATGCGGCGGGTTGTCAACCCTTTGAGTGAGAGTAATCCGACTGGTAAAGGTGGCACTTCACTTTCCAGTGGTACAAATATTAATGGTTTGCCATCTGGAGCATGTGTGCCTATAGGCCTGTAATTAATTACTGAATAGCCAAATCCATTTGCAACAAGACTTCTCGCCACAGCAAGATCTTTTGTACGTTCTGCTATTATAGGCCTTGGCCCCGTTCGACTAAAAAATGATAAAAAATAGTCAGAGCTAAGGGGTAAATCCAGAAGAACCATTGCGTGACCAGTGAGCTGTTCTACCGTTAGTATTTTATTGTTTGCAAGCGGGTGGTCAGGTGCAAGCATAACAAATGGGGGTAGAGATTTTATTGCTTGAAACTCTAAGTCTTTGGGTAAATCTATTGCATAACTTATAGCCAGATCGATATCACCTTGACGTAAAGCAGTAAAAATTTCTGATTGCGTTAACTCGCTTTGACTCAATTTTACTGCAGGATGTGCGGCCTCAAAGCTACGCCGCAGTTTTGGGACAACAATTTGTGCAAAAGAAACCAAACACCCAAGTTGCAGATGGCCTTGAATAGAATGGGAAACCATACCAGCCATACGCGTAAGTTCGGACGCATCGTTTAAAACTATCTCGGCTTGAGTTGACAGGGTGCGACCAGCTTCAGTCAAAGATAACCCTTGTGGGCGTCTGCGAACAAACAAAGCAGCACCAAGATCTTTTTCAAGTTGAGAAAGTGCTGTCGAAATTGAAGGTGAGGACACGTTTAAAATACGACTTGTGGCTGCGATGCTACCTGTTTGAGCAGTTACAGTAAAATATTCAAGCTGACGTAAGGTAAATCGTAGTTGCATTTAGGTATGTTGACGCAGATGGAAATGTCTGTCAATCGTCACCAGGAACACCATAAGATGGGGCCTCTCGTGGGTCAATTGCACGTTGGACATAGGCGTCAAGTTGAGGTTTGTAAATATCCCATGCATTTGCTACCTCTTCGATCGGGCAATTTTTAGTCCAGTCACACCGTAAATCAGCAATAGGCCAAGTCATCTTATCTACAATCTTCATACCTGCCGAATGAACTGGCCCCGCTTCGCCACCGGCAGCTAAACCTGACCGCATAGCTGCAATTAGCCTATCTCCAATATGCCCATCAGATGAAATGAATCCATCAACGATTGCTTGGGGGACTCTATCATTGGCCAAAAGGTTTCCGCCCGCAGCAACGTCTTTTCCCTCAGCTTGCGTCCAAATGCCGAGTGAGTTTGGTCCAGAATGAATGGATGTTAAGCCTTCATTATCAATTACTAGAACTTGTCTATATTCAATGAATTTTCCGATCGATTTAATATCTTGTATGGTTTGCGCAGCAGATAATCCCGTTTGCATTAAATCAAGTGCAAGAGGCCCAAGCGTTGGATCTGTAACGTTTTGTGATGCGACCGCACCAACTTTTGCACGGGCATACGAACATCGAGCCGCAACAGCGGGTGAAGAAGATGAAATGGCGATGCCAAACATACCAGTTTTAGCGCAACGAGCAACGAGTGAAAATGTCATGCTGGTATTACCGCTGTACCATCAATTTCAACAAGCCATTCAGGTCGTGCGAGCGCCTGCACAACGAGACCTGTTGATACAGGGTAAACTCCCTTAATGTATTCTCCCATCGTGCGATAGACCGCCTCACGATGGCGTACATCTGTGATGTATACAACAACTTTAACAAGATGACTCATATCACCTCCGGCTTCCTCAATAAGTTGTTTAATGTTTTGCATAACTTTGTGTGTTTGTTCGATTGGGTCATGACTTCTTATGTTAATCGCATTATCTAGATTTTGGGGACATTGACCTCTCAACCAGACGATCTTATCAGAAGCATTAGTCACTACTGCCTGACATAGATCATTATCAAGATTTTGCTCCGGGTAAGTTTCAGCGGTATTGAATTTGCGGATACGCGTATGTGTCATTTCTATTCCTATGTTTGGTAGTGAGCGGCAAGCCAAAGTTGAAAATCACGAATTGTTCCCTCATAGTCGTCTTCTGCCAAAGGCCCTGAACCTGCATGATAAGAGCTGAGTGAAACTTGTAACCGTTCAAGTTTTTCACGATCTTCTTGGTTCACTTTTTGCCAAAGAGCAACCCGATCAGCAATCGTGCTTTCATCAAGGTCATTGCTGTAGGTTGAAAGTGTCCACTTCACTTTGATCTGTCCTGCATTGAGAGGGAATATGCTTAATGAGACTAAAAGGCTAGCTGCTTGGCTTACGACCTGAGTTGGGAAAATCGAAAACAATGTTGAGCGTAGGCGCTCATCTTCTGTCAGATTTGGTCCGCCAAGTCCGCGTTGCGGAGTATTTTTTGGGTAATTTGCTGCATAAGAAGTAAATCCATACCCAGTCAAAAGTTTGCGAGCGAGACCTGTAGGTGTGTAATCATGAAGAGTTTCAGGATGTACGACTGAAAGATGATATCCTTCCATAAAGTTCTCAACAAGGCATTTCCAATTGGTATTCCAGATCTCCTCTTCGACATGGGCAAGTTTGAATTTTTCAGTCTCGTAATTTGAAAGCAAATCAGTGAGGCTAGGGTGCTCAAACGGTTTGACTTCTGCGCTTAAGTTTACATAAATGAAACCATTCCAAATGTGGCTATTGTGCCTATACAGACCACAATTTTTAGATTCAAAGCCAGCATTTTTCATCCTTGGTGCGCGTAAAAGTATGCCATCAAGATCGTATGTCCAAGCATGGTAAGAACAAATGAAACGTTTTGTACTACCTGTACCCTCAGCAAGTGGCATCCCCCGATGGCGGCATACATTAGCTAGAACTACTATTTCAGCATCGCTTTGACGCACAATAAGCAAAGGTTCATTTAAAAGCTGAGCAGTGAAGAAATCTCCTGAATTAGGGATTTCATCAACACGTCCAAGGTTATGCCATCCGCGGCACAAGATTGTTTCTACTTCCTCATGAAAATATTCTTCATCCGTATAAAATGCTCCTGGAATACCCATTGCGCGATCGGATGGTAAAGATGCAATATCTTGAAGAATGGTTGAAAGTAATGACATTGCTAATCCTCCATAATAAAATTTGGTTTAAATGAAGAATCGATCCGGCTCATTAAATATTGAGCAAAATCATAATTTGGGCGTTCAAGATGAGATAAATGACCTGGAGTTGCACCATCCGATGAAAGTCCACGATAAACTTTTTCGGTGCACCCTTTGTCTTCGATATTCACTCGATCTAGTAATAATTTTAAGTCACTCAAATTTTTTTGAGCTTCTTTATCATCGATGTAATCATCAGACATTCCACCTCCAAAACGTATGTGAACCTTGGAGGGTCCCTTTGGGTGGAGACTAAGATACCAAAAGTATCCTGGTGTGAGTGTAATTAGTAAACTGGGGTATATTGCAAGAAGATATGTTGTCCGCCGTTCTTCACCTTTAAGACGGTCATTGTCGGGGTGTGCCATTGCAATACTTAAAGACTTGTCCTTTAAGATTGTATGATAATTAAATGCCTTACGACCAGGTGGACAAATCATCTCATCAAGCTTTGATAATCCGCCTATAGTGCCTGCATGGCAAACTGGTAAATGATAGCTCTCCATAAAGTTCTCGGCTAAGATTTTCCAGTTGGTATCCCATAAATGTTCTTCAAAAAATGTCTGAGTATAGTTAGTCATATCGTAACCCTTGATTAACTCTTGTACCTCAGTAAGTTCTTGCGAAACTGGTTTTGCATCTGGATTGAGGTTAATAAAAACCCAGCCAAGCCATTCTTCGCAAGCAATAGATGGTAATTTGTATTGATTTTTGCAAAAAGCCTTATTTGCTTTCATTGCGGGTGCTCCGCGTAAGCTTCCATCTAGATTATATGTCCAGGCATGGTACGGACAAACTATAACTTTAGCAGATCCACTCCCATTGAGTAATGTAGACATACGATGCCGGCATACATTCGACATTGCACGAAGAATATTATTTTGATCGCGAAGGACAATAACAGGCTGTTCAGCAAGTTCACAAGTCACATAATCACCAGGCTTTGCAAGAGCGCTTGCTCTGCCAACGCAAAACCAATCTTTCTTGAAGATCTGCTCAAGCTCTGTTTTGTTGAATTCTTTTGAGGTATAGACTTGAGGTGGCATAGCTCGAGACTCCTCAAATGATACAGATACATTTGCGCGTAAAGCATCAATTGGAACTTTTGCTGGATGTTCAATATTCATTTCATCACTCCTTTGTCACAAATTTACTGGACGGTAATCACGATAGTTACGTTGAATTTCTAATTGGTCAGCAATATGTGCAGCATCATGCCAAACGCCCCAAATGAATGTAGATCCGCGTCTTGACTGCCAAGGAAGACCTAAAAAATACAACCCAGGTTCTGGTGACACTCCACGTTGATGAAAAGGTGCTCCGTTTGTGTCAAAGGCACTAGGAAGATTTATCCAACTAAAATCTTGTTCATAGCCAGTAGCCCATATGACGCTATGGATGCCTTCTTTTTCCATATCTAATTCAAGAATAGGTTTTGTAAGACATTCAGGGTCTTTTAAAAGAATATGCGCTTTTGGTTCTTCTGGTAGATTTATACCAAATTTTTCGATATGAGCGTCAGCTTTGGTTAGCAAATCCAAATAATTTGTGTCACCTTCGGTAATATTTTTTTTCAAATCGTTACTTATAATTAGTTTGCCGTTTTTGTAACCAGAAGCACGTCCAAGTAACACCATCCCATCATGGGCGAATTTGCGAAAATCAACTGTTTTTCCACCTTGAGCACCACTAACTGAAATTGTCACATGCTCTGTTCCAGGCGTCTTTGCTGATAAATCCCATAATCCCAATACACCAAGCCACCAACAATAGTCTCTGTCTCTATAAGATCGTGGTGGACGATCATGTGGTCCTACACATAAAAATACTTTTCGTCCGGCACGTTGAAGTTCATCTGCGATTTGCCCACCGGATGACCCCGCACCAATAACCAGTACAGAACCTTCATTAATTTGATCTGGGTTTTGATAATTTGCAGAATGTAACTGCATTATATTAGATGATTCTGGGATGATTTTTGGTAAGATTGGCCGTTGAAATGCTCCTGTAGCACAAATTACGTTCTGAGCTTCAATTGTGCCTTTTGAGGTTTTAACTAAGAACCCTGATCGCCCATCAATACGATCAGCAGTATGAACCTCAACACCTGTGCGTATAGGAGCTTTATGATTTGCAGCAAAATTATTTAATGCATCGGCTACCTCATCTTTTGGAGGAAAACCTTCGGGCCCAGTTTGTGGGAATTTCATGCCTGGAAAACAATCATGCCATGCTGGCCCATTAGCAACAAGCGAATCCCATCGACGCGACCGCCAGCTTTCTGCAATCCTATCACGCTCTAGAACTAAATGATCAATTGCATAGCGCGATAAATTAGCACTAACGGCAATTCCAGCTTGCCCAGCTCCCACTACAAGCGTGTTTATGCGTTCGACCATTTTGTTCTCCAGTATTTATATACTAGATTGCAGAGATTGTTTTTTTGGAAAAGTATAAATTATCTATTATCATGTTAGTTTTTTTCTAAGTTCAAATTAAAATAGGAATATATATCTTTGATAATAATTAAATGTACTATTTAAGGCATTGTCAGACAAACTTGACGGTGTTGTGGATAGTCCTTAATTTTTATGAATGACAACACAAAACCCATTTAAGTACTTCAAAACGTCTCCCAAAATCATCCGCTTAGCGGTTATGTATTACGTGCGTTACCCTCTTAGTTTCCGCCAAGTTGAAGATATCTTGCATGAACGCGGCATTGATATTTGTTATGCATTGCCCGCAGGGTATTGCCACTAGCAATATCCCGAGAGGGAAACTGTACGGTTCTGGGTTGATAGGTTTGGTTCAAAATTTGCTAAGGAAATTCGAAAGAAGAGGGCGGGTCAACACTCAAACTGGCAATGGCATTTAGATGAAGTCTTCGTCAAAATAAATGGAG
>Ga0302131_1002001_pt1 | contig 10819 bp, 8 predicted proteins | sample CB9_20m_MG_FD_203105 | JGI IMG/M metagenome (GOLD analysis project Ga0302131, IMG submission 203105) | Marine microbial communities from Western Arctic Ocean, Canada - CB9_20m | ecosystem: Environmental > Aquatic > Marine > Oceanic | place: Canada: Western Arctic Ocean | collected 2017-09-19
ATAGCCATAAATATACAATTTGTGCAGACGGAGAGTTAAATTAAGGCTAAACATTTGTTCCGTTTTATTATTTGGAACAAATAAATACTTAAGAGGATTAGAAATAGCTGAACTGAAAGAAGAAGATATGCCTATGGTTTAGTAAGTAAGCAATAAATTTATAGATTGTTGTTTTTTAGTTATTCTTTAATTTCCTTCTAAATCCTCATAAATACCTTCATCAACTTCAGAACCTGATGTCAAAATTGAGTTCATATAATCTCTAAATTCCAAAAAGAAATGAGATTCTCTATTCTTCCAATATTCCTGCCACCCGGGTTGGTTTTTTATGGCACTTATAGAGGCAGTAAGAGATTCTTGAACATTCTGATCAAGAGTACCCTCATTAGCTAAATAATAATTATTTTGAAACGACAAGATTAAGCCGTGCAATAATATAGTAGCTTGGAATTTTTCAGCACTTGTTGTTATACTTTTTGGGTTCTTTATATAATCCCATAGAAGTTGGCTTGATTGTGCACTATTACCGGTTTCAGTATACCAAGAAACAGTGATAGCATTTGCAGCATTTGCAGTAGCAGATTTTGTTGCTATCGTATTTTCTCTAAACTGAACACCAACAAAAATTAGTGATATAAATAAAGCAATTCCTCCAATTATTTCAGTTATTAATGCAATTTTTTTTAAAGAGTATTTCATAATTAAATTAGTTTAATCAAATATAATAAAAAGTAAACAATCCTACTTAAGAGGTTTAGAAATAGCTGATTTGAAAGAAGAAGATATACCGATGGTTTAATAGGTAAGAAGTAATCAGACACTTATAAAGATTAGTTCCTTTTACCACATAAGGTTTCAAATGCAGTAGGGTTTAATGAGGAGGTAGATTATAAGTACATAAATTAACCGTTCAAATATAATACATGTAAGTTTAACCTATCTAAGAGGTTTAGAAATAGCTGAATTAAAAGAAGAAAAAGAAGAGTTGCCTAATCGGGACAAGTTCCCCAAATAGGTTTGTTGGCTTCTGTTAAAGCTGATCCACCAGAAAAAATTACAGGTTCTTCAGCAATATTTGCAACACACCATTTAGTTAAATCTTGATTAAATGACTCAGCGTATTGAAACATATAATCCATATTAGTAACATTAGTAACATCCCAACCTCCAATATCTTGATTAAAAGTAGTAGCTTGGCTAAACATATAATACATATTAGTCACCTTACTTACATCCCAACCTCCAATATCTTGATTGAATGTTGAATAGTTAAACATCTGATTCATATTAGTTACCTTACTCACATTCCAACTTCCAATATCTTGATTGAAATTAGATCTTGCGGAATACCTCCCTGCAAACATCAATGACATATTAGTTACATTACTTACATCCCAATTACCTATATCTTGATTAAAAGCCTTAGAAAAAGCAAACATTTTTTCCATATTAGTAACTTTACTCACATCCCAACTTCCAATATCTTGATTAAAATTAGATGAACCAGAAGTCCCCTCCGCCCCTGCACCGAACAATAAACTCATATCCGTAACCTGACTTACATCCCATTCACCTATATTTTGATTAAAATCAATAGCATTGTTAAACATTCCGCTCATATTAGTCACTTTACTTACGTCCCATTTGCTTATATCTTGATTAAAATAAACTTCATAGTAATTATCTCTGTTTTGGGCTTCAGAATATCCTTTCGTACCAAACATATTAGACATATTGGTTACATTACTTACATCCCAAGAAGAAATGTCAGGATTAAAGAATATCCGCCTAGGTTGATAAGCAAGTTTTTCTATCGGAGCATTTACTAACAAATCCGACATATCTGTTATTAGTGTAGTAACCACTTTAGAAACATCCTCTTCTTTAGAAAACATTAATTCTAATTGAACTATATCTACAGCAGTATAAGTAACGCCACCTAATTCTCCTGTAGTTCCTGCTGTAACCCAATCCCTTGCTTTAATAGTGACCCCATTTTCATCTAAATAAAAAGGAGATTGTTCCTCAAATATTGCTGTTATTGTTTTAGAATTGTTCCAAATAATTTCTTTAGGATTATCTGTACCTGTTAAATCTCCTGCCCATTCTTTAAACTCCCATTTTACATTTGGAATTGCAGTAAGTTCAACTATTGTACCTTCAATATGTTGCCCACTAGCTGGAGTTATTGTTCCTGCAGTTGAAGGGGTAACCGATGTTGTTAGCGTATATTTAATAACTGGTGCAAGTTCTTCTGTGTCTGATGAACAAGACACAACAAATAAAACTGACAATAAAAGAAGTAATTTTTTCATAGTTACAAAATTAAGCTAAATATTCTAAAAGAGGAGTTGTCAATGATGATTTTCTGTAATAAACACTATTAATTTCGATATAAACGATAGTTTAGTTGTGATAAATGTAATAGTATAAAATAGTTTTTTTTATTCTTTTTAGGACTTATGATAATTGCTAAAACCACTATTTTTTTTGTTTGGCAAGTGTTTGTTGATAAAGAATAACTCTTAAAATTATATCTTTATTAATAATATATTTTTTAATACCTTTTTACAACTAATTATTTGTAATATTGTTATTAATCAAAAATAAATTTAAAATGAAAAAAAATGTTTTATTTAGTTTGTTTATACTCTTAAGTGTAAATTTATTGTCTGCTCAAATTGTAGTACTCAATCCTGTTAAGGTTGAACAAGAAGATATTAAGCAATTTCTTAATGTAGAAATCAATTACAGTAAAAAAATAGCTCAAAATGCGGTAAACAACAATAAACTTGTGGGATGGGCTTTAATGGAAAACACAAATAAAGGACCCGATGATTATAATTTTATGTGGGTAAATGTTTATCCAGATATTGAATCTGCCACAAATGAAAATACCTGGTGGAATAATTCAGAAAAAGTACTTGGAGTGAAGCCTGATATACTTTTTAGTGATAGTTCAAAATATAAATACGGGAAAAGTTATACTTATAAAATGCAAATGGCTATTCCTAATTCAGGCCCGGCAGCATACGTAATTTTCAATTTTGCAACACCAGAAAATGTGGATGCAGTAACAGCTTCTTCCAAAAAATACGTAATGCCTCATTTTAAAAAGAATATGGATGAAAACGGAATGGTTGGATGGGGAATGGCTACCAAAATAACACCACAAGGAGAAGAACACAGTTCTATAATGTTTTATGACTCTTATGATAATTTAACTAACGTAATGAAACACCTTGCTGATGAAGGAATTATTAAAGGGCTTCCTATGGATAAAATTGTTAAAGTTGATTGGGATATGCGTCCAGTAATGAAAGTTATTTCTTCTACAACTGCAAAAAAATAACTTTATTTCATATAATATCTATTAAAACAGTTGTGCTTTATATAAGTATAACTGTTTTATTGTTTTACAAATAACAATGGGACACTGCTCAATCAATATTAGTTTAACCTATTTAAGAGGTTTAAAACTCCCTAAATTTAAAGAAGATTTTATACCTCTGGTTTAGTCACCTAAAAGTACAGTACCGACTATCATTGAGATAAGAATTATACTAGAAATAAAAAGAACTATCTTAGTTATCCTTTTTTGTTTTTCACTCCCAGCATTTTCCATATTCGGTATACCTCCGCTTCCATCTGCTTGATACATCTATTGTTTTTAAGTGCAAGTTACAATTTATTATATATTAATAAAGAATTATTTCTCTATCAATCTATCTTTATGGCACTTAGGAAGTCTCTGAATTAAAGGAGGAAGAGATGCCTATGGTTTAGTTATTTATATCTAAAAAAAAATCTTCAAGTTTTTAGTGAACATTACTAGATAACAGGAGGGCCTTGTAAATAAGGACTGTTTAAAAAAGAAGTAACGATAAAGTATATCAATACTAAAACCACTCCTAAAATAACTAATAGAATCAACAAAAATAAAAGAATTTCTAAAACTTTACCATCTCTATCATTTTGCATAATGATGTTTTAGCTATAAAATTACCAAACAATTCAATACCTAAACGCAAAATCGTCTTTGGCGCCTATTAAAAGTTTTATGACAGATATTGCAATGGATAAAATTACTAATGCAGAAGCTCTTCTTTCTGTATATGAATACCTAACTTTAAACACTCACTTATCATTCTATTTTTTACATCCTAAATAACTATAAAATTAATTAGTTAATCAAAAGCTTTTTAGTTGTAAAGAAACCGTTTTGACTAATCTGCATGATATATAAACCGGGGGTCAAATCTAAAACACTAAATACCTTGGATGTCAGTGTTTCCTTTTTAACTTGCTTCCCTAATACATCATACACTTGAACACTAATATACCCGTTTTCAGCTGAATCAATCGTTACTTGACCTATGTTCGTAGGATTCGGATATATCTTCATAGCCGATTTATTTTCAATCTTACCAACAGAAAGAAAATTTGGTAAAAAGTACTGCAAAGCGTCATTTGCCATAAGTTGGGCTTGATGCCCGATACCTGCTACTTCGTGTTTTTCCCAATTAAAGGTGACCTCCATATTTTGAGCAGTAGCTTGACTGGTATTAAAAAAATATTGACCTCTTTCAAATCGGTGAATTCCTTGTTGTGCATCTACTACACCATTACGTCTTATTCCTGTACTTGAATCTGAATTGGTATCATTTTTTCCTAAATGCACAATCAATTTTTTTGAATATGCGGTGATTAAATCTGTAGTTGGTAATTGTCCATTATCAATGCCATAAGGAAAACTAACTCCGTTTTCGGCTACTGTGTACCAGCCTGCATTGGAGCAAACTGCAATGTCTAGTTTACTGTTTGGTAAATAGGTAACGAAACGGTGTAAAAATTGGGCACCACCAGAATGGCCCCAAGCGTTATAGGTCTCTCGAATATTTGAAGCTGCTACTTTTACATAATCAAAGAGTGGATCTAAGGTGGAAAAAGTCCATTCGCTTTTGTCGTTAAAAGTTTCTAGGCTTGGATTGTCTCCATCATCAAAAATATTTGACATATTGTAATTATCCCCTAATCCAGGATAATTTTCCGTCGTAAACTCTGGTGCAATTACCATAAAACCATGTTCATTTGCCATTTGAATCCAATAATCTCTATAGGATTCTCCATTTCTACTAGCACCATGAAGCGACATCAATATAGGCATGGTTGTTATATCTCCATCCGGAATGTGATAAAATACTTCTAAAGGATTTCTATTTAAAGGTGCCTGTGGCGTAAAGGTAAAAGAGCCTGTTCCTGTCGTTAATGTGAAGCCATTCCCAGAACCATATTGCAGTGGGAAATCGCCTCCTAAATTAGAGAGGTATGCTTCTACTCCTGCACCTCCTTTGCACTTCGTGTTGCCATCTAATGAGTTTTTTCCACTATACACCCAATGTGTTTCATCCCAAGCTCCCGTGTCTGCAATTCCAGATTTTCTGGACACTACAGAGTCGTCATGTTCCCAAATAGTATCATCATCTGCATCTGTATCCGTTTTTCCAAACTGGCTCACCACCAAACCGTTTAAAATAAGTTGATAGCCATCATTCCCATTTGTAGCGGTATTCGTTACAATTGTATTAAAACCTTCAACTGAAGCATTCGTTTCAAAAGTTATACCTGGAAATTCTGCTTGCATCATTGCTACATCTCGAACGATATAAATAAAACGATCCGTAATGCTTCCAAAACCAGCAACCGCTATTTCTTTATCAGCGCCCCACAGACCTCCATTTTCCATGTATTTTAATTGTACTTCTGTACTAAAATCTACAGTACCTGTCACATACAATTCCACGGTTTTCACGAAAGGAGCAGAGCAATCTGTCTCAATAATTTTAGTGATGGATACTGTTTGTGCCAAGCAGATAAAAGGTAGAAAAAAAAGTAGAAAATAAAAGTTTTTCATAAAAAAGCTACTTTAAGATAATAAAAAAGGCGTTTTAGTCTCCTAAAACGCCTTTTTTTAAATTAGTTTTATTAGTTGATAATTAATTTATGTGTAGCAGAACGGTCTCCTATTGTTACTTTTAACAAGTACAAACCTGCACCTATTTCACTTACATCTAATGCCTCTGCAGTTAATTCAGTTTTCAAAACATTTCTACCGATTGCATCGAACAATTCTATGTTTTTAACACCCGCCAAAGGAGACTTAATTGTTACCAAACCATTATTTACAGGGTTGGGATAAATGGATAGTTCTGTTTTTGAAAAAGCCTTAGTTGATAAAGACTCCAAAAATGGATATACGCAACTACTATCAAAAATAGTTGTTGATCCATTTGTACAACCCACACCCCCATAAGACCAACCTGTTGGCCATGAAGCTCCTGAGGTGGTTTTATAAGCCCAAGAATCCATATATTCCCAAGAACTATCTGCACAAGCTGGACCGCTACTGCCGGACAAGCTGTTAGGGTCACAGTTCGGGTCTCCAAAAGTTTCGATTAAAGATTCATTTTTATAAAGTTCTATAGCATCATCTCCATTTTGTGATATGGATGAAGTTGCAATTAATACATGATCAAATAGAGCTATTCCATCCGTGGTAAAATAGTCTGTAAAAGCAGATAAACTTCTGACAACAAGAATATTATCTCCTTGCAATACTGATATATCATCAAATATATATTCTTGTCCATCAGTTCCGGCCCCATTGTTTGCAACTCCTAAGCCATATACATTCAGGTTGGCAATATCAGCGGTAGCAACAACATGTAATGCTTTTCCATCGCTACCGCCTGAGGGTACAGTAAAGTCAATAATACCTTTAAGTTCTAAATCTATAGTTCCTGTAGGCTCACAAACTGGACTCGTTACTTCTCTTGTAAGAGCACATAATCCACCATTTGCTGTATCATCCATGGTAATTGTAACATCTGTTCCTTCTGAAATTCCTGATACTATAATATTTCCAGTAACGTTTGTTGATGGATCATCTCCTGAAACAGTACCTGTAGTGCTAGTAACAACAAAAGTTGTAGTACCTGCACCTGAAAAAGCTAAGGTAACCGAATACGTGTCTGTACCAGTTGTAATGGCATCACAATTAGTAGTTGCAGAACCAAGTGAAGCTTCACATACAGGGTCACAAGTGTTATTTGCAGAACCTGGAGTTCCAATATCTTGCCCATTATAAGCTTGTGTTCCATTACACCAATTACTACCATCATTATTATCACTTGTTAAAGCCGCTGAATCTAACTGCATACTTACTCCTGTAGAATCAGGAAAATTTGCATCGGAATAAAATACTTCGTCTATAACTGTAAAACCTCCTGAACCATCTGGAGCTTCAAGTATTACCTCATCAGAACCATTAGCCATTGAAAAAGAAGAAGCATAGACATAAGCATACGTTAAACCTCCATTAAAATCAGATACACTTGAATCTGTCACACCACCTCTTCCCATAGCTATGTAACCACCTGCTGGAACTATGACAGAGTTTGTTATAGTTGTACTATTTTGACTACTCCCTGGTTGATCTCTTATTACCCAGTTTTGTAAATCTATACTGTTGCTTGTTGAATTGTGAACCTCGAACCACTCACCATAATCATCACTAACTAGTACAGGATTTTTCATTATTTCTGTAATGACAATATCTCCAAGGTTCTGCGAAAAAGCAGAAAATGATATCAATGTTAATAAGAATAAAAAGTAAAGTTTTTTCATAATAGTTGTATTTAATATTAATTAATTGGTTAAAAATTTATATTTGGATAGGGTATTGTACTCGGATGTTATTAGTCTTATCTCCAAAAAAAAGGAAATTATTAGCAGCTAAAAAAACATTTTAATTAGCTTGTAAACTTGCTTCCAGAAACTGGAAAGCATCACTTGCCATCAATGCTTCGTCATGGCCAATATTAGAAACTTCTTTTAGCTCCCAATTATAGGAATTCCCCCTATTTTGAGCCTGTGTTCTGCTTGTGTTAAAATAATAGCGTCCGCGCTCTAAGCGCTGTATTCCTTGCTGTGCATCTACCACTGAGTTCCTTCGCACCCCACCGTCTGGATTGGTATCATTCTGTCCTAAATGTACGATTAATTTTTTAGAAAATGCCGCCGTTAAGTCTTCCTCTGGAAGTTGACCGTTTAGAATGCCGTATGGAAAGCTTACAGTGCTTTCTGGCACCGTGTACCAACCTGCGTTAGAACACACAGCAACGTCTAATTTACTGTTTGGCAGGTACGTAACAAAACGGTGTAAAAACTGTGCTCCAGCAGAATGCCCCCAAGCACTGTATTTTTCTTGACTCCCTGAAACAGCTGTTTTTATGGCTTCGAAAAGTGGATCTAAACTAGAGAACGTCCATTCATCTGAGCTATTAAAAGATGCAGCACTTGGATTGTCGCCGTCATCAAAAATATTAGCCATTAAATAATCATCACCCAAACCTGGGTAGTTTGCATCTGAAAACTCTGGTGCAATGACCATAAATCCATTAGCATTGGCCAACTGTATCCAATAATTCCTTTGTGCACTTGCATTTCTACCTGCCCCGTGAAACGCCATCAATATTGGCATCTTTTTAAGGTCTCCTGTAGGAATGTGATAAAACACCTTTATAGGCGCCAAATTTAGCGGTGGTTCTGGAGAAAAATCAAATGAACCCGTTGTGTTTTCATTTATAACGAGACCGTTACCCGAATTGTTTTCAATATTTGTTGTAAAAGACACGGCCAACTCTTTGTTAAAAGAACTCCCATTTGCACCTAAACTACCTGCTAATATTTCCAAACTGTAGGTTGTATTAGCATCCATTTGCTCCAGTGTTATGGCAGCTAGTGAGGAAAAATTTCTATATGAAATAGTATAATCTAACGCTTCAGATTCTTTTGTTATCGAAAATAATGCTTCAAATTTAGCTGGAATAATTTCTGAGGAAAAAGCAATCTCTAGTACCGAATTTACAGGAATATTTACAGCACCGTCTTCCAAAGGAGCTCCGTTTGCCGTTATGGATAAAATTGTTAATGCTATTGGATCATTATCAGCATCATTGCAACCAACCATAAAGGAAAGGCAGAACACCATTGTAAATATGGTGCTTTTTTTAAAAAATTTTCTAATTGTATTCATATGTTATTTTATTATAATATAACTCCTCTATTTTGATCATATTCCCTAAAAGTTACTATCTATTTTAATCACAAGCTGGATACACGCAAGCAGAGCTTTGGGTACTGGTTGAACCAGCAGCACAATCTAACGCGCCATTTACCCAGTTCCCACTCAACTTATATGCCCACGAACCCTTATATTCCCATGGTTCACCTGTTCCATCCGGAATTACATCTCCGTAGGTTTCAATGACATCGGTTCCTTGATACAGTTCTATGGCGTCATCTCCATTTTGATTTAACGAACTTGTTTCTATAACGTGTTCAAAACTATTAATACAAGTCCCAAAATAGCTTGTAATTGTGGCTACTTCTCTTGCTAAAAGGATATCATCTCCTTCTGAAACTGAAATTGAAGGTAGGGTAAATTCAATACCATCACTTCCTCCACCGTTGTTCGCAACACTGGTGCTATAGATGCTTAAATCTGCAATATCTCTTTGTGCTTTTAAATGCAGTGCTTTCCCACCATTCGTTCCACTGCCTTCCCAAAGCAATGCCATTACTCCTTGAATTGATAAAGCTGGCGTACAAATTGGATACACACAACTAGACGTTTGCATCGTGGATGCCCCAATAGAACAGTCGACACCTCCATAAGTCCAAACATCATCAAACTTATACGCCCAAGAACCTTTATATTCCCATGCTTCTCCAGTTCCATCAAGATCTGAATCTCCATACGTTTCAATTACTGTGGTTCCGCTAAATAATTCGATGGCATCGTCTCCATTCTGACTAATCGACGAGTTTGCCAATAATACGTGTTCAAACTCACTTGCACATGCTCCAAAATAAGCGGCAATTAAATCTGGCGTTCTCGCTACTAAAATATCATCTCCAGCAGCAACTGATTGTGCAGGAAAAGTATATTCTAAACCATCGGTTCCTCCGCCATTATTGGCAACCCCAAGACCATACATGCTTAAATCTGCAATGTCTTGATTTGCTACTAAATGAATTGCTTTTCCTTCGTTACCGCTACCTTGACCATCCCACGTCAAAGCAAAAACTCCTTTAAGAGAGATTGGAAATAATGCATCCTTTATTAAAATTGTAAGCTCTTTAGGATCTGCATCTGCATTTATCGCATCTCCTAGAGATAAAATAATGCTTTCATTTCCTTCATTTTCACCGTCCAATATCGCAGTTATTGAAAGAACAGCCGAAATACTTCCAGCAGGAATAATTATGTTTAAATCTCCAGAAATATTAAAATCTACGTCTGGTGTTGCTGTTCCTGCAAGATTTATAACTGCTGAAACATCTTCTTGAGAAACTCTGTCAAGACTCGCAGTTATAGTTGCCGTAGCATTATTTTCTTCTAACTCGCTCACATCACTCGATAGACTTACTACGGGCGGAATAAAAGCAGCAGTTGTAAAACTCAATGACAAGGGCGTTTCAAAAGTTTTACCCGCTATTGTATAGTTCCCTGCAGGCAATCGCAAGGTATACCCAGTTTCATATTTCAGTTTGCTCTCCGGAGTTAAAGTAACTGTAGAGTTTGTATTTGAAAACACCAAAGAATACGCCACTGCTTCTTCACCTGAGCTTAATGTCAAAGCTGCTGAAAACAATTCAGTATTTAGCGTATGTGAAAAAACGATTTCAATGGTAGCATTTGTATTCACATTTTCGATACCATTATTAAAATCGACTTCGTTAATCGTTTTTACCA
>Ga0302131_1002009_pt1 | contig 10793 bp, 6 predicted proteins | sample CB9_20m_MG_FD_203105 | JGI IMG/M metagenome (GOLD analysis project Ga0302131, IMG submission 203105) | Marine microbial communities from Western Arctic Ocean, Canada - CB9_20m | ecosystem: Environmental > Aquatic > Marine > Oceanic | place: Canada: Western Arctic Ocean | collected 2017-09-19
AATCATGACCACCTGCTGCTTGAGCGGGAGTTGGCAGATTTGCATGGCAAGGAAGCGGCGCTTTTGTTCACCTCGGGATATGTGTCCAACTGGACCACACTCACTACCTTGGGAGCTAAAATCCCGGATGTTGTGGTTCTGTCTGACAGCGAAAATCATGCGTCGATGATCGAAGGCATTCGCCATTCAAAAGCCGAAAAAATGATCTGGGCGCATAATGATGTGGACGATCTGGATCGCAAATTAGTCGCCTGTGGGGATCGCCCAAAGCTTGTAGCTTTTGAGAGTGTGTATTCCATGGACGGGGACATTGCGCCAATGGCTGCGATTTTAGATGTCTGCGAACAGCACGGTGCCCTGACCTATCTTGATGAGGTGCATGCGGTTGGCATGTACGGCCCTCGTGGTGGTGGTATCAGCGAGCGCGAAGGTTTGGCGCATAGGATCGATATCATTGAAGGTACGTTGGGCAAGGCATTTGGCTGTGTCGGTGGATATATCACCGGCTCTGAAGCGATTTGTGATTTTATCCGCTCATTTGGATCGGGTTTCATTTTTACAACCGCATTACCCCCTGCGGTGGCGGCTGCGGCCCGCACCTCGATTGTGTATCTTAAAACTAGCGATGCTGAGCGTTTGGGGCAGCGCGCCCAAGTGGCCCGCCTGCGCGCCGGCTTGGACCGGGCTGGCATTCCACATTTGCAAAATGACAGCCATATCGTGCCCGTCATGATCAAGGATGCTGTGAAAACTAAGATGCTGGCGGATTATCTGATGGATAAATTCGGCATTTATGTGCAGCCGATAAATTATCCAACGGTGCCAAAGGGGACAGAGCGTCTGCGCTTTACACCCTCGCCGCTTCACACAGATGCGGATGTTGATCATCTTGTTTCTGCACTGTCTGAGCTGTGGAAGCAATGCGCCCTGGCGCGTGACGTAGCTTAATACGAAACGATTATCTTTTTAGCTAAGGGCTTGAGTGGGTCTGTCGATGGGTTAAATCAAGAAAATGGAACGAAAGGGAACTTGAGAATGAAACATACTTTAATTGCAGCCCTATCACTTATGCTGGCATCACCGGTTTTAGCTGGTGGCCATGCGGCGACTGGCGATGCTGTTGCTGGTGAAGCCGTGTTCGGTAAACAATGCGTGGGCTGCCATCTTGTTGTGAATGATGACGGCGAAAAGCTTGCAGGTCGTAATGGAAAATCTGGGCCAAACCTCTACAATATTGCAGGGGCGGGTGCTGGCATGGTTAAGGATTACCGCTACGGTAAATCCATTGTGACCGCTGGTGCTGAAAATGGTTTGATTTGGAATGAAGAAACTTTTGTTGCTTATGTTCAAGACCCCAAAGGCTTTTTGCGTACTTTCTTGGATGACAAAAAGGCCCGTGCAAAGATGAGCTATAAAGTGCGGGATGAAGAAGATGCGCGCAATGTTTATGCGTATTTGTTCAGCCTGTCTGCTGATTAATAAATCTAGGCGCCGACCTTATGTGAAAGGTGGCGCCTATCTTGAGATTAAATACGTTCAATCGCCACAGCGATCCCCTGGCCGCCGCCGATGCACATAGTAGCCAGCCCTCTTTTGCGGCCACTGCGCTCCAGCTCAGCCATCAACTTCACCATGATGATCGCGCCCGTGGCACCAACTGGGTGACCCAAAGCAATGGCACCGCCATTCGGGTTCACCCGTGTTGGATCTAGGCCAAGGCCTCGGTTCACCGCAACAGCCTGTGCCGCAAAAGCTTCGTTGCTTTCTACCACGTCGAAATCACCAACCGAGAGACTTGTTTTCGCCATTAGGTTTTCAACGGCTGGCACTGGTCCAATTCCCATCACCTCAGGACGTACGCCGGCGTGGCCATAGCCCAAAAGTCGAAATTTAGGTGTTAGCCCGGCCCGTTCTGCCGCATCAGCGCGGGCTAGAACGATAGCTGCAGCTCCATCATTGATGCCGGAAGCGTTACCTGCAGTCACGGTGCCATCTTTTTGGAAGACTGTGCGTAGTCCGGCTAAAACCTCAGCGCTTGTGGCTTTTGGATGTTCGTCTGTAATGAAATCTACTATGTCGCGCTTGACCTTGATCGACACTGGCGTGATTTGATCCACAAAGCGACCATCGGCGATGGCTGCCGCCGCTCGGTTCTGGCTTTCAAGAGCGAAGGCGTCTTGATCTGCCCGTGTCACCGCATTCTCTTGCGCTACGTTTTCTGCGGTAATGCCCATATGGCCCGTGCCAAAGGGGCAATGCAACGCGCCCAGCATCATATCTAGCGTTTTGACGTCACCCATCTTTTGACCCCATCGTTGCGATTGCATGATATAGGGAGATCGACTCATATTTTCCGCGCCACCGGCCAACCCAAATTCAATGTCGCCCAGAATCAGCGATTGTGCAACCGACACGATGGCTTGCAAGCCTGAGCCGCACAGGCGGTTTACATTCATCGCTGGCGTGCTGTCGGAAATTCCAGCTTGAAGCGCTGCAACTCGTGATAGGTACATATCGCGCGGCTCGGTGTTGATGACATGGCCAAAGGCTACATGACCAATTTGACCGCCTTCAACCTGAGCGCGCTCTAAGGCTGCTTTGGCCACTATGGTGCCAAGATCGATGGGAGCGACCCCTGCCAAGCTGCCACCAAATGTGCCAATTGCGGTGCGGGCGCCGGCTAGAATTACGATGTCTGTCATGATTTCCTCCGTTTTGGACAGCCTATGTGGCTTGGCAATCGAGGAAAAGCGAAACCTAACGACAATAGAATTGAACGTTAGAACAAAGTATGAACAAAGTGCTGGGTAGAATCACTTACTTGGTTTGCCGTTATGCCTTTGTCCGATGTCATTCACCTACTACAGCCGCAGCGCCCTTGGGCAGAACTGCAGGCCTGCTCGAACTTCACCTTTCTCACCGGTGGGTCGCATCCTGAAGAATATATGGATCGTGCGGCACTCTTGGGCCTGTCTGCGGTGGCGATTGCTGATGTAAATTCTGTTGCGGGGATTGTGAGGGCACACACAAGATCGCGTGAGATCGCGCGTTTAGTGGCTGAACGGCAGACTTTTGATAGGGGCGTTGGATTGATTGGACCACCCCCCCCGCTTGAGTGTAAGCCCAGCCCCTCTGCACAGATTTATAGCACGCCGCGCTTGCTTCCAGCGGCTAAGATCGTATTGCGGGACGGTTTTGCGGCGACACTCTTGCCTGTCAACCGGTCTGGGTGGGGCAAGCTGTGTCGTTTGATTTCGCGTGGTCGGTTGCGAGCGGAGAAAGGGACCTGCGACATTGGGCTTGAGGATTTACTGGAGTTTGGGGGCGATCAATTGATGGTACTGCACGCGCCATCAACTGAGAAGGTGCAGGCTGGTGCGACCTCATGGGTGTCACAGGCGCGCAGTTTGATACGCCGCTTCCCCCAAGATGTGATGCTCCTTTTGGCCCCTGCCTATGATGGCCAGGATGCCCGCCGATTTGAGGATATCGCCGCCTTTGCTCACACACTTTCTGTGCCCTTGGTGGCCTCTGCCGCCCCGGTAATGCATCATGGATCGCGTCGACGTTTAACTGATGCTTTGACCGCAATTCGTCTTGGGGTGCGGGTGGATGCTTTGGGTCGTGCGGCACAGGTGAATGCGGAGCAACGCATCCGCTCTGCTGCTGAGGCCGCCGTTTTGTTTCAGACCTATCCCGAGGCTTTGACCCAAACGGCGCGAGTGTTGGAGCGTCTTGGTTTTTCTCTTGATAGCCTGCGATATGAATATCCCTCAGAGCTGACCGAAGGCGAGACGCCTGCAGATCGACTGCGGCGCTTGGCTTATGAAGGGCTAGAGTGGCGTTATCCCAATGGCGCCAGCGAGAGGGTCAAAGGATTGATCGAGCATGAGCTGTCTTTGATCAGTAAGCTGGAGTATGAGCCATATTTCTTGACCGTAAATGATATTGTGGCCTTCGCCCGGTCGCGTGGTATTCTGTGCCAAGGCCGGGGATCTGCTGCCAATTCTGTGGTGTGCTATTGTTTGGGTGTCACCTCTGTAAGCCCGGAGGTGGGCACCATGGTGTTTGAGCGCTTTGTTTCAGAGGCCCGCAATGAGCCTCCTGACATTGATGTGGATTTCGAGCATGAGCGCCGCGAAGAGGTGATCCAGCATATCTATGCGCGCTACGGCAGGCATCGCGCCGGGCTTTGTGCCACGGTGGTGCATTACAGGGGCAAGCGAGCCATTCGCGAAGTGGGCCGCGCCATGGGTCTGTCTGAAGATACAATTGGTGCGCTCTCGTCTCAGCTCTGGGGGTTTTCCTCAGCCAAAGGCCTGAAGGCCAGCCGTATGGCTGAAATTGGTCTCGATGCTTGCGATCCTCACCTTCGCCAAACCATGGCTTTGATCTATGAGGCGATCGGTTTTCCGCGACATCTGTCGCAGCATGTTGGTGGGTTTATCGTGACCGATGGACGGTTGGATGAGCTGGTACCAATCGAGAACGCCACAATGGAAGGGCGTACTGTGATCTGTTGGGACAAGGATGATATCGACAGCTTGGGTATTTTGAAGGTGGATATTTTAGCTCTGGGCATGCTGACCTGTATCCGCAAAGCCTTTAATCTGATCGCCGTGCATCATGGGGTGGCGTATAGTCTTGCGACCTTGCCGTCCGAAGATCCTGATGTTTACGATATGCTGTGTCGGGCAGATAGCGTTGGGGTGTTTCAGGTTGAGAGCCGAGCGCAGATGAATTTCTTGCCGCGCATGCGTCCACGTACCTTTTATGATCTTGTCATTGAGGTGGCGATCATTCGACCCGGTCCCATTCAGGGTGATATGGTGCATCCTTATATCCGTCGCCGCAATGGGGAGGAGGCAGTGAGTTTCCCTTCGGACGCGCTGGGTGCCGTCTTAGGAAAAACACTGGGAGTGCCATTGTTTCAAGAGCAGGCTATGCAAATTGCGATCGTGGGTGCAGGGTTTACCCCGGAGCAAGCCGACCGCCTGCGCCGCTCATTGGCCACATTCAAAAAGCACGGAAATGTTAGTGAATTTAAATCCCTTTTCATGCATGGCATGCGGCGCAACGGTTATGAGGAGGACTTCGCAGCCCGATGTTTTGCCCAGATTGAAGGCTTTGGGGCCTATGGTTTCCCCGAAAGCCATGCGGCCAGTTTTGCCCTGTTGGTCTATGCCTCGAGCTGGTTGAAGCATCATCATCCGGGGATATTCGCCTGTGCTTTGTTGAATGCCCAGCCCATGGGGTTTTATGCCCCCGCCCAAATTGTTCGTGATGCTCGCGCCCATGAGGTCCAGGTCCGGCCTGTCTGCGTCAACGCCAGTTATTGGGATAATGTGATGGAGCCGGATGGGACCGATGGCTTGGCGATAAGATTGGGATTCAGACAAGTCAAAAGCATGTCTGAGGATGAGGTTGCATGGCTGACTGCCTCGCGCGGTAATGGCTATATGGATGTTGACGCGGTTTGGCATAAGGCGGGCATCAGCCCAAAAATGATTCAAGCCTTGGCGGAAGCCGATGCCTTTCACAGTCTTGGCTTATCACGTCGTGCAGCGCTGTGGGCGGCTAAGGTCATTACGGCGGATCGCCCCTTACCGCTTTTTTCACAAAATTTGGAGGGGGAGGGCATTGTTGAGCCACAGGTGCATTTGCCACAAATAACGGAGGGCGAGGAGGTGGTAGAAGACTACGTGTCCATGCGTTTGACTCTGCGCGCCCATCCTGTGGCATTGATCCGGCACCGCTTAACCCCGGGCATGGGGCAGCGTCCTGTCGCTGCTGTGGTGGTGGGGAAAGGTGTTGCGCATGTGGGCAAAAGACAACCTCAACGGGTGGGGGCTGATCTGCAATCAAATTCGCAGAATTTGAAGATCGTCTCGGGTTAAAGCGTCCCTAAACGCCTCAACAATGCCAGACCCACAAACCCATCCACTGGCAAACCCTGTGTTGCTTGAAAAGCCTCTGCGGCCATCTCGGTCTTCGGCCCGGAAAACCCATCTGCCCCGAGGGTATCAAAGCCCAGCTCGGTTAGTCGTGATTGCACAAATCGCATTTCAGGCTGCGTTAAGCCGCGTGCATCACCGCCCGGTGGGAACGTGAGGGCCGGCGCGCCTTTTAGACGATCGGCCAAATGGCCAACGGCAATCGCATAAGCCGCTGCATTGTTATAGCGCAGCAAGGTATCAAAATTCTCTGATACGACAAAACCCAATGAGGCAACGCCGCCGGGTAAGATGAATCGCGCTTCATAATTAATAGCACCCGCTCTTTGCGGTAAAATACCAAGTGAATTCCAATGGGTGAGACCCTGAGGAGGAAGATGGCGCAGGCCGTGTAGGTTTTCAGTCTTAGGCACATCCGTAGGCGTCCCCCAAGGCAGGTTGCCCTTCCAGCCGTGGCACACCAAAAAATGGGCGGTGGAGACCAAAGCATCTGCTGGATCTTCAGCCCAAATATCGGGGCGGCCATTATTAGCAGAGACGGCAAAATCAATATAGGATTTGGGCATAAACTGCGTGTGCCCCATAGCCCCAGCCCAACTTCCCAGCATTTGTTCTGGCGTTTTGATCCCACGGGTGACAATCTCAAAGGCAGCTAAAAGTTGGGATTCAAACATTGGGGCCCTTCGACCCTGAGCCGCCAATGTGGCCAAAGCCGAAATCACCGGAACATCGCCTCGGATGCTGCCATAGTTGGATTCCATCCCCCAAATCGCCGCAACGACATGGCGGTCCACTTGATAGTCAGATTCAATTTGATCGAAAATTGCATCATACTGCGCGAGAGACATCCGCCCCTGTGCCACGCGCTTATCACTGACGGCTCGCTCAACATAGTGCTGCAGGGTTTTTCGTGCTTCGGGTTGGGCCATATCAGCCCGCGCTGCACCGGCGGCGGATGTCAAAAAAGGAGAAACTTGATTCAGAATTGCCGCTGGCACCCCATCATCTGCGGCGCGTATTAAAAAGTCGGATTTCCAGCTTTCAAACGTCATTGCCGCTTTCTGGTAACCTTTCTGGATTTGCCCTTTGGGGAGCCACGTTTACTGCCTGAGTATCCGTTTTTGCGTCTTCCTGGGCGCTTTTGCAACTTTGAGTCTTCCAATTCCAACAATTCCAGCAAAATACCCCCGGTCGCCGGGGTTGCTCCGGAAAGCCTTACAACCGCGCGCTGGCCCAACCCGATCACGGTGCCGCTCTCGGTGCCGCGAAGGGTTTGAGTTTCGGCATCATGCTCAAAATACTCACGACCCAAAGAGCGGATGGGCACGAGGCCATCGGCCCCGGTTTCATCCAGCTTAACGAAAATGCCAAAACGCGCAATTCCTGAAATACGGCCAGAAAATTCATTTCCAACCCGCTCGGCCATGAAGCTCGCCAGATACCGATCGGTTGTATCCCGTTCCGCCACCATTGAACGCCGCTCGGTGTCGCTGATTTGCTTGGCTGTCTCGTCCAGCATCTCAATATCTTGCGGCGACAGCCCGTCTTTGCCCCAGCTATGCGCAGAAACCAAAGCTCGGTGCAGTAACAGATCTGCGTAACGCCGAATCGGTGATGTGAAATGTGCATAGTTCTGAAGGGCCAATCCAAAGTGCGACATGTTTTGCGAGCTATAGTACGCCTGTGTCATGGACCGTAATGTTGAAAGGTTAATTAATTCTGCTTCATCTTTACCCGCCGCGCCTTGCAGCAATTGATTGAGGTGCCGGGTTTGTAAAACTTGGCCTTTTGCTAGAACAAGGCCAACGGATTTAGCTGTTTCTCGCAGCGACTCAAGCTTTTCTGGGCTGGGTTCCTCATGAACCCGGAACAAAAGCGGTTGTTGCTTGGCGATCAGGGTTTCTGCAGCGGCCACATTTGCCAGCACCATGCATTCTTCGATCAAACGGTGGGCATCCAGCCGGTCACTAAAATTAATGGACGCCACCTTACCTGCGTCAGACAGGATAATTTTGCGTTCCGGCAGATCCAACTCCAAAGGTTGGCGCCGCCCGCGGGCCATTTTCAACGCGCCATAGGCGGCGAATAAGGGTGTGAGGACCGAGTCAACTAAAGGAGCTGCTCGGTCGGATGGATTTCCATCAATCGCGGCCTGTGCTTCCTCATAAGATAAAGAGGCTGGGGAGCGCATCATGCCGCGCAAAAACCTATGTGATAGTTTTTCGCCTGTGGCAGAGAGTTTCATCTCAACAGCGATACAAGGCCGCGTGACGCCCTCGTGCAAAGAGCACAGATCGCCTGACAAGCGGTCGGGTAGCATTGGAACGACTCGATCTGGGAAATAGGTGGAATTTCCGCGGCGTCTGGCCTCTGTATCTAGGACGGATCCAGGCGTAACGTAATGAGCGACATCGGCAATCGCGACCCAAAGCAAAAATCCACCCGGGTTGACAGGATCGTCATCAAAAACAGCACAGCACGCATCATCGTGATCACGCGCATCGGTGGGATCAATGGTAATCAAAGGCAGTTTGGTCAAATCATCGCGGTTTTTACTGGTCGCCGGTTTGGTGGCATCGGCCTGTGCCATAACCGCATCAGGAAAGGCATCAGGAATCCCATGTTGATGAATGGCAATCAGGGAAACGGCTTTTGGTGCTGATGGATCGCCCAAGCGCGCAACAACCCGTGCGCGCGGTAGGCCAAGACGTCCTTTGGGGCCGGACTGTTCGGCTTCAACCAGTTCGCTGTCTTTTGCTTCGCCTGTGGCATCGGGACCCACGATCCATTCCTTGCCCTCACCTTTGTCGATGGCAACAATACGGCCACCCTCGGCGTTGGAGCGAAAAATGCCGAGTACTCGTTTGGGGTTGGCGCCGATCGCCCGGATCAGTTGCCCAGTATATTGATGGCTGTCTTCATCCTTGGTCGTGGCCACACGAGCCAAAATACGATCGCCTTGACCGAGTGCAGGTTCGCCTGAGCGCACCCGCATTAAGACTTTGGGCAAGGTCCCGGTGCCCTCCCATTCCAAAGGCACAGCAAACATATCGCCCTGTTCATCAGGTCCCAGCATTTGCAGGACCGAAACTGGGGGCAATGTATCTGGATCATTAAACTTTCGCCTGCGTTTGGAAATGTGCCCTTCGGCCTCCAATTCCTTCAGCGTTTGTTTGAGATCAATACGGGCAGTGCCTTTGATGCCAAAAGCTTTGGCAATATCTCGTTTAGACGATTTTTCTGGGTGGGTGCGGATCCATTCGAGAATGTCCGCCTGAGTTGGAATTTTAGCCATAAAAATTCATTAACATGCACCCTAGACATTCTAAACCCTTGGATTTAGTTCGCATTCACATAAATGATTTGTAGCACCTAATGGAGAGCATAGTGAGATATATAATAGTAGCCTTTTTGATGGTTTGTAGTTCGGCCTCTGCTGGGGATTACAATCTCGGTGACCTCACAGTCACAAAGTCATTTTCTTATCCTACCAATGGACGTAGTGGTGCTGGTTATTTCACGCTTACCAATGACGGAATGACGGATATGTTGATGGCTGTTACAGCTGATTTTCCGAGGGTCATGATCCACGAATCCCTCATGCAGGACGGCGTGATGACCATGCAGCACCGCATGAGGGTTGAGGTTCCGGGGCAGGGACAAATCGAATTTGCGCCTGGTGGTTACCATGTGATGTTCATGGGTCTTAACGAGGACTGGGCAGAGGGCGACGAAATTGAGGCCAGCTTGCAGTTTAAAAACGCAGGCACGTTAGATATCAAATTTGTGGTGATAGCGCGACCTTAATACCAGAGGCTATACGCCAATTTTTCCTTTATTCTCACCGATTTGACCGCGATGTAAAAGCAGATGATCTAATATGACGCAGGCCATCATGGCCTCACCCACCGGAACTGCTCTGATACCCACGCAGGGATCATGGCGGCCCTTGGTTATGATTTTGGTGTTTTCGCCTAATTTATTGATCGTTTTTCGGGCGGTCAGGATCGATGATGTCGGCTTCACGGCAAAACGTACCACAAGATCTTGGCCTGTACTCAGGCCACCCAAAATGCCACCTGCATGGTTGGAGCTGTATTTTGGCCCATCTTGGCCCATGGAGATTTCATCGGCATTGGCCTCGCCTGTGAGTTCAGCGGCGGCCATGCCGTCCCCAATTTCCACGCCCTTTACGGCGTTGATGCTCATCATGGCTGCTGCTATATCTGCATCCAATTTACCATAAATCGGAGCGCCAATCCCGGCTGGAACGCCAGTTGCCACAACTTCAATCACCGCTCCAACGGAACTGCCTGATTTGCGCAACCCGTCCAAATAACTGGCCCAGTCTTCAGCTGCTTTTGTGTCTGGGGTCCAAAATGGGTTTTGTTCGATTTGATCCAAGTTCATATTTTTGCGGTTAATCTTATGTGGGCCCATTTGGCACATGAAGCCAGTGATTTTTATTGAGGGTGCAAGCATCATGATCACTTGCCGCGCCAAGCCCCCAGCGGCCACACGTGCTGCTGTTTCACGCGCTGAACTGCGTCCGCCGCCACGATAGTCGCGAATGCCATATTTCTGCCAATAGGTGATATCCGCATGGCCAGGCCTAAATTTATCTATAATATCGCCATAGTCTTTAGAGCGTTGATCGGTATTCTCGATCATCAACTGAACTGGTGTACCCGTGGTTTTGCCCTCAAACACACCAGATAGTATTTTTACCTGATCAGCTTCACGCCGCTGGGTGGTATATTTGTTTTGCCCAGGCTTTCGCTTGTCTAGCCAGTATTGGATCATGGCTTCTGAAATCTCGACCCCAGGAGGGCAGCCGTC
>Ga0302131_1002010_pt1 | contig 10792 bp, 11 predicted proteins | sample CB9_20m_MG_FD_203105 | JGI IMG/M metagenome (GOLD analysis project Ga0302131, IMG submission 203105) | Marine microbial communities from Western Arctic Ocean, Canada - CB9_20m | ecosystem: Environmental > Aquatic > Marine > Oceanic | place: Canada: Western Arctic Ocean | collected 2017-09-19
TTTCTTGGGATTTCGGTACAACAGATGCTACTCAATTAAAATTCTGGTTAGACCCAGTAGGAACAAATCCAACAACATTGCAACAATTCCCAACAACACAAATCTTTAGTGTAGATGCCGCAATTTCTGTATCAAACATTCCAACAGATTTATGTGATGCAACAATTACACCAACATTACGTATTACAAATGCTGGAAGTACAACGCTAACAAGTGCTACAATTACGTATCAATTAGATACGGACACACCAGTAATCATAAACTGGATAGGAAGTTTAGTAATGGATGCTTTTGAAGATATTCCATTAACTGCAATTACTGTTTCTGGTGATGGAGTGCATTCATTCACAACTTCTGTAGCAGATCCAAATGGAAATGTAGATGAATCGCCATCAAATGATACTAATACTAAAAACTTTAATATTCCTGATTCTTTTGAAGTAACAACAATTCGTGTAATTATTACTCCAGACCGTTATGGAAATGAAACTACTTGGCAGTTAACAGACTCAACAGGAGCGCTTGTTGGAGATGGTGGGCCATACACTACTACAGGAACAAACGGAACACAACCAGATGAAATTACGGATGTTCCGATTACTATTTTGGATGAATGTTACACATTTATAATTCGTGATTCATACGGTGATGGTATCTGTTGTGCATACGGAGCAGGGGATTACCGATTGGAAGATGTAGCTGGTAATATTTTAATAAATGGAAATGGAGATTTTGGAGGAGAAGCTTCTCACTTATTCAGAGTTAGTTCAGGTGCTCCATTAATTACATTGTTAGGTGATGCTGCAGTAGCACATGAACAAGGCACTGCTTATACAGATGCAGGAGCAACAGCGACAGATAGCGTAGATGGAGACATTACCACTGCTATTACAGTTGGAGGAGATGCTGTAGATGAGAACACCGCAGGCGTTTATACGATTACTTATGATGTAAGTGATGCGTCTAACAATCCAGCCACACAGGTAACCAGAGTTGTTACTGTTGGTGATAGTACTGCTCCAGTAATTACATTGTTAGGTACTGCTACAGTAGTACATGAACAAGGCATTGCTTATACTGATGCAGGAGCAACAGCGACAGATAGCGTAGATGGAGACATTACCGCTACTATTACAGTTGGAGGAGATGCTGTAGATGAGAATACCGCAGGCGTTTATACCATTACTTATGATGTAAGTGATTTGTCTAACAATCCAGCCACACAGGTAACCAGAGTTGTTAATGTTATTAACAGTAATGCTCCAGTAATTACATTGTTAGGTGCTGCTTCAGTAGCACATGAACAAGGCACTGCTTATACAGATGCAGGAGCAACAGCGACAGACAGTGTAGATGGAGACATTAGCGCTACTATTACAGTTGGAGGAGATGCTGTAGATGAGAATACCGCAGGCGTTTATACGATTACTTATGATGTAACTGATACCTCTAATAATCCAGCAATACAGGTAACCAGAGTTGTTACTGTTATTGACAGTGCTGCTCCAGTAATTACATTGTTAGGTGCTGCTGCAGTAGCACATGAACAAGGCACTACTTATACTGATGCAGGAGCAACAGCGACAGACAGTGTAGATGGAGACATTACCGCTACTATTGCAGTTGGAGGAGATGCTGTAGATGAGAATACCGCAGGCGTTTATACGATTACTTATGATGTAAGTGATGCGTCTAACAATCCAGCCACACAGGTAACCAGAGTTGTTACTGTTGGCGATAGTACTGCTCCAGTAATTACATTGTTAGGTGCTGCTGCAGTAGCACATGAACAAGGCACTGCTTATACAGATGCAGGAGCAACAGCGACAGACAGTGTAGATGGCGACATTACCGCTACTATTACAGTTGGAGGAGATGCTGTAGATGAGAATACCGCAGGCGTTTATACGATTACTTATGATGTAAGTGATGCGTCTAACAATCCAGCCACACAGCTAACCAGAGTTGTTACCGTTAGTGACAGTGCTGCTCCAGTAATTACATTGTTAGGTGCTGCTTCAGTGGCACATGAACAAGGCACTGCTTATACAGATGCAGGAGCAACAGCGAGAGACAGTGTAGATGGAGACATTACCGCTATTATTACAGTTGGAGGAGATGCTGTAGATGAGAATACCGCAGGCGTTTATACGATTACTTATGATGTAAGTGATGCGTCTAACAATCCAGCCACACAGGTAACCAGAGTTGTTACTGTTGGCGATAGTACTGCTCCAGTAATTACATTGTTAGGTGCTGCTACAATAGTACATGAACAAGGCACTACTTATACAGATGCAGGAGCAACAGCGACAGACAGTGTAGATGGAGACATTACCGCTACTATTGCAGTTGGAGGAGATGCTGTAGATGAGAATACCGCAGGCGTTTATACGATTACTTATGATGTAATTGATGCGTCCAACAATCCAGCCACACAGGTAATCAGAGTTGTTACTGTTGGCGATAGTACTGCTCCAGTAATTACATTGTTAGGTGCTGCTACAATAGTACATGAACAAGGCACTACTTACACAGATGCAGGAGCAACAGCGACAGACAGTGTAGATGGAGACATTACCGCTACTATTGCAGTTGGAGGAGATGCTGTAGATGAGAATACTGCAGGCGTTTATACGATTACTTATGATGTAAGTGATGCGTCTAACAATCCAGCCACACAGGTAACCAGAGTTGTTACTGTTGGCGATAGTACTGCTCCAGTAATTACATTGTTAGGTGCTGCTGCAATAGTACATGAACAAGGCACTACTTACACAGATGCAGGAGCAACAGCGACAGACAGTGTAGATGGAGACATTACCGCTACTATTGCAGTTGGAGGAGATACTGTAGATGAGAATACTGCAGGCGTTTATACGATTACTTATGATGTAAGTGATGCGTCTAACAATCCAGCCACACAGGTAACCAGAGTTGTTACTGTTGATGGTACCGCAAGTGCAAGCGAAAATGGATTGGCGAGTAACCTACGTATTTATCCAAATCCTTCCGCTTCTGACTTTACTTTCAACATAAATAATTATACCAATTTATCGTATAAAGTTTATAATTTTGCAGGTAAATTGATTAAAAATGGTAGCTTTTCTAATGGGATCAACACACTTTCAATGAAAAATGAAGCTAATGGTTTATATCTTATTATTATTAGAGATAATGAATCCAAAACTTCAATTACTAAGAAGTTTATGAAACAATAAAAATTTACTTATCATTTAAAACTATAAAGCTCATTTTTTTATAAAAAATGGGCTTTATAGTTTTAAATGATAAATATTGAATAATTCCATACTTTTATAAAGTCTAATAAAAATGATGATAAAAATACATTCAACCATAAAGTGCTTTTTATTTGCACTTGTAAGCTGCTCTGACGATGACACTGCTATAACACCAGATCCCCATAACCAGTAACACTTGCGCCAGAAGTAGAAATATATGAAGCTGATAAAATTCACAACCATCCCACACTTGCGGTTGTTAACGAAAGTAATAATGCTTTTTTAGTAGATAAAACTGGTGAAAGGCTGCACGAATTCAATTTTCCAAGCAACCTTGGGAACGATCTTGAGATTTTACCTAATGGAAAATTATTAGACATTTTTAAAGCTGAAAATCCTAGCATTATTTTTGTTGCTTCTGCTGAAATTGTCCGCATCATGAATCTTGAAGGAAATATAGAATAGGAATATTCATTGAATGCTACTGACTTTATATTGCATCATGACGTGGAAATGTTACCAAATGGAAATATATTAGTACTTGTTTGGGAACGCATCTATGAAACAATTGCTGAGTCACAAGGCTCTGCAAATTTTGGAGATATTTATACTGAAAAATTAATGGAAATTAATCCAATCACAAATTCAATAATTTGGTAATGGAGACGTTTTGATCATATTATTCAAGATAACGATCTAGCATTTCCTAATTATGGAAATATAAGTCAAAACCCACAATTAATGCAAATTAATTATAATTTACAGCAAATGGAGATATTATGCATGCTAATGGTTTTGATTATAATGATGGTAAGGATGTTATTTATTTAAGGATAAACTTTGTTAACGAAATTTGGGTAATTGATCACAGTACTACATCTGCTGAAGCAGTTACAAATAGTGGCGTAAATTATGGGAGAGGTGGAAATATATTATATCGTTATGGAAATCCATTAGCATATGATAACATTTTTGGAGAAGTAAGAGGTGATCGTAATCACTTCTCCAATTTACTTCAAAACGGAATTCCTGACGAAGGAAATATGTTATTATATAACAACGCGAATACCTTAGGTGTTTCAATAATTTATGAGCTAGAAATGCCACAGAACTTTGCACTTATTCCGGATGCGGATAACGAACTAAACGTAGTTTGGTGATGCACTAATCCGGCAATATTTTCAGGTAAAATATCTGGCGCGGTGCGTTTAAAAAATGGAAACAGTTTAATTTGTGAAGGTGATTTTTGGTTTTGGGAAATTACACCTGTAAAAGACATTGCTTGGCGCTATAATGGTGGCGATGGTGGCAATTTTTGGAGATGCTACGACTACGAAGTTGATGACCCAGCATAAAGTGATTTAGTTTTATAATAAGATCAAAAAAATAGTTCAATATTTAGCTTTCAGTTTCACTAGATATTGAAGGCTATTTTTTTTAAAATAATACTAATTTTGTCTAGCATACAACGGTCAAGTATAAGCATAGTTGCGTGGGTTAGCACTTAACTTTGCAAGCAAACAACATGTTTGAAATTCCGCAAGAATTTCCAAAGCAGGCGAGAACAAGCAATTACTTATAGCCATTGTTGAACTAATCCTCGTTCCTCGGAAGTCTTTCACTTACGCTTTAAAATACCTTAAATTTAAAGTACAAATTTAAAAATTTACTATATGTATCAAAAAAAAGTAAAATAATTTTTGAAACGGCTCTAGAAAGAGTTCCTCAGTTTCAAGTTTTGATTGATAAACTAACAAAAAGTTTTTCAATTAACGGAAAATGAACAAGTACCTTTAATAAATAGCTCATATGCAATAGAAATATTGAAAAAGCTCTCCTTTTCCCAGTCACCCTCCTTTTAAAACCCAAACCCAAACCGTCGTTTTCCCCCTTAAACTGAGCAATGGATCAGTCAACAAGGCACATAACGTTAGCCTATCTGCACGCCAAATGTTTAGTTATTGGCAATAGTTTTTTAGTTAGAACAATTATTATTAATTAAATCACCTAGTGAAGGATTGTAACTGTTAAATCCAGCACCAAATTTAATTGTCTGACTATTTGCTTGCACAAACTGAACTAAAGAACAAAAATTAGTCAATAAATCGTTAGATGTAATTAAAATATTAGAAGAAGAAGTAATTCCTTCTAAACCATTAACACTAATTAAATTTAAATTATTTATAATTATTATTTGAGGTATTTGTTTTAAACTCTCCAGACCATTTAAGTTGGTCAATAAATAATTATTAGAAAGAAAAAATTGAACATCAATATCAGTTAGACTATTCAAAGAATTTAGAGTTTCCAATTTTCGGTTTTCTTTAATTCCTAAACTATTTGATATAGTCGTTAAATTTTCAAGACCATTCAGCGAGATAAGTTCAAGATTATATTCAATTTCCAAAAAATCTAATTTTGTAATATTTTCCAAACCGTGTAAAGATTTTAAGTTGTCATTATATCTGATCAATATGCCTCCATTTATTATTTCTAAATTTTCCAAGGCACTTAAATCTTCTACTTCATCTGTATAACTGATAATTAAATTTCCATTAATTGTTTTGTAGTCTTTGATAATTGGGTCTTCTAAATCTTTAAGTGATCGTATTACTAAATGTCCATCTAAATGTGTTATTATTTCTGTATTGTCGTCACTTGTTGAACAGGAAATTATTATAAATAAACAGATAACCGCTAATAACTGTTTTTTAATCATAATACTTTTATTTTAATTTTTGTTAAGTTAAATTTAATGCCAGAGATGTTTTGCTTTGCTTTTTTTTAAATATTCAGTGAAGTTATTGAATGGAAGTCTTTCGTTCTAAATTATTGCCAACGGGATGTGTATGGTTGGTTGCGTAATTAAGCAACTAAATAAGCACTTGCCCAAGCAATTAATTATGCACGGTTTTAGCAATAGTCCTTTTTAATGATTTATTTAATTTCTCAATATATTCTTTTCGTTCAAGTAATTGACTCAGATCAGCATCAAATGTTTTGGTTTTGTTTAATTTCGGAAATGATAATTTATTTTTAGCTATTGAAATTGAAATCAAAATATTGAAGTAGTTATAAATTAGGATTATTTTTTGCAAAATGTCAGTTTCAACAATTTCAAAGCCAATTTTTTCTGCTGTTCTTTTATTTATGATGTAGCTTGTTCCTCGAATTTTGATTTTCTTATCATTCTCATACTTTTCGATTAGGTGCAAAAGTCCATCTAAATACTGTTGGATTATAAAATTGGTTCTTTGTTTTCCATTCATTTTTTTGTCAATTACGAAATAGTAATCAAATAAAGTTCCACCGTGAATTTTGATTAGTCCGTTTTTAGGTTTTTCCGATATAAATAATGGTGAATAATAAATCACCCCTCCATTTTTTTTTAAGGAAGGCATATCGAAAAATGGTGCAATTATAGATAAGGTTATTGGAAATGTCAAAATTCCAATCAGGTATAGACCTGAATAGATTGACATAATAACTGATAACAATATTATTATAATAGAGCAAATAGCTATCACAATTAAAATTCTATTTTGCTCTTTTTTATCCTTATTATAAAATCTATGGTTCATTTAAGTAATATGATTAAATTCTTTGTTAGTATTGTTTTGCCCAATGCTTTTCATCGTTAAAGTGATTAGAGTGAATGATATAAAAAGATTGTTGATTTTCATATTATTTTTACAATACAAAAGTCTGATAATCCATATTTTTATTCATTGACTTTAGGTAAGAAATGCTATTTGATATAAATTCTTTTTCGAATTCTACTTCAAGATTCTGGACTAACTCCTAAATAAGAAGCTAGATAATATTGAGGAATTCTATTCAAAAGAGATTTTTTACTTTCTATTAAATTTAAATACCGTTCTTCAGGAGATAATGTAATAAATGAAGCTACAATATTTTGATAATTACTTAATTCTTCTTCTAGAATAAGTCTAGAAACTACCTCTAATTTCGGGAACTTCTTTAAAAGTTCTTGCTCAATATCAAAAGAAATTATTGCAAGTGTGCAATCTTCAATACATTCAAAATAGTAAGTAGAAGGTTTCTTTTTGGTATAACTTTCAAATGCTGTTATAAACTGATTTAGAATAAAAATTGGCTGTCTTTTCTACTCCATCAATATTATAATATAGCCTGATTAAACCTTTAATATTAAAAAAAAAACTTTGTTGAAATCTCGTTTTCTTTTAATAAAACTGTTCCTTTTCTATATTCTTGAACTGGGATTATTTCTTTTAATAAATTCAGTTCATCAATTGAAAAGTGGATATTTACATATTGTTCAATAAAACTTAATAGGGGTGCTATTTTTATGTTGGGGTTCATTTTCTATATTTCTTGCACTGAAATACGGCTTCAAGTTAAAATTGATTTAGGCTGTTTTTAAATAGACCATATTTGGTGTTTTATAGTTTAAAGACAAATGTAATCTTATTTCATTGTATAAATTTATTTTCATTTCAATACTTAAACCGCTATTTTTTATATCCAGTGTTATATGCTGCATTTTAGGCATTCATTTGATTATTCAATTTCTCAAATTCAACTAATAGTTTATTAAGTTTTGCGTTTTGTTTCATAATTGCTTTAGGTCTTATATAAAACCAATTTATTGCAAACCAAAGTATGGTTAGAGTATAGGTGATTATTCCCCAAGTCATTGTCATTTTAGAAACATACTCAAAAAGATATAGCCCAATTCCTAAAGAAAGCATTATAAAGTATATATTTAACATTGTTGTTTGTTGGAATACTTGTGCTCCTTTTAACTTGATAAGTTGTTGAAGAAATTTCTTACTATTGGATTCTGTCTTATTCTTAGAAAATAAAGAGAACTGTTTATTAAAAGGTAGTAAAAAAATAATTATAGCTAAAATAGTTAATACAATACCAATCTTTGTCGTTACAAATTCAGGTTGATAATAATACCAAATAAAGCCAATAAAAGTAATGGTTAGTATAAGTGTAACGTTAACCACTATGAGTTTTAAAAAGTTTTTGTTTTTTACTTTAGTTGCTTTAGCATAAAGCACTTCAACTTCTGGGGTTTCTATTTTTTGCGTATTCCATATTTTTTTTAAATCTATATTAGTTTCCATTTTTTTTGAATTTTTGTGTTAATTTTTGTTTTATTCTGTGAATCTTAACTCTAACGTTGCCTTCAGATAGACCAACAACTTCAGCTATTTCTTTTTGATTCATATCTTCTAGTTCCAATGATATGACGATGCGTTCTACTTCTGGTAATTCTGAAATACATTGATATAAAAATTGTAGATGCTTTTCTATGTTTGTATCTAAAATCTCATCCTTAATCTCTAGAGGTAATTCCGATTTAGGCATCTTGTTTTCTTTTTGGATTTGACGCAAACAAGTATTGGAAGCTATTCTAAATATCCAAGTTCCTATAGAAGATTCGTTTCTAAATTTGGGTAAGTGTTTCCAAACTTTAATAAATGTTTCTTGCGTTAAATCTTTTGCTCTATCAGTATCATTTACATAACCCATACATAACCTAAAAACTTTTTGCCAGTGTGTTTTATAAATAGTTTCGAAGTTCATTACTCAGTCCATTTTTTTAACGCATTCATAAATCTAGTTTGTTGGTCTATAAAGAGGTTATGAGAACAGTTGTCTAAATAAACTAAATTATCTTCACCAATTAGCTTTTCAATATTTCTTATTTGAGTTTCTGAAAATAGTCCATCATCTTTACCATATAAACCAAAAACAGGTATGTCATTCTTTAGTAATTGTTTTATTTCTTGATTCATATTTAGCGTTGTATATTTTTCATTTTGCCAAAAACCTCTTGGTGCATCATAAGTCATTTTTGAACTATATTTTATAAGTAAACTATCTGTTTTAAAGCTTGAATAAATATTTATAGCTTCTTGTGTTGGCTCTTTTGGATAATAAAATCCGTTTTGCATAGCATGAGTAAAACAGTATGAACTATACTCTAAAGAGCTTTTGTCCATTTTTTCTAACATATTTATATAGTTAAGATTAACAGAATCTTTATTACGAATGTAAATTGATTTTGATGATTTTAATATGGTTGAAAGCGTTTCTTGCATTGAAAGCGGTACTGAGACAAGAATAATCGATTTAGTTTTTTCTGGATGCCTTTCTGCATATAAGGTTGCAATAATACCACCAAAGCTGTGTCCTATTAACGTTGCTGACGTTAAATTGAATTTATCATAAATTAAATTTACATCATCAAAAGTCTCATTAAAAGTGAATTTTGCATTTTTATCTGGTGACCTTCCTTCTCCACGTCTATCGTAAGTAATGACATAAAAACCATTTTCCGAAAGTTTCTGAGCTGCTGTTGCTTCAAAACCCACAGAATTATATCCTGGTCCACCGTGAAGGTAGATTAGCGGCTTATCATTTGGATTACCAAATGCTTCTGAATAAATTGTTTGAGAATTAACTACGAATGTAGATACTATAAATACGAATACTGTTAGTGCTTTTTTCATTTTGTTTCCTTTTAGTTTTCATTTAGATACAGGGAATCTCAAAATGTTACAAATTTTTTTTAGGTTGCATTGTTGTATATGGTTTGTTGCGTGTTTCAAGTACCTAATTTAGTAAATAATTACTAACCAAGAAAGTCCGCGAGGACTTGCGCAAGTAGGCAAGAGGCCAGCAATAAATTATAAACGGTGTTACCAGCTTTTTTACTTTTCAAACTCTAGATTTACCAGATGATTATTTAAAAATATAAATAGCCTATTCCACGAATCTATTGAAGCTAAAGCGTTTCCTTGAAAATTACCACCTGATTTCCAAGTTCTGATATTTGAAAAATCTATTTGTGGTATAAATGGTAGTTCATCAAATTGGTGTCCTTCATTTTCATATGAATAATGATTAATTTCATATTTTAATTTATACTTCTCCGCTCTAGCTTTAATTTGGTTACTCATCATTTCAGAGGGCCATTGTAGGTCATCTTCTCCAGAGAGTAATAATATAGGACATTTTATATTTTCTATTTTAATAAAACTCTCTTCAATCCTTTTAGTGTTTTTAAATGCACTTAATATATAAGGAAGTTGACTTTGAGCTTTACCTGTGCTACTTTTTAAGTATCTAATAGCTTCAATTAATCCTCCTTTAGCTCTAGATATACTTTTATCTTCATACTTCCAAGAGGACTTGAAATAGCGTTTAGAACTCCAAGTAACACTTGAACCTACTTCTGAAACAAGAGCGATAATATCATTGTATTTTGATGCATATAACAATGCATACTCTGCAACTTTAGATCTACCAATAAAAGCAATTTTTGAAGAGTCAACTTTTGGTTAAATTTTTAACCAATTTATTGTATTATGCAGATATTCTAAAGAAATATCTTCCAACTGTTCAGGTAGATTTTTTGCATCAAAATATTTTAAATCCAATACATTATATCCTTTGGAAGCTATATATGCCGATTTCTAATGTTGAAAATTACCTCCAGAACTCGCTAACAAAATAATCGTTGGTGTTTGATTGTTTGTTTCGTGCTTATA
>Ga0302131_1002013_pt1 | contig 10785 bp, 13 predicted proteins | sample CB9_20m_MG_FD_203105 | JGI IMG/M metagenome (GOLD analysis project Ga0302131, IMG submission 203105) | Marine microbial communities from Western Arctic Ocean, Canada - CB9_20m | ecosystem: Environmental > Aquatic > Marine > Oceanic | place: Canada: Western Arctic Ocean | collected 2017-09-19
CACCATCTCCCCCGCCTACATTTGGGAATGCCAATGCCCCAGCCGCACCAGCGGATAGACCCGCGCGCGTCGCCACAAAACGATTGTTCACTCGCGACACGTGCGCGGCCCCGTTTGAGCGCCTCCCCTTCATCGGATAATTCGAAGCCACCAACGGCGCCACAAAATATTCCTTCATCACCTCGAGGATGCCCTGGGCGTCACTCTGTTTGGAGCTGTTGTCGTCGTCTGCAGTCTCACAAAGTTGTACGAAAAAATCAGAGTTTTTGTACAGCTCACTCTGCGATAAGTTCTCAATCCACTCCTTTTCCGCCCCAATGCCACCACCCGCGTTTATTATAGTCTCGATATGAGTCCTCAAATGATTGAGATTAATGGGATGCCCCTGCAAATAATCGTTGACCATGGCGTCCAGAGTAGTAGTCGCACCAAGGATATTATCTGCAGGGGTCACAGGCTGCTTGCCTCCTGGTGAAGCTGCATGCTGGTGCTTCATTTTTCCCACGCGACCTTTGCTGTGGGGGCGGGTGAGCATAGCATAGCATAGCGCCCTGTGCATATTGTCAAACAAAGCAGTCATGCCAAAGCATCCTGCGAGCGCGCCCGCCAATGTGAACACAGTCTTTCTCTCCTTCAAATAGCCGGGTGCCTTTGTTAGCAGTGGAAACCATCTCACCTATGTCCAAAACAAAAAACGTGTGATGTGCATGTGTCAACAAAAACACCAAAAAACTTGGTTGGGCTCTCTCTTTTTTACAGGTTTTGCTATAAATAACGCTATTGCAGCCGCGACACCTTGCGCCTCAACCCACTGTCACAGGCACCCAGTGGGGTAGTCCGCACAAACGTCACCGCGCCAAATCACGCTGAATGTTTGAGTGTAGTTGACATTCCAACTCCAACGGTGGGCACGGCGCGCCCAGGGACGTGCACGGGGAACTCGCAGTGCATCTCGTTATGAGAACGCGGTGAAGCAGGGCACCCTTTCCCCAATTATTAGTTCTAACTACACGCAAATAATTACTCCTAATCTTACCAGTCGGTTTGTTGATCGGTGTCCAACTGACCCGGCTCAATCTCCCATGCGGCGAACTCGGTGGCGCCGTCCGGCAGAGGGTCTTTTAACAAACACAGGGGGTTCAAGATGTCAGTCTCCGTGTCTTCTTTGTCCAGGTCGAAGGCCGCGACAGTATCTTCTGGGTCGCTAAAAGCTTCGATGGCTGATTTAACGGCCCTCTTGGCTTCGCGCGCGTCGAAGTCGGGGAACTCGGAGACGAGCGCATTTTTGTCCAGGTACTTCAGATTCTTGACCGCGGCTTGATTGTTCTGAAAAGCCATAGAGCCAGGAGGCCACTTCGATTTGTCCAGGGCCAGTAATGGCAGCACCGCTTCGATAAGACTGTGCGCATCATCGTACTCCTGGAGCGCTTGCCTCACTATGGCGCCATCTAGTTTGATAATGGGCCTGTCCACGTCCACGTCATCATTCAGTTCTTTGGTCTTCTGATGTTCCGCTTTCATATATTCAACCTCCTTTTGGTGGATCACCCGCAGTTCCTCTAAATTGGACGAGAGTTGATGATTTGTTTTGTCGTCGGTCGTCTTGGCAATGGGCTTGTCAAATTTCGGGAAAATAACCGGTATGTTTTTGCGCATACTGTTGGGCTTGCGAGCCGATCTCATCCTATCGAATGGGGACTGGGCCGTTTGACGATCTACCTTCGTGTGCAAAGGAGTGGTATCCGACCTACTGCTGCTGCTCTTTTTACCCGCAATCATTTGATGTCCGCAATTGCATAGTTTCTTCGCGGTGGGCCACCCTTTCCCACATTGTTTGCATAATTTTGTCCTCATGGGCTTCTTCATCAGCTGCTTTTTTTTTGCCTGAACACATGGCTTGTCTTTACTATCCGTGGTACGCGGGATATGCAATAATGGTGTGACGCCCTGCTTTTCGAGCCATTGTGTCGACACCGTCGATGACTCCATACCATTATTCTGTTTCGAGAAGCACAAAAACAATGTGGTTTTTCCACCTCCCCGTGAGAATAGTGCCCCTCCCTCGTTCATCATGGAGATGCGCCCACCGTATACAGCAGGTTTCTGGGGCCTATTTGAGCCAATTGGCACTTGTTTGTGATGCTGATGTTTGTTTGTGTTGTTTGTGTTGTTTGTGTTTTTTGTACTGTAATCGCGAAGGAGGCTCCACACGAAAATTTCGGCTCTATTTCCCCCTCAGCTTTGTGAGGGGGGCTCGGCTGGTCTGGGCGCTGGATTTGTACACTCTGCATCATTGCACCTTTTTGTTGGAGAGCTGGGTGCCTGCCTTGTAGGCTCAAGTAACGTTACGTCACGTTACTCGCGCCACCCCCAACGGCCTCGGGGCACCGCGCCGGTCTCCATACTGCGTCGAATGTCGAAAACTGCTATTCTAGCGACCCATCGCGCGCTCCACTACACCTTCGCTTTTTCGGTTTTTCGCGTGCGGCGCGCCCTCGGCTAAATGCCCACCGCCGACAGACATATCATATCTCCACTCGCCTTCACCTCCGATGCGATAGCGATTGCGATTGCGGACGCGGCCTCTCGCGATTTTGTGGCGCTATCGGTGGTGGGCTATTTATTTAGCCTACCCCTTCCTACTTGTTTTTTGTCTTGAACAGCAGTGCAGTGATGTCAGTGTGGTGTGGTGTGGTTGAAGCTCCACGTCCTGCTTCCATAGACCATGGCGGCAAACCCAATGGCGCAGGTGTCTATGAGTCCATTGCGGCGTAATCCCCGTAAGGGTCAAACCCCGATGAGAGATGCCAATATGATAGTGGCTGACTGCTTTGAGCGGCTCAGCGAAGCTGAGAGTGAAGTGCAGGACATTACAATGAGAACTGCTTCGAATCATAAAGGTATGCGCGAACGCGCGGACTCTGTCGACAGAATGGAAGAGCTAATTGTAATGCTGCACGGGGAAATCCACCAACGCAAAATGGACTACGTGGTTCTCAGGGAGGATAACACCAATATGGAGACGGAGTCGGAAACGTTAAGCGCAGAAATGAGGCAATTGGCCGGAGACGCCGGGGCCGCCATGTTCAGGGAGAGAAACAAACGCGACATCACGCCCCTGCTCCACAAACCCATGGCCCAAGCCGCAGAGGTGGTGGACTTGACCGTGTAAGCGAGCCGCTCTACGAGGTTGCATATGAGGATGCATACGAGGCTGAGGTACACCTACAAGCTACTCCCTACCGGGAATAGTTTAGTTGGTATTTTTGAGGCTGAGGTACACCTACAAGCTACTCCCTACCGGGAATAGTTTAGTTGGTATTTTTGATTGCATATGAGGATGCATACGAGGCTGAGGTACACCTACAAGCTACTCCCTACCGGGAATAGTTTAGTTGGTATTTTTGATTGCATATGAGGATGCATACGAGGCTGAGTTACACCTACAAGCTACTCCCTACCGGGAATAGTTTAGTTGGTATTTTTGATTACAGTATCCCTTTGCTGTGCGCGTGGATTTTAATGGTATGGTATTTGTGGTTTCTATCCATTGCTGTGCCTGCGATTACAGGACACCGGGAAACCGGCCTACAAATCGCAGGTTGAGATGGATTATATAGGATATAGAGTAGGTCGCTGGCGGGGCAGGTGAGGCTGCGCGGGCAGGGCTAAAATATTGCATATACGCTATCCGGATTACTGCTTTGTATTTGTTGCACTGTTTTTTCACACCGAGGCAAAAAAATGAATCCTTACCACACCCCGAACCGATAATTCAGGCGGGAAATGTAGCATAGGAGTGTAAATTACCGCCCCGCTAAATAAAGCTCACAACGAGCCTCGCGAGTTCTATGGGGCAGTCGAAAAATGATACACCGCCGCCGAGAAGCCGGCGCGCGCGGTCTGTGACACTGTCTGTCCCTGGAAGTTCTTGGCCTGCATGCGCCACGCGTTTGTGTAGGATGAGGTAGCGAAGTCTATCGGTAATACCCCCCCGGCGCATGAACTCCAAAGCGACCTTCTCTATAATAGATACCTGTTCCAGTGAACAGGGGGTGCGCAACATCGCACAAAGAGAACTTCGAGGAAGATGCAAGTCCGGCCGTGCTAACAGCATAGATACAAGTGCGCTTCGCCCCATTTGGAGCCCCAGCTGGATTGCTGTTTGCCCGTCGTCGCTACAGGCATTTATGTCGATGCTCTTGACCTTTAGAAGCTCCTGGATAAATCGACTGTCCCTTTTCTCCATGCGGCACGCATGTGTGAGAAGGTGAAGTCGGGAAAACACCGTCACACCGTCTGACCTGAGAGTATATTCGAAGGGCAAAAACCAAGGCGCTCCCCAATCTATGATCGAGCAAAAATCCCGGTGCCTGCCCAACCACAGCTTCCACCATGTGGTTATAGCCCAAGGAACATTCAAAACTTCATATCGAGACTGCTCGTGCGAGTGCAAAAAAGCGCGCCATGTTTCAAAAAATCCATCGCTATTGTCAAAACAATCTGCATGGATTGCATGAAGGTATGCACCGGCCAGTTTGATCCAAGCCACCCAGTCGGGTTTAGTGCGAGCCATGACTGCTTTTCATAGACTGTGCACTTTTTTTCTTTTTTTGTGTACTGGAAGGGGGGTCTGTATTTTTTCGCCACTGCGCGCGCTCTATTTCAGTATCATTTGCACCAGCACGTAGCCAACCATCTGCCCGAACCCGCTAAGGACGTGAGGCAGAGACAAAAGCACCAGCGGGGTAAATCCAACGATCACTGCTCTGCCCGCGATGCGTATTTCGCCTTGCGGAGCGCCAACAAGCCCGAGATACCAATCCCAAGGCAGAGAAGCACCATGATGCCGAAAAGCATGGCCGTAATGCTTGCCGCCGTCACCTTCGTCATGTCCTTGACCATTGTACTGAAGTTAGATGTCACCATGCGCGTATTATATCAGTTCCGGATATAAGTTTCTGGAACAAAACTGCGGAAAAGACTAGCCTTGGGACTGGTCGTCGCGGTCCTTTGCCGCTAACACTAACACTAACACTAACACTAACACTAACACCACCATGACCACAACATCTAACCCTCTCGCCCCCCCTCGCCTCATCAGGTCCATCACCCGGGGCAAGTGGCTCACAGGTGAAGAGCTCGCCCTCGAAACCGGCGACGTCGTCACCATCATCGAGACGGTTTACGACTGGCGCTTCTACATTCTCAACGACGGCTCCGGGCTCAAGAGGATCACCGAGCGCGACGGCGCGACCGTGGACATAAGCGAAAGCGTATAAATACACAGCGGCAAAACCCTCATAAAAATTAACACCAAACCAGTGCGTCCTCGGGGGCGTTGCTGGTTTTGCGTTGCGTTGCGTTACGTCACTTTTTTTGATGTCTAATTTAATTGTTGGGCTTACATAAGCCTCGAGAAATTGCCGCTCTCCAGCATGAACAGGGGCAGGAAGTAGTGGCACTCCGTCTCGGCCGGTGTGCTCGTCCTACAAGCGGTGCCCCGTATCGGTTGCGGGTGAATAAATTTGCAATGAGTGCCTCTTCTGCACTTTTCCCCGTAGCGACACAGCTTCTTGTTCGGGTGCTGCTGAGCGTTCAGACCGAGTTTGAGCTCTTCGGGGCTATGGGCGAAGGTACAACCCACCCCGGTGCACCTCACCGTATTGCAGTAGCGCGTTTTGTAGTGGACTGATAGGGTGCGAAATTGGGTGCGCGCGCGCGTAGCCAGTGGGCGGTGCACCGGGGCATGGGGCATTGCGGTATGGTATTCGGATGCACCTTGATATCTACAGTGACCAAAGGCGTTGAGATTATTGACAACATGCGGGTTGGGTTGAGTATTCATTTTTCCATACGGCTTAGAAACATTAGAGGATTCAAACCAAAGGTCAGTCTAAAGTGCAATAAACACCGGTGTTTCTGTGCGCCTACCCATTTTACTATTATCGAATGCTACGGGACGTGCCCAGGAAAACCTGGTTTCCCTAACTGATGCAAAAAATAATGTTGGTATCGTCTAATTGGGATAAAATGAAAACGGTCTATGTCCAGTTTGGATTTCCGTCCAAGTTTTATTACCAGGGCAAACAAATAAGCGCAGATGTCGCGTTTGCCATGCACACCGCGAAGGCCAGATTCGTTGTCAATGGCGAAAGGATGAACTTGAGTCATTTTGGAGCCACTGTCGGCTTCGATCTGGACCGCAACTCCTCGATAGACATACCACGGAAGTCTGAGGACGAAATAGTACAGCACAGGAGGCAGATGTCACAGGAGAACCTTTTTCGGGCCAAAGTGGAGAATCGTCTGCGTATGGCGAGGGGTGATTGGTACATGGTGATGGCACATCCTGCAATTATAGGGGCTGTCGACCAGTGCGTGGCTTATTTCCGTTCGGTAAACCAGAATCCACCAGATTACGATGTAATCGCATGTTTACGTCACAAGCTCAACCCTGTACTGGACAAGTACACCACTTGGTTTCTCTCTGGACAGTCAGCGATACTTGTAACAATGTTTCGTCATAAACTCTAGCCTCCCACCGGTTCATGCGCGCCTTTTCGAGCCTCGGGTGTTCAGCGGGCCCATGTCCTGACACCACCCGCTCATCCGCCTTGATCGAAAACCGGGCATCTTTCTCATATTTGATTTGATTCAGTGTCAATTAGCCGTGATGATGCTAAACGCCGGCTTGAACGACACCCGCTCGCAGTTGTCCGGGACCTCCAGCTTCTTGTTGTACACGTGAAACACCACCCGAGGGATTGGGTGCTCTCGGAGGTTGTTGAGGTACACACAGTTGGTCATCGGGTTACAGAAGTAGACCACGCGGTGTGGCACTCCCGCCGCCGTGGCTAGCGCGATATATTCCTGGCGCTGGGCGATGGACGGATTCGTGTTGCTCACCACCACGGTCTTGCCCGCTGCGATCGCACGCTTGGTCGTGCTCAGGCACTTCGACTTGGTCTTCAGCTCGTCCTGGCACACATTGACCACACCCGACCGCCGGACGAGGTCCTCGGCAAAGGCGGTCTTGCCGCTCGCTGGGAGGCCCATGCACACCAACAGCTCTTGTGCGCCCGAGAGCCCCGAGAACGTCCGGGTTGGAACGTCCTCCAGTTCGCGGATGCAGCCCTTCCAGGTGTATGCCTCGGGCTCGGCCCCGTCGAAGTACTGCTCGGGCGCCATAAATCGCATCCCGACGTTTGCCGCGAAGGCGCGGTCGCACGCACTGTAGTCCCCATGGCGGCCCGCAGCGTCACCGACAAACACTGCTCCGTTTAGCACAGCGTTCAGGCCGGGGCTGTCGTCCAGGAATTTGCGCCACATCCCCAGGCCGGGCTTGACACCTCCATCCCGCCAAGCCACGTAAATGGTGACCGGTATGCCGAGGTCGAGGAGCGCCTTCTGGATCTGTGCGTGCTGCTGGGTGCGAAGGTCTGTTTCTTTCTTCAGATTGGTGAAGACAACGATCTTCTTGCCAGCGCTGTGCACCGCGGCGAGTTTGGCGGGGACGCCTGGCGTATTCCACACCCAGTCGCCGGCCGCCTTGGGAAATTTGTGTTTCCCGTCCGGGCGCACCAGGGTGTGGTCGAGGTCGAAAAACACGTGCGTTGCCGTTTGGTTCGCCATGACGTCGTACTCGCCCTCCGCGCTAAGCACTGTGTACCAGGCCTTGTCTATCTTGTCGGTGGGAGTGCCCTGTGCGAAACGCGGGTAAATTATGGAGTGTTTATAGCATTCATATACCTTGCCCAAGTCTGTACTTGATAGCTGCTCCATCTGCTTAATACTTAGATTTTTTTATTGACTCTGGTTGTAAGAGTGCGATTCAGTGAGGACGCCCTCCGACCACCACTCCTCCCTGACTACTATGGATCCTTCGGAATGGTGGTCAAAGACTTGCACGGCGGCACCCGAATCGCGGTGCTTTTTGCCGTCCTTGTAATGCGTCTCGGTGAACCTAGGCCCCGTCGACAAGAACTGCTTGGACGTATGTGCGGGCTCGTCACCTCCTCGGTGGATGACGCCGTTGCGGTACCAGGTTTCGGTCGACGAGCCGTCCCACGTGCGAGTGACTGTATGCGCGGGTCCGTATTCCCCGTGGAGAGGGCCGGATCTGTGGGCAGTCCGAGTCCACCACTCCTCTTTGATGCACCTGCGTGGCCGACCGGGTAGCTCCCAGTCGAGAAGGTGTACGTCTTTCCACCTGTATGCGGTAAAATTTGTCTTCATGATGGCTGCGGTGGGCTTAAACTTCTTGTGCATGGGCTCTGTTGTGTCATCATTAAGCCCGAGAAAAGTGCAAAATTAGTAGCCACAGTAGAGCCACTCGTGCGATGTCTTCATCGGAGCTTTTTGCACGCCGTCGTTCCACCATTCTGCAATGACAAGCTCCGTAGGCGGCTCACCAAGGTCTCCGGAGTGATAGGTTTTGTCAAAGACCTCGACCGCGGGACCTGTCTCGCGATGTTTCAGGCCTCTGTTAAAATATACCCGTGTTGTTCGCACCGTTCGTTTTCCCATACCCGGCGAGAAATACTCTCGGGACTTCTGTGCCGCACCCGCGTCGCGGTGGATGACACCGCCACGGTACCAAGTTTCGGTGAAGCTCCCGTTCCATGTTTTAACCACTCGGTGGGCGGGGCCGTCGTCCCGGTGGAGACATCCATCTTCATGAGGCACGCTGGTCCAACGCTGGTCGACCACGCGCCTCCTCGGGAAAGGCCGCCGCCGCACGCGCTGGACTTGACGGAGTAGGAGATAGCGCGGGAGCTGGACCGTCGGACCTTCCAAGCGGGTGTCCTCCCATCGGTGGGTAAGCTGTTGATTCTTTTCCATTTTGAATTTTCTCCAACAGCGGCGGTGGGAGCGACCAAAGCCTGAAGAAAGTGCAATTACAACGACCACCGAATTAGACAAAGTTTTACTCCGGGAGAGGCGGCGGCGGCCCCTTGCTGAGCGGGTGGTACGTCGGGGTCGCGCAGTTGTATTCTACCGTCGTAGGCTCATCTCCCGAGAAGCAACACTGGATGCCGACGTCCACGGTGGTCGTTTTCGTCTGCTTGCGTCGGCGCTTCTTCGCCGGCTCGGATGCGTCGCGGATGATGAACTGGTGGCCGCAGAATTTACACTGCTTCGCGTTGCCCCCCTTTGCTATGTGACCACACCGCGCATCGGGGCACCGCTTCCGGCCCTTGCCCAGTTGGAGGTTGCACAGTTCACAGTCGCCGCTCACAGGGTGCTCGTAGAAGGTCGGGGAGGCGATCGTGATGACGGGTCCTTCAACGATCTTCTTTTTTGACATCGGCACGGGAGAGTCGGGGAGAGAGCTGTAGTGGAGTGCATCGGCGATCCCTGCTAGGATGGCGTCGAGCATCTTTGAAAGTTTGAAGAATTCAATCAATTATTATTATTATTTGTTTTGTTCAATTCTTTTAGTTTTACAGGAAATATTACACTTTGGCGCTGGTTCCTTGTCCACCATTCTTGACGCAGGACCTTGGCCGATCCGTCCCGGGGGAGCTCAATCACTAGCACGGCACCTACCTCACCCCAAGATGGTTCTCGGTGTCTCTGGCCTTCGCTGTACCACTCCATGGTAATGAGCGAGCCGCCCGGTATGCATTGCTTCGAGGTGCGGGCCGGTTTGTCGTCGCCTCTGTGGATGACACCGTCTCTGTACCACGTTTCCTCGAATCCAGCGTTCCACGACCTCGTGATGATTTCTGCGGGGCCGTCCTCTCGATGCAGCCTGCCGCACTTGTCGGGCGTACGCGTCCAAGATTCCTCAGTGACACGCATCGGGGCGGTCCCGGGCAGCGTCCACTCTAGGGTGTGTTGTTCGCACCAGCGATAGATTTTCACTTTCTTCATTATACTTCGTCAGCTTGGGGCATCGTCGGTCGTCGTCCAAGCCCGTGAAAAGCGCAAAAAACTGTGCCTTCGAAGAAATTGAAGCTCGACTAAATAAAATTGTTGGTCACCTTCATTACCATGCCTGTTCTCTTGTCGCTGGTGCTCAGTTTCGGTCTGGGCGCGGCGCTGTCCTGGGGAGCCACGCGCATGTCGAACAGACGTCAACTTGCCAAGGCCGCGTTGGACGCGCGCATGGCGTTTGCCGAAGAACTCGAGAGCGATTTCATATAATGGCGCGAAAAAATAGAGCCCCCCCCTCCATACAAATCACAAAGCCCCCTCGCAAGGTTTGCAAATTGCGTTTCTCCTACACTTAGTCCCAATGAACTCTGGTCACTATATATAAGCACTATCACAATGACACTGCAAAACCCCACTGCTCCCGAACGCATGGAAATGATCCCAAGCATGCCCGAACGTGTGGAAATGTTTACAAGCATGCGAAACAGAGAATCGCAGTGCATGCCCGGAGTTGGTCGAGCCCAACTGATTTTAAGCATCCAGTCCATATGTCTCGCGAGAAATGAAAACTACTCGCACTGCTGCGAGTGCGCGGTGTGCCGCGAGAATTTCTGGGTGAATTCGAAGAGAAGCATCGCCTTTGCGAGGGTGTCAAAATACGACGACCAAGGCCCGCTTTACTACCAAGGCCTTCTCCGCTTCCACTGGGTGCCCTACTTAATACTAGCCGAGGCACAAAGCGTCCGCGTAGCGTACACCTGGCTCACAAACTTTGACGGAGCGCGAACGTGCCCAGTTCTACTCCAGCAAACGCAGGACCGAGAGGCTTTTCGAAAGAGCGGGCTGGGTCTTCGGTTTGGGGTCGATCCCAAGCTTATGGTCCTGCCGAGGCCTATGCTCAAC
>Ga0302131_1002028_pt1 | contig 10735 bp, 1 predicted proteins | sample CB9_20m_MG_FD_203105 | JGI IMG/M metagenome (GOLD analysis project Ga0302131, IMG submission 203105) | Marine microbial communities from Western Arctic Ocean, Canada - CB9_20m | ecosystem: Environmental > Aquatic > Marine > Oceanic | place: Canada: Western Arctic Ocean | collected 2017-09-19
ATTGGTTGGGCAGGGATTCCCCAGTCGGATTCTGTCAGTGTTGGCCTTGCTGCTGCCGCTGCTGAAGATGTTGACAGGCATGGTGGGTCCGTCGGGAAGTCTGTGATTGCCCGGTGTTCTCCGGAGCGCCGTCTCCGCTCTGTGTCATTCGCGGTGGCGAGGTCGACTCGTCGCTGCTTCACTGCTGCGGCGGCGCGTTTGGCCTCGTTGAGTTGTGCCATTCGGTCAGCGTTAAACCTGGAGCGGCTTGTGCTGCCGCACTCTGTGCTGGGTGCTGGGCCTGGTCGGTCTCCTCGTGCTGCCAGGATGGGCGCTAGCGGCGACGTCGTCGTAGTGAGGCTCGCTGGCGCCGGTGACGGTGCTGGTGTCTGAGACGCTGTTGCTGGCGCCGTCGGTGTTGTTGTTGTTGCTGTTGGTGTTATAGTTGTTGTTGTTATTGTTGTTTTCAATTTCGTCCTTTCGTTCACACTGGTGGCGCTGTCCGTCTGCGCCGCCGCTTTCCGTTTCTCTCCTCCTCCCTCCGTCTTCGCCTCGTAGTGCACCTCGGACTGCCTGTTACTGGCAGTCGTCACGGGTGCGAGGCTGGACGAGGCCTAGCCGGATACGGCGCCCCCGCGAGGGGCGCCGGTGCGGCCGGCCGGGGGGCGGAGGTTGCCCTGTGGGCTTGAGCCGTGGCGGTTCTGCCCGGCGGGACCAGGCCCCGACGGCCTGGTGTTCGCCCGGTGGAGCTGGCCGGGACTCGACCGCTTCTTGCCCCTCGGGCTGCGGTTGTTGGCCCCTCCAGGGCTGTTGCCGTTCCGGTTACCGTTGCCGTTGCCATTGCGGGCGGGTGCCGTAGTTGTGCGCCGGGTGTGGTTGGGCTTGTCTGCCGGCTGGGTCTCCATGGAGTTCTTGTCTGCTCGTTCGCGTTTGGTGCCGGAGTCGGCGTGCTGCTTGATGCGCTGGAGCTTCACGAGCAAAGCCTGCATGTTCGCGTGGTCCTTCCTGGGTGTGGCCTGCTGCTCGTCGAAGATCGATGCCATCGGGGGGGGTGCGGCGTTCTGCCCGCGGAGGTAGCCCCATGCCGTAGACATCCACTTGAACATCGGGGTCAGGATGATGGTCTCGATGAAGTGCCACGGGCCCTTCTCGCCACGCGGTGTGCCGAACTCCCTGCTCCAGGCTGTGAAGTCCGGGTCGACGATTGCCCATTCCTGTATGAGTGTTGCCGCCCGCTGCGTCATGCCGATCCCGGTCATGGTGGTGCCGATGATGAGGTCGAAAGCCATGAGGCAGGAGGTGATGGCTGCCTGGCACTCGTGTGCGTTCCACAGTGGAACTTGTGCTGGTGTGGCTTGGCGGAAGCCGGCCGCTGCGTGCCTCCAGGCTTTCTGCATGTCGCCGTGAGTGGAGCAGTGGAGGGCGCGCAGGTGGTCTGCTGCTGCCACGATGGCGGCGGCCAGCATCTGCCTCTCCGTAGGGAGTGAGGCGTTCACAGTCTCGGCCATCAACTTACCTTCGAGCTTGTAGTACCCTGCTACGACTTGGTTGAACAGCCGCCTCTTCGCCTCGGACGCGTGGACCTTGGACGTCATCGTGGATGCTCCGTACGTGACTCCGCGGGCCATCAGCGCTGCCCATTCTGTACGCGCCGATAGCATCGCGTTCGCCTCGGCGAAGCTGCCTTGCTCCACGAAGTTCTGGAATGTCGGGAAGTTGGCGTGGGTGGTAGCCATGACGATGTCGAGGTACATGAGCTCGCGGCCGTCTGCCATTGCGGCCGTCACCTGGCCGCCGCCCGGGGCTCCGGTTGATATGAGCGCGGTTTGCGCGATCTTCGTCGCGAGTCCGAAGCCGTGGACTTCGAACCACCTCGCCTCCTGGTTCAGGAAACCTTGTCCTCCGCCGGTCGGGATGACGTTTGCCCAGTCCGCGACTGCGGAGATCTCCGGCTTGCCCAAGAGGCACCGCAGGCCTCCGAGGGCGGCAGGCCCCGGGGGGTCGGATCCCGACCACACCGCTTTCGACAGGGCCTCCGGGCTGGCGTCGCTGACCAAGTCGCCGGTGAGCTTGAGGAACTGGGCGCCCGTCCCGGCTTTCACGTAGGTCTCGAGGCGGTTGAGCAAGCCGTCGAGGAGCGAGACGGGGACGGCGGCAGCTGCCATGTCGGAGGTGAAGGTGGTGGAGTCGGCGGAGGTGCGGGTGGTGGAGCTGGAGGCGGTGCTGGTGAACGAGTTTTCTTTGAGGAGCGTGACGGTCTCGGATAGCGTTGTGGGACGTCGGCGAGGGCCGGGTCCCGCTTGCCGCGTAGCCGAGCCAGGCTCGTGTGATGATTTCCCTATCAGCTTGATAGTTCTCTGTGTCTTCTGATAGTCCTCTGCGGAGTTCTGGACATGTGTCGGCCTGAAGCCGTCGTGTGTTGCAGCACACTTGCTTGGCGTGTTGGTGCACCTGTCCCCCGAGTAGGTCGGCTTACGCGGGGTCCGCAAGCTTCCAGGAGTTTCACTGCCGAATTATGGAGTGAATTCACTGCGGAATTCACGACGTGAGTTCACTACAGAATTCATGAGGTGAATTCACTGCAGACTTCACGGTCGCACTGAGGGAATAGATCCAGGTGAATTCCGCGGAGGGGCAATCTGTGGATTGCTTCGTAGGCCTTCTTTTAGCTTCCCTTTGCTTCTGGAAGCTGCTAGGCCGGGCAGATCATCTGCCCCTGCATCCTCTTGTCTTGCCTGCGGGATGCGCTTAGGTTAGAAGACATTCAATTGGTTAGGGTCATCACTACTCGCGTTCACGCTTAGTAGATTGCTTCTCGCCGCTCCACACATTAGTTGTATTTGTACAAACAGCAATGTAGAACGGAGAGAATAATGACATAGAAACGTGTCAATGTATAATTGTACTTGGTGCACAATGTGTTGTGATACACTTTGAAGTGCAGTGCGGACTCCGTCCGTCACAAGAGAGGCGTGCGAATATGCAGCAATATTTCTGAGCCCGTCTGCTTTGCAGGCGTTGCTCAATAGTTTTCTCTGCTTCGCACTCTCAGCTAGTGTGTGTAACTAAACTGAGGTAATCCCTTTGTGCGGGTAGAGCCTCGTCTGAGGTAAACCCTCCTCCTCCATAGTGAAGCAGCTTGCTGCTAGCTAGCACGTCAGTGAGGTTGCACGCACTCGTGTTAACAACATTTTTTCCCATTTATTCTAGTAGCCATTCACACAAGGTCGCAAAAAAACGCTCCTTTCTGGCACGAGACGAGGTGACGCGCCGTGAGGCAGTCACCTTCCCCGCCGCTCTTTCCTGTATTCAGTAAAGGCGAATTTTCGCCCACGTAGTGGTCGCTGTGAGGCGGCCGCTACTGGGTCTTGGAGCAGTGCAGAATTCTGCCGCAGTCGGGAACCCGTTCCTGCGCGCGGGTGCTTCGTAGCACCGCCCTGCCGACCGTCTGGTCTCTCCGGCGTATGCCAGGACGCTTGAGCCGTGGCTCGGTGCGATTTGTTATGTGGCGTTACACCCCTGTGCCTGCGTTGACGATCGTGATCTTCACGGCCGGTGGCGCCGACCCTGGCTGGATGGGTCCTTGGACGTACACCAGTTCGGCACAGTCGAGTATCGTCGTGTCAGCGCTGCAGGTGTCGAGGTTGCGTCGGCCCGTGAAGGCTCGCAAGTTAGCGTTGCCGTCGTATGCCGCCCAGCTTATATCGCAAGGGTCTGGCCTCCGGTCCCTGCCTGCTCCGATCGCCACGGCCTTCGCGTTGCATGCTCGCTTAATCGCGCTGACCAGAGCTGGGACCGTGGCCGTCACAGGAAGGCTTAGGTGCACCTCGTCTCGGCCGGCCGATACCACGACAGCGAAAGTGACGATGCGTGGCTGGCTCGACCCGTCAGGGTTGACCTGTCTCTGGGAGCACCAGTCCACCTGTTTGACGGTGTCGGGCATCGTGCCAGAGAGAAGCAGGTCCGGTATCTCCGGCACCAACGAGCCGGTGCCGGCGTCGCTGCCTTCGACCATCATACATAGCGAGGCGTCGGAGGCGCTGCAGTGGGTGACCGTGCCGACGCAGGTGCCAGTGGCGATGTCGTGGTCGTACAGCGTTGCGTCAGATTGGAATTCCAACTTCATGCCGACCAGGTGCTGTAGTGGGTGCGTCCCCGCCGCTTCCTCGAGCGCCGCGGTAGCGGGGTCGTCGTTCGCGGTCGGAGGCAGGCGTTTCTTCGCTGTCGGTGCTGCTGTGGTCGGGTCTCGTTGGCGCTTCGGTCGGCGCTGTGCCTTGTCGCCCACCAGGGCCCACCCGTGATTCTCGTCAATGAGAGCCGTCTTGATCAGCTTGTCCACTGACGCTACTACGGACTGCTCGGCGCTCCTGACATTGGAGCCGAGCCGGTGCCTGGTTTCTGCCCACTGGTCGTGGAGCATTTGATCCAGATCCTCGCAGTTTCCACTCGGCTGAGCGTTGTCGTTCAGGTCGGTCTGCAGGTGGTCGATCAGGCTTGCGTACAGCTGGGTGGTTCGGTCTGCGCCGCCCGCGGCTGCCTCGGTGTCGAGGGATATCGCTGCTGGCATCGCGTCGGAGTATACTGTGATGCGGCGCGCGATCGCTGGGTGGCGTGCCGTGAAGGCGAGCCGCTCCGTCTCGTCTGTCATCCATTTGTTGTAAGCTTGCCTCTGAGACACTGTGTTGACGTCGGCGTGGAAGCACAGCACCCACTCCGACCATTTGTGGCGGATCGCGCCGTCGCTTTGCGACTGTGGGTCCGGGCTGAATGCCGCTGGGCGCAGCCCCTCGGCTCGTGTGCTCTGGATCTCGAACTTAGAGAAATTCGCATCGTTGTCCTTAATTTGGACCATGTGCTCTGTAGCGCCGCCGTCGTCGGCGTCGCTGTCCTCGTCGTCTGAGCCACTCTCGTCGCTCTCGTCACGGCGGTCCGGTTGTTCATCGCTGATTGGGATGTAGACCGGCTGTCTATGCTCCGTCCGGGTCACCACTAGCGCGGAGTAGCGTCGTGGCCTGGTCAGAGATGCGGCGGTCCCACGCGCCGCGTCAAACAGGGTCGGCTGGCCCTGCGGGCCAAACCGGCCGATGATGAAGCTGAGACCTGCGTTAATGAGATCGTCGACGAGTCCGCCCACTGGGTGCCAAGTGAAATCCCGTGCTTCTCGGGCCCACCTAGTCGCGCAGGGGGCCGTCCACTCCGCGTAGTTCGTGGCGTGGAGGTTGCTGGCTGTCGCCCATTGGATGGTCGGCCATGCCGCTTCTGGTGGCACTAGCGACGCCGTCTGCGCGGATGCCAGCGGAGCGTACCGTTCGTGCCCAGCTGCCGCGGTGAGCATGTTCGCGCGGCACTCGTTCAAGCCCACCGCCATCATCAGCGCTCTCATCAGATGCTGGAGTCTGGGGGCCTGTGGGAAGATCTCACGCATGTCCCATGGGTGCAGGTCGGTCCCGATCAGATCCTTCGGCGTCGTGAAACCTTCACTGCGGAGGCCTGACATCATGAGCGCGTGTTCACCGTGTAGCAGATGCAGGTGTGAGTCCACCCACTCGTCTAGCGACTGGGAGTCTGACCCATCCGCGGTCGACCTGTGGGAGAAACCCGCTGGGACAGCCTTGAGCAGTCGCTGACGTAGCCTGCGTATTTTCGTCGCGTCGATGACGTACGACGACCAGCCGTCGGGCATCGTCTCGATCGTGTCGCCGAATATCTCGTCCCAGGAGAAAAAGCCACTCGCGTAGAGCCGCTGCAGCAGCCGATTACGTAGCATTTCCCTGTATATGTGCACCAGCCCGTGCTGGTCGGCGCCTTGGGCGGCCTCTTCCGCGTACTTGAGGACGGCCATTGTGTCTTCGTCTCCGGGGAACACCGCGATGTTTTTTCGCTTCACATTCACGTTGGTGTATCTGTGCTGTTCGCCGATGTGCTGCTCGTGGTGATGCGATGGCGTGCCGGCTGGCGTGAGCACCGCGGTGTCTCCGGGTGCCGGTGCGCCCTTGTCGGTTTCGCTGGCTCTCGCGAACTGGACCACTACCTCCTGTGTTGATGTCGCGTCTTTCGTGCGCGACAGTGTCGCCGTCACCGTAACCACCATCGCCCCCGGTGCTGGGTGCCTGTGCTCCGGCCTGCATTGCATCTGCCTTGGCAGCTGGTCGTCATTGGAGAGGACGCGGAGAGGTGTTGCCGTTGATCTCGGCAGGACTGCGAGGTGATCGGGTCGATGGTACTGGAAGTTGTTCCCGTCGTAGCTCTGGTTGGTGTAGCCATGCTCCAGGTAGGCGTCGGCCCTGATGATCGTCACGTAGCCGGATTCCTTTGCCGCCGACGACGTGGGCATGAGTAGGTCCACGGTGTCTAGCAACGAGTTGAGCTCGTGCGCCTCCGCGTACGATGACGTCGTGCCGTCGGAAGACACCTGCCAGTTGATGTAAAGGGTGTGCGGCCCCCTCTGCCACCCGAACTCGGCGTCGAAGACCGCGCCGTTCAGTGGGGCGACTCCATCGCGCTGCCGAGGGCGCAGTTGCACCTGAAATCTGTACCTCCCGTCCTTGCCAGTATGGCGCTGCACGGAGGCGTCCAGCCGTACATTACGGCTGTCGACCTGCGCGTGTGACGGTGCGCCCCGCGCGGCGGGCCAGAAACCTAGCCCACTGAGCGTTAGGTCGAGAGGTGGCTTAGGTGGCCCGCCGGAGCGCCCTAGCAGCAAATCCCCGTAGCGTATCCTCGTCTGGCCTGGTGCGTCGTGGACGGCGATGATTATGTCGGCGGTGGGTCGCCGCGCGTCGATGGGGTCGTCGCCGTGCGCTCTGGCCATGTCCGCGACCTTGGTGACGAGGCTGTACCGTTTGCCGTTGCAGATGACGGCGACCTGCGTGAGGAAGTTAAAATGCCACACCGCGACCTTCGCTATCGTCCAGAGCACCACGTCGAAGGCAGTCATCGCCGCCGACTGGTGCTCGGTGAGGGCGATGAACTGTTCCTTGGTGAACACTGGCTTGTCGCGCATCATCGAGCGCAGCTGTTGGCCACGCACCCTCGCTCGGATCTTGATGCGCTGCACCGTTGGCTGCGCTGGCTGTGCCGTCGCCGCTGCTGCTGCGCCGGTCCCTACTGCGGCGGTCGGTGGCTGTGGTGCCGTCGGGTCTGTGCAGTGCCGTACGTGCGATGCGACCAGCCCGAGGAAGTCGACGTCCGGTGACGCCTGGTACGCCGCGTGCCACTCCGGACTTCTGGACGCTGCTAGGCCGGGCGAGTCCCAGCGGAAACAGCCCAGGAGCTGCGTGAGGGCGTGGGTCGCGACGGTCTCGTGTTCGCCGGTCTGCCAGACTTCGCCGGCCGGCACCACGCTGGTGCTCGGGGATGCCGGCGCTGCGCTGCATTCGGTGCCACCGGTTAGGGCGGCCGGGCGCCAGAGAGCCGGGCCCCAAAGATCGGGATTAGGCCGTGGTCGGGTTGCTGGCAGCTGTGGGGCAGGTGCGCTGGGTGCCGCGCCTGCCGCTGCGAGCTGCTGCGCCGGTCCTCCGGTGTGTAGGCCTAGAGTAGACCCGGCCCGAGCCGAATTGAGCATCGGGTTCGTCGCTGGCCTTGCCGGTCGGTGTGCCCGGTTGTCGTGCTGCGCAGGTGGAGGGGCCTCCGACGCGACGTGATCGCGTCGCGTCTGGACCATGGCGTACGCGAACTTGACGTGGATCAGGTGCATCATGTTGTTGATTTCCCGCCTCTCTGCCTGGAGGGCTGCTTGTCTGAGCGGGCCTCTGTGTGGGAGCAGGGCTGTGACGATTGCGTCGAACTCGTCCGCGGCGGCCACCGCTTCGGCGAGCCGCTGGAGGGTTGTCTGTGCGACGGCCCTCCGTTGGGCAACGCCTGCGGGGCCTGCCAGCTTCGCGGCAATCTGTGACGCAGGTGAAGGACGTGTCCTGCGCAGGTCTCGAACGTCGTTGAGCTCGGGCTCTGTGGTCCCTCCGGTGTGCAGCCCGAGCGTCGATCCTGCCCGGGCCGAGTTCAACATCGGGTTGGATGCGGGTCGCGCCGGCACTGTCGCCACGGTTTGATGTGGTGGCCGATGCTGCTGCGCGGGGCGGAAGCAGGGTGGGAGCCAGCCCGCGCTCTCGTCGTCGCTGTCGTCTGCGTCGTCCTGCCGCTTGTCTGCGTCGCGCTGGTTGGCCGCGGTCGCCAAAGCCGGGTGGGCGAAGCGGAGCGCCTGGATTGCGGCTCCTACGTAGACCTTGTCGCCTTTGGCGATCGAGTCAGTGTGGGCCGCTACTTCGAACTTTGCCTGAGCGTCGTCGATCTGATCCGACAGCCGTTCGATGTCTGTGTCCCCGGTGATCCCGTCTGGTGCCGACAGCAGCTTGTGCAGTGATGCGACTCCTTTCGGGCCGACACAGGACATTATCGAGGAGACGACTTGCGGTTTCTTGTACCTCCTTAGTTGGTCGTCTGACACTGTTATGCGACGCATAGCGAGGCTGCGAGCATTGCATGCCTCTGTCACCACCTTGGTGAACCTGGTTGACCATGCGTCGATAGTGAGGCCGTCCTTATCGCGCTTCGCAAAGAACGCCGAGTTGCTGTCCCACTCTGCGTCCCAGTCTACGTCCATGGCCGTCGGGTTGCTGCGTGCCGGTGCCTGAGCTGCTGCACTGTTGGTGGGCACTCGTGTGGTGCCGCCGTCGGTTACTGTCACCGGCGCTGCCGTGCTGGCCGCGTGGATCGTCGAGCTGCGAGTGCGCTTCAGGTGACGGCCGCCATCGGTCTCATCTCGGTGTGCGTCGGTGCCGGCGGCAGTACGCTCGGTGGCCGATGATTGGCCGTGGTTAGGCGCGTTGTGAGGACCTCGCTTGCGTCCGCGCGTCAATCGGCTCGGTGCTGCGGCCGGTTGCGTTGAGGCCGCGTCCGGTGCGCTTCTGTTCGCCGCGGGGCCAAGCCCGCCGCGCTCTGCGCGCTGTTCCCCACTGCTTGCCGGCGGCGGGTTGTTCTGGGCCCTGGATAGCGCTTGGTTTTCTTCAATGCGCGTGATCTCGTCCTCGTCGTACAGCGCGGCTGCCTCCGGGCCAGTGAGGACTGTCTGAACCCCGTTCTCGTCGATTCCCACCACGAATGACTTCGCGATGGACTTGTTCTGGTGGAAGCTCGTGAATGACTGGATTGGGGTCAGAACTGCCAGGCGCGCCCCCCGTCTCAGGGCGACTCGCTCAATGATGTTGGCCTGCACGTAGTGTAATTGCGTCGTGGAGAACCTCGTGTGGTGGGACTCGCTGCATATCTTGTTGCGTTGGTCTTCTGTGAGAACTGGCACCAGGCCTGTGCGCTCCGCCTCCTTCATCAGGTTGAAAGCTGTGATTCGGAAGCTATAGAGGCTGATAAGCCGGCGCCCCTCATCGATGCCCAGTGAGCGGCATAAGTGCCGCAGGGTTGTGGCCGCCTGCTTCGTTGTCAGGCATTTGTTGCCGGCTGTCCGGAATGCTGGCGTCGCCCTCGCTTCTGCACCTCTCACCGGGTCGGCTGCGTCGAGCTTAGGGAACCAAATGGCGCCGTCGCACGAGTGTGTGCTCTGCATATCTGCCACGTACGGCTCGTTCGCTTTTGCCCGTGCCGCTTCACTAGTCGACGTCGTGGTCTTCGAGTCTGGCCGTGGGATGATCGCCGCCTCGGCCATGGCCGAGTTGCCCTGCTCTGTGAGGAACACCAGGAGGTGCGCTCTACTCAGGTGGCGTTCTGCGCGCCAGGTGTCGGGCAGGAGGTGGCCAGGCCGTTCGCCTTGCTCGAAAATCATGCCCAGCGCGGCCATCGCGTTCGCGGCGTCGGCTTTGGCGATTGGGTCGGTCTCGTCGTCGACGCAGGCCCATCCTAGGTCGAATATCTTCTTGATTTCGATGTTTGTGAAGCCTGTCCGCACATCCTTGCCTAGTGGCCTCTCGACCGCCAGTGTCTTCTTCAGTTTTGCCAGCACGTATACCGTCTTCGGCATCGGCGGAGCCATGATGCCCAGTGTAGCCGCGTGCCACTCGAGTACGTGAGCCTTTGCCGCGGCGACCGAGCCCCATGTCAGGTATCTCAGCGAGCAGTACAGCGCAAAGCCCTGCATAAGCATGTCTTCGGCGCCGTCGGGGTCCGACGGCCACAACTTGCGCACTGGGCTCACGCCCATGGATGTCGCGAAGTACACCCACATGTTGCGAACGATCGATAGGCGTGCACCCAGGTAGCCCACCGACAGAGCTTGCTGATTTTCGAAGTACCGGTCTGACAGGGTCGCGATCAGGTCTGCCTTAGACGTAGCTGCTATCGTACGCAACTGGTTCATTGAAAGTTTGTCGCCGTCAGCTTTCCTCATTGGTGGCGGGGGCCCGATCAGTCTGTCCGGGTCTCGTGATAACATCTCGTTGCCCATTAGGACCGGGTCTGTGTGACGGGTGCTGTTGGCTGTCACATTTTCAGCTGCTGTCCGCATCACCTCAGGTTCATCGGTGTCGTCGAACTCGACGAGGGTGTTCGCCAGAGCAATGAGTGTTGCGTGGGCGTCCGAGTCTCTCTGAAGTGCCAGCTCGGAGATACTGCGTAGCTCGGATTCAGTGTCGCGCAGGTCGGCCTCCGACATGTCGATGTTGAAGGCGACGTCTTCTGGGATGATGTTGGCGAACTTTGCGTCGGTTGCCACGATTCTGCGCTGGAGTTCGGCGGGGTCCGCGGTGGTCTCGCTTACTGGCGCGGTTGCTCCTGGGCGTTTTTCTGTGGCGCGGCAACAACGCCAGAGTAA
>Ga0302131_1002044_pt1 | contig 10675 bp, 10 predicted proteins | sample CB9_20m_MG_FD_203105 | JGI IMG/M metagenome (GOLD analysis project Ga0302131, IMG submission 203105) | Marine microbial communities from Western Arctic Ocean, Canada - CB9_20m | ecosystem: Environmental > Aquatic > Marine > Oceanic | place: Canada: Western Arctic Ocean | collected 2017-09-19
TATAATAACAATCGTTTTAGCTTTTTCTTCGACAGGCGATCAATGTGTTTTTTAATAACATTGCAATGGTCATTGGCCCAACACCTCCTGGGACAGGAGTAATAAATTCAGATTTCTTAGAAACTTCGTCAAAAGCAACATCACCAACTAATCTAAACCCACTTTTTTTAGATGAATCTGGTAGACGTGTAATTCCTACATCGATAACGGTAACATTATCTTTCACCATATCGGCTTTTACAAACTCAGGAATTCCAATAGCAGCAACAATAATATCTGCTTGCAAAGTGATTTCTTTGAGGTTTTTAGTTCTACTGTGACACATGGTTACAGTGGCATTTCCTACTTTTCTTTTTTGGGACAATAAAATACTCATTGGGCTTCCCACTATATGACTTCTTCCTAAAATAACCACATGTTTTCCAGAAGTTACAACATTATATCTGTCTAATAATTCTAGAATTCCAAAAGGCGTAGCAGAAATAAAAGTAGGTAAGTTTAAAGCCATCTTACCAACATTTGTTGGATGAAACCCATCCACATCTTTTTTAGGATCAATCGCCATGATCACCTTTTGCTCATTTATATGCTTTGGTAGTGGTAATTGTACGATAAAGCCATCAATATCATTATCAATATTTAATATTGCAATTTCATTTAATAAGTCTTCTTCTGAAGTTTCTTCAGACAGTCGTATTAACGAAGATTCAAAACCAACTCTTTCACATGCTTTAACTTTTGCATTCACATACGTAATACTTGCACCATTATGACCAACAATCACTGCAGCTAAATGTGGAGTTTTATGTCCCCTACTTTTTAATTCTCTAACTTCTAGAGAAATCTCTTCTTTAATGTCTGCCGAAGTTTTTTTTCCGTCTAATAAGATCATATTTTATTTTTTCAGTTTTGGCATTGTTACTTTAAGTTTAAAAGTGGTATTGTTTTTTATTTTAACCAACAGCTAAAAACGATCTACTTCATACCTTGCATCATTTGCATCATCTTTTTACCACCACCACCTTGCATCATCTTCATCATTTTACTCATCTGATTAAACTGCTTCATCAATTGATTTATTTCTTGGATAGTAGTGCCAGAACCTTTGGCAATTCTCTTTTTTCTACTCGCATTTATGGAAGTTGGTGTGCTTCTTTCACCTGGTGTCATAGAGTGAATAATTGCTTCAATTCCTTTAAAAGCATCGTCATCTATATCAACATCTTTCATTGCTTTTCCTGCCCCAGGAATCATACCAACTAAATCTTTCATGCTTCCCATCTTTTTGATTTGTTGAATCTGACTTAAAAAGTCATCAAAACCAAATTGATTTTTAGCGATTTTCTTTTGTAATTTTCTAGCTTCTTCTTCATCATATTGATCTTGAGCGCGTTCAACAAGAGAAATAACATCCCCCATTCCCAAAATTCTATCTGCCATTCTATCTGGATGGAAAATATCAATAGCATCCATTTTTTCTCCAGTACCAATAAATTTAATTGGTTTATCTACAACAGATTTAATTGTTAACGCAGCACCACCTCTAGTATCACCATCTAATTTTGTTAGAACAACTCCATCAAAATTTAAGATATCATTAAAGGCTTTTGCTGTATTTACAGCATCTTGTCCTGTCATAGAATCGACCACAAATAAAGTTTCTTGTGGATTTACAGCTTTATGAATGTTAGAAATTTCGGTCATCATTTCTTTATCTACAGCCAAACGTCCTGCCGTATCAATAATCACAACATTCTTACTATTTGCTTTTGCGTGTGCAATTGCATTTATAGAAATTTCAACAGGGTCGTTGTTACCAACTTCTGCATATACTTCAACTCCAATTTGCTCTCCAACAACTTGTAATTGATTGATAGCAGCTGGTCTATAGACATCACAACCTACTAGAAGAACTTGTTTCGATTTTTTAGTTTTTAAAAAATTTGCTAGTTTTCCAGAAAAAGTAGTTTTACCAGAACCTTGTAAACCAGACATTAATATTACTGTTAGAGAACCTCCAAGGTTTATTCCAACAGTTTCACCACCCATTAAATTCGTTAGTTCATCTTTAACTAACTTTACCATTAGTTGGCCAGGGTTTAACGTCGTTAAAACATCTTGACCTAAGGCTTTGGTTTGAACTTTCTTTGTAAAATCTTTGGCAATCTTAAAGTTAACATCGGCATCTAACAATGCTCTTCGTACTTCTTTAAGGGTTTCAGCAACGTTTACTTCAGTAATTTTACCGTGCCCTTTTAGAGTATGTAAGGCTTTATCTAATTTATCGCTTAAACTATTAAACATAATTTCTGTTCTTTTTTAGGAAGCACAAATATAAGAATTCGTGATGATTTGTGGAGCGATTAAAAAAGTTTTTTAAGTATTCATTATTTATAAATAAGGTTTTAAAAAAGTTAAACATAAAAATAATATAAAATAAAGTTGCACTAAGCATCAAGGTACTAAAACCTTTAGACATATTATTTTCTTATTGAATCTTAATTACCCTGCTTTACAAGTAAAGAAAGTATTAATAGTAAATAGATGAAAAAATTGTTTCATTGATAACACCCCCCCTTTCTAATAAATACTTAAATAATAAAAAGTGGAATTAAACGAAAAGGAGAAGTACAATGGTTTTTAATTAATATAGTTTTTATGTAGTTTTTTTATTGTGTTCCTTATGATGAGTGGTTTACATATTGATTTCCATTAAGGTGATTTTTCCTATTTAAGGATGAGGAATTGCTAAGTAGTCTTAATTAACGTCGCTAGCTCTATTCGCATTAAATTGTAACTTTTTTGTTGAATTTGGTGCTTTGTAAAGAGATGGTCTCTTTCTTTTAAAGTTCGTGTTTTTAATTTTTGATTAAGAGCGATTGCTCTCTCTTGGTGCTCTAAAAGTTTTTGTTGATATTTCTATGCTACTGTATTATAATCTTTCGGCGCTCTATTGCAGGTACCAAATTTATATTTCAGAAAAAACCTTGGATAACTTAAAGCATTATTTAATAGTTGTAAACTATCTGTTAAGTGCAGAATATGCTGACCTGTAGACCATTTTCCTTTTGGACCTAATTCCCAATTTTCTTGAGGTTGCTTTTCTAACCAAGTAAATAATTCTTGGTGCTTTATCTCTATTAAATCAGCAATCTCATTCCTTTCTATTTCCACAAACTAAATGTAAGGAATGAAATTAGAATTAAGGTTCACTAAATAATTTAAACAGTTTAGTGCATCTGATTCTTATAAAGATTGATTTTCATATTTATATTATAACAAGTAACATTAAATCAATATAAATTAAAACACCTATCAATAGAATAGTCACAAGTACTAAAGAAATAAATTTATTAGTAGTAGTTATAAGGATATGTATGTTTGTTCCCGTAGTGAAATTGGCACAAAAATCTAGCACAGAAAGTATGGCTAATAAAATAAGTATTTGAAACAGGAGGGGTGATTTTAAAGTAAAATATAATAATAAACATAAATCTAGTTTTACTAGAAGTCGTAAAATTGTTATTTGAAATAGGGAAATAGACTCAATAAAAATTTTTTTATTGGTTGAATTGAAAAGAACAGTGTCCTGAAAGTGATAATTGGTTAGTAGATATTTTACGAGAAATTTTAATAATTACAAAAGTCAGTGCAAAAAATAGAGTAAATTTATTTAAAATAAAGGGTTTTAAGTGAGGTGCATTTTGAAATAAAAAAAATGAATAACCATTATGTTCAAAAAGTCTTGTTTGCAAGCAGCTATGCGGCAAAATAAAACGACCTTATTACAATTTATTTGAATAAAATAATTCAAATTGGAAAGAAATTTATTGAGGTAGTTTTGAACTAAACAAAAAAGGAAATTAATACTTTAATTCTTTTCTGATAACACTTTTAGAATGATATGCGCGAAAACACTAAGTTATTGAAGCTAGCAACTTGTAAAAATCGCTTTTAAGGAGCTTAAGTAAACTCCTTGAAATGCAAAAGATTTTACTCTTCCCTTCAATGAATTAATGGCATGTTTCTACAGGTTTTAATTTCAATAGAAACAATGTTTTTTGAAAGAATATTATTTTTCAGCAACAAATTCCAAAGCAGCTCCATTAATACAATGACGTTTTCCCGTAGTTTTCGGGCCATCATCAAAAGAATGCCCTAAATGACCACCGCACGTATTGCATTTTAGCTCCTTTCTTGCATATCCTATTTTGTAATCGATATCTAATTCCACATTACCTTTTACAGCCCTATCAAAAGATGGCCATCCTGTTCCTGAATCAAATTTATGCTCAGATTTGTATAAATTAGTTTTACAAGCTGCACAAACATAGGTTCCTTTTTTCTTGTTATCGTTTAATTCACTTGTAAAGGGTCTTTCTGTTCCGGCTTCTCGAAGCACATTATATTGAAGAGAAGAAAGTAATTTTTTCCATTCAGAATTTGTTTTTTCTATTTTATAGATTTTTTGTTCTTTGGATGTATCTTGTGCGTTTCCAACGCAGCTATAAAATAAACTAACAGCTAATATAAAAGTGATTTTATTCATTTTTTTTATTTAGACGGGATTTTTTGTCTAAATTACAACAAACATAAAAAAACAGGACTCTTTTTTTTGTTTTTTATACTCTCAGTTTCTATTAAAATATATTCTCAAAATACCTTTGGACTTGATGATAGATTTGAATCTAGTTTGATTAAACCTTGGTCTGATTCTGGACCTTCAGATAATTATGTTTTTATAGTAAGTATTGATGCAATAATCTTATTATCAATTATAAATAGGAACAGTGATAATTTAAATGGAACTCACAATCTTACAACATTAAAATATTTACACTGCAATAGTATCGGGTTATTGGATTTAGATATTTAGTCTCTTACTGCTAGAAGTATTGTGGTTATATTAATTTTATAGAACCAATTAATGGCATTTGGAATTCGTAAGCTTGGTGTTAAAACATTGCTGTTTTATGTAAACGGTAGCAATAAAAAATATTTTTGTATAAAGATGGAAGGTGCCATTTTAAAAACAATAAATTTGCCACCTATTTTATTAGTAAGTGTCTTACAGTTAAATATTAAATTTAGAAAAAAATGAAAAATATAATTTTTTTAGTGTTAACCGTTTTTCTTTTTGTTGCGTGCAGTACCGTGCCAATTACCGGTAGAAAACGTTTAAACTTGGTAAGTGATTCGCAAGTTTTACCTGCAAGTTTTGCACAATACAAGGATTTTTTAGCAGAAAATAAATTATCACCGAATAGCGAAATGACCAATCAAATTAAAACTGTTGGTAAAAATATTTCTAAAGCTGTAGACCGTTTTATGCGTGCAAATAATATGCAGGCTGAAGCTAATGCGTACCAATGGGAATTTAATTTAGTGGATGATAAAACTGTAAATGCGTGGTGTATGCCAGGAGGTAAAGTTGTTTTTTATACTGGTATCATGCCAATTTGTGCTAACGAAAACGGAGTGGCAGCAGTTATGGGACATGAAGTTGCGCATGCTTTTGCAAAGCATGGTCAGGAAAGAATGACTAATTCTTATGGCCAACAAGTAGGTGGTTTGTTAGTTGCTTTGGGTACATCCGATAAAAGCACAGAATCCCAACAAATGTGGAATACTGTTTTTGGTGTTGGGTCGGGATTAGGAATGTTGAAATTTAGCAGAGTGCATGAGCAAGAAGCAGACAGGTTAGGGCTGGTTTTTATGATTATGGCGGGTTATGATGGTGTTGAAGCGGCAGAAGTTTGGGTGCGAATGAGTAAAAACTCTGGAGGCAGTTCACAACCACAAATTTTAAGTACGCATCCATCAAATGAATCAAGAATACAAGATTTAAAAAGTTATTTACCTACTGCAAGAATGTATGCTAAAAAGTATAATCAACCCGTATCTCAGTCCAAAAAATAAAATAAACAAATAGATTTACTATCTTGTGTGCCATTCAAATATTTGAATGGCATTTTTTTTAAATAAAATTATATGTTAAAAATTGGAGATAAAAAACTGATAAATGCCTGGGCTTTTTATGATTGGGCAAATTCCGTATATTCTTTAGTAATAAGTACGGCCGTTTTTCCTTTATACTTCAGCGCAGTCACCGCAGGTAAAACGATTTCTTTTCTTGGAATGGAATGGGATCATCCAGATAGTTTATATAGTTATGCTTTGTCATTTTCATTTTTAGTGGTTGCATTTATCTCTCCTATTTTATCAGGAATTGCCGATTATACCGGAAGTAAGAAGAAATTTATGAAATTTTTCTGTTGGATGGGGGGATTGTCTGTATCAAGTTTATATTTTTTTGACGGTATAGATACCGTTTGGATTGGTATTCTTTTTACAATTTTAGCAAGTATTGGTTTTTGGGCAAGTTTGGTTTTTTATAATGCATATTTGCCAGAAGTAGCGCATCCAGAGCAACAAGATAGAGCCAGTGCAAATGGATTTATTTATGGTTATATAGGCTCTATTGTTTTGTTAATTATTAATTTATTAATGATACAAAAACCAGTATGGTTTGGAATTACTGCTTCAATGGCCTCGCGAATTTCTTTTGTTTTGGTTGGCTTTTGGTGGATCGGTTTTGCGCAAATAACATTTAGGAAATTACCTAATGATGTTTATAACAAAAAGCCAAAAGAAGATTATATTTGGCGAGGTTTCAGAGAACTTAAAGTTGTAGCAAAAGAAGTGATGAATTATCCAACTCTTAAGCGGTTTTTAATCTCCTTTTTCCTTCTAAGTATAGGGGTACAAACTATTATTTTAATGGCAGCAATTTTTGGTTCCAGTGAGTTAGGCTTGCCTGCGATGAATTTAATTGTAACTATTTTATTAGTGCAAGTTGTGGCAATTGTTGGAGCTTTTGTATTTTCTAGATTATCAGAAAAATGGGGTAATATTAAAGCACTTAAAGTAACAATTGTTACTTGGATGGGGGTTTGTTTTACGGCTTTTCTATTGGATAAAGACCAAGAAAATGTAGAATATTATTTTTATGGATTAGGGGTTTTATTGGGCTTTGTGCAAGGAGCAATTCAATCTTTAACTAGATCTACTTATTCTAAATTATTACCAGACACAGAAGATCATGCAACTTATTTTAGCTTTTACGATGTTACAGAAAAAATAGCCATCGTTTTAGGAACTTTTGTCTACGGACTGTTATATGCAATCACGGATTCTATGCAGTGGAGTGTATTGTGTTTAGCTGTTTTCTTTTTAGCTTCTTTTCTAGTTTTAAATACTTTAAAGAAAACAAAATATGTTCAATAAACTAGTTCTTTAAGACTAGCAGTGTTATTCTAAATATATTTCATCTTAGAGGAGTTTAAACTAACCGCCATAGTAATTTATTGCATTTCTGTAAAAGTTATTAATTTTATAAAAGATAGGGTTAATTAATAAAAAAGCCTTGTATATTTCATACAAGGCTTTTTTATTTAAAAGTAATTATGGTATTAATATGAAGTCTAAAATTTTATTGAACTTCAATTAAAAAAGATACTTCAACATCTGTACTTCCTCCAGCTGCATCAGAAGAACCATTATTAGGTTTTGTAGGCTCGTGTTTTAGAATAATTGTTAATGTTCCTGTACCTGCATTTCCTGCTGTTAAGGCGGTTCCAATTCCTATAGGATTTCCATTTGAATCCATATCGGTTTTAGTAATGGATACACCAGCAACTGAAGATGCATAGAAAAATTCATGTTCATCAGCTTCTTCTTCAACTTCTTCAGTAATATCTTCTGCTGGAGATTCTGTTTCATTTAATAATTGTATTGAACCTGTATACGTTGTATTTGCAGTTAAAGGACCAGAAACATCATAAGTCGCGTCTTCAATACTTCCACCAGTTAAATCTTGAAATTTTAACGTAACGATATCTGCACCATTGCTTAATGTGTAAGTAACCGTTGTAATTAATTCCTCTTCATGATCATGATCATCATCTTCATGGTTATCAGAACAACTAGAAAGTAAAATGCTAGAAATAAAAAGTAATGCGATTAATTTAATTGAATGTAATGTTTTCATAATTTGTGTTTTTTAATAATTTATTTTAATTTTTAAATTGAAATTTCTACCTAATTCATCAGCAAAATATCGGAGCCTGTTTAAGTTTTCTCTATAAGTAGCATTAAACAAGTTTTCTATATTAAACTCAAGCTTTAATTTTCCTTTATTAAATGCTTTAAAAATAGCAGAAGTAGAAAGGTTAAATAAAGAGTAACTAGGCGGTGTTGTGCTAATATCTACAAAAACATCTTCTTGTAGTATTGCATTAAATGTGTAAAAATTGTAATTTGGAAACTGATTTTGTTGTAATACGGTTCTGTGTTTTAAACGAATTGATAATTGGTTTAAACTTTTATTCCGATAGGTAATACTATTGCTAAAATTTGCAGAAGGCATATGAATCAAAGGAATATCATCCGTTAAATTATTTCCTCTTAACAAACTTAAACTACCTTGATAATCAAATTTATCTGTAATTTTCTTGCTTAAATCAATATCAACTCCAAAAATTTGAGCATTAATTTGATTGTATTCCCAAACAGGAAAAGCACCTCTAATAGTGGTAGTAATACCAACAGGAACTAATTGAATAAAACCGTCTATTTGTTTAAAATATGGACTAATAATGAAGCCAAAATCATCATTATTTCGTTCTAAAGAAATAACAAATTTATTGGCAACTTCTTTGTTCATCGTTAACAACCCTGTTTCAATTCTTGCAGCAGAATGGTGTAAACCATCACTAAATAATTCTGATGGATTTGGTACTCTTGTCGCTAATCCATAATTAACTAGGAGTGCTAAATCATTTTTAAACAATGTAGAATATCCTAAGCTGGCAGAAATGTTATGAAATGTAAATTTAGGATTTGTCGAAATTCGAGTTCCATCAACGTTGCCGGTCTCAAACTCTGGGAAGATTTCATTATAATTATAGGTTTCTTCCCAATCTGAGATATTGTAACGTTTTTTTGCATTTATTTTAGAAAAGTCATAACGAATACCAGCACTTAGCTCGCTAGTTGCATTTAAGTTATAATTTACTATCGAATAGATTGCCGCATCATATTTATCAAAATCAGGAATTAAAGGACTTGTACCTGTGCCGGAAACCGCATCATTTTGCTGATACCGCGCTAAAAGTCCACTATTAATTTTAAGGTTGTCAAAAGCATCTATTTCTAAATCTGTTTGAATCGAGTTTGTAAATAAGCGTAAATCAATAACAGGCGTATCTTTTAGATCTCCTCTTCTTAAATCAAATTCTTTCCGTCTATTTATCTGCAAGTCGTATTGAACCGATAATTTACCAAGACTTTTAAAACGTTTGTACGCTTCAATTTTGCCTAAATGATGTAAAATAGATTGCTTCGGAAAATCGATATTATATGAAAAATCTTCAATAACTCTAGGTTCTTTGTTGTTTATAGCATTTACCAAATCGTTTACATTGCCAATGTGTGAAGATTGCAGAATAGCAATCTCATTGCTTACAAAGCTATAGTAGGCATTAAAACCCTTTTCATAGCTATTGTGACCAATTTTAAAAGACGTATTTATATTTTTTAAACCGCTGTTGGTAAGACTATAATCTGGTGTACTAAAATCGCCAAATTGTTTATAATTTGCTTGGATTTTAGAATATAATCCTGATTTGTATGTTTTTACAATTTCAGAATTAATATTGCCACCTAAACCATTGGAGTTAAAAGAGGTTATCGTACTGCCAAAAATGCTATCTATAACAGCATATTTTTTAGGTCTAATTATAATTAAACCACCAATAGCGTCACTTCCATATTTTAAAGTGTTTGCACCTTTAATAACATCAATTCTCTCACTAGAATTTATATCAATATTTGGCGCATGTTCATCTCCCCATTCTTGGTCAAACATTCTCACATTATTATTAACAATTAATAATCTGCTGCTATGCAAACCATGAATCATTGGTTTTACGATACTGTTTCCTGTATTCAAAGAAGATACGCCACTCAAAGTCTTTAGAGCATCCCCTAAAGATTTATCGCTAAAATTATCAATAGTTGCTTTTTTAATAGATTGCTCGATACTTGTTTTTTCAGACTTAGAAGTTGTCTTAACAATAATTTCATTCAATTCATTTAAATGATGTTCTAAAAATATTTGTTTGTTAATATCTTTATCAAGATTGATGGTAATTCTTTTAGTTTCGCAAGAAATATGTTTGATTTCAAGGATGTATTTATCTTTACAAAGATTTTTAAATTGAAAAACACCATCTACATCTGATATGGTATAAGTATTTAAATTTTCTAAATATAAAGATGCACCAATGATAGGTGTACTATCATGGAAATCAGTTATTCTTCCTCTAAAAGTAAATTCACAATCTTGCGCAGTTTTGGATGAGCTTTCTTGAGTATAACTCATAAAAAAGACCATGCAAAATAATGCACATAAAAAGATTTTTAGCGTCATTGTAATGCTTTGAAATGAATAATTAATACTTAATTATACGAAAGCAGGTGGACCTCTAAGTTGATAAGGTAATGGTTGAAATTTAGTTAAGAAGTAATAAGTAACATCAACAGTAACCATCTTTAAAAAAGGCTCTATTGATTGATTGCTGTTATTTGTTAAGTATCCTTGGTTGGCTTTAAA
>Ga0302131_1002047_pt1 | contig 10674 bp, 14 predicted proteins | sample CB9_20m_MG_FD_203105 | JGI IMG/M metagenome (GOLD analysis project Ga0302131, IMG submission 203105) | Marine microbial communities from Western Arctic Ocean, Canada - CB9_20m | ecosystem: Environmental > Aquatic > Marine > Oceanic | place: Canada: Western Arctic Ocean | collected 2017-09-19
CTTCCCTCCCATCATCCTCCCTTCCCATCATCCCCGCCTGTCAACCTCATTTTCTCAGAAGGTGCCACTGTGAGTGTACATGTCTGGCTGGTGGACTGCGGCGGTGACTCTCATCTATGTTATCATGGCGAGTCCAGCCGCTGAGGCCGACGCTCTCGGTACCGCTCCGATCAATGCGACCTTATTCAACCTCCAAACCATGTATAACGAGGTCTCCACACTCGGCACCATATTCCTGGACGTGGATGTGTGCGTAAAGGGCAAATCCGGCTTACCGCTCAGTGACTACATTGCGTGGGGTGCCAGCGATGACATCACGCATGCGAACTGGCACATGCTCAAAGCCCGAATGTCAGCACAAGGTCTGCAGCTTCTCACCGTTCAACCTGACAATACACGTGCTGTTCGGCATGCACCATCCAGAAAGAACCACACCGCGTTCAGCGATTCTGTCTTGCCGCGCGACGTGCAGAGCAAACAATTGCTGGCAACCATGGCGGCCACACCGAATCAGAAGAACGTGGTCCTCCTGACGAGAGTATACGCATGCGGTGGTGCAGGTGGGTGGTATGAGCACACTTTCCTTCTTATACACCGTCGCCTCCTCTGCCTCGTACCTCATTGACTGCTTGTGTCCACCACCACTCAACAGGTATGAAGGGGAGCGAGACAGGCGCAAATTGCTATCGTAATCCTATGAGCGGTGACGGATTTTGCGCTGAAACTGATGGACGTTGCTCTGCTGACTGTGCGTGGGCCCATCCTTCCGCCGAAAAGGTATGTGAAACAACATCCCATCCGTGCCGACACTGCTGCCGTTGCCTCCGGCTGCCGTTGCCTCCCCGCCTCCGTGCCGTCGCCACAACCCTGCTGTAACCTGCAGCGCCCACCGCCATACACCGCTGGCGCCACCATCAGCGCCGTCACCACCGCCCCCTCCCTATTCAAATCTCTCAGGGAAAAGGATGGCAGACACGACACAAGCTCTCCCATATGTGCAATGCACGAATGACAATAAAATGGACGGCTGATAGCGTCATGTCCGGGACGTGCTTCATTCACTACAGCGGCAGTCATGTGCCGCCTGGGATCACGTGGATGTGCCGTGATGAAAAGCACCGCCAGCTCACGGACCAGGCCGTGGCTGCTATCGAGAGTGGGGTGGCCTCGGGCTCCTCTGTCGCTGCAACGAACACTACGCTGTCGCACCACAACAGTCCGTTCAAGACACGGCCGGAGGTACCCACTAATAGAGTGCGGGCCCTGCGTCAAAACATCACTCAGGCTCTATCGAAGGTGAGTGGTTTGGCTTGAAGCTTGCCGTGGGCTCGTGGATATACGTGTGCATGGTGGGTGGGTTGGTGGGTGGGGGGGGGGGTCTCAACGAGGTCCTGAAAGTCCACTTACCTGACCATCAAATTGTCAATACCAATTTAGGGAAATTCTCGTGATGGTCCTTGGGGCAACGTTGATGGTATGATCAGAGACCACTTCTTGGGGAACAACCTGCAGCGTGCTCAAAACGGTGGCATCTTTATTCTTCATCACTTTCATACTAAAGATGACTTCATTCTCGTTAATTCGACGACGACGAATCTGCTGTTCGGATTTGTGAACGGCCAGTCGATGGTATTCACTGATGCCAAGAATGACATGGCGCGAGATCAACCACCATTCACCTCCATCCTCTGCGTCGACAACATCAAAAATAAGGTGACCATCCCCGCACCACCACTGCCATACCCTCACCCTCACCCTCACCCTCACCCTCACCCTCACCCTCACCCTCACCCGCACCCTCACCCTCACCCTCTCCCTCACCCTCACCCTCACCCTCACCCTCACCCTCACCCTCACCCTCACCCTCACCCTCACCCTCACCCTCACCCTCACCCTCACCCTCACCCTCACCCTCGCCCTCGCCCTCGCCCTCACCCTCACCCTCGCCCTCACCCTCACCCATATACCAAACACATGTGTACAAGGTTAAGCCTATCGTTCAAGCGCTAACGGCAACCAGCAGTAGCACAACGGCCAAAACTATATGGAAGGCCATGACCTATGCTATGCCGTGCTCACCTACATGCAGTCACGGATTCGAGGAGCTGGAGCATGGCGGACACTACTACTGCTTTCGATCATGTCAGAAATCGCCGATCGATAATGCGTCAAGTTTCACTTCATTTCAACCTCTCGTTGGCATGGATGCCGATGCGGTACGTGAGTGAAAGTAAGGGTGAGGGGTTAGAGCTGAGGGCGGTGGCGAGGGTACGGCTCACTCCATCCTCCCCTCCCCCATCTCATACCTTCAGAGCGTGGCTAGTGGCTTGAAGGAACTCAGCCTCCGAGTATCTCTGTGTGATTTTCACTTCCTCAAGGCGTTCGATGAATGGCTTCATGAGAACCGTGTTTTGCCGCCTGACATTTCGGTGCTGATGTATGGCGCTCACATCCTTCTGCGAGCACGTAACTCGGGCACCATGGACATCATGATTGATGAGTATTGTAAACTAATTCGTCAATGGGTGAGTGCGGATCACCTCGTATCTGTGGCTGAGATGGGTAATGTCGAGCTCATCGTCAAGCACATCAGGTCCGCATTCGGCTACACAGGCACATTCTGGTGTGGATCCGTTGGCGATCAAGCTGGGTTTGGAGGTTGGTTAGGTTTATTGACCGACGAATGCTCAATCCTATCCAGCCTCACCCCCTCCTCCTCCTCTATCTCCCCTCATCTTCCCATCAAGTTCATGATTTTGAAACAACGACTGCACGTGCAGAAGGGAGCTTTTCGGCTCAGGACAACGTCGTATTTGATGGCTATCAAAACAACAGCATTACTGTGTTGGTCGAGTTGATGTTGGGCATTGACGCAGCTGGTAGGCCAAGCAAGCGGCTACTTTTTTTCACAATGTACGATCGAGCGCACGATGAAGCAACGCCCCACACTGGTGTATTTGCCAAGGAAGACGATATCCGTTGGATAGAACTTCGTGGTGCCTGGCCAGCAATACTTACACGAAGTGAAGATGGGCCGAGTCCCCCTCTTATCGAGCACACGCAAGCCGTCACTCACGTGAAGCAGGGCATCTTCAATGTCATCGGCTATAACAAGGCCGGTGATGTCGCCCAGGGCCGTGCTCGCTTGGCCGGAGCCTTTTCCTATCGCACACTTACCGCTCAGCTGGATCCGACGGACATACGCGCACATCTTAAGCTGAACTATTACTCGGTATTAGGCAGCGGGCAAAACAGCTATTGCACAAGCTGGATCGGCCCGTGTGCTTCGTATCTATGGTGCGTCAAAAAATATTATTAAATAAAATTTATATAAAATTTATATAAAATTTGTTATATAAAATTTTATAACAACTAGGTCTTTTATCTAAACTTGACGAGGTACGTCAATATCTGATCAACATCTAGAATCTTATAACATTGACAAAGTTAATAATATGATTGGTCATGCCCTCACACTCACCATTACACCTCAGGAGTGGGCCACATAGGAAGGGGTGCAAGCACACACAAGCTCGTGGCGCTATGCAGGGTAAATTTGGCGCGCCACATGTCATGACCGAAGCTTTCAGTGCCAGCCTTCGCGCGAGGGAGCAAAATAAGGTACAAACAAAAAAGTCATTACTATCTCATGGCCATATTTTCTCCAGACCCGTCAATTTCTATTCGCAATATTTTGTTATTCATAATAATTATTTTGTTATGTAAAAAAAAAATATTATATAAAAGTGAAACCGCAAGAAATTACTAATCCTAACCCTAGCCCTAACCCTGAGACCGATTCAGCCCTAACCTAAACTCATAAAATAGGACCTCACCCTCACCCTCACCCTCACCCTCACCCTCACCCTCACCCTCACCCTCACCCTCACCCTCACCCTCACTCTCACCCAACCCTTATTTGACCCAAGTGCTAACCTTGATCCATTATTTACCCCACATTGCAGCCACCTCATTTTAAAGACCAGGTGCTGTACTCTGGCTCGTGGGAACAGCAGCGGCGCCACCTTCTGAATGGTGTCGTATCTGTTGGTACTGGCGCAGTGTTTACCAGTGCCTCATCATCCGCATCCGCTTCGGCGTCATCGGCGTCATCGGCGTCATCAGCGTCATCGGCGTCAGCAGCATCTGCTGAATTGTCCTCATCCTCAACGCCGGCATCGCTGGTCTATTCAGTCATGGTCCCAGCAGGCGCCAGCCTAGGGATCTCCACCACCATTGTGGACAGTGGTTTAAAGATTTGGTATGTAGTGTTGCCCCTACACACATCAACACACACCGCGTTGTTGATCTGACCCGCTCGTCGCTCATTGACTAGGCGTATCGTCCCGCCCGGCCCAAGCGCGAACATAACCTGGCTTCTTGCCGGTGAGAATGTTACGAATCGTGCATTCATGTCTGGCGACGTCATCGTGAGCGTTAACGGCGCAGCTCTCCCGGCCACCACGGTTGAGTTGGGAATGGCACCGCACGACAGGACTCTAGGTGTACATGGGATCGCCACGAAAGATTTGACTGTGATGAACCATGGCAAAAAGCGAGTGTTGGGTCTCTTGGCGGGCGCTCGTGAGCCAGGTCTGAGTTTCGATTCAACCACATTCACCACCGCCCAACATCTCCCTCACTCAACCAGTCTCACTCTCCACCCCATCCACCACTACTTCCAGGTAACGGTAGGGCACACAGGAGGAAGGGAGGTCATCTCACGCACGCACAGGAGGCAGACTCTATGCGGCCAGCCAAACTAAAACAGCGACCTGCGAAGAGCTCGGGCGCTTCATCTTCAAAGCGCCGCAAACGACAGAAACGGTCGAGTACTGCGCACGCAGACCGCGGCACACTTGCCGCTGTGGCGGGCGCTATTGAGGCTGCCCCACCACCACCTCCTCCCCCGCCACGGCATGCGCGCGGTGACCCGTCAACGCCACGATCGCGCACCCCAACCGTCCGGTTTATAGAAGGCGACCTTTAGTTTTACAAAGCAATAGCACAGGGTAGTGGTGGCGGGGGGCACGAGCTTGCCTCGTTCTCCCCGTGGGAGTTAGGGGGCACGCGCTGGTGGATGGTGAGGAAATGGGGAAGGGCCGAGACCCTAGAATTAGTAACCCCGATGTCCGTTGCGCTGCAGCGTGAACGTAACCGAGCCTATAAGAGCGCGCGCCGCTCTAAACCCATTACTCGCAGTAAAGAAGCGCGTTCAAAAAGTTCACAAAGTGGGAGCGGCGCGCGCGCTGGCGGGTGGCGGGGGTTGAGGAAATGGGGAAGGGCCGAGACCCTAGAATTAATAACCCCGATGTCCGTTGCGCCGCAGCGTGAACCAAGCCTACAAGTGTGCGCGCTCTCTACACCCATTACTCGCTCCAGTGGTCCCAAATCGAATTGCAAGCGCGCGGAGAAGTCGACGAGGCCACGTGCATGCCAAGAGACGCTAGGTGTGCTGGGGGGAGGCGCGGTAACCGGGGGCGGTGGTGTGGGTGGTATGGATTTTGATCAAAGTGACACCGACGACGTCCCTCTGGGGCAGCTTGCTGAAGCTGCTGCCACAATGGTGCGGGTGCCAGTGCCGATGGCACCGCGACCACCGCCGCCGCTGCCGACAACCGAGGGGACGGACGGACATGAATCGTATTGGTTTCTTTTCGAGTGTAGTTGGGTGATGCACGAGGAGGAGGATACAACACCCGATTATGAGCTTAAAAAATCGGTGATTGACACCAATCGGCCTGAGTAGCCCATTAAATGGACCGCCCTAAGGTGCGTGTGGCCTTTGTTTGATGGCCTTTTTTGGGGATACCGCCGAGTGAACATATTCAACGGAACGGTAATTCTCAACGGACTATGACAGAAGGAAAATTCCATCCACCACCGCCGCCACCACCACCACACGTGTGATACCCCGTAGCACAGTCGTCCGCAGCAAGTCTCGGTGCTGTTCGTGATGAACAGCGGGGCAGGGCGGGTCACGAAGTACGCTGGAAGCGAGGACGCGGGGACGCGAGGCTGAAATAGCGCGCGCGGGCCCTCGTGGTAGGAGGCCGAAATATCGGCCCGTGCAGCGTCCGATTATAGGCTTTACAATTTGGTGATGTTTATCAAACGATGTTCGTAACCCATTATATGGACCGACCAAAGGTGTGTGTTGAATCTGTTGGATGCCAGCTGTGCTTTGTATACCGCCGAGGCAGGCGGAAGTACGTCAATTTCCGGGTTTGGCGCCGTGCTTTCGGTGGATTGTCAACGGATGACGGCTAGATTGTTTGCTCCCTCCACTCCCCGTCACGCGCAACCGTGTTTCACAAGCCACGGTGGTCACCGCCGCCACCGCCACCACCGCCACCGTCACTACCACTGCCGCCAACACCGCCGCCGCCAACACCGCCGCCGCCAACACCGCCGCCATCGCCACCACCACGACACTACCACCACCACCGCCACCACAAGGGCAACGGCGGTAGCGACGACGATCGACGACATAGCACGAGCTACTATGCCAACGAGACCGAGGTTGGGTGATGAGGGTCCACTCTTGTACTACAGCCACCACCAAACTCTGTCATATCATCCTATTTGAGCCAGAACTTGGCCTGGCCACGACCACCACCACCGCCACCATCGCCACCACTGCCACCACCTCCACTGCGCCGCCGCCGCCGCCGCCGCTGACTTCACCGCCGCCGCTGCCGCCGATGACGCGACCGACGCCGCCACCCACCGACGCCACCGACGCCACCGCGGCCGCCGCCGCCACCGACGACGCCACCGACACCACGGACGCCGATGACGCCACCGACAACAATACCACCGACACCATCGCGGCCGCCGCCGCCGACGACGACGACGACGCGCCACCGACGACGCCACCACCGCCACACCAGCGACGCCACGGACGCCGATGACTTAACTGACGCCCCACCACCGCCGCAGATGACGACGCGCCACCAATGCCACGGACGCCGATTACGCGACCGACGCCACCGCCACCGACGCCACCGCGGCCGCAGCCGCTGCCGCTGCCGCCACCGCCGCTGCCGCCACCGCCGCCGCCGCCACCGCCGCCACCGCCACCGACGATGCCACCGATGCCACACCAGCGACGCCACGGACGCCACTACCGCCACCGCGTTCCACTTGTTCGGGCCTGGCAGCTGACAATGCCCCCAATTGCCGCGGCCTAGTTGGTGCGTTCGACCAGACAGCCCTGCCAGTCGCCGTCACCGCCGCTAGTCCGCGACGAGGCGTCCCGGCCGTTCCTGACCAAGCCAACTAGGACCAAGCACGCCACACGGTACGATCAGCGTTCGTAGGGCCACCCAGCGCGGCTAGGCGAGGTCCTGTGTTGCTAATAGTGGCCATTGGGCAGATGTGATGGTGCCCTTCATCCCGCCCCCGGAAGGATGGGCCTTCCCCGGCGCGCCGGCGTTTGTTCGCCAGGGCTCGTACCAATTCGAATTCGCCGCTTTCACGGGGCGGTGATGCAACCCGAGCCCCACACACAATCACGTGCACACATTGCCATTGATTTCAAATCCACAAGCGAGAAATCGCAAAACATCTCATGTTTGTTTGTTGTTCGTTGGACGGATACTCATTCCCACCAGCATCTTGCATGCGGCTATTGGGAGAGTACTAACTAACTAACTAACTAGCACTAACTTGAGCACAATTACGATGCGCCGTGGTCCGCTTGTAATGCGCGCGCTTCACCGACCGCCTGTCCGCAGAGAGGCGGCGCTATGAGTACATATGCGAACTTGCCTCCCGCGCGGCGCCTCGGGCATCTCGGGAGTCTCAGGCGCCTCGGGCGCTTCGGGCGTGTCAAGCGCGCTGAGCAAGTACGAGAGATCTCGCGCCAGCGCTCGCATTCCGGTATCTATATAGCACGGCCCGTCTATTACATTTCGGTTGCAGAACGGCCTGCTATACGCGCCTAGATTCCTGTTGTAGCGAGGCCGCGCCGCACGCACCCCCGTTATCTGCCGTACGCGGCACAGGCTCAAAGAAGCGTGTTCAAAAAGTTCACGAAAAGGTACCACCCTGGAGACTATAAGTTGGTTTCGATACCATCGTACACGGTCGCCACGGGCAAACCTCGCTCCCTTGTTATCGCTCTTCCCCTCTATGCAGGATCGGCGCCTCGCCGCCAACCGCCCCCTCGACTTCGCCCTCACCTTGGCTCCCTCGTCGTCGCTCTTCCCCTCATCCCCCACACCCACCGCTCAGGCCCACCCTACTCAAAATCGTCATCCTCCTCCTCCTCCTCATCCTCCTCCTCCTCTGCCTCCCCCTCCGCCTCCTCCTCGTTGGCAGGGCCTCCTGCCCCCAAGCCCTCCACCTGGTGCTGCTCAGCCGGGTCATCCACATCCATGGCAGCCGCTTTCATCTCGCTCACCACAGTCGCAGCGTGCGCCTGAATGGCAGCCTTCGCACGGTCGCCGCGACCTTTTTCCACGCCGAGCTCGAATGTAAAGCCAGCTTTCGTCACTCCCTCCAGTGCCGCCTTACCCGAGCACGCCGGGAGGATGCCCAAAAGCATGTCCACGAGCTTGCCACTGTCCTCGAGAACCAGCTTCAAGCGCTTGTTTTCGCCCTCCATGCGCTTGTTGTCATCCTGCGCCTGCTCAAGTTTATTTTTCTTTTTGGCCTGGCCCGATGCCGCTGCGGCCTAAGGGATGTTGTTAAATTTTATTATGATGAGTGTTTTATTTATATGAGCATATTGATTAAATATTTATTAATATTATATAAACATTTAACACAACACAAGTGACGAGTTGTTATTTATTTTTAATAAAAATAAAAATGGAAAGATGGTGGAGGCGAGATAGTAACGACACTGCACACACACCTTCTCTTTTGCCTCCTCCTCCTCGTCGTCAATCTCCTTCTGGATCTTACGCACTTCGGTAATCAACGGACGCAAACGGATGTCAATCTGCGAGAGCCCCTTTGTGCTCTCAACAATAAAAAACACCAGGTTTGTCTTCTTGGTGACCTCAGTACGCTTGAGCATGTTGGGACCAAACATCGTTTTGAGGCCCTCACGCCATTTAGGATCATCACCTTCCATCCATGGCGATATTGCCTTGGGGGGGCCAGGCTTATCACCTGTGTGGCGGCGGCGGTACCATGTGCAGCAGCGGGTAAGTGGTGGTGGTGGTGGTGGTGGTGGCAACTACCGCGGCGGCGGCAGTGGGGCGACGGTGGCTATGATCATGGCGTTACCTATGCCAACGTCTCCACGCGTGTTCTTCTCCTCCCACCTCGCAATTTTCTCGCTGCGAATCTTGAAGTTCTTGGTTCTCGATTCGATTCTCGATTTCATTGAGAGCTCAAAGGCCATCTGCTGCGTGAGTAGCTCGACCAGCGTCGCCCCATCAGCACCCTCCAAGCTCGATATGTTGTTCTTGATCCGGTAGTGCCTAGAGGTAGGAGGGGGTGATGGGTGGAGAAGCGGGGGGGGGGAATGAGCGGTACCATGTGCAGAAAATCATGGGCACAAACCCCTCTCCCCCCCACCCACACCACCCCAACCACCACCACCACCACCACCATTCAAAGAAACTCACAGTTTGGTCTCATTTTCCCCCACAACAAATGACATAAGACCACTGGACAGGCGCAGGAGCTTTTGTTTGACGTTCAGGAGGCCATCAATCACAAGTCTGGCCCCCCTGAATTTGAGGTCGAGGTTGAATGCATGGTACAGGTTTTTGCCGCCATCCACGTTGTCAGCGTCCCGGCTAGTTATAGCTGCGGTGTAATTGAACAGTTTCGATTTGTTCAGTACCATTCCATCTCCATTATCATCGTCGTACCTGTACCCAGCCTCAGGCTGCTCACCCCCAACGAGGATGAGCACGGTGCTAATCGGAATAGCGGCCGTGGTGCCGCGGTCGAGGTAGATGAATTTACCGTTGGAGGATCTCGAGATTTGTGTGCCAGGGGTAATACCTGGACCGCTCACAATATCACCTTCGAATGAGGATGAGTCGTCGACCTTGAGCTTCATCACACCGGCCGCCGCCTCTGCCTGCGTTATTGCCTGAGTGTCCTTCAGAATATCGAACCCGAAATCGAGGTCATACTTTTCGTCTTTAAGGCCAATCGCCTCGTTCAATGACTAGCAGAAGGAAGGTGGATAAAGGTGGAGTGAGATGGGATTATTGGGTAGGATCGACCACCAGGGATGGGTGGGGGTGGGGGTGGGGGTGGGGGTCAGTGGGTATGTATAGGAATGGGAGTGGGCTGACCTCCAAAAATTCGTCCAAAACATCACGAGTGATATCATCCTTGCTTTGGTCAGTCAAGAAGTAGCCAAACCGGTACGAGACTGCAGCCAAACAAAGGGTCCACGACAAACTCAGCGGCGCCCCTAGTCGGGGGGGATGTGTTGGTGGGTGGGTGGGTGGGTGGGTGGGTGGGTGGGGGTGGGGTCGAGGGAGAGGGAGAGAGGCAAGAAGACGGAGCAAAGAAGGGTGAGACTGGTTCGGTCGGGGTGGGCGCATGCGGTACTCACTTGACCCGCCGTCGCCGAGCGCATTCAAAGTCACACTCTTGTTGGGGCGGGCATACTCGAATACTTCCTGGTTGTTTACGACAGACTTGTATCGCCACTGCAGCTGGGCCTTGTCTATGACCACGCCCTCGGGCAGGTGA
>Ga0302131_1002051_pt1 | contig 10654 bp, 8 predicted proteins | sample CB9_20m_MG_FD_203105 | JGI IMG/M metagenome (GOLD analysis project Ga0302131, IMG submission 203105) | Marine microbial communities from Western Arctic Ocean, Canada - CB9_20m | ecosystem: Environmental > Aquatic > Marine > Oceanic | place: Canada: Western Arctic Ocean | collected 2017-09-19
GTAATTAAATCTTCAATGGCGCTGTCATCAATACTTATTTGGACGCTACCCTGAGCTAGATCATCGTCTGCTCTCAGGTCGAGACCCTCTAATTCACCATCCAGTGAAGTCTTAAATTTGCTGACGTCCGTCGAGTTCATATGCACGACAATCGGCCCTTCTCCCTGATGTTCTAGATCTTTTAATGCTTCTCGGGTGAGGCGCTCAATAGCCGACGATGAGAGCGTGAGCTCCCCCCGCACTAACTGTTCAGCCAAATGTAGAGCGAGCTTTTTTAGCGGCTGATAGAATTCCGTCATATCTTCCTGAGCGGCACGAAGCATCTGTGTGAGCGCGACAAAATCATCTCGTGCGACACCGAGGGTTAATTCAGCTTGATTAGACGCCTCTTCCTTACCCCGCTCATAGCCCTCTTCAAAAGCCTCTCGCTTGGCCTGGTCTGCAACAGTCTTCGCCACCATAGCTTCGCGCTCTGCGATGTCCTCTTCGGTGTCCAACACCTCGAGAACCTCTTCGACTGCGACGAGTTCCTCCTGATCAGGTGACTCCAGAGGTTCGGTTTCTGTAGCGCCATCTGGAACTGTGCTGAGCACGGTCGGCTGCCATTGGGTAAATGATCCTCCGGCCACCGCTTCGGGAGAATGGTTCCAGCTAGCGGCGGCAAAGGCTTTGGCTTTTTTGCCCGCCTTGAGCAGATCATTTAGGCGCCAACTTACCGACGGCGATGGATCAGACAAAGTCATCTCCTTGGCCGGCAAGCACGAGGTCGCCTGAATCTGCTAGTTTTCGTGCAATGCGCATAATGGCTTTCTGTGCGTCTTCAACATCGGTGATACGAATTGGCCCCTTAGCCTCCATATCATCGAGGAACATGATCTTGGCACGCTGAGACATATTGTCTAAAAACTTATCTCTAACGATTTCGTCCGCGCCTTTGAGTGCAGTCATTAACATATCAGGCTCCACATTTCTCATCATCACCTGAACGCTGCGGTTATCGACACCAGACAGATTATCGAACTTGAACATGTTGTCTTGTATCTTCATGGCCAAGGCTTCATCCAGTTCGGTAACACCAGACATAATGGCGGTTCCTGATTCGTCCTTGGTGAAATTCATAATTTTCGCGGCGGTACTTACGCCGCCAAAACTGGACGACTTAGCCGAGGAGCTACTAGAAAACTGCTTTTTCATAATCCCCTCAAGCTCTTCCATCGCGGAGGGCTGAACGGTTTCCAGACTCGCCACGCGCTGCATAATTTCAGGGCGATTCTCCTTGGGCAGGAAGTTTAGTACGTCTGCTGCAACATCGTACTCAAGGACTGACAGGATAATAGCAACCACCTGAGGATGCTCTTCGCGGATCATTTCACTGATAGAGCGCGCATCCATCCAACGCAAAATCTCAAGTCCTTTACTCGAGGAGCCAGGCATGATTCTACCCAGAACAGTGGCGGCCTTGTCGTCGCCAAGCGCTCTCTTAAGAACATTCTCAACATAGTCTGTCGTACCCAGACCCAGATTAGTTTGATTTTTAATAGTGGCAACAAAGTCATCCAAGACAACATTTACTGCTTCCTGAGACAGGTCGGCCACCCCCACCATCGCCGCGCCGAGGGACTGCACTTCCCGCGGATTGAGGTAGCGAATAATGTCAGCGGCCTGCTGCTCACCGAGCAGCAGCGTAATAACCGCTGCTCGTTCGGTGGTAGTCATTTCATCCAGTTCAGCCTGCAGGGCCTCCGAGATCGGAACCTCTACTTTTTGCTCCGCCGGTGCCTGGTCTTTTGCTTGTGCCATTTTGTTATCTCCTCGCCTAACTTAAATAGGTCGAATCATTTTCTTCAGTACATTGGCAACGCGTCCAGAGTCTTCTGCAACCAGCAAGCGGACCAGGGCAACCTTGTCATCGTAGGTATTGGCGGTATCCAGCATATCTGCCGATATCGTCGATTTTTTCGGTTTGAGCTTGGCCTTGATGTCCTCGAGAGACTCGCCATCGCCCAGCTCAATCATGTTTAGCTCTGCCTGTGTCAGCTCACCATCTTTAGGTGCACTTGGACCATCGTCTTCGACAAGATCGAGCTGTGGTAGATAAGATGCAATCACTGGCCTAACGACAATCAGCAGTAGTGCAATAAACACCAGCGCGGCGCCAAGACTTTTGATCATACTAGTAACCTGAGTATTTTCGTACCACTCACCAGAGCTATCTAGTAAAACAGGCTTTTCGAATGTAGCAGCCACAATAGTCACCACATCACCGCGGCGCTCATCAAAGCCCACCACGCCCTTCACGAGGTTGGTAAAGCGCTCGAGCTCAAGATCGGTAAAGCCGTCGGCAGCTTCATTTCCAGCGACCAGTTCGCCGTCTTCACCGACGGTTTGCGGTGCAGTTGGCTGATTGATAACAACGGCCACGGAAATACGCTCCATGGTGCCACCGCGTCTTTTCACATGGCGAACCGCGCGATCCATTTCATAGTTTCGGGTAGTTTTACTGCTGAGCATACTAAGTCCGTCACCCTCGATGTCTTCTACAAGCTGCCCATCAAGTATTGCAGTAGGCGTCGCAGGTGCGGTATTTGAGGTAGCACCTGGAACGCCACTGGCATCTCGGCTAGCGCCTTTGTCTATGGTGAGTATCTCAGACCTTGCCCGCGGGCCATTGTCATTGCCATCAAACTCTTCGTAAGTGGATTCAGTTTCAGTGAAATCTATGACCACATCAACTTCTGATCGCACGTTGTCAGTCCCCACAACGGGGCTCAACAGTGCGTCAATACGGTTGCGATAGTTTTCTTCCAGGCGTTGCTTGTGCTCCGTCTGTACTGAGTTAAGCTGCATAGATGCGAAGTTATTAGCGTCGGTTAATAGCTTGCCGCGCTGATCAACTACCGCCACATCTTCGGCGGATAGGTAGGGAATGCTGGATGCGATCATATGGACAATTGCCTCTACCTGGGAGGCCGATACCAGTCTGCCTGGATAGGGGGTGACGACTACTGAAGCTTTAGCTGGCGTGCGATTGCGCGCAAAGACACTCTGCTTCGGCGAGGCGAGATGAACCCGCGCGGCCTTAACGGTAGAAATCTGCGTAACACTGCGTCCTAGCTCATGCTCCATGGCAGAGACGTAGCGGACCTGTTCCATAAATTGGCTCGTGGTCATGGAGGCATCATCACCGAGGGAATCAATCCCTCCCATAGCGCCACCCTGAGGCAGCCCCTGAGCAGCTAGAAATATTCTGGCCTCATGATAACGCCCATCTGGCACTTTTAACTCGCCGGTCTTGGAGTCAATTTTGGCACTAAATGCTGCGCCGGACAGCGCTTCAAAGGCGGCCTGGCGGTCAGACTCGGACAGTCCTGGGTATACCGCGCGGTAGAGCGGTTCCTTAACCCAAGAATAAGCAATAATAAAGATTGCTAGGGTCAGTAGCGCAATAATCGCCGGCATGGATTTTCTAACAGCTGGCTGTGCTAGCACATCTCTAGCGCTGGGCAGCGAGGAAGTGGTTAGCACGGGCGCAGCTGTAGTCTGCATAGTTTGCGTCTGCCCCGCAGCTAAAGCTGGAGGTTGACTGTTTGCAGCCGACTCGGAAGCTAGGCTCAGGTCTGTTGGATTTGCGACTGTAGTTGCCATATCTATTTTCTCTTATCAGTTCTTATACTGGCATGTTCATGATTTCTTCGTAAGCTTTGAGCACTTTATTTCTTATCTGAAGTGTCGCTTCAAAGGCTAATGATGACTTCTGCATACTCATTACTACGTCAGTTAAAGGGATATCATCACCGCGCTCGTAAGCCGTTTTCAATGCTTTTGAGGTCTGCTGCGTAGCATTTACCTCTTGCACTGCACTTTTAATGCTGTCGGCAAAGCCGGTCACCCCCGTGGACTGAGTATCTACCATCGCGCCTGGCGATAGGTTTACGCCCTCAGTGGCCTGAGCTTGATACTGACGAATTTGACTTAACATCGACTCGATGTTTCCGGCATTGGTTGGATTTATCATTTTTTAGCTCCCTCCAATTATCGGGCGTAAGCCCGGGTCACAAACATACCCTGCTCTCGCAATTTCTGTAATTTGTGCCGTAATGTTCTCGGGCTAATGCCCAGTCTTTCAGCCGCTTGATCACGACTGCGTGAGGCCTGTAATGCTGCCATAATACTCTGGCATTCGCTGTTCTTGACCGCTTGATTGAGCGGTTGGTCTGCCACTGAGCCGCCACCGTAGGGGTAGGGCTGAGACGCAGAACTTGGAACATTGGAGAAGTAGCTGTTGGCTTGAGCCACCGCGCGCTGTTGCTCAAACTCATCGGCAATAGGCATGTCATCAAATATTAGATGCTCGCTATCAATAGGGCCCTGATTACACAGAACCATGGCTCTGACAATCACGTTCTGTAATTCTCTTACATTGCCCGGCCACCTGTAGGCAACTAACATTTGCTGGGCTTCGACAGTCAGGCTAACCGCCTGACCTGCAATGATTTGCTGGCGCATGAACTGCTCTACCAAAGGTAAAATATCCAATGGTCTCTCGCGCAGCGGCGGAATGGTCAATTTGAACGCACTGAGTCGAAAATAAAGGTCTTCGCGGAAGTTTCGCTGAGCTATCGCATTTTTCAAGTTGCGATTGGTCGCAGCAACCACTCTAATGTCCAAATCTATTGGCTTTTGCCCTCCGAGACGGACGACGCTGCGCTCCTGTAATATGCGCAGTAGCTTGGCCTGAAGATGAAAGCTCATCTCACCGATTTCATCAAGAAAGATGGTACCGCCCTGAGCCTGTTCAAATAGGCCCGGTTGTACCTTGGTAGCGCCTGTAAATGATCCTTTTTCGTGTCCGAATAACATATCTTCAATTAAATTTTCGGGCATGGCTGCACAGTTAAATGCTATAAAAGGGCCCTCATATCGGGGAGACGCATCATGCACTATGCGGGCCAAAACTTCTTTTCCTGCTCCGGTTGGGCCGGTTAGCAGAACGGTGACATCAACCTGAGCAACACGCTCGGTCAAAGCAAGAAGATTGCGACTGACAGGGTCGACGAACACAAATGCGGGTTGATCGCTCTTCTCTGGAATCAGCATTGAAGAGGTTTTCTGATACCAAACTGCGGCGTCTTTTTCCTGCGCTGGCACCACCGTAAAAGCACCCTGACTCATGGCCTGAATACCTAGTTCAAACTGATCGCTGTGTACACGCGCAACGACAGGTGCTGAAGTATCACAGCCAGCCTGACGGGACTGTACCTCTGCAAGTAAGCCTGTACAGCGGTCGAGAGACACGACTACCACCTGGGCACCGATAAAATCGTCATCACTAAGACTTGCAGAGTCCGCCTGACTAATCGCCATACCCTGTTCATTAAATAGCCTAACCTCCGCTGCACTCATTCGCTCAGAGGGGTCAATCCAGAGTACTGATGTCATATTATTCTTTGCCACGTTTTTGCCTTTTGCTTAATTGCCACTATAGGGCGGTATATTAAGTATTTGCAAAATGCGTGCCAGAATAAATAAATCAATTAAAACAGGGCTTTAGATGGAATGCGGCAAAGAACTGTCAATAATCTGCCAGTGGCAATAAGTCGTTAACCTGACAGGCTATGCGCCGAGGAAGTCGGCAAAACCGGCAAGAATGGCGGCAAACTCTGTCCACTGGGGAGTTGTGCTGATTGACCTATGGGCTATCTGAGAGCCCGTGTTTGTTAATCTTCTCAATTAACGTAGTACGCTGTAAGTTCAATAGCCGCGCGGTTTTAGAGACATTGCCCTCGGCTCGCCCCAGCGCCTGCTTAATCAAGCTGCGTTCGATCTCCAGCATATGTTGCTTTAGCTGCAGGCCCTGCTCAGGAAAAGTAGGACCGCCCTGAGCCAGCATAATAAAACGCTGAACCTCATCGACGGGCTCAGGGTCGTGAGCCTCTTGGCTATAATGGGCTGCTGCACTATCGCCAGTGTTGGCCGGCCCTGAATCTACACCCTCAGCAAATCCGGACATCAATGCACTCAGTGCATCAGCACTGTCATTGTCAGTGATACTCCGAATACCCGCCGGAACCATGCTGGCTGGAACTCGGCGAAGATCGACCTGCTGGGCGGGATAAAGCGCACTATAGCGATTGACAAGGTTAGAGAGCTCACGAACATTTCCGGGCCAACCATACTGGAGAAATAGCTGCATAGAGGCCGGCACTAGGCTAATTGGCGCATTGCCCTCTTTCGCATAGACCTGTGCAAAATGATCAAATAATATGGGGATATCTTCCCTTCGCTCATGCAAGGCCTTGATTTCCACAGGCATCACATTGAGTCGGTAGAACAGATCTTCGCGAAATTCGCCTTGCTCAATCAGCGTCTCTACATTCTTATGCGTCGCAGCTATCACTCTTACATCAATCGGCGTCGCCTGAGTTGAACCCACAGGATCGATAGTCCTCTCCTGCAACACACGTAGTAACTTGACCTGAAGATTCATGGACATGTCGCCAATCTCATCGAGAAATAGCGTGCCGCCATTGGCTAACTCAAAACGCCCCTTGCGATCAGAAATTGCACCGGTAAAAGACCCCTTGCGATGACCAAACAGCTCACTCTCGAGAAGATCTTTAGGTATAGCGCCACAGTTGACCGGAATAAACGGCCCCCTAGCACGCTCTGAACAGCTATGCAGGCCTTTGGCTACCAGTTCTTTACCGGTGCCACTATCACCGAGAATTAGAACGGTCGAATCACTGGGCCCAACAAGTTGGATCAGAGCTCGCAGCTCACTGATCTCTCGACTCAATCCGACGATAGTTTTTAGCTCAGACAAAAACGTGTTCTCGGCAGCGTCCTAGATAATTTGTGCTGTGCCTTCCGGTGACGCAGCGCTGTTTTTTGACCCCGCGCCTCTGTATAAAATCGGTGGCGATGAAGAACAAATAACCTCTGTTGTGTATCTTGGTGGTTATAAGGGCAAAAATCCAGTAGTTATACTGTTTCCTTATATCACCGCCGGTAACTTAGCTAGTTAAAACTGCTGACAGCAGGCGCGCTGTTAGGTACATTGACAAGCTGGAGAGTAAAATCAACCTGCGAGAAAGAACTATGAATAGAGTACGCGAGGCGTTGGTGGAGGTATTTATCATCTTTTGCGTGGGCGGACTAATTGGCGCGGCACTGGCAATCGTTTCCAATCTCTTTGTTATGGGTGTGCAGTATTTCGGCCAACAACGCGAAGTAAGTACGCTTCTGTCTATTACTATGGGTGAGCATACTGTCTCCTTTTCCAGTCTTTTGTTTCTCTGGGCCGCAGCCGCAGCTGTGGTCTTTATTAAAACGGGCCTCGGCATCCAGCGCTGGTCAGGACCAGCAGATTCCATGTATGCGGCCCATCAGGTCCATGAACCTCTCAATATTAAGCAAGGCTTTGCCTCGACTCTAGCGGCGTTTGCCTCAGCCAGCGGCGGCGCATCGGTCGGGCAGTACGGCCCCATCGTACACTTTGGTGCGACCATGGGTATCTGGGTAAAGCGCTTTGTCTCCAGTCGGTTAACCCACGAAATCTACCTCGGTTGCGGTGTGGCCGCTGCCATCTCCGCCGGGTTTAATGCGCCTATTGCCGGAGTTATCTTTGCCCATGAGGCGATTCTACGTCATTTTTCCGTCCGTGCTATTGCGCCAATCACCGTGGCTTCAGTGTCCGCCAGCACGCTCAGTAATTATTGGTTTCCCCATTCAACAACTTTTGATATTGGTTCTGCGGTGCCAAGTTTGGCCGAGGTGGTTCCTTTTTTGGTAGTGCTGTCGCCGTTTTTTGCTCTGGTGGCAATTCTGTTTATGCTAGCTTTGCGCTATGCAACTCAGGCAGCGGCCAAGCTGAATAGCTCGCCAAAGTTCTCGCCATTACTGCTGCCCTTTATTGCCGCAACCATCTGCGGCTTAGTTGGTGTCTGGGTACCTCAGATTTTAGGCCTGGGGATCGGTAGCATCAATGAAATGATCGCGGGCAACTTTATTATTTCACTGCTTATCACTGTGCTGATCGCCAAAATCTTAATGACGGCGGTGTGTCTGGGCGGCGGTCTTTTTGGCGGTGTGTTTTCACCTTCGCTATTCGTCGGTGTCGCTGCTGGCGCATTGGCAGGGCAAATTTTAACACTGATGGGGTTTGCTGACATTGCCAGCATCATCAGTGTCGCCGCTATGGCCGCGGTCAGTTCAGCCGTGATTGGGGCGCCACTGTCGGCGGTGCTAATCGTGCTTGAGCTAACACAGTCCTATCAATATGCCGTGGCCGCTATGATGGCAGTTATGGTCTGCAGTTTGATCACGGCGCGTGTATTTGGTCAATCCTATTTTGATCGTCAACTGCTGGATCGAGGAATTGATCTGGCCAAGGGTCGCGAAGCTATCGCGCTGTCACACCAGGTGATAGGCCCCTTTGCTAGTGATGACTATATCCGTGTTGACACTGGCGCAAGCGGTGAGACATTGACTTTGGAAATGAAAAAACGAGGTCACACTGAGGCCTATGTCGTGGATAGTGAAGGCGTTCTGAAGGGCAAGGTAAGTATTTTCTTGGCCATCAGCGCTGGTAGCGATGCTGTCGGACCCTCAATGGACACTAAGCCCTTGACTCTATTTAGTGACGAACCTTTGGACGCGAGTATGGTGAAAGTCAGCCAGTTTGTCGGTGAAAGTCTTCCGGTGGTCGACAGAGCCAGTGGCAAGCTCCAGGGCAGTATTGCTGAAGGGGCGCTATTTCAAGCTGTCATTGATGTGCAGGCTCAGGCGCGCAATCTGGAACGCAACTAATACTACGAGTACCCCCTTATGCAGTCGATACTACGCCTTACCCTTCTCTGCTGCTGCCTGTGGCCAACATTTGCCGTAGCAGACCCTTTTCAAGCCGGCCTCAGCGCACTTGAGCGCGGTCATTATTCAACCGCCATGCGTGCTTGGTTAAATCTCGCCAAAGAGGGTGCGCCCGAGGGGCAAAATAATGCTGGCCACATGTACGAAGAGGGCTATGGGGTCTCACAAAACTACGCGCAGGCAATGAAATGGTACAAGCAGGCGGCAGATCAGGGTCTTCCAGAGGCAGAGCACAATGTCGGTATGCTCTACTACCACGGTTATGGTACGGCAAAAAATGAACGGGTTGCGGTCAAGTGGTTTAAGCGGGCCGCGCAGCAGGGCTTGGCCGATTCTGAATATATGCTGGGACTGGCCTATCATCAGGGCAATGGCGTCCCTCTGGACTATGAGTTTGCTAAATACTGGTTCTTAAAGTCAGCCAAACAGTCCTATGCCAATGGCCAATTTATGCTCGCCTTTATGTTTCAAGCCGGCGATGGTGGCGATTCTGAGCCATTTAAAGCCCTGGTGTGGAGTGAGCTCGCAAGACGTAATGGTAAGGCGGATGCCTCCGATATCTCAGACCTTTCCAAACTGCTGGTGGCAGACGAGGAGATCCCCAAAGCCATTACCTATGCCGACGAGTGCGTCAAAACCAACTACGAAAAATGTCCCCAGTAAAAAAAAGCCATAATCGCTAAAGTATCGCCGTGTTTATCCGATATAAGTAGTAAGCAAATACGGACTAAAATGAAATGGCTGTGAATAGAAAAGCAATGAATGCGTATCGTAGTGTTGGGGTTTCATCGGGTGTTGAGTACGCGGATAGCGTTCAGCTCGTACAGATGTTATTCGACGGGTTGTTGGCTGCTCTGGCAGACGCTGAGGGCCACATGCAGCGCAATGCCATCGCTGAGAAAGGGGAATCTATCAATCGGGCATCGAAAATTCTTATTGGCCTGCAGAGTACCCTAGACTTTGAGAAAGGTGGTGAGTTAGCCCGTAACCTCAGCGATCTTTATGACTATGCCATGCGCCGTATACTCAAAGCGAATCTTCGCAATGATGTCGCCGCTATACAGGAGGTTCGCGGGCTTTTAGGAGAGATTACCAGCGCTTGGGAACTGCTTCCTAGTCTGCTAAAAGATACGCCGATAGCATTGGCCTCCTGAGCTAATGCTATGCCGCTGGTAAAATATAGTTGTCCGCAGGGCGCTCTTCTTATAACATAAATTGCGCTAATGCCTAAGTAGTAATATTATGCGCTCCTAAGTGGTCTTACTTGGGGAGTCCGCGCGCCATGAATCTGTATAAACAACGAGTAATGGAGATCCTGAGTAAGGGAGACCCTGATGATGCGGTGAGCCGCACGTGTGACAAACTCCTATCCATTCTAATACTCCTCAACCTCGTGGCCGTGTGCCTCGAATCTGTTGAATCAATTAATCTCCAGTACCACAGTGCCCTTATGATATTTGAGTGGTTTTCTGTGACTATCTTTTTGATCGAATATCTTTTGCGCATCTGGTCAATTTCTGCCGATGATACGGCAAGAGGTGCGACTCCCTGGGGTCGTCGCGCCGGCTATGTTTTTAGCTTCACGGGTTTGATTGATCTTGCTGCGATCCTACCAAGCATCTTACCCCTGATTATGGGCGGTGTGGACCTACGTTGGCTGCGCGTGTTGCGACTACTGCGACTGCTGAAGATGTCCCATTATTCGTCGGCACTTGAGGATCTCGTCTCCGCCGTTCACGAGGAACGCCGTTCGTTTGCCGCTACCTTATACCTATTAGCGATTGCC
>Ga0302131_1002054_pt1 | contig 10643 bp, 8 predicted proteins | sample CB9_20m_MG_FD_203105 | JGI IMG/M metagenome (GOLD analysis project Ga0302131, IMG submission 203105) | Marine microbial communities from Western Arctic Ocean, Canada - CB9_20m | ecosystem: Environmental > Aquatic > Marine > Oceanic | place: Canada: Western Arctic Ocean | collected 2017-09-19
AACAACGATAAACCAATTATAATAGCTGGTCATAGTCAAGGTGCAGGTCATGCTAAAAGAATTTTACAAGATTTTTTTGATGGTAAACCACTCCAAAAAAAATTAATAGCTGCTTATTTAGTTGGTACTAAAATCACTAAAGATGATTTTAAATTTATTAAGCCAATGGTTAACAAAAATGAAACCGGAGGTTTCGTTTCTTGGAATACCTTTAGAAAAGTATCTGAAAAAAAACAAGCAAGATTTTCTTATACTGTAAATTACGATTGGTTAGAAGGGGCAATATGTTCAAATCCTATTACATGGGATGACACTAAGAAGTCTAAATATGATGATCATAAGGGGTTTCTTTATCTAAACAAAAAAATATATCCGAAAACAGTTAAAATTGAGGACATTGATAGTAAAGTATATATTAATATTCCAAAAATGAATTTTTTTAAAAAGATACTTCTTTCATCAGTTAAAGATTATCACAAAGCTGATATCAATTTGTTTTGGGAGGATATTAGGTTGAATTCAATTAATAGAGCAAAGATTTTTTTAGCTGATGAAATTTAAATTATTATTTTTTTTATTTTTTCTAGTCCTTAAGTCTTATTCACAAGAATATTTAACTGGAAACATATCTTATTTGAATGAAGAGAATAAATCTATTTCTCTTGAGGGAGTTAGTATTTATTGGTTGGATTCATCAGTTGGTGTTGTTTCAGATGAAAATGGATTTTACTCTATTCCATTTCAAGAGTCAAAAAACAAGCTTGTCTTTAAAATGCTAGGATTTAATGATGATTTAATTGAAATAATTACATTAAAAAAGTACAACCATGTAATGATTGAATCTTCTAGTAAATTAGATGAAGTTATAATATCTAAAAGACAAAAAACAATTCAAAAATCATATTTCAAAACTCAAAATATTACAAACGTTTCAAGTAACGAATTATTAAAAGCAGCATGTTGTAATATTTCTGAAAGTTTTGAAACTAATCCATCAATTGATGTGAATTATTCTAACGCAGTTACAGGAGTTAAACAAGTTAAAATGCTTGGTTTAGAGAGTCCTTATCTTCTTATCACTGAGGAAAATATCCCTATGATTAGAGGAGCTTCTCAGGTATACGGATTGTCATTTATCCCAGGTACCTGGGTTGAAAGTATGCAGATAACGAAAGGTTCAGGAAGTGTAGTTAATGGTTTTGAAAGTATTTCTGGACAAATTAACGTCGAACTTAAGAAACCATATTCTGACTCCCCTTTTTTTGTGAATGTTTATTCTAATAATATGGGAAGAAATGAAATAAACATACATGGAAATAAAATCATTAATGATAAGTTAAGTACTGGATTGTATTTACATGCCAATAAAAACAGTTCTATTAATGATAAAAATAACGATGGTTTTTTAGATAATCCAACATCTGATGCTTTCAACCTTTTTAACAGATGGCAATATATCAATACTGAAAAAGGATTAGTTAGCTTTCTTGGTGTTCGTTTTATGAAAGATGAGAAAATTATTGGTGAAAACACACAGGATATGGTTTTTATTAGAGATCCATGGAGGGGAGAAATCAACACTAACAGGTTCGATTCTAATTTTAAATTTGGTTATGTTAATCCAAGTATTCCATATCAATCGATAGGCTTTCAAATGGCTTATTCAAATCATGATCAAGATTCCTTTTTTGGAATAAGAAATTATAATATAAATCAAAGTAGTTTTTATTCAAGTCTGATTTACAACACTATTTTAGGAAGCACACTTAACAAAATTAAATTTGGATTTAATTATTCATATGATGATTTTGATGAAGTTGTAGATAAAAAAAATATTTTTTATAGCAGAATAGATAAGTCTTTTGGAGGTTTTTTTGAATACAGTTATGATAGTATGGATGCTGTAAGCCTTGTTGCCGGGATTAGATACGATGTTCATAATAACTTAGGTGATTTTTTCACCCCAAGGCTTCACATGCGATATCAACCTTTTGAAAAATCTGTCATGAGATTTTCAGTTGGAACTGGTCGTAAATCTTCAAATATATTTTCTGAAAATCAAAACATATTTGCGACAGGCCGTGATATTCAAATTTTAAATAAATCAGGTAAATTTTATGGACTTGATTCAGAAAAAGCTATTAATTACGGTTTCAGTTTTAGACAAGGGTTTTTTATAAACAACAGAGAGGGTGATATAACTTTTGATTATTATGTTACTGATTTTAAAAATCAAGTTGTTGTTGATTGGGAGACTCAAGGTGAATTATCATTTTATAATTTAAATGGAAAAAGTTTTGCTAAAAGCTTGCAAATTGATTTTGAATATCAAATAAGTGATAATGTTTTGATTAAATCAACTTTTAAGAATTTTGATGTGAAAAAACAATATGTTTCTGGGTTTAAACAGAATCCGTTGACTCCAAAAAATAGATTTTTTACAAATATAGAAGCTTCAACAAATGAAAGAGAAAATGGATCTAAATGGAAGTTTGATTTAACTTATAATTGGATTGGCACTCAAAGGTTAACGAGTCATACTGAATTAGTAGATTTTGATGGTTATTCACCTTCTTATAGTTTATTGAATTCTCAAATTACAAGAGAGTTTTCAAATAAACTAGAGGTTTATATTGGTGGGGAAAATATTGGTGGTTACACACAAAGTAATCCAATTATTGGAGGAGATCCTTTTGGAGCCGATTTTGATACTTCACTTATTTATGCGCCTATACATGGGGCTTTATTTTATTTAGGTTTAAGATTAAAATTGTAACTTTATATTATTATGAAATATATATTTATAATCCTTTTTTTTACTAGTTCTTATCTTTTTTCTTTTCAGGATCAAGATTCTAAATCTGCAAAGGTTTCTTTTGAAGTTAGTGGAGTGTGTGATATGTGTAAATCTAGAATAGATGAGGGTGTAATCAAAATTAAAGGGGTTAAGTATGCTAATTGGAATATAAATTCAAATAATATATCTATAATTTATAATTCAAGAAAAACTAAACTTGATAGTATAAAAAAAAATATTGCAGCATTGGGTCACGATACAGATAAATACAAAGCAAAAGATGAAGTTTATCAAAGTCTACCAGAATGTTGTTACTATAAAACCTTATCAATTCATTAATAAATATGAAAAAAAATTTAATAACATACTTAGCATCTATAGCAACTACAACATATATAGTAGGTGGTTTATTAATAGGTCTCGCAATTGGATTTTTTTTAGCTAATACGGCTACAAATCATGATTCAGATGAAAACTTAGTGCCTAACCCTGAAGAAATTGTTGAACTTATGGGTACTGAATCCAGTTTTGGAGTAAAAGGTAACTGTGGAATGTGTAAAAAAACTATTGAAACTGCTGCGAAATCTTTAGATGGAGTTCTTAAAGCAGATTGGGATAAGCAATCAAAACAAGTTAGCTTGGTTTATGATTCTCAAATTGTAGATTTAATGAGCATACATGAAGCTATAGCTAATTCTGGTTATGGTACAGAGTTAGTTGATAACAATATGGATTCATACGAAAATCTTCCTTTATGTTGTAAGTATGATCCTAAAATGAACGTTAAATCAAATTAATTTTTATTATATTATAAAAAAAATCTTATGAAAAAAATACTTTTATTATTTGTTACATCTTTACTTATAAGTTGTAATACAACTGCTCCCGCGCCTGTATCGGCTTCTACACTAGAAGCAGAAGGTTTTCATATGAGTCCATTAAACACAAATGGTGAGCCAGATGGTCCACATAACTCAGTTGAATGGAAAATATGGGCATATAGTACAGCTGCTCCATCTTTTATTGCCGCTAATTGTACGGTAATGGATGCAGACGGAACTATGTTGAGAGAAGGAACTAATGGTTGGACAGCCATGCCAGCAAACCCAAGAGGACCTGCGGATCCAGAAAATGGCTGGAAGGATGCCCACGAGGCAATGGCTATGGTTGGTGATGCTCAATCTTTTAAATGGGTAACTGCTTATATGAGCCAAACTAAGCCTGAAATGGATTCTGACGGGTGGGCCTGGATGTTACATGGTGATATGGGTGAAGATAATTCAAAACAAATGGTCATGAATAAAGAAGATGCAGCTGAAGGTCAGTGGATAGAATCTGGAGCGCATTTAATGTTAATGCCAAAAGATCCATCAACACTAGAGGGACAAACTACTGATTTTATGAGTGGTGCTCCTTATGTAATGTTTAAAGGAACTGGATACGATCATTTAATGATACCTGTTGAAGGTTATTTTGATTATCAAGGATCAAAATAATAATTATCATTATTTATAAAAATCAAGCCCTTTTTTTAAAAGGGCTTTTTTATTTTCACAATATAATAAAAGGGTATACCTACTTATTATTATTATTATTATTATTATTATTGGGTTTTTCCCCAACATGATGTTTAATTTTTATCCTTGGGGATTATATTTAAATATTGTAAAACCAATTTCAAGTTCTTTGACAAGAGTTTCTTTTAGATCACATGTATAAGATGAAACTAAATTAAATAGTGGGGTAGGAAATCAACTCCAAAAAGTTGAGGAAGAAGATGAGTTTGTCGTAGAAAATGTTCACAATGGATTAAGATTATCTTTTTATAAACCAGGAAGATTCTTACCCACAAGATAGCAGGGTGTTCATCATTTCCATAAATTGATTTCAAATTTCATGAACCAATCAACCTAATAAGTCTTTGAGTAATATAACATCTGGGAAGAAAAACTTTCTGGCTGAGTTACTTTAACGTCAGTAATTTCTCCATCATCATTTTTTACCAAAACAAGTTCAGGATTTATAAAACCACTGTAAGGTGCAGAAGTAAATTTTTTGTTTCTCTCTAAAACCTCTTTATGTAAATCTTGATCAACTTTAACTCCGTAATTTTCAATAAGGTATTTACCTGCTTCATAATCGCCCTCAGATTTAATTCTTTGAATTTCTTTTAAAAGTTCTCCAAATAAAATTCTTAATTTTTTGTAATCATTAATCACATAAAATGTTTTATTATCTTTTTTTACTTTTTCAATTACGTTATCTTTTTGTCCCATTTCGTATGCCCAAGAAGAAACTAATTGACGATTTCTCATATGAGATTCTTCAATATCATTACCTGGTTTAATTCTAATAAGTTGAGTTATTAAACCATTTCTAATATATCCATCATAACTTGCTCTTCCCATATCTGACGATGAGGGTGAAATTCCAATTTCTTCGAGTTTAATGTCTGAAATAAAATATAGGCCAACTAAATCAGCTCTGGCTTCTTCCAATGCTGAAGCGTAGCTTTTCAAGGTCTCCTTTGGAGTACCTATACCATTATTAATTTGACCACTTGCATGTCCTATAACTTCATGAAGGGCAGTGTGTAAACTTCCAGCATCTTTTCCATATTTTTTTTCAAGTTCTATTTCTTTTTCAGAAAAAGCAAATTCGTTTAATCTTCCGCTGCTTCCAGCATTACCGTATGCATAAAGAATATTTCCAAGAGAAATTGATTTCGAGCCATGTTCGGCTCTAATCCAATTTGCATTGGGTAGATTTATTCCAATTGGAGTTGAAGGGGAAGCATCTCCAGCTTCTCCTGCTACATTTACTGTATTATAAGAAATACCCACAACAGTTTCTTTTTTATGTTCTTTTAAAATTGGTGAATTATCTTCAAACCACTGTGCGTTATTTGAAACCGCATCCATTTTTTTGCTCATTTCAAAATCTTTTATTTGAACTACAGATTCATAAGAACCTCTATATCCTTTAGGATCGTTATAAACTTCTATAAAACCATTTATATAGTCCACATCCCCCTCAATAGTTTCTACCCATGCTACGTTATATTCATCCCAAATATTTAAATCACCAGTTTCGTAATATTTTATTAAAAGCTCTAATCCTTTTTTTTGTTTATCATTTTCAGCGAATTCTACAGCCTTATTCAACCAGTAAATGATTTTTTCAATTTCATTACTGTACAATCCATTGAGTTTCCAAACTTTCTCTATAAGTTTTCCGTCTTCTTTTACAAGTTTAGAGTTTAATCCTAAAGAAATAGGTTTTTTAGAGTTAGGAACTTTTTTTATTTCACTGTAATAATAATCTACATCTTCAACTGTGACATCTGGTCCATAGAAATTAACCGCAGAACCTTTAATTAATCCTTTACTTGCATCTAAATTTACTTTTTTAGAATCCTGGTTATTAAAAATAACATCAAAAGCTCCTTTTTCTAAGTTTGTGTCAGTTTCTTTTAGTAATTTTTCTAAATAATTAGATGAAAAACTTGGATCATGTTTATCATTTGAATAGTGATGATGTATTCCGTTAGAAAACCAAATTTTCTTTAGATAGGTTTCAAACGATTTCCAATTATCTAAAGATTTATCCCCTTTATAATTCTCATATACTTTTTCTAATGCAGTTCTTATAGAAACATTATATCTGTAGTTTTGATCATACATAATATCCCTTCCCTCTAAACCAGCTTGAGTTAAATAATAAACAAGTTTTTTTTGGCTTAGATTTAGTTCGTTAAACCCAGGTACTTGATATCTCAAGATTTTAATGTCTGCGAATTGTTCAGAAAAAAAACTAAAATCGTCTTTCTGCTCAACATTAGATGAACAGGAATTAAAAAAAATGAATAAAAATGTTAAGTAACCAAAAACTGAGCCCCTAAATAAAGTAATTAAATATTCTTTTTTCATAACCTAAATATAGAAAGTTATTTATGTTATTTAATAATTAATAAAAAAACCCTATTATTTAAGATAAGGTTTAGTGTGATCGCGAGAGGATTCGAACCTCTGACCGTCTGCTTAGAAGTCGGTAGGTTGCACAAAAAACAAACTTTAATTATCATGGCGAAGAGACGAGGGTAAATGTGTGGAATGTGGAAGTAATGAAAATTTAGAATTTGACCACATTATTCCCCATTCAAAAGGTGGTGCAAATCCACCTCAAAACATTCTTGAAATTTTATAAAATAAACCTTTACCAAATCTTTTTGTCTTAAATCTATAATTTTAAATGAGACGCAAATATTAAATCGCAGCACATGAAAAATACTAAATCCATCTTCTGTTTTATTTCCATACTTATGCTGGGATTATCTACTCCCGGCCAATCTCAAACTTACTCGGAGTGGCTAACTTCTGCCAACAAAAGAATTGAAGAGGTACGTAAAGCACCTTTACAAGTGAAGGTCGTGGATAGCAAAGGGCAGCCTGTTAAAAATGCAGATATCCAGGTATTGATGACACGTCACGCATTCGAGTTTGGTTCCGCCTTCAAAGTTCCCTATATCAATGATCCGCAACAGGAAGCTTATAATCAAAAAATACTCGAACTTTTTAATTCTGGCACCTTCGAAAACGCTTTAAAGGTAAAAGCATGGAGTGGCGATTTAGGTGAAAATATGGCTCCAGACGCTACGATAAAGGCTCTTAATTGGACTCATTCAAACAGGATCAAGATCAGGGGACATCTCATGACAGGTAATGGCCTGCGTAACTCCTCCAAAGCCTTTATCAAAATTCATGATGAAGAAGGAAAAGGTGCCCTGGTGAGAGCGGTCATGGGCGCAATTGATGACAAAGCAACTCAAACAAAGTTTGCCATCGATGAATGGGACGTAGTGAATCATCCGGTAGGTAGAATTCGCCCTGGTCGTGAGGCCGAAGGAGCAGGTCAGGCACAGGGGAATCAGGTTTTCGGTATTGAGGAATCCATTGCTTGGTTTGAACAAACACGAAAAAATCTGCCTGAGGGAAATCTATATCTTAACGAATCAGGAATCCTTTCCTCCCCGGAAAATGACTCAACCCAAATTCAGAAATATTTTAAATGGATAGATCATGTAAATGCATCTGGCTTACTTGATGGAATTGGACTGCAAAGCCATTTCCGAGGTTATCCGGACATTCAGACAGTTGAAGGAAAACTCGATAAAATCGCCTCACGGGGACTTCCCATTCGAATCACCGAATTTACTGCCGATGGAAGTGATGAAGACAAACAAGGAGAATTTACACGAAACTTCATGACTCTTTGTTTCAGCCATCCATCTGTTGTTGGAATCCAGTTTTGGGGATTCTGGGAAGGTAACATTTTCCGTCCGCCTACCGCATTGTTCAGAGAAGATTGGTCTGAAAAACCAAACGGCACAGTCTATCGTGAATTGGTATTCAATGAATGGTGGACCAAAGAACATGGAAAGACAGACAAAAATGGCAGTTTTACCACCTCTGCATTTTTTGGTGAATATGACATCATCGTTTCCCTCAAAGGGAAATTGACGCAGACTTCTTTTATACTGACAAGGGATAGTGATACTTGTTTAATCAAGTTGAATTAACAAGGTTAGAACTGGTAGGAAAGTGGGAAAGATTAATAAATGAAAAAATTACGGTTGCCAGATAATTGTTAAAAACTAACCTTTCTACTTGAATGTTTATTATTTTGGAGCTATGAAAAAATACACATTTCTAATACTTTTTTTTGTAATATTTTCTTGCAAAGAATCAGAAATACTTAATGAAAACGATTCATTTGTAACTGATCCACCCAAAAATGATATAAATTTAATGGAGAGCTTATTTAAGAAATTTGATGGAATAACTACATCAAATGATACAAGTTTTTTTTATGTTAATTCAAATGGACTTCCTGGACATAGTATGATGAAAGGTATCACAAATTGGCAACAACAAATTCCAATAAATCAGGAATATTCAGGAGATAACAATTGGGCAATACCTATTTCACCCACATTTTCTGAAACACCGCTTTCTACTAAGTCAAACTTAATGAAAGGTGCACTTGCAATTGCCGTGAACGGTGTTCCAATTTTCAATCCATTAAATAACAGAGGAGAAGATGCTAACTTGATGGGAGAACTTGACCAATGGGGCGGTCATTGTGGTAAAGCAGATGATTACCATTACCATATCCCGCCAACACATTTAACTTCTGAAGTGGGTCAAAACAACCCAATTGCTTATGCACTTGATGGTTTCCCTGTTTATGGAAAGACCACAAAATCACTTGACGAAAACTTAGGGATACTTAATGATGATGGTAGTTATCATTATTATACAATCGATCAATATCCATACTTTATAGCAAATATGAAAGGTAATGTTAAAACATCTGGAATACCACCAGAAAATCAAATCAACCCTCAACCCTCTGCTAAGGCAATAAGACAAGCTTTACAACCTATAAATGGTGCAACAATAGTTGATTTTACAGAAATATCTTCAAATTCCTTTCGTTTAAAATACACTTTAAACTCTGAATTTTATTTAATTGATTATTACTGGGACAGTACAGGGCATTATTATTTAACATTCACAGACCCTAACGGTACTTCTCGAACTGAAACCTATCATAAATAGAATTACAATAAAACTTTTTAAAAATGCTCCTTACAATAATTCAAGAATTGGTCAAACATTTATTATGAAAGTTTCATCGAAAAAAAAAATTAAACCATAGGTATATCAGATTCAGTCAATTCAGCAACTTTTAATCCACGTAAGTAGGTTTAAACAAGCTATACCAGCTACAACAGACCTGTCCTTTATAAAAACCACATACTATTAAATGGTGCAGTTGTAGTTAAGTTTAGATAATTGTTAAAAACTAACCTTTCTACGTGAATGTTTATTATTTTGTAACTTACTAAAAAAATTAATAATTTAATTATGAAATATTTAACTCTATTATTATTGTCTGTTTTTTTATTGTCTTGTTCTTCTGATGATGATCAAGCAAAAGAATGCTTGGTTTGTAATTCAATTGAAGGAAATGATCTCATTGATATTACGTCTGAAGACATAAAAAATCTTTGTGTTGGAGTAGTTGGTGAAGATCCAGATACTGGAGAAACAGTTACTATTACGAGAGAAATATTAGATTCTTATGTCACAATACTTAACGCTTTTGGCGGAGATTGTAAGGTGCAATAAGAAATAGTATAATTGCAGTAATAGTAGAATTACTTTTTTCATATTCTATTCTAAAAGCCCTCTATCTCAATGTTTTTTTGTGCGAATTTTGTGCAAATGGTACAAAGAAAAAGGGGTTAAAAACCCCCTATTTACTCTGGTGATCGCGACACGATTCGAACGTGTGACCGTCTGCTTAGAAGGCAGATGCTCTATCCAGCTGAGCTACGCGACCTTTTTTTAACGAATGCAAATGTAAAAAATAATGTTTAATCAGCTATATTTTATAAATATTATTATTCATATTAATTACATCAGATATATTTTAGTAATCAATTATTTTTTTTGGAATACTGATTTGGAATTTTAAATAAAAACTTTTCAAATTGTTTCATTACAATAAGATGAACTTTTGCCTGAGTAAATTTATATACTATCCAGGGTAGTTTAGGTACATACTCATGAATAGCAGCAATTAAATATTCGTCATTTAAGACTGATCTAAATTCTAACCATCCTAAATCATTTCTTTTAACTAAAACTCCACCAGATATAAAAAAGAGTTGCCTTTTATCATCACTTCTTGATTTAATTACTTTTAATTCTAATAAAATAATTTTGAAAAAAGAAAATTTAACGTATTCTCCATCACAGTTAGCGTTAACTAAACTTGC
>Ga0302131_1002059_pt1 | contig 10632 bp, 7 predicted proteins | sample CB9_20m_MG_FD_203105 | JGI IMG/M metagenome (GOLD analysis project Ga0302131, IMG submission 203105) | Marine microbial communities from Western Arctic Ocean, Canada - CB9_20m | ecosystem: Environmental > Aquatic > Marine > Oceanic | place: Canada: Western Arctic Ocean | collected 2017-09-19
CTCGACGATGCCAAGATCCGCTATCTGTTTCGCGAAGGCCTCAATCGCAGCCTTCTCCGCAGTAGCCTTCTCCGCTGCAGCCTTCTCCGCAGTAGCCTTCTCCGCTGCAGCCTTCTCCGCAGCAGCCTTCTTCTCCTCAGCCTCTTTCTCCCCACCCGTGGCATCCTCTTTCTTAGCCCCACCCTTATCCGAGGCTTGTTCCCTCTTCTCACCGCAGGAAGTCAGCAGAAAAGACCCTAGGGCCACGAGCAAAAGAAATATACGAGCCATTTTCATGATGGAATCGTGTTATCGCACCTAGCCTGAGACGTCAACGTCCTTTCTCCCTCATGGGTTCCTTCAAACACGGGTTTCCCCTGCTAGGAAATTGCTTTTGGCCGGAGGGCCTTGAAGCCGCCTTTGGAGCGGAGCGGAGGGGGGAGAAAGGGGGTTGACGCATGAAAAATCTCCGTGCCCAGCATCGTCGACCATGACGTAAACGAAGTTGGGCTTGCGGGCGCCGGCTTGAAGAAGGACAAAAAGAAAGGAACTCAGGCAGAGCAGGAACGGAAGGGGTTTCATGAATCGGGTTTTGGGTTAAAGGGTGAAAGGATTATTGAAAAGGGAATGGATCGAAGGGGCACGAAAAAACATCAATCCATCGGGCAGAACCTTTTTCGAACATCCGATGAACTACCTTAGGTTTTCGAAGGGCTCGGCATTCGTTTTGGGAATCCATTCGGCATGCTCTTCCATGACCTTCTTGTATTGTGGTTCATCCGCCAGGTTTTTCCATTCGTTGGGATCTCGCTTGTGATCGTAAAGCTCTTCCGTTCCGTCCGCATAACGAACATAGCGCCAGCGTTCCGTCCGTACCGCATGGTTACCGAACCCGTAGGTCATGAGAGCCGGTCTTGGGATTGCCCGGGCCGGGTCGCTCACCTGATCCGCAATACTGATTCCATCATTTGCGGAGTTGGCAGGCAAACCGCACAATTCAAGCAAGGTCGGATACATGCTTGTAAGATCAACCGGACTGGAGCACACCATGCCCGCGCTCTTGGGCTTTCTCGGATCAACGATGATCAAAGGAATATGATTGGCCTTTTCCCAAAGAGCGAACTTCTCAATATGCTCCTTCTCCCCGAGATGGAACCCATGATCGGACCAAAGAACGATGATCGTGTTCCCTGCCTGCCCGCTCCGGTCAAGGGCCTCGATCAACCGGCCGACTGAGGCATCGCCGAAGGTGCAGCATGCGGCATAGGCCTTCACGAATCTACGGTAGGAACCGGGTTGCTTTTCCTCCAAGCTTTCCATCCCTTTCCAAAACCACTTCTTTGCATTCATCAGCTTGCTTGCTCCCGCAGGCAAATCGTCCCAATCGCCCTTTTTGAGAAGGGGCATGTCGACCCCACCTTCATAGAGGGCATGGTACTTGGGCGGAGCGAAGAAGGGGGAATGGGGCTTGAAGATTCCGCAGGCCAAAAAGAAGGGCTTGCCCTGTTTGCGGGCAAGGGCCTCCACAGCATAGCTCACCGATTTAAAATCGATGGTCTTGCTCTCTTCTTCATCTTTCGGCCAAGGCCCCCAGTCGGTGTTACGCGAACCATATCTCTTGGCCCCGTTCAGCTTGGCCACGGGCATAAATTGAGAATCCATCTTACGGAACTTGTCCCAGGCCTTGGGGTCGTTGAACTCTCCGTTCCCATGATGATGATACACCTTTCCATAGCCCTCCGTATGGTAACCGTAGCTACGGAAGTACTCGGGTAAGGTAGCGACCTCACGGCAGGCCTTTCTCCAGTTCGTCTTGTTGCCATATACGCCGCTTAGGTGGGGGCGCTTGCCGGTTAGGACGGAGGCTCGGGAAGGGTTACAGGCAGGTGACGAGCAGTAGGCCCGGGAAAAGAACACCCCCCGTTTAGCCAGTTTTTCGAGGTTCGGGGTCTTGAAGGGCCTGTCCTTGCCAAAAAGAGTAATGCCGTCGTTCATGTCGTCGATGGCGATAAAGAGGACGTTCGGTTTTCGAACCTCCTTGGCTTGAAGGAACGCACTGAGCACAAACATGAGAAGGACGGGTAAGTTCTTCATGGCTTTGAGGTATCTGGGGGAAGCGCCCCGCGCCAACCATTGACTAGAACTTCGGCCAATTTGGCAACGGTCTCCTTGTTCTGCTCGAGGCCGCCGAGGTTCTTCATCTCCTGCGGATCCTTCCGGTGGTCGTAGAGTTCGCAATGCAAAACCTTTCCATCCAATCCCTCGCGCCACTCGACGTAACGATGGGTATCCTTACGGACGGCATAGCCCATGACGTCCCCCGATCCGCGATGCCGGTGAGACTTCAACGAACGGGGATACTGGGTAAAGGCAGCATTTTTCCAAATCAGCCCAGGATTTTCCATCAAGGGCGTCAGGCTTATTCCCTCCAGGCCGGCCGGTGCCTTCAGCCCGCAAAGTCGGACCAAGGTAGGATAAACGTCCACCAATTCGACCAAGGCCCCGGATCTTTTGCCCGCTTTGATTTTTTCGGGATAGCGCAAGAGCAAGGGGACCCGGGCGGACAGCTCGTAGTTATTGGCCTTGGTCCACAAGCCCTGTTCCCCCAAATGAAAACCATGATCCCCCCATAGACAAACGACCGTATTTTTAGCAAGGCCGGAAGCTTCCAATTGCTTGAGGAGGCGTCCGACCAAGGCGTCGACGTAGCTCACGCAGGCATAGTAACCATGCCTGAGCTCCCTGATCTTTTTTTCGCTCAACTTACCGTCTTGCGGAACGTCGGTGTATCCTTCCAGTTCTCTCCAACTTCGGGTCGCCAACTCGGGGCCCCCCTCGGGATGTCCGGGGTTTGCCGGGAAGGGAATCTTCTGCCGGTCGTAAAGGTCCCAATATTTCTTCGGGGCGCAAAAGGGAAGGTGTGGCTTCTTGAACCCAACCGCCAGAAAGAAGGGGGAGGAATTTTCACCATGTTGCCTCAAGACTTTTTCTGCCTCCTCGCAGATCAGACCATCCATATAGGTCCCGTCGGGCACCTCCGCGCTTTCCGATGCGCTTCTCTTCAATCCCTTGCCCTTGAGGTTCCTTGCGGTCGCATAGCGGAATCTCGGATCGCGGTTTACCTCATGGACAGGATCGACGCTCCAGGAGACCGGATCCTTGGAAGGGGAACCGCTCCCATGGAGAATCTTTCCGATCGACCGAGTATGGTAACCGTTTTGCTTGAAGAGCTGAGGAAGGGTGACCGCATCGGGAACGGCCTTCCTAAAATGGGTGCCCAGGTCCCATACCCGGATCGAGTCCGGACGACGGCCGGTCATCAGCGAGAGACGGGATGGACTGCAAACGGCCAATTGACAATAGGCCCGCTCGAAAAGGATGCCCTCCCGGGCAAGCTTGTCCAGATTCGGAGTGACCGCGGTCTTGTCACCATAGGACCCCAAAGCCGGACGCAGATCATCGACCGCAACAAACAAGATGTTGGGTCGCTCGCTCGCCCACAAGGTCGCCGACAGGAAAATCGATAGGCTGTGAGCGGCGGTTTTTAGGAAGCCAATCATCGTAAGTTTTTACTCTGGTGTGCGCTGTGAAAAATTTGCGGCTTGGAATCAAGGGGAAGGCGAGCACGACCCCATACCTTTGATGATGAGAGTGTCGCGACCTCAGCTTTGGAATCAAGACAAAGCGGCCGTTCAAAGTGGGGGTGCAGCGCGACTGAGATTGCTCACAGTGGCATGCTTCGGATCAGCTCAAGCTCACCATCCCAGTGCTGTCACCGATGCGGTTGCGCTTGACTCCCATCACCTTGGCCATCGACCTCCAGAGATTGGCGATCGGCGTGCCTGCGGGTGACTTGAGATGGCGATCCGGTGTGATGGCGCCGCCGGCGCCTCCTGCGATCACGACCGGGAGGTCAGTGCAGATGTGCAGCGCTGCGTCGCTCAAGCCAGAGCCAAGCAGGAACATCGAGTTGTCTAACAAGGTGGTGCCGTCACCGTCTTCGACCGCATCCATCTTCGCTACGAGCCGGGCAAACTGCTCGACATGAAAGCGGTCGAGGCGCTCGAGATCTTGCCGCACGTTCTCATTTCCCTGCCCGTGGGTCATGCCGTGATGTTGGATGGGCTTGTCAAACAGGCCGTGCACCATCAGCGGCGTCCCCCAGCGTTCAGGCGAGCTCATGATAGAGGCGACTCGGGTGAGGTCGGTGCGCAGGGCGAGAATCATGAGATCGCCCATCACTTGGATAAACTCGTCGCGCGCCATCGCCTGCCACGGCCTGGTCGGCGGGGCGAGCTCGAGCTTGTCGAATTCCGCCTGGCGTTTGGTGACGCGTTCGATCTGGCGTTCGACGGTCCTGACACTTTCCAAATACTCGTCGAGCTTCTCCTGATCGCCGCGGCCGAGTTCGCGGTCAAGGGACTTAGCGTCATTCAGGACGACGTCGAGAACGCTACGGTGCGCGGCGTTTTCTCTGACTGAGAAAAGGCGGTCGAACACGCGCTGCGGGTCGCGCAGGGAGCGGGCGACGTGGCCGTGGCCATACCACGAAATGTTGTCGAAGTAGACCGATTCTCTGTTGTCCTCGTACGGGTTACAGCTGAGTTCGAGCGAGCGGAAAGCGGTGTGTTTGCCGGCCTCGGCGGCGATGATCTGATCGATGGTCGTCTTCAGTGGGTAGCCGGCGGGCGAGAGCTCGTCTGGTGCCGCGCTACTGAGCCAGCAGGCGCCGGCTTGCGCATGGCCATCGGTGCCGGCGACTTTGATGCGGTCGAGATTGGTGAACAGCGTGCACTTCTCTCGGACGGGTGCTAGCGGCTTGAGAGTTGGGCTCAGAGTGTAGCCTTTACCTTCGTCCTGCGGGTGCCACGAGCGTTGGACGACGCCGTTGGGAATATAGAAAAATGCGGTACGGATCGGTGGCTTCGCTTCCAATTTTGCAGCCTGCCCACGGCCGCTCATGATCTCAAGGAAGGGCAGTGTTAATGTCGCCCCGGCTCCGCGGAGGACGGAGCGCCGGGATAGGTTTCTCAGTTTGGCCATTATTCAGATTCTAATGCGTTTGATCGGTGGAGGAAAGGGTAGCTTTTTGCGATTGCCCCGACAACGACCGAGAATTGCCCGCGCGCGTCGAGCACCTCGCGCAGGATGTCATCGACCGCCGGTTTGTCGGCCAGTTCGAGTTCGCGACCTAGTGCATACGATAACAGGTGCTCGCTGAAGGCGCGCATGAACCATTTGGGGTTGGCCAAAATTGCGTCCTTGAGCCCGACGGCGTCGTCGAACTTCTCCCGTCCGAAGAGCTGTCCGCTGGAGTCGATTGGTAGACCGGATGGGTACTTGTCGCGCCAGCGCCCGACGGCGTCGAAGTTTTCCAAGGCGAATCCGAGCGGGTCGATCTTCTGGTGACACGCGACGCAGCTCTGGTTGACTTGGTGTGCGATGAGGCGCTGCCGCAAGGTCTGACCGGAAGCCTCGATTTTGGCATCATCCGACTCGATCTCGGGAATGTTGTCGGGCGGCGGCGGCGGCGGTTTGTTGAAAATCACACCCGCGACCCAAGCGCCACGCGTGATGGGGGTGGTGCGCAGCGGCGAGGAGTTCATGGTCAAGGTAGCGGCACAGGTGATGACGCCGCCCTCGCGACGGTTGTTCACAGGGACCCGGTGGTAGACCACGCCCATGGTGCTGAAACGATTGGGATTTGCTTTACCTCTAAATGGAACACCTGGGGCATACCAAGATGACATGTCACCTGTGCGGTAGGAGTAGTTCGAGTCTACCAGCAACATGATGGATCGGTCCTCGACCATGATGCTCTCGAACAACAGCAGAGGTTCGACCATTGTCTGGAGACCGAGTTTCCATTGTTCACATCCGATGCGGGCGTAGTAGGGCTCAAAGCGTTCGAAGTCGGGCACGGCGGTGATCAATCGATCGAGCCGCAGCCACTGGCGGGCAAAGTTTTCGGAAAGGGATTTCGACCGCCGGTCGAGCAGCATGCGCTCGACTTGCATGGAATAAATTTCTTGATCCGCGAGCGTGCCATCGCGCGCGGCGGCGAGCAGTTGTTCGTCCGGGATGCTACTCCAGAGGAAAAAGGAGAGGCGTCCCGCCAGCTCGTAGGGCGCGAGCGGTTTTGCCTCGTCCTGCTTTCGCTCAAGCAAATAGAGGAAGCGCGGGGAGGCTAAGATCGCAGCAACCGTGGTTTTCATGGCAGCGCTGAAGTCGCCGCGCTCCGCCTCGCGATCGAAGAGGCGCGCGTAGCGCTCGAGCGTTTCGGATTCGATGGGCTTGCGGAAGGCGCGCTCGAGGAAAGGTGCGAGACGTTCTCGTGCGGTCGCCGACCACTTGGCGAGATCGCTGCCCGCGCGGAAGAGCGTGCCCGTTCGCGCCGAGTATCTATCGAACTCTGGGCTCTCGACGACCGAGCGAGAGAGATTAAGAAAGCTCTCCATTAGGATGGGCGAGAAACCGAGTTCGTCTCCGCGGTTGTTGAAGCCGTGTTCGGACTGCAGGTCAATCGCGAACGGCACGACTCCGGTGAGAAGAGGCTGTTCAATCTGGTTTTTTCCGAGCGCGCGGTTCCCAAGATGGATTGAGTCGGGCAGGCTGCCAGACGCGGGATCGTAGTAGGCGCGATACGCCCGGATGGTCTTCTCGGGCAGCGGATAGATGTCGCCCTTGAGCTGGAGCAGGTCGCGCACCGCGTTGTTGTACTCATACCGGTTCATTCGCCGCATCACGATTGGCGGTAACGACTGTTCCTTCTGCAGGTGCTCGCCAAGGTAACCCGAAAACAGCGATACTAGCTTGGAATATTCTTTTTCATCGGGTTGCGTCTCGTCTTCCGGGGGCATCTCGCGAAATTCCAGCACGTCGTTCAACTGGCGTAGTAACTCGGGCTGAGCGAGAAAATCGTCTTTCGATTTCAGCCGCAATAGGTCGACTTTTCCTTTGATTTTTCCTTTCTCGCCATGGCAACGATAGCAATGCTCTGCTAGCAACGGCTGCAGGAATTCAAAGGTCGCGGTATGAAGCGCAGCCGGAGTATCCACGGCTGGCGGCAACACTTTTTCAGGCTCTGGCGGCGGGTCGAGCTCCATTACTTTGAGATAGTCGATTCCCAACAGGTAGCGATTGTCCTGGAAAGCTTTCGCTCTCGGATTCTTTCCAGTCAGCTCGCAACGCAGCTTCTGTTCGCCGGCAGCCAACTCCATCTCGCCCAGCTTGATCAGCTCCGTCGGTTCAACTTTGTGCCCGAACAGATCGACTCCCTTGCGCAGTTCCTTGCCGTTCACCCGAATCGTGAACACACCGTAGTCGACCGCCTTTGTCATCTTCAACGAGAGCGAGTAACGCCCGCCACGCTTGACGCTGAATTGTGTCTCCATCGCATGACCAGGCTCGCCGTGCCACAGCAGATGCGCGTCGCCGCTCCACCCACCCCCGAAGACCTTCATGTCTTGGCTCCGCGCGTCTTTTGCGAACGGCAACCACTCACCCTCGATGATTCCATCGCTCACCACTGCCGGCAACCGACCGCGCACGCTATGGTAGTCGGCACCCGCATGAAACGCCATGGCTATCATACAGAGGAGAATCCAAAATTTCACATCGGTGATTTTACCATCGATTAGTTCATCGGTAAAGCTCGTTGAGAAGCTCGAGGCGAGCGTGTAGAGCCAATGAGCAACCCCCTTTCTCCCCCCTCCGCTCCGGTCCGAAGGCGCCTTCAAGGCCCTCCCGCCAAAAGCAATTTCCTAGCAGTTAAATATGAATTGGATCAGGCGTCTCGTTCCACGAGACCAGTTGATCTAGAGAAACAAGTGTGTCAGCAGGCCAATCAGCCCGCCAAAGACACCACCCCAGACGACCAGCCAGCCAAGGTGTTTCTGAATCATGTCTTGCACAATGGTCTTCACCATCTGTGGCGTGAGTTCTTCGAGGCGACGATTGACGATGGCTTCCACCTTAGCGGTGACGTCTGCAGCATTGTTACCGTTGTCAGATTGCATGCTTTCTTGAATGGCATCCGTCAACTTGGGCGATTCAACAATGGCTGTCAGCTCATTGTTCATGTTCTCTTTAAAAGGCTCTTTGAGTGGGTCCAGGGCGGCCGCACCACCAAGCATGCCTAACATGCCACCCATCGGCGAAGCCATGACAGCATCGACGAGCGCACTGAACAGACGCTCATGATCGACCAAGGCGAGGATGGGCTCGGGCTTGAGTTGGATGCTGGTGTCATTGCTCTGAGTCTTGAAGAAGCTCTCCACGTTCTGCACGGTGAAGAACTCATTCATGATCAAATTGCGAATGCCGCCTTTGAATTCCTCGAAGCGGCTCGGCACCACACCAGAGCCATAGAGACCCGGTACTTTCTCGAACAGCATGTGAATGGCCAACCAATTCGTGATGGCACCAGACGCTGCGAACAGGCCAATGGCGCGTAAGGGTTCAGCTAGGGCATGATCACCCGGTAAGACGAAGCCAATGATGATGACGACGATGGATAGAAGATTGGTAGCTAGGCTCTTGTTCACTTCAGGGTTTGGATGACACAACACCTCTCAAGGTGCAAGATGAGTTTCGCCGCGAAATCCTGACATCGTGCTTAGATTGACCAAGCACGCAGTCTGGATACAGTAATCGGGTTATGAACATGCCCCCTATCTTCATTCTTGCTGGGCTTCTGTGCTCAGTGCTTGGTCTCATGCCGCTCCAGGCTCATCTCAAGGCTCGGCGTGGCCTCAGCCAACCAGAAAGCGAGCCGTCCGTCTTCTGTGAGTGCTTCACCCAAGGTTTGGAAAAATTGTGGGGTGTAGAGCCGCTCGTTGCTCTTGGTGACATGCATGTCAGGGGCGGCGTCGATATCGATCAAGATCGCGTCGTAGTGCGTCTCACTGCCGCGATTGGCGAGGCAGCCGAACAAATCGCCCTGATAGATCTCGGTGCGTGAGTCGTCTAACAAAGGGCCTTTGTGCTCGACCAAGAAGGTACGGTTCCACTCGATGATTTCGGGCACTAGCTCAGCGATTTCAATAGTGGCTGGGCTACCGACCAGCTCCAGTGCACGTTTGAGAGTGAAGCCCATACCGAGCCCGCCGATGAGGGCGTGATGGGGCGTCTGCTAGGAGCGTTGCGCACCCCTTCTCGGCCAGGATTTGTTCAGAAAATGTCAGAGCCGTGCTCATCAAATCCACGCGATCGTTCTTGAGATAGACCTTACAAACAACCCCCTTTCGCCCCCCTTCGCTCCGGTCCAAATGCGCCTTCAAGGCCCTCCCGCCAAAAGCAAATTCCTAGCAGTTCAAACTTAGACCATGAACTGTTGAATCGCGCCGGTTTGTTTGAGGCGATTGCGCTGCATGGTCAGGTCGAGGTCACCGTAGTGCTCGATTGGATTGCCGTAGGCGTTGAGCAGGGTGGTGAACCAGTTGCTTTGGGTCATGTGTCCCTCGGTGCCGTGGAATGGCAGACGGATGTATCGGCCGGCGATGTCGAGCTTGGAGTTCTTGCCAGTCAGCACGACCATGGGGGCCTCGGTGTCCGGGGAGTGGTGGCCGGCGCCGGTCTCGGGCATGTAGATGATGGTGGTGTTGTCGAACATCGTGCCCTTGCCCTCGGGGATGGCCTTGAGTTTGGTGACCAAGGTGTTCACCTGCTTCATGTGGTGGGTTTTGATGACGTCACGCATGAACGCCGAACGACCACCCTGTCCGTGACCGACAGCGTGAATATTGGTCTTCTCCTCATTTTCAGGAAGCGAGGTGATGTCGGTGCCTAAGTCATCAATGGTGTAGGTCACCACGTTGGTCAGGCCTGATGCGAGCGCGGAGATGATGATGTCGGTGTAGGCGGCTTGCTTTTGCATAAGAGTGGCATCGGAACCACCATTGGCGTGGATCGGATCGATTTTGGGCAAGTGCTTGGTGATGACATCACCCAGCGCGGCGACTTTCGTGTTGCGGTCACGGATCGATTGGAGTGAGTCGACCTGGTCACTGATCTTCAGCCGCTCTTCATCCTTGAGTCCGGTGAGCCGGCGGGACTCCTGATCGTAGAGGTAATTGAGCAGGGAGTTGTCGGAAGCCACTTCATCGGTGTTGGTGACTGACTTAAACAACTCGTTGTAGGCCGTCATGGGGTCGGCATAGCAGTAGTTGCGCTGCTTGGGAGCAGGCGCTGAATACCCTGAGACAATCCCCGTGCGGTGGTCACGTCCGTGAGGCACCGCTAGCGACATTTCCACATGGCCGAAGGGCGAAGGGAAAAGTTTCGCGAGTTCGAAGTCCACGGTGGCCCACTTGATGTTGCTGAGGATATTGCGTCCCGCCTTGTAGGCTCCCATGCAGCCGGAGTAAGAATAATGTCCGCCGCCTGAGATCGACATTGAGATGCCGTGGAGGATGGTCATGTTCTCCTTGTGTCCGTCGAGCGCATTGAGCCAATCGGGCAGCTCGTGTTGGTCCAGATCCAGCTCGAAGGCCTGTTTCTCATCGTGCTTCTTTTTCTGCTCCGATGAAAAGGATTTCAACCCGAACTGATTGGCCAGGTTCCCGTTCGACTTACGAACAAAGACAAAACGATGCGGGAAGCCAGCCGAATTGACCGGAGCGGCCTGTGCCGGAGCGGCCTGTGCCGGAGCGG
>Ga0302131_1002063_pt1 | contig 10618 bp, 9 predicted proteins | sample CB9_20m_MG_FD_203105 | JGI IMG/M metagenome (GOLD analysis project Ga0302131, IMG submission 203105) | Marine microbial communities from Western Arctic Ocean, Canada - CB9_20m | ecosystem: Environmental > Aquatic > Marine > Oceanic | place: Canada: Western Arctic Ocean | collected 2017-09-19
CCTCTTAACGTAATACATTAAATAACATAGTGTTCACTTTATGCGTGAAAGGCTTCTAAAAGGTTGCAAGAACGTAATAATAACAGGTTTACGCTGATACTAAAACATCTACCTGAATCTGCATAGTGCTGGAGACCCAATTGGTCTGTTATTTAACCGGCGGCCATGGCATTAAAAGCGTAATTAAATGAGATGAGGCACATCATGATACAACGGATGTATGATTGGACACTATCGATGGCCGAGCATCCACGCGCGCTCTGGGCCTTGGCATTTGTGGCTTTTATTGAGAGCTCATTTTTTCCAATCCCGCCAGATTTACTGTTGATCCCACTTGTCCTCGCGGTACCCACTCGGGCTTTTTGGATTGCGTTTATAGCAGTAGTGGCCTCAGTGGCGGGTGGCGTGTTTGGCTATCTAATCGGGGTATTTGCATTTGATACCATCGGGAGGCCCATCTTAGACAGCCTCGGCAAAGCTGGAAGTATAGCCGAGTTTAATGCCAAGTTTAACGCCTATGGACTTTGGGCGGTACTGGTAGCTGGCGTGACACCCTTCCCGTTTAAAGTCATCACCATCATGTCAGGCTGGACATCAATGCCGTTTGGGGTTTTCCTTGCAAGCGCTATCGTTGCCAGATCCTTGCGGTTTTTTGCAGTGGCAGCTCTACTCCATTTTTTTGGATCACCAATTCGTGATTTTATAGAACGTCGCTTGGGGCTAGTGTTTACGCTGTTCTTAGCCATATTGATCACAGGATTACTTGCCGTTCAGTTAATGTAATTTAGGGTACGTTATATGTTTTCGCTGTCTCGAGGTAAAATGGTACTTTATGCTGCCGCCGGATCCACACTGTTACTCGCGGGTGCTTATGTTTTTCAAGCATTGGGATATGCTCCTTGTCAGATGTGTTTTTGGCAGAGATACCCACACGCATTAGCCACACTTATCGGACTGGTTTTAATCGCAACCCCGAGCCGTGCGTTAATAGTACTTGGCGCTCTGGCAACTGCCACTACGTCAGCCATTGGCGCATTTCATGCTGGCGTTGAGCAGAAATGGTGGGATGGCCCAGCCTCTTGTTCGGGCAACGTCGGTGGGTTGTTCGGGCTTTCTGGCCAGGACTTGCTGGCAACCAATGTGCTCGACAAAGTGGTAATGTGTGATGAAATTTCCTGGGCCTTCGCAGGCTTATCAATGCCAGCTTGGAACGCTTTCTTATCTGCGATTCTCTGCGGGATGTGGCTGATTGCCCTAAGACGGTCCTAATCTCACCATCACTAGAATTTTTGCGCCCAACCGAATCCCTCTTACCGACGACAATTTAGATGATCCGACACACAAATGGCCTGCTGATTTTGAGGCAGAATTGCGCAAGATTGCAGAAACTTTGCTGCAAAGTTGATTTGAGCCTGCTCAAAGGGATCTAAGCAATTGCATCCCATATGTTTGGGCAGTAATGTTTCAAACAACTATATATGGGATAATCCCAGACAGGCGGTCAGAATGACAGATGATACAAACACAACCGACAGTGGCGAAACCACAGCCCCAGTTGTCTCTGCCTATGATGGCCCGTCAATCAGCATAACTGAGGAGATGAAGACCTCCTATCTTGACTATGCGATGAGTGTGATTGTAAGCCGCGCCATCCCAGATCTGCGAGATGGTTTGAAGCCTGTTCACCGCCGCATCCTATACGCAATGCATGAAACTAATAACACCCACGACAAACCTTACCGAAAATCTTCGCGTCCCGTGGCAGAAGCTATGGGTAAGTATCACCCACACGGTGACAGCGCTATTTATGACGCTTTGGTGCGGATGGCTCAAGATTTTTCGATGTCTTTGGTGCTACTGGATGGCCAAGGCAACTTCGGGTCGATGGATGGCGATAAGGCAGCCGCCTATCGTTATACTGAAGTGCGTATGGAAAAAACAGCGCAAGCGCTTTTAGCAGATATTGATAAAGACACAGTGGACTTCCAACTCAACTACGATGGCAAAGATACTGAGCCCACAGTCCTACCTGCACGTTATCCGAATATGCTGGTTAACGGCGCGGGCGGTATCGCAGTTGGCATGGCTACAAACATTCCACCACATAACCTCGGTGAAGTTGTAGATGCAACTTTGGCCTTGATCGAAGATCCAGATCTCACATCAGAACAATTAATCGAGTATATCCCTGGGCCCGACTTTCCAACGGGTGGTTTGATGCTCGGCCGCACCGGCGCCCGAAAAGCCTATCTCGAGGGTCGTGGTAGTGTGATAAATCGCGCAAAGACCCGCTTTGAAGAGCTGCGCAAAGATCGCTGGGCAATCATCATCGAAGAAATTCCCTACCAAGTTAACAAAGCTGCGATGATCGAAAAAATTGCTGCCGAAGTGCGAGATAAACGCATCGAAGGTGTGTCACATGTGCAGGATGAATCAGATCGCAATGGCGTTCGAGTTGTGGTGGAGCTAAAACGCGATGCAACCGCCGAGGTGGTCCTAAATCAGCTATTTCGCTATACGCCCATGCAAACCTCTTTCGGCTGCAATATGCTCGCACTGAATGGTGGCCGCCCTGAGCAACTCACTCTGCGTCGCTTTCTCACCTGCTTTATTGATTTTCGTGAAGAAGTTGTTGCGCGCCGTACAGCCTTTGAATTGCGTAAAGCACGCGAGCGGAGCCACGTGCTATGTGGCCTAGCTGTCGCCGTGACCAATGTTGATGAAATTGTAGCAACAATCCGCAAATCAAGTGACGCGGCTGAGGCACGCAAGCAATTGATGGAACGCCGCTGGCCCGCTGAAGATATAGCAGGTTATATTCGCTTGATAGACGATCCGACCCAGAAAATGAACGATGACGGCACATATAACCTATCAGAAGCACAAGCCCGCGCTATACTAGAACTACGTTTGCAGCGGTTGACCCAAATCGGTGTGAAAGAAGTCACAGATGAGCTGAAAATCTTAGCAGGGAAAATCAAAGAGTACTTGGAAATTCTATCATCACGCGAAAGGATTATGGGCATCATCGCTGAAGAGCTGATAGAAGTGAAAACGAATTTTGCCGTACCGCGTCGCACCGAGATCATCGAATGGTCTGGCGATATGATGGACGAAGACTTGATAGAGCGCGAAGAGATGGTCGTGACAGTTACCGCCGGGGGCTATATTAAACGGACGGCACTGACAGATTTTCGTGCTCAAAAACGTGGTGGCAAGGGCTTGCAGGGCATGTCAACTAAAGACGAAGATGTAGTTACTACATTGTTTGTAGCCAACACTCATACACAACTGCTGTTCTTTAGCACTGACGGCATGGCCTATAAAATGAAAACATGGCGCTTGCCGATGGGGGGACGTACCGCGAAGGGTAAAGCTATTGTTAACATTCTGCCTATCCCACCTGGGGTTTCAGTTGCGGCCGTCATGCCTGTGGATCGTGAAGAAGTAGATTGGGGCGATCTACAAATAGTGTTTGCAACCACTCAGGGAGATGTACGCCGCAATCGCCTATCCGATTTTACCAATGTACGCTCTAACGGAAAAATAGCTATGAAACTCCCGGAGGGGGTTGAGCTTGTTAACGCACGCATCTGTAGTGAAGATGATGACGTGATGCTAACCACAGACAGTGGACGAGCCATTAGGTTCTCATCCACAGATCTAAGAGTGATGAACTCGCGAGCCTCAACCGGTGTTCGTGGCATTAGGCTTACTGGCAATGACCGAGTTGTCTCCATGTCTGTGATCCGGCACTTTAAAGCCACCCCAGAAGAACGGGCTGCCTATCTGAAAATGCGCCGTGCAATGGCAGGAGTCACTGAAGAAGAAGCGACCGACGACGACGTGCCCGCCGATCCAAATTTCAGCCAGGAACGTTATGCGGAAATGGCTGCAGTAGAGAATTTGATCCTCACGATCACCCGCGCCGGGTCTGGCAAAATATCGTCAAGCCATGACTACCCTGTAAGAGGCCGTGGCGGTATGGGCGTAACAGCTATGGATAAAGCAATGCGTGGTGGTCCTGTTGTGGCAAGCTTCCCAGTAGAGATGTCCGATCAAATCATGTTGGTGACCAGCAACGGACAATCAATCCGCTGTCCAATTAATGGCATTTCGTTTAGATCACGAAGCGCGGGTGGCGTGCGCGTCTTCAACACTAATGACGATGAGAAAGTTGTAAGCGTCGCTTACATACCAGATCAAGGTGATGAAACCGATGAAGAATTAGTTGAAAACCCACAAACCGAAGAATAGTTTGTAATCAAATACTGCGTGGAATGATTTCTGCGCAGTATTTTACACTAAAGATCGTATATATCTGAAAATTTACCCTTTAAGTATTCCAGTAATGGTTCCTCAGAGGGTTCAAATCCACATGCATCGGAAATTGTTTTACGGGGTAGCTTCAGTGCGCCATGGCATTGCAGGCTATCGCGTAGCCAATCGGTTGCTGGTGACAAGTTGCCAACACGTAAATCATTATCAAGCGTCGGGCAGTTTTTGCGTAGCGTCTCATACAGACAACCTGCATAGACATTTCCAAGTGAATAGGTTGGAAAATACCCAAATAACCCTACCGACCAATGCACATCTTGCAAACAGCCTTGCGAGGCGCAGTTTACCTGATAGCCAAAATCAGAATGGAAACGATCATTCCAAGCGGTCTCAAGATCGTTTACCTGCAAATCGCCAGAGACCAATGCCCGTTCTAAGTCAAAGCGCAACAGAACATGCAGATTGTACTGAACCTCATCCGCCTCAGTCCTAATAAATCCGTTGCCCACTGAGTTTATTGATTTGTAAAAGGCGTCTGGCGTCTGAATTCCGAAATCATTAAAATTCTGCTTCATATGCCCAAACAAAAATTCGGAAAAGGCACGGCTCCGACCAAGTTGGTTTTCATATATCCTCGACTGGCTTTCATGTACGCCCATTGAAGCGCCCTGCCCTATGGATGTGAGTAAATATTTGGGATCAACATTTTGCTCATAGCAGCCATGGCCCACCTCATGGATGGTAGAATAGAAACAATTAAATGGATCTTCCGGGTTGGTCCGCGTGGTAATCCGCACATCTTGGCCGGAGCCTGAAGAAAACGGATGCACCGCTTTATCAACTCGCCCACGATCAAAGTCATAGCCAAAAGTTTTAGCTAATAGGACCGAAAGCCTAAGCTGAGCCTCTTCGTCAAATAATCCCTCTAGTTTTTGCGCCGGGGCTTTTTCCAAAATTGAGCCACGTAACGCAACTAGGCCAGGACGCAATGCACCAAACATATTCTCCAACTCGGCCGCAGAAGTTCCCGGCTCGTAGTCTGCAAGCATGGTGTCATACACATCACCATTAGTGGCCAGAGCTTGGCCCTCTTCGCGTTTCAGAGCCAAAACCTCTTCCAGTACAGGCGCGAAGGCTGCAAAGTCATCCGCAGCGCGAGCAGCTGCCCATTTACCTTGAGCAACTGAGGTGATGCTAGCAATCGTTTCAGCCAGCTTCCCAGGCACTTTGTCAGCCCGTTCATAAGCTCGCTTAATCTCGCGTAACTGTGCTTGTATCGCAATGTCCTCGGATTTGGCATCAATTTCCACCAACCACTCGCCGACGCGGGCATCACATCGCCGGGCATGTAAAACACCCTCAAGGGCTGCCATCTCAGTGCCTCTTTGATCCGCAGATCCTCTGGGCATCATGGTTTCCTGATCCCAACCCAACCGGCCTGATACTTGGCTGAGAGCTTGGGTTTGGCGATCAAATTGAAGAAGGTGTGTTAACGCAGTCATGATTTAAGCCTCACAGAAGTTGCTATTGGATAACCCGCTAAAAACCGACCACGGATCACTGAAAGCCAAAGAAGAACTGCAGTAAACTGATGCAGTATTGCCAAATACCACGGAGATGAATTCAACACTGTGATGATGCCCAAAACCATTTGTACTACCAGCAATAAGCCAACTTTACTAAAAGCTGAACGGGTCAACTTATGGGCCGAGGATTTAGCGCGTAGACCCACCACAATACCAAATACAAACAATAGATACGCACTGGTTCGGTGAATGAATTGCACTAAGCCATCATCTTCAAAGAAATTCCGCCACCATGGTGTCAAGCTGAACAAGTCTGGCGGCAAAAATCCACCGGCCATTAGGGGCCAATCGGTATAGTTGCGACCGGCGTCAATTCCCGCCACTAAAGCGCCTAACAACACCTGCAATGCTACAAAATGCATTAAGCCAGTAGACATACCAAACAGCTTACGCTCACGCACCCGCCTGGCTTGCAACAGCTCCGCCTCAGATCGACCAAACAGTTGCAGGGACCAAAAAATATAGCCTAGTAGTGCAAAAGCAGCGCCCAGATGCGCCATCAGCCAATATGAGGCCACATCAACTCTCACACCATCTAAACCAGAATTTACCATTAACCAGCCAATAAAGCCCTGCAGACCAATGAATGGTCCAATTGCAAAGAGCGACAGTCGTCGTGCTTTTGGCAATTTTCCAAATGTGAATAGGATCACGAAGCCAACCAGCCAGACTAATCCGATAAACCGTCCCAATTGCCGGTGTCCCCATTCCCACCAGAAAATAGTTTTAAACTCAGCAAGGCTCATAGCTGTGTTTTGCAAAGCAAATTCAGCTGTTGTTTTATAAGCGGCAAAAGACGCTTCCCAGGCAGCCAAACTCATGGGCGGCACTGCGCCCATGACGGGATCCCACTCAGTGATCGATAAACCACTGTCCGTCAAACGGGTTAGTCCCCCCACCACAATCATGCCCACTACCAAAGTGACCAAGGCCCAAAGCCACCAGCGCACCAAAAAGCGACTGGCGCCATTAACTCGTGTTATAGCCCCCAAAGCCGTGGCTGTAGTTTTAACGTCGTTTCCAACGTCTTCGAAAATGCTGCGTTTATCAGACATGATGTGACCCTTCGTTGCGATTTAATCTAGGCCGGCCCTGGTGCGCATTCAACCACGCTCTTTCCATCGGACCATTTGGCGCATGGTGCCATGTAACATCTGTACATCCGCTTTGGTCAGAGGCATCCGCGACCACAGATTGCGCAGGTTCACCTTCATACTAGCCGCCTTAGTTTCTGGGAAGAAAAAACCGGCGGTATCGAGCCGTGTTTCAAAATTCTCAGCCAGCTTCTCAACCTCCAGGCCGCTGGCCCATTCCACCTTGGTCATATCCATTGTTTCTGCGGTAATCTCTGCAACCTGCCGCTGCCACTCATAGCTCATCAGCAACACACATTGTCCCAAATTTAGGGAAGCAAATTGCGGGTTTACCGGTACAGAAATTATTGCATTTGCACGTATTATATCGTCATTTTCCAAACCAGCACGTTCAGGACCAAACATCACAGCAACTTTTTGGCCAGCAGAAATTCGTCGCGCAGCTTCAGCCATAGCGTGTTCTGGGCTAAAAACTGGTTTTGTGAGATCTCGTGGCCGGGCGGTGGTTGCCATCACGAAAGTTGTGTCAGCCAAAGCGTCCGCCGTTGTGTCGAACAAGCGTGCCTCATCAAGCAAGCGCCCAGCCCCACTGGCCATTACAACCGCTTTTTGGCTGGGCCAGCCATCGCGCGGATCAACAATTCGCATATGGTCCAAGCCAAAGTTCCACATGGCCCGCGCAGCTGCACCAATATTTTCGCCCATCTGTGGTCTAATGAGAATAATTGCGGGTTGTTGGAGCAATGTGCTTGTCATAGTCTCTCTTATCGCCCGAAGCGTGGCACGACAAGCGGTGGCCAAAGCCAATTTGTCACGCTATAGCGCCATGAAAGAATATACAATTTGGAGTCTAAGAGATGAGCACTCAAGAATTGCCACAGATATATTTAGTCACGCCCAGCATACTAGACTTGGAAACCTATCCTGTCCAACTGGCGCAAATACTGGATACGGTTGATATTGCATGTCTGAGGCTTGGGCTGTCTAGCATCGATGAAGATGAAATTGCTCGAACAGCTGATGCTTTGCGTGACGTTGCCCATGCGCGTGACATCATGCTGGTAATTGAACGTCATGCCCTGATGGTAGATCGATTGGGTCTGGACGGCGTGCACCTAATGGATGGTGGCCGTAATCTCCGTCAGCTGCGCAAAGATATGGGTAACGATGCAATTTTAGGTGCATTTTGTAACACTTCTCGCCACGCAGGCATCGGCGCAGGGGAAGCCGGAGCCGATTACGTTAGTTTTGGCCCCGTAGCCACATCTACATTAGGTGACGGCAACCAAGTCGATCCAGAACTTCTTTCCTGGTGGAGCGAAATGATTGAGGTGCCCGTCGTGGTCGAGGGCGGCTTAACGCAAGGCATAATCCGAAATCTATCCAACAAAGTGGATTTTTTCGCAATTGGCCCAGAAATTTGGAGCACTGAAGATCCGTTGGCAAGCCTCCAAGCCCTCGCTTCGGCCCGCGAGGGTTAACTCACTACAATTTGGATGCCCGATGGCAGCGCGGAGGCTACTTGCGCCTCTAAATGCCGCGCCATGGCCTTACGGTCTGAAAATTCACTTGCCGCGACAGGTGGATGATACACTACCTCCAGATAACCATGCCGTTTAATCGCCAAGGCTTTCAGCAAATGACCCGCCAGATCGCTATCCCCCCACCACCCATAAAATCTTGGATCTTGCCCTTCAGGGGCATGAAATATTAACGTAATCGCTTGGATCGAGATTTTGTCACGCAGTTCTGGTGTAAGGAAAGATTGAAAGAGGGTGGACTTAAATGGCAAGACACGTAGACCATCTGTAGAAGTGCCTTCTGGAAAAAATAGCAACTTATGCCCTTGCCGCAACCTCGACTGTAACATCTGAGTATGTGAGACAGCTTGGGTTCTATCTCGTATAATAAATTGAGTGCCCGTCGCACGTGCTAACCAACCAATCAGTGGCCATCTGGCTACTTCTGATTTTGCCACAAAATAAATATCATCAAAGGCATTAAGTCCAAAAATATCCAGCCAGCTGGTGTGGTTGGACACCGCAGCACCCGCGCCGTGCATGGGCGTGCCAATAATCTCCAAGCGCATACCAAGAACCCAAAACGCAAACCTGCACACCGATTGTGTGATCTTAGGTGTAAAAGGCCGTTGCGCACCACAGATTGGTTTTTCGATCAAGCGTACCAGCAGCAAAACAATCAAGCCACCAAGCGTATAAGTTCCCATGGCCAGCCCTCGGATAAGCACACGTATCCACCCCATCCTAGAAATAGGCGGAGGAACAGGCTCTTCGTCCGACATCCAAGTGGGCGAAGTCATGGCCTAGGCCCCTTAAGGTATATCGCTTTTTGCCGTTGATTCATTGTTTGAACATCCAATACAAGACACACGTCCGTTGTATTAAACGCCTGGTCAATATAGGCTCCGTCGCCAACGCCACCGCCTAAACGCAAGTAAGCTTTGATTAAAGCTGGCATGGCCCGCAAAGCCGCAATCCGATCAACATGAGCCTCGGGGAGTTGGCGCAACGGAATATAGTGCGCAGCCACAGTTTTAGGCCGGATAGACAGCGGTACTAAATATTTTTGCTGCAACAAAGTTAATGGTTGCGCCAAGGCCTCAACATCTGTGCCCACAAAGCTTGCCGTCCCAAAAATAATTTCTGCCCCCTCTTGCACAACCAGCCTCGCAAGTGCTTGCCACAGATGAAACATCGCCTCCCCACCTCGGTAGGGTTTGCGCAGGCAAGACCGGCCCAGCTCGATTAAAGGACGTTTGCTTTGTAAAAGCGCCGACAGATCAAACTCAGTTGCACTGTAAAAACCACCTGCATCCTTGGCACCCTGCATAGTTAGAAGACGATAAGCACCGACCACCTGATCTTCCAAGGCTGCCCCACGCGCACGGTCCAATAGCATCAGATGCGAGCAATGCGGATCGTACTCATCGAGTTCAAGCTTTTGATCAAAATCAATTCCCAATCCTATTGCGCCCATCTCGCTGACAAAAACATCAAAACGCAAGCGTTGCACAGCATACAGATCATCAGGGTTTTGCGCTAATCTCACTTCAAAGTTAGGTAACAAGTCCATCAGAGATGGCTCGCATAATCAGTACTATGGGTCATTTAACGACTGACCTCAGCATTAAATGACTTAATTTTTTTAAATTCACTTTACACCATAATTATATGATTTAATATACTAAAACTAAAGATATTCTTGTACTATCGATAACGACTTTCCCTGCTTCCGGAAAGTTAACTGTAATATGATTATTAATATTTGACTGCACTTGCCCAACGCCCCAATCTAGCTGATTGGGATGCTGCACGCGCTGGCCAGGCTCTAAAAATGAATTTAAGTTTTCCACGGACCCTCATCTTCAATCGAATTATATTACAGAAAATCTTAAGATAATACCCCTCGTTACCACACCCGCAAACTGCAATTTAAAAAAGCCTGTCAGTGCATCCAGCAGCATTAATGAGTTGGATTAAATGATTGACGGGCAACTTTGGAAAAAAATAAGTAGGTTAAAAACACACTTATCTCAGCAAAAAAATTTATGAACTTTGGAATTGATACGGGCGCAATAAATTAAGTCTATAATGGCCTAAGCTACAAAGTACTGGCAATGAGATTGCTAATCTCTTATAG
>Ga0302131_1002065_pt1 | contig 10609 bp, 10 predicted proteins | sample CB9_20m_MG_FD_203105 | JGI IMG/M metagenome (GOLD analysis project Ga0302131, IMG submission 203105) | Marine microbial communities from Western Arctic Ocean, Canada - CB9_20m | ecosystem: Environmental > Aquatic > Marine > Oceanic | place: Canada: Western Arctic Ocean | collected 2017-09-19
AGTGCATATATATCACCGAGGGAAGTCGGAAGTTCAGCCGAATCGGGTGCATCTACAATATGGAGAAAGTCTTTTTCTCTGACATTTCTATCGATATAAGCCAAAAACTCAACAGCGGGCCCTTCGCCAACCGCCCCCGCAATAAGGTCGCGACAGCCATCTATGGAATCAAAGCTATGGATGATATCGGACACAATTTCCCAGGTCCTTGGCGTAGGATAAGCCGGTGATTCACCAGGTTCCCCAAGAAGTAGTTCCGGTCGTAATGCTATAAACCCTGTCACTAGCGGACTAACTCTTTTATCGATAGCCCACTCGCGCCAATCTGCTGCATTCACCTCGAATTCGAGGTGCACGAAACGATTGGCAAGGGCTGATGACAATTTGAACACAACTGACCTGTCAAACTGTCGGTTTCCAGCTGCGACTATCCACCAACCCTCTGGTAACTCATACTCTCCTACCCTCCTATCTAGCACCAACTGGTACAAGCTAGCCTGGACAAGCGGAGGGGCAGCATTGATTTCATCCAAAAACAGAATTCCGGCCGGGTCCGAGTCCTTCGGAAGAAAGCTCGGTGGGCACCAGACAGCTTTTCCGTCTTCGATAGCAGGAATTCCGCGAAGATCGGTAGGGTCAAGTAGCGACGCGCGCAAATCTAGCACATTCTTTCCCGCCACTTCTGCTACCGTTTTGACTATAGCGCTCTTTCCTACGCCTGGCGGCCCCCAGACAAAAGCTGGCCAACGTTGAGACATAAGTCGCGTTAGAACATCCTGAATTCTTGAAGGTTTCAAATTACTATGCCGTCACTCTATTTTTGTTGCGGATATCGCATCTAGCATGATCTCTTTATCGCTTAGAGTCATCCACCAGTATCGGCGAACACATTCCTTGGCGATATCTTTAGGCAGATCAATGTCGCCATCAATACTACCTTTTAGGTATCCATGCCATGCCACAAAAGAGCGAGACCACAACTTAGAGGTTGGTGCATCGCTAGTAATATCAGGTACTGGAAAGATCATATCCAAGTCGTCACTCTGAACATGAAACGAATATCTTTTTGAGGCGGCTGCGCTTAACTGAAGAATAGCCTCGGGCCTAAGGAACTCTAGAGTCAAGCTATGCCCACCTACCGCTAATAATCTGGTAGCCGGAATAAACTCTGGTCCGATAGTGGGGCCTATTATACAGCACCGGCAATCCACCCCCTGAATCGCGGGAGCGCATCCAAATTCGAATATAAATTTAAGATTACCGTCGCTCGACACTCGAACATTGGGCTGAGCATCTGAAAATTGACCAACGGCTTCAGAAAACTGAGGCCTACAAGCCGGTCTCATCTCGAATTCTGCCTCCCCTTCCTGGGGCGAATTATGAGTAGCATTGGGAACATACACACATTTGTTCTTCGTCAACAGAGCATAACCCTTATCTACTAGTGACCAGCTACTAAATATCTTGGCGTAAAGCCCGGCACTGTCCTGACGAAAACGCCGGGCAGTTTTGGTGATGAAAACCCGATTAGCCAACAAGCAAGCCAATGAAAGTTCAAATGATTCCAGTTCAAATGGGAGGATCTCATCTCCTCCTGCTGATGCATGCAATTGAATCAATCGTCGTGACGCGATGGAAACTTTTCGCTTCGCGCCCGCACCCGCAGCAGACTGAATAAAATCCACTAGCTTTTCACCTAAAGGGGTTCCATGAGAGGCAATACAGGCTTGTATCACTAGTCGGACGTTTACTTCAGTCGTCATAAGTATTCTTATACCTTTGAGGCAAGTTTCTCAAAGCAGCTTCGTATGTCTTAGCATCTATTTCATACCCAATTGCTCGACGTTTCATCGAGAGCGCAACCGAGAGGGTTGTACCTCCACCGGCATACGGGTCCAGTACAAGGTCACTCTCATCGGTAAAGGTCCTAATCATCACCTCTATGAACGGAATTGGCGCCTGGAATCGGTGCGAGTTGCTCAAGCTGCCCTTATGGCTAACAATAATGTCGCGCTCTAGCACCTCAATATCACTTTCGGTGGGATGCGACTTACCCAACGTGTCGACGTGTTGGAATACTAAAAAGGATTCTGAATCCAAAGGATGTGGCTTACCGTGAGCTTTGTCACTGGATTGCTTGTACCGCCTCTTCTTCGTCGTAAACTCAGGCCGCCAGATGTGCCTTGATACAAGAACAAATCCTACCGACTCAATCAAAGCGCGGTGTATCGACTCAACGCCTACTAATCGATGGGACAAGCGGACATCTCTAGTTTGTACGACCATGGTTCCATCTGTTGCTAGCACTCTGAAGCACTCTTCAAACACAGGGCGTTGGTCATACGCAAATGATCGAATCGCAGCATCTATTCTCTCGATATTATCATTAGATATCTTGCCCGATCTGAGGACTGGTTCTATAGAATCGGGGAAGTAAGGCGGGCATGCAATAATCAGGTTCGCCTCACAGTCTGCTACTGCAGACATTGCAGCACTACTCCCGTAAAAAAGTTGAGTGCTACTCATCGATCTACTGCTCTATGCGCTTAAAGCGCCTGATCATCGACTTTGCTGCTTCAGAGTTTATTGAATCCACAAAGCTAATTCGACCTTGTAAAGAACTCATATTCATCTCCTTACCATGCCAATGCATATCGCTTCCCTGCTCAGCATAATGAAGTGCCGAACGTAAACGCCGTCGAATGCGTCTAGGTACATTTACACATTCATTAACAGATAGACCATTCACCACTTGGCGTCGGCCACGACGGAATATATTTGTCTTTTTAGAGTCTAGTTCTAGACCAATTCTAGTAAGCGTTCCTTTCGCTACGCCCAATAACTCCACTGCGCGACCATCACCGGAAAATGTCAAATCATCCGCATAACGGCTATAAATGCACCCACGATCTATGGACGCTCTAGTCATAATCTCGTCAGTACGCAATAACACCCTGTTCAGTAGCAATGGGCTCGTGGGAGCTCCGATAGGAAGCCCGCCATGACCCGTGCATATATCAACGATAAGCGAAATTGCGGCAGGGGACAGATATTCACCTAGATCCCGCCGAACAACACCTAACACCAAGGACCAGGTTACGCTCGGAAAGCAATTGCTGACGTCGCAATTCACAACCACCTCCTGACCGACATGCCGCTGGGCATTGTCACGGATGGACCGCCCTTTGACGAAGCCATAAGATGCCGCATGGCTGCCAAGTGGATTTAGTATCGAATACAGTATGCCGCGCTGGACCCTTTTCAGGACCGGAGATGGTACCGAAATTGTGCGGTTCCCGCCTGATTTCTTTGGTAACTTGTATGTTTTATAGTCATCATCTAATTTGTGTCCAACAGGTTTCCTCGAACTGATCCTAGCTAATACAGCGGCAGTCGTGCGGACATAGACTGGACCAAGTGCTGCAACTAGTTCTAAATAACCCCTGTCTCGAGATGTGAGCTTAAGCAAGCGCGCAGCGCTTAAAAGCGATATTTTGCTCACACGCCAGTGAAAAGTCCCCAAATAGACCTGTAGTTTTTTCGGTGACCTGCGCAAACAAAGAATATGGAGCGCGCGCCTTTCAGCGCCGGAGCCTGAAGCTATTGATTTCAGCAATTCGGGGGTCAACATTCCAACAAACTCAGAATCCCTTCTGACCTCTGCAAGAACCCCATCGGGTTTTCCAGACAGCTTTAGTCGAACCAGCATTAGCTGCCTTTGATCTTTTTGATCCTGAAAATAACCTTCGAGGAGCGAAACGAATCGATCATTTAGACCTACTGCCAAAATAAGGCGTGAAACGTTTTCGACACCCAGCCTATTTGCCAGTGATCGTGCGAAATCAGGATTGATCTTCTGATAGGCCTTTGAAAATTCAAGCCCCTCTTTTAAGGTACTTTTATTAAGGAGTAGCTCATATAGCCAAGAAAACAATTGCTGATGAAATGCTTTTGAATTGCTGGGTGATTTTTTTGACCTGGCTATCTTTAGCGCACCAAGAATAGTTTTACTGTCCGGCTTTAGAATGCCCTCGGCAGCTCGCGTCCCGATATATGGCAGAAGACATTTTCGCCACATCTCCTTCGAGTTCTTCACCTCGACTGACCAACCTGGGCGTTCGAAGCAAGACCGAATACACAATCGCAAAGCAGAAACCTCTTTTCCCTGCAAAAGAGGTAATGCCTGCTTGATACATTTTTTTGATGAGTCTGCTACCAATGTTTCGAGCAGGCCGCGCGCTGCGTCCTGAGAATGATACGAATCTGAAAGCTGCTCTAGATAGGGTAATACAACCCTTTGTGGTATGTCACCCGCTAAGTCGAACCTTCCCCCTGAAGCCAGTAACGCTAGGTTTAAAGGAGTTAAACGCTTCTTAAGGCGCGCTAGGTCAATCTTTGATATTCCCTTTGGGTACAACCTGTTTTTCGAGGCTTTTAATACACCCTCTTCAACACTAAGCGAGAGTATCGACGAGCTGAATCGCTTACCCGTGAGGATATATAAAACCCGCCGAAGCTCAGGGCCCATCGGATGCCACTTCACATCTAAGGCTGACTTGTTAGGTGCATCGAAACGCGCTAGCAGCTGCAGAGAAAACTCTTCTTTTAAATGCCCATCAATAGCTCCAACTGAAAAGGATGACGAGACACTCTCGGCTTTTCTAAATTGCCTGTCAGCGATCAGATTACATAGTTGACGTAGCTTCCGCCGGGCTTCCGTTCTTACTTTCCAGCTCTTTGCTACATCCGCTGTGATTTCGCGGATATTGGCTCTAGTGGATATAAATGCCTTGGATAGAAACCTATCGCTGGTAACCAGCATCTGCTCTGCTATTGGCATAGCATAGAAGGCTGCTACGGAAATACGCGTAATCCTTGCTCCCCATTTCTCCGCTTCACGCAAAGCTCGCCGCAGCTCTCTCTGAGCAGTCAATCTTGAACAACCAGGGTGCGTTCGGACAGACTTAACCCAGCTTTCAGCGCGTATCCGTTGCCGCGATTTCGCTGCCAGGGAATATCTAAGCCTAAGCGAAGGTGTGAAGTAGATGCTTGCCGGGATTGTAGACTTCCCTTCATTGCTCGGATCATATAACCAGCATAAACCCGGGTCCGATTTGGCCGCTTTTCTCAGAGTATTTGAAAGTAGCTCATGAAGCGCTTTTACCTCATCACTATTCGCAGAGAGGGTTGCACGAGATATCGCACTAAGAAGAAAGGGGCTTCCCATAGATATCGCTATCACGTTCCGATAAGCGGTAAGCGAATCATAACCGGGGCTGGAACTGACTATCTCGCGATGAAGTTTCTCCCCGGCTAAGCTAAAAAGGACTGAAGTTGCCGCTGGAAATCCAGAACTATAGGGGTCAGCAGTCGCAAAGGCGTCAGTGAATCCAGAAGTCGCAACTAATTGTTCAACATTGGAGATTTCTGTTAATAGCTTCCTCTCCATGAATCGACTCTCCGAGTAAGGTGCGCCTTGCCCCTAATTTACTTCACCAACGCATTCCGTGCGGTTTCCGAGGAAGCTCCGCTCTACGTGGATTGGAGCGTGCCTTCTCGGGTACGCGAGAAATCGGCGGGGAGCGGAGCTTCCTCGGAGATCGTACATCTCCGGCTCCTTGCGCAATCCTGGCGATACGCCAGGTGATCCTAAAAAAGAGAGGCAAGACGCGACGTAATTGTCCCATATTCGTTGAGCCTGTCAACGAACAATGTTGAGCGAAAGTTAACCTGACCAGACATGCTAAGAGAATCAAGTCCACCGATGCTCTGCATGTGCAATGACAATCCGTATTCGGCGTCGCTGTTTCGTACCATGAAGTACTGTCCTCAATGGCCGTCTGAAGGATTTAGAAATTTAGGTAAAATGCGAACCTAGGTTAACGGGTTTGTGGACTGGTACAACAATGAACCTTGCCATAGTTGGATCTGCTTCGTCACGCGATCACAGCACCACCGTGGCGCGAACAAGAAGCTTCTACAAAAACGTAAGCCTGTTTATAAACAGGCTAAAGCCAGAAACCCGCTACGCTGGTCGGGTCGAGTAAGAAGTTGGCAACATAGGTTGGTCTTTCATAGTGATCGGGGGTACCAATACACCAGTAAGCGCTTTGGCAAATTGCTCAAGGGCTATGACATAAGGCCCAGTATGGGTGACGTTGGAGCTTGCTGGGACAACGCTGTTGTTGAGCGATTCTTCGGCAGATTAAAGCATGATTGGATCCTTAAAGTGATTTCGAGCAATGACTATATGTCAGCCGTAAAGTTTCCAATATTTCAAATAAATAAGTCCTGTTTAGGTTGACCAGAACAAATGCTTCCAGGCTGATCTGCCGGTTAGCACTGTTTCGGCGGTTTCGATTGTAGTCGACTTCGATGTACGCGAATACTATTCTCCTCATAACCTCGCGGGTTCTAATTCGTTCACCATGGATGGCCTCGACCTTAATCATATGAAAGAAATTCTCCGCACAAGCATTGTCATAGCAGTTGCTCTTTGCGCTCATGCTGCACGTCAGGCCGTGTCCGTCGAGCAGTCCCTGGAAGGCAGATGAGCAGTACTGGCTGCCGCGGACGCCCTTATAAGGGTCAAGTACTTAAGGCAACTGGTTAATCGTGCGGTTACGGTTGCGAAGAATGAAGAACACTTCTCGTGCGATGTACCGTTTTAGGCAGCGTATTGCTTCTAGTTTCGAAAGCCCTTCGGCACACCGTCGCGCCACGTATACATTTGTTCTCGGATCGGTTCGTAGCCGACCAATAGCGATAATATCGCAATGCGCTATTGGCAGCTCTGTCATCACCGCGATTTAGCCGGTGACGCTTTGTCGTACCTGATGAAGCCTGAAAAGGACGCACGCCACACAACGCCGCGAAGCTGGCTTCAGATACCAACCTGGATGGATTGTCACCGGCAGTAATGAATAATCGGGAGCCTGTTGATAGCCGATGGAGTTTTTCGCCACCAGATCAGGCAAAAGTTCGTCGACAATAGCAGTAACTATCGTGTCTAGATCGGCAATCTCATCATGTCATTCCAGGTATCGACGGGCCAAGGACTTAAAAGCAATTCGATAAGCAGCCGCAGGATCTCGGTATTCAGTTAAATCAGGGCGCCAGGCAGCGTGCGTGCGGATGAGTTGCATCCGCGTCATCTTACGGAGTTGATCACGCAGCACGTCTGGAGCTGTGACAATGTCCATTTGAATCATCTGTAACGCGATGCGACGAGCATTGATTGCGCTTTGCGGCAGGAAATTAGTACGCTTAAAGACTCAACCATCCTATCGCGTGACTTGGGCGTAACGGTGCGAATATTGGCAAAGGCAGCGTGTGCGTCATTTTCTGCATCTTTGGTATTATCTTTTCCGCGCTTCCGTAGGTCCGTACGATCGGGTGCCGTTACTTCGAGTACTTCGATGCCAGCCTTTTGTAGGTACCGGAGCAAACCAGCACCATAAGATCCAGTGCATTCAACGCCAATACGCTGAACCTTCCCGAACGAGTGCATCCATGCCAGCATCGACTTGTAGCCATGACGTGTTGTTGGAAAACACTCGCTTCCAAGAACGCGATCAAACGCATCCACGACTGCTGCAACATGCAAGTCTTTGTGAGTATCCACTCCACCTACATTAGTGGCCTCGATTACTATTTTTTGGTTATTCATGTCACCCTCCGGTTTAGGAGAGCTGGTAGGGTTTCACCTGGAATACTGCTTGGACAAGACAGTGATGAGACAATCGTCAGGCCCTTCTTGGGTCACAGGCAGCAGCGAGATAAACCTCACCATAAGATGTTCCCAGGTGACCGAAGGGTCCAAGGTAAGACACGAAATTATGGTCGATCGGAGTGCGCGTAGGGACACGCGAGAACCCTTATAGCACCAGTTTTTCCATAGTCGGCTGATCGTCGTGAGAGTCAAGTCGACCAAGAGCAACTGGCCAATGTATTCTTACTATCCGAGTGGAACAATACCGCTTCTGGTTGACCGCGTAATTGATAAGCCATCGTTAAGGCTTTTGCTGTTAACTCGCTGTTCGGGGAGTTGGACAATGCCCAGCCCACAGGTTTCCGGGCAAACAGGTCGAGGACGATCGCCAGGTAGGCCCAGCGCTGCCTGGTCCAGATGTACGTCACATCTCCGCACCAGACTTGATTCGGCTGAGAGGGTTGGAATGCTCGATCCAAGACATTCGGTATATCCGTCTGGGGCTGAGAAACCTTTCTACACAGATGTGTTGATAGCTGTGTGCTGACCAGTCCTAGTCGTTTCATAAACCCGGTTGCGCGCTAGCGGCTTAATGGCATGCCTTGCCCTGTGACGATGTGTGCAATGCTCCGCGCTCCGGCTGACCCGTTACTGACATGATGAGCTGCTTTTACCATCGCGTTAATCTTTAACCGCTCTGGGTCAATTCGTTTCTCTGCTGGCCTGCGATATTTAAAGGTACTTCGTTGCACACCGAACGCATCACAAAGAATAGTGATACTAGGGCTCTCTTGAAGCGCGTTTACAACCTTTAGTTGTTCAGCGAGTCCGACATCAAGAGAGCGGTAGCTTTTTTTAGAATTTCGTTGCGCTCCTCAACGCGTCAGAGCTGCTTCTCTAATTATTTAATACGACGATGTTCAGGCGTCATCGATATTTGCGTGGGCGTGATGCCTTGGCGTTCGTTGCGCAGTTGCCGCACCCAATTGTCCATTGTCGAATGACCAACACCGACTGCCGCGGCAGCTTCCCTGATACTGTACTACTCGTCGACAACCAGCTGCGCTGATTCCAACCTGAATTCCGGGCTAAACGTACATCGTGACTCTCTGTTCATCATTTGGCGCACTCAATCTCTTAGGCGATATTATCACCTACTGTTGGGCGGCCAAATTAGCTATGCCACTACTTAGCCAGGCACAAAAAGTTCATTGTTGTCGGCGCATTTATCGGCAGTGTCAGTAAAGGAAGCAGCAGATTCCTTTGGGAATTTTGCTACGACGTTGGGTCACTGAAGCTTCGTTTGTTCCTTCCGATATACCTAGATCACGGCAAATTTCTTCGACTTTGGTACCGGCCTCATGCTGCTTGATTGCCTTAATGATCTGCTCTTCTGAATAACGTTGCCTGCTTCTTTTATGAAAGAGTCGCGCAGCATGACGAGTAGCGGTTAAACGCTACCAGGGTTTGTGGTTATTGGCTGAGCTCAGGCTTGCCACCAGCACCAGCCGCACCCACCGCCCCCCTATCCCCACTTCACGCAAATGGACCTCCTGCGGTGCAGGTATTACTAGTTTGGAAGAACGTTTAACAGGCCACAGGGTTGCCGGCGTTTGATACGCGTGTTCTAGTAGCGGATGGAAGCCATGCGAGGAAACAATGAGATTTGCTAAACATTCGTCAATGAGACTTCCTATTGAACCCCTATCGCCAGACCATGAAGCGCCACTTGATATATTCCGGCACATCGGTCAACTGGGAAAATTGTGGAAAGCGGCGGAGAGCTATTCCCATTCGGACATGTTGCTAATTAGACGGATTATTCAAAAGCAGTTGTCAGCGCGGCTCCATGCCCTTAAGGCATATACCGAATTTCCATACAACCTAAACCGCTAGCATTTTCGGCACAGCAACCCTACCCGCAACTTCACAGACAGGGACTCCTGCACTACTTGGGTATTAGTGGTTTGGAGGAATGGTATGGGTGATTTTGGTTAGGGACATACTTAACAAATGAGATCGAGGTAAGTAACAACCAACAGCGCTGGGTTTTTTGTTAACCGCAAGACCGTTACAGCGATTTTTTGATTAGCTTTTAGCACGTACCATCCATTACTCTTGAGTTTCAACAGAATAAAAGTGGCTCCCTCGGACTTTATAATTTTAAAATCAAGGAGCACAAACATTACACTCAACCCGGTTCTTTTACCCAGCATGATTTTAAGACATCTAAGAGACTAAGTTGATATGCCAGGAACTGATCCGGCGCTGGCCGCAGGGCTTACGAAAAGGTATTTTCGAGAGTTATTCGAGAAGATCGAAAGACTGGATCGTTTTTTGGGCGGCAGACTCGCGGGCGCTAACTCTTCGAAAAAACAATGGGGGAAATTTGTTAAGGATATAGGTCAACACTATCCATCGATGCTATGTACTTATTTAGGAGGAACTCCAAAAAGAGAATATTTGTGTTTAGAAACAATTATGATCGGTAACTGGAATCCCAATTTTTTCGATCTCAACGCCGCACTCAAGACTGGTTGGGAGGAGAAAAGTCTGGTTGTTACAAAAGAAGTATTTCCTTACCGCGCGCGGAGCCTGCACAAAGACCGGCCTGATTACGACGAAAACCAGATTGCGTATGTGGTTAGTCAACACGCCATTTCCCGCCTAATCGAAAGAACGCTCAGCTTTGATCAGAATATGGATTTGCTTGGCGAACAAATACGCGGCGAAATGCAATATATCGGTCTATGGAGTTCGATATATCAAGAGCTTTTTTGCTTGGCTTATGTTGATGACAGCGATCTAAATTTTATAATACCAAGCGAGCATGGCATTTTTCTTGCGAAGTACTCCCGTAATACTATTTGCGTCAGGACTTACTACAAGAAAGAGATG
>Ga0302131_1002066_pt1 | contig 10608 bp, 9 predicted proteins | sample CB9_20m_MG_FD_203105 | JGI IMG/M metagenome (GOLD analysis project Ga0302131, IMG submission 203105) | Marine microbial communities from Western Arctic Ocean, Canada - CB9_20m | ecosystem: Environmental > Aquatic > Marine > Oceanic | place: Canada: Western Arctic Ocean | collected 2017-09-19
CAGCGCATCCCTTTCGGCCAGTCAAAGGCGACTCCAACGCGCTTCAGGGTCAGGCATTTGTTGACTGGAAGGGCCTGGAAGGTTGATCGGAAGGGTGCTTGTGGATTGAAAGGATGCTGGGAAGGTCACCATGTCGGAGAAACCAACGCACACCTTGCGCGTGGATCACACAAGCTTCCAAATGGCAGATTCCATCCAGAAACGATTTGTGGAAATATCGTGTCCACCTGGCTGCTTGGATTTTGGTGCGGTTGGCACCAACCAAAGCGACACAAATCGATGAGCGAGGCCGAGGCGTTGTCGGGTAGCCTCGCGGCGTTGGCCGTGGAGGACGCTCCGGCGGCGGCGGAGAGCGAGGCTTCGGAGCCTTCCGGTGATCCTGCCGCGCCGGCTGAAATCGCGCCCGGGGACACAATCAAAGGCGTGGTGAACTGGTTCAACGTCGCAAAGGGGTTCGGTACGGCACACCACGAGTTTTTTCCAGCGTGGCATGCGTGCCACTTTTTATCCTCGCGCGCGTTCCTGGCGCAAGGCCGCGAGGTCGGTGCCCCTTCCCGAACGCGGTGGATCGGAGGTGGACGACCCTCCCGTGTATCTTCACGTCGCGTCCGTCCTGACGTCAACGCAAAACACGCATCTCAAACCCGTCCCCGCCTCGGTGTTCCCAAACCGAACATTCGACTCGGTGTGTTTCCCTTCCATCGCGCGCTCACCGCGTTTCTTTTTCGTTTCCGCCTTTCCTCGCGCAGGCTTCATCACGAGGGACGACGAACAAGGCGACGTGTTCGTGCACCAGAGCGACATTTACGCCGAGGGGTTCCGGAGTTTGCGGAACCAGGAACCGGTGGAGTTCGGGCTTGAGCCTATCGGGGATGGGAGGTTCAAAGCCACCAACGTGCGTGCCTTTCCCAAGGCAGGAGCCTCTCTTTCCTTCTCTCCTCCCCACAGAGAGCCCGACGATATCTTTCTCCGACCAAGAAACTTCGAACTGACTTTTCTTGCAAAAAAAACGTTTCCATCATCATCACACACCAGGTCACCGGCCCGGCGGGCGCGTTCGTGCAAGGCGCGCTTCCCCGGAACCAACACAAAACCCGGAGCCCGTTCATGAGGCAGCAACAACACATGATGCCCGGGCAACAGGGCATGATGGGCGGTATGCCCGGCGGGGGCGTGCCGTTTTACGGCTTGACCCAACCGCCGTTTCCGATGGGGATGGGCATGCCTCCCGGGATGGGCGGGATGGCGATGGGGATGGGGTATCCCCACATGGTACCGCACATGGGGATGCCCGGAGGAAACATGGGAATCAACCCCAAATCCCCGGGTGGGCTTGCGGCTGGGATGATGCCGATGCCTAATCCGCCGATGGGAGGCGAGTACGGCCCGGGGGGGGGGCGGAGAGTGGTGGTCTTAAACGTTCCGTGGCACACTTCGTGGGAAGCGCTGAAGAATCTCTTCGCCTCGGCGGGAACGGTGGCGAGGGCGGACGTGGCACTTGACGAACAGGGCAGAAGCAGGGGGTACGGAACCGTGCAGTTTTCGCACGAGCACGAAGCCACGGAAGCCATCAAAACCCTCAACGGCGTGGATTTCGAGGGGAGGATACTCACCGTGCGCATGGACAAGTACCAGGAGTGATTTGATTGCTTGATGTTTATTTTTAGAAGCATCCTAGCAGTTGAATTACAATTTTTGGCGAGTGCGGTGCTTCTCAAAAAAGAAGAAGAAGTGAGGAGGGTTGAAAAACGGGACGACGGCGACGGCGGTGAGGAGGGTAGACAGAGTACGACGTACGAACGAGTAGAACAAGAATAGGCTAGCAAGACCAGCATAGGATATGTGATCCGGTGACTCCGCGCGCCACGTGGACTGGAGACGTAGTACAAATGAAAATGAGGAAAGTTTCTCAAGTTTTATACAGGTTTCGTTTCAAATCCTCGCCAAGCGTCTTCAAGCCGACGCGCGCATTTATCTTTCTCGCGACGCATCTTCACACCACTCACGCCACGACCCCGACGAGCGCCTCGGGTGACAGGTACTTCTTCAACACGTTCGGCGGGTGCAACATGTTGAATTCCTCGGTCGCGTCTTTCCCTGCGAACAACATGATGGCCTTTTTACCCCCCGGGTGGTCGGGAAGAAACGCGGTGAGGTCGTACACCTTGCCCTCGATCACGACCCAGACGTCGCCGGAGGAGTTGTGTTTCGCGATCTCCTGTTCGGTGAGGGAAGCGAGGCCGCCGGAAGTTGCAGAGGCTTTGGCGACCACGCGTGGGGCGGATACATGTACAGCGGGCGGCGAGTCGTACGCCGCCGCGGGCGACGCCGAGACGCCCGCGAATTGCGAGCCCGCTTGGCGCGCCGCGTCCGGGTTGACGTGCGCGTTGACGCTGGCGACTCGGTTCAGGGCGGTTTCCGGCCCGGTTCGGTGTCCTCCCGTTCGCAGCTGTTTGATCGCGGAGGAAAGCAAGTGCCGGCTCGCGGTGTTTCCCGCGACCCTGCCGAACACGACGCAGTCCAGTAACGAGTTCCCGCCCAACCGGTTGCGGCCGTGAATGCCACCCGCCACCTCCCCCGCAGCGTACAAACCGGGCACGGGAATCCCCGATTCGCGGGACGTCACCTGGGCCTCGTTGTTGATCGCGAGGCCGCCCATGGTGTAGTGCACCACCGTGCACACAATCGCGACGTGCCAGGTCGTGTCCTGCATTTCAAGGGGGAGGTTGTTGAAAAACTTTTTGCCGAAAGGGCAGTCGTTACTCCTCGCCGCCGCGTTGTACTTGCCGAACGTCTCCGCTAACTTAGCGGAAGAAACGCCGAGCTCAGCGGCGACCTCGGCGCCGCTTCCGAACCGCTTCATTATTCCCCGGCCCACGTAGTGCTTGCAGTGCCACTCGATTTCCTTGCTTGCTTTGCCGTTCAAAACCAAGCGGAACGGCCCTTTGCCCCGGTCCATCTCGCCCGAGACGTAATCCCGCCGGCCGAGCTCGTCGCAGAAGCGCTCGCCGTTCGCGTCCAGTAAAATCCCACCCACGCCTCGCAAAGCCTCTGCGGCTAGAAACTTGACCTTGGCGTCAGGTTCGCCGGGGTGCACCAAACCGGTGGGGTGCACCTGGACAGACGCCATGTCCACGGTTCCCGCGCCCACCGCGAGGGCCATCTTGATGCCGTCGCCCGTGCAGTGGTCGCCGTTCGTGGTGGGTAAGGAACGCAGCTCCGGTCGGTGCTTCGCCAAAAGGCTGTCGGGCTGCGGTTGGGAAAGAAAAGGGGTTAACGTCGCGTGTTGGGCGTGTATTGGACGACGGCCTGGTCAACAGTCACCGTAATCGGTCCGAACAGTCACAGGCGCGTTAGAGGTAAAACAGTGTGCCGCCTGATTTGGGAAAGCCCCGTCCGGCCGTACCTGGTAATCCGCCCCGAACCCCCCGGTGGCGATGATAACCGGGCCGTACTCGGTTCGTAACAAACCGTCCTTCACGAACTCCACGCCGACCACGGCGCCGGCGCCGTCCTTCACAAGGCGCTTCGCCTCCGCCTTTGTCACGATCCTGAGATTGTTAAAAAGAAATGTCAGTCTCGTATGGGCAATCAGTCTGCGGAATGTGGTGATTGGGAAATACTTACCTCGCCACGTCGCCGTTACTGTCCTCCATCACCTTCTCAAGCGCCTCCATCAGCGCGTACGTGATCGTGAACCCGGGGAAACGCTCCTTGCCGCGGTGCGTTCGGGGGTACGAGTGCCCGCCTTGGGGGTTGTGAGGAAGGGAGGGGAAGTCAGAGGAGTTGGTGAGTTGACAAAAAAAAGAGGATCGAACTGTTTCGATTTCCGGGAAAGCTACGACACTCCAAATCGATTGTTAACTTTAGGGTTACCCGCGTGTTGACGTACCGAGCATGGAAACCAGAGACAAATCGAGGCCGAACTTCTCCATCAGCCAGTTCACGGACGAACCGGAGCCTTGCGCGAGGACCTTTTAGGTGGTGGTTTTAGGTGGGTGCGGGTGGTCAGCGAAAGGCGGGGTGGGGTGTCAGATCTGGTGTCCAAAAAGAAAACGTGACGCGGAGCGGTTCACGGAGTCGTGGTCGTACCTTGGCGAGTGGCACGGTGTGCTCGGGGGGTGTGATGTGTCCCACGCCAGCGGCGCCTTTCAGGATGTCACTCTCGAACTTATCCGCGGTGTCCAGGATGCCCATAGAGGCTTGCGTGCGCGTCGGCGCGCCGCTGATTCCGCTGGTGGCTTTGGTGGAGTTGCCACCGAGGAAGGGGCACTTATCCAGGAGCAGAACGCGGCCTCCGTGTTCCAGCACGGTGTGCGCGGCGCTGAGACCGGCGAGACCGCCGCCGATGACGATGACCTGCTCGCTCATCTTAACTTGGATGGAGCAGGTGAACGAGTGGAGAGCGCCCGAAGGTGTGACGAGCGTCGAAGATTTGGCTTGCGAAAAGCGACTCGCCGCGTCAGCAGAAAATTTGCTGGTTTTGAAGGACCAAACTTGCCGGGTCAATGACGATTTTTCCAAGAAAATGCAACGGCTCCCGCCCCGCCGCCCACACTCTCGCGCGCGCCCCGGGACCCCCGGGAACGCGGCGCCATGGCCAGCGTCGCGGCGTTACCCTGGTGCGAGAACTGCGCCAGTGAGGTGGAGGCGGAGACGAACGAATCTAACGGGTTCACGTACGTGGGGCGGTCTCATCTCATCATCCCGAGGGGCAGTAATGTAATTGTGTCTGTCGTGGTTTCGCGATTTTCACCGCGAGGGATCACCCGTCCGGGCGCCGTCGGTGTGGTACACAACCCTACACCCGCCAGCCCTAAGCCCTAAGCCCTAAGCCTAACCCTACCCCCCCCCCCCCCGTACACACACACAGGTGCTGCACGCGCTGCGGTAAGATTCTTGACGACAACGTGTTCTCCACGGACCCCACGTTTTCCAAAACCGCGGGGGGCGCGTCGCAGGTGGATGGGAACTTCGTCCCCGAAAGCGGCGTCGGCGCCGGCGTCGGGCGCGGTACCCGGGGCGGTCGCATTTTCGGCCTGCAAGTGGATTCGCACGAAAAAACAATCGCGAAAGGAAAGTACGAGATCTGCCAAGTCGCGGACCGGCTGGGGATCCGCCCGAGGGAGGACATCACGGGCGCGGCGCATCGGCTGTACAAGGTGAGTATTTCCCATTTACCACATTCCGCCGACTGAATGCCCATACAAGACTGACATTTCTTTTTTACAATCTAAGCTAGGTACGCATCGCGCGTTTCCCAAATCCCAAAAGAACGTTTCCGCCGCCCCTCTTTGAGTACACCGCGGTCATTAAAAGAAGATACCACTACACACGGCACAAGTGCCCTGTTTTATCTCCCAGCTGGTGACTGTTCAGACCGATTACGGTGACTGTTGACCATACATCGTCCAATACATCGCGATATACAGTACACCCACACTCGCCGACTCAAGGCTGACACTTTCTTTGTTTGGTATCAGCCGTGCAAAGGAACTTCACGCGCGGCCGACGCACGCAGCAAGTCGCGGGGGCTTGTTTGTACATCGTGTGCCGGCAAGAGTCGAGGCCGTACATGCTGATTGACTTTAGCGACGTCGTGCAGACGAACGTGTACGTGTTGGGGGCGGTTTTCCTGCAGCTCTGTCGGTTGTTGCGCCTGGAGCAGCACCCGCTGATCAGCAAACCCATCGATCCGAGTTTGTTCATCCACCGGTTCGCGGATAAACTGAACCTGGGACGAAGGATGCACGCGGTGGCGAACACCGCCTTGCGGCTCGTCGCGTCAATGAAACGGGACTGGATGCAGACGGGCCGGCGACCGAGCGGTGTGTGCGGCGCCGCGCTCTGGGTCGCCGCGCTTTTGCACGGGTACGAGCGAAGCAAGCGGGACGTCGTCGCGGTTGTGCACGTCGGGGAGGCGACCCTTCGCAAGCGCGTCACGGAGTTTGAAAACACGAAAGCCGCCACGCTTTCCGTGGACGAGTTCGACTCACGGGCGAAGGAGTTCGAAAAAGAACAACTCGCGCTGGCGGATGCGCACCGCGGACGACCGGGGCCGCTATCGCTAAGCAACGGCAACGGCCAGATGCAAATCACGACGCACGCCACGTACCTCACCTGCGCGCACAAGGACCACGAAAACGCGTCGCACTTCGCGCACGGCATGTGCCGCGCGTGTTACCTGGAGTACGCGCGCGTGTCGGGCGGTGCGATCGGGGGCGAGGACCCGCCCGCGTTCCAGGCGGCGGAGCTGAAACGAGCGCGGGAAAAGGCGAAAGCGCTGGCGGGGCGAACCTTGGCGCCGGCGCTGGCCGGGGGGCCGAGTGAACCACTACGTTTGCCCGCGGCGGCGGCTCTCAGCTTTTTGAGCGGCGGCCGATCGAAGCTCACGGCGACGCAAACCGCGGAGGCGATCAAAGCGGCTGCCTGGGCCAACGCGGTGGAGGGCTGCGCGGGGGGATCGGGATTGTCTGGCGGCGGCGGGGATACAGGCGGCGGCTCGGGCGTCGCGTCCAACGCAAGGGCGGAGGCTTTTCTGGAGGAGGAGATGGAAAAAGCCCTGGACGACTCCACGTCGCACCTAGGTGAGTTCGCGGTGTTAACGGGGCTACGGCAAAAGAAACCGGCGTTGGGTACCGACCACGCGAGTGGCTCGGAGAGAAACACAGAAGGTGACGGCGATGACGGGAAAGACCAAGCCGCGTCCACGCCGTCCACGTCGCTCCCCGCGAAAGGCGTGGGCCAGGAAGTCGCGGACGCCGCGACGGCGTTGCTGAAGCGCCTTGTCGGGGACGCGCACGCCACGTTTAACTGCTTGCCCTTGCACCGACACACGGGCGCCGCTCGCGGGGTCGTGTCCGGGAAGCACCTCAGCTCGACGCACCCGCACGCCAAGCGGGACAACGTGGGGGTGTTGCGAGGCGGGAGGATCGCAAACGCGGATAAAACGCAGCTGCACTTCTTGATAAGCGCCGGGTGCTTCGACCAGAGCGCCATGGCACGTTTGCGGAAGTTCTCCAAGCACGACATCGAGTACATGGCCGTGACGCCGTTGCCGTTGCGTACGCCGCGGGTAGTGGTGGCGGACACGGCGGCTGATCAAGACGCGAGAGACGCGCACACGAAACTCGCGGCGGCGAGCAAAGGTACGTGTTGCGCGTTTCCCAAATCCTGACACACTGTTTCAAGCCCCTCTTTGACGTCCACTAGTCATTAAAAGGAAGTATACTACATACATCACAAGTGCACTGTTTTACCGAAGCTGGTGACTGTTTGTCCATACATCGCGATATACAGTAAGACTCAAGCCTGACCCTTTTCTTTTCCCCAAAAAGCCGCCGCGGCGGAGAGCGACGCGAACCACGAGAAGACGCGGAAGGGGATTTTGAAGCAAAACTCGCGTGAGGAAAAGGCGGCGAGACGACGCGCGGAGGCGCTCGCCAAGGCGCAGGCGCAGGTGAACGGGGTCCCGGACCCTTCTGTTCCGGGTGGCGGCGGCGTCGCGCCTGGGAGTTTCATTGAGAAGAAGGAGAAGGAGGAGAAGGAGGCCGGCGACGATAAGAAAAACAAACGCGACAAGGACGACGACGACTCCGATTCCGATTCCGACTCCGAGTGGGACTCGGACGCCGAGCCCGAGACGTTCAGCGACGTGGACGACGACGAAATCGGCGGGTACATCCACACCGAGGAGGAGGTTAAGCTTCGACGGGTGATTTGGAGCGAGCTGAACAAGGAGTACTTGGAAACGCAAGCGGCGAAGGAAGCGGCGGTGGGGGTGGATGGTTTTGGTGGCGGTGGCGGTAGCGCGATTGGCGGCGGCGGCGCGAACGACGCACACACGCGGCACGACGACCGACACGGCAAGAAAAAACGCAAGCAGTACACGCACACCGTGCCCGCGGAGTCCGCGGCGGAGGCGGCGCACGCGATGCTTTCTTCGAAAAAGATATCCTCGAAAATAAACTACGACGCCCTGAACGACCTTTTCAAGCAGGACTCCCTGGACGCGGCGAAGCGATCGGCGAAGGAAACTGGTGGGGGTGTTGGGGGCGGCGCGGGTGGCAAGGCCGTCGGCGGCGGCGGCACGTCAGGGTCTGACCAACACGGCAACGGGCGACGCGCGAGCGTCGGCCTAGGCGCCGGGCGTCTATCAAGCCGGCTCACCGGGTTCAACCCTCTTTCCAACAAAGGCGAGGAGGGTTCGGGGTACCGGCAAACAGGCGGCCTGGGGGGGGGGGGGCTGGGAAGCAGGCTCGCCGCCGCGGGCGCCGGCGCCGCAGCGGCGGCGGCGCTCGGGGAGAAGGAGAAGGAGACGCCGCGAGGGAGGGAGAAGAGGGCTGGGGAAGGACTGGGGAAAGGGAAGGAGACTGTGGAGACCGTGAAGACCGTGGACAAAGACAACCGAACAGAGAAGGACAAAGACAACCGACCTGCAAAGGACAAACAAAAGGACCCGGACCCGGCGAACGCAAAGGAAAAACGCAAAGTGGCCAGCGCCGCGCTCGCGGACGCTGCCGCGCAGTCCACCGGGCGGCGCGGGGGGAAACGCGCGCGGAGCACGAAAGGCGCGGATTGGCTTTCATGAGTGGTTGCTGCAGCACTAGTTTTCTGGGAGAGGCGTACAATAGTCTTCGCAGAAAAGCTTCTTCCCAATAGTTTGTGCATAGTCGGGTGCAATTGATACATACCCGACTACTTACTCCAGTGCATTTGATACTCACCCCTATATACCTTCGAAGGTACTACTCACTCTGTTCTAATCCGTCTTGCCGTAGAGTTGCCTGACGAGCGCCGCTACCTCCGCGTCGCTTTTTGTTTCCAAAACCGCGACCTGCAGTTTGTCTTTTGTTTTCTTCCGGACCAGCTCAGTGACCCCTCGGTGTAACACCGGGTGCAGCTTCAAATCCGCCCCCGGTGCGATCAGCGTCTCAGGAACGAACCACCCGAAGCTCTCGTACTCCTCGCTGCACATGTTCATCGCGTCCCGCTCTTGTGCCGTGATCTGCGCGGTCATGATCACGCCGAAATCCGCGGTCCCGTTCCCAGCCGGCGCCTGCTTTCGAAACTGCCACACCATCGTCTGGCAGCACACGAACTGCCACCGGCTCGGGGCGATGCTAAGCCCGGTTTCGCGTTTGCAGTTACGCCCAGCGGACTCCTCCACCGTGTCCCCAGCCCGCATACGCCCGCCAAGCACCCACCAGTCAGGCTGGGGGTGGACCTTGCGTTTGCCCATCAGCATCATGCCGCGGTCATCCGTGAGAAGCAAATCCGCGCATCCCTTGACGAAGCAATCCAACGCCCGGCCGTACTCGTGGTCGTCAAGGAACGTGGCGTTCCGCGTGTACGTCCCGGTCACGAAGTGAGGCAGGTGACACAGGGGATTCGGGGGTTCGGGGGGCATCGCAGCTGTGGAGTACGACGCGCGCGTCGTCCGTTATGAACACCCTCGCGATCGAAGCGTCGAGGCCCAGGTATTCATTCGCCTATTGGCTCGCGGACGCAGGTTTCGTCTGTTTTCCCGGGGTTTTGGTGGTTGTGGCGTGCGCTGCTGATGAGCTTTCGTTCCTTGGTCCTTTGCGTTGTGACAGAAACGAAAACGTGCTTCCGAGATAATTGGCGTCTTGCCCCATAACGACGCGCACGTCCACGTGTTGAGACGTCAGGCGAAACCGCGCCATGTCCTTTAATCGTTCAAGAGGACCTCGTGGAGGACGTACCATCGAATCCCCCGCCGTGAGCCAAAGCGAGCCCGCCGACCCGGACGCGATGGAAGACTGCCTCGGCACGCAACGGATCGTGATTCGCAACTGGAGTAAGCTCAGAAACCAGAGCCCAAATTATGGACATCCACGTTGCGGATCACCAGAGCTTACCCGATGGCTGGAAACGGGATGCGAGTCTCAGCTTTACGGTGGAAGGCGCCGCGAAGAGCGACGACGAAGACGAAGCCACTATAAAAGCTCGATCCGTCTGCAGGGGATCCATGAGTATATATGAGAACACGTTCAACGCGAGACGTCCTCGTATTGGTATTTCTGACTTCATATCTATAGCGGACATGAATGACCCGAATAAAGGCTTGGTGTCACGCGACGATACCATGGTAATCACCGCAGAGGTGTTGGTGCGAAACGTGCTTATTGGAGTGAGGTGTGCGGAGGCGGCGGCGGACGGGAACCTCGAGGTGCTGAAGTGGTTGCGATCGAAGGGCGCGGCGTGGGATACGAAGACGTGTGCGGCTGCGGCTGCGGGCGAGCACCTCGATATTTTAAAATGGCTGCGCGATTGGGGCTGCCCGTGGGACGCGACGACGTGCCAGAACGCGGCTGATGGCGGACACCTTGAGGTTTTACAATGGGCGCGCGAAAACGGCTGCCAATGGGGCGCCTGGGCGTGCCCATGGAAGGCCGGGCCTGGGCATATCAAGGTACTGGAGTATTACGTCGAGGAGCAGAAACGCATTCCCGAGGCTATCCCGGGAATTCCCCCCGAAGTCGTCATCAAGCACGTCCTGATGTGTGACAACCTGACACAAAAGGATCTGGCGCGGCTTCGAGCGGTGAGCCCTTCGATGCGCGCCGCTGTGGCGGCTACGCGGCG
>Ga0302131_1002070_pt1 | contig 10599 bp, 7 predicted proteins | sample CB9_20m_MG_FD_203105 | JGI IMG/M metagenome (GOLD analysis project Ga0302131, IMG submission 203105) | Marine microbial communities from Western Arctic Ocean, Canada - CB9_20m | ecosystem: Environmental > Aquatic > Marine > Oceanic | place: Canada: Western Arctic Ocean | collected 2017-09-19
CAGAGACTGTTTCGCGGCTAATACCTACTCTCTGAGCAAGTTCTTCTTGGGTATAACCCGCTTCTTTGCGCAAAGACTTGAGCTGCGCGCCACTAAACATTTTTCTACGTGACATGAAAGGTTGCTTCCTGATGGTAAAATATGACTATTGCTTTTATTATTTTTACGGCAAAAAATTTCCACATGTCAATATAATTTAAACATGGGTTTGAGTAAATAAAAAAGTTTATATTAAGTTAATAATTAATAACTTCGATATAGGGATTTACTATGCCTAAAAGCATGGTGCCTAATTAAACGTTTTACTAAACTACAAAATTCTTTCAGAACAGCGACTTTTTTACCAGAGTCATATACAATATGTGCCCGAATTATTTAGTTACCAGTTATTTAAGAGTACTCAATGTCCTTCCAACAAGAAGTTGATAAACGCCGCACCTTTGCGATTATCTCTCACCCCGATGCGGGCAAAACTACCATCACTGAAAAAGTATTATTATTTGGTAATGCTTTACAAAAAGCAGGAACGGTAAAAGGTAAAAAGTCAGGACAACATGCTAAGTCTGATTGGATGGAAATGGAAAAAGAGCGGGGTATATCTGTGACTACTTCTGTTATGCAGTTTCCGTATCGCGAATGTACAGTTAACTTATTGGATACACCCGGCCACGAAGACTTTTCAGAGGATACTTATCGCACATTAACTGCCGTTGACTCCTGCTTAATGGTAATTGATGCAGCTAAAGGTGTTGAAGCACGTACCATAAAACTGATGGATGTAACGCGTTTGCGAGACACGCCCATTATTACTTTTATGAACAAACTGGATCGGGATACACGGGATCCTATTGATTTGTTGGATGAAGTTGAAAAAGTACTAAATATCAAATGTGCACCTATCACCTGGCCAATTGGAATGGGCAAAGAGTTTAAGGGTGTCTATCACTTGCTCAAAGATGAAACATATCTGTATAAAACAGGTTTAGGTCACACCATTCAAGACGTACGTGTTGTGAAAGGTCTTAGTAACCCTGAATTAGACGAAGCGATCGGTGTTTACGCTGAAGAAATACGAGACATGCTTGAGCTAGTAAAAGGTGCATCAAACGAATTTAACCACGATGAGTTTTTGGCAGGTGAATTAACCCCAGTATTTTTTGGCACAGCCATGGGTAATTTTGGTGTTGATCATATGCTTGATGGTCTGGTTGAATGGGCACCATTGCCGCAAGGTCGTGAGACCAGTCAACGAAAGGTCGAATCAAGTGAACAAAAATTCAGTGGTTTTGTGTTTAAAATTCAAGCCAATATGGATCCAAAACACCGCGACCGTATTGCTTTTTGTCGCATAGTATCTGGTAAGTATGAAAAAGGCATGAAAATGCACCATAGCCGAATAGGAAAGGATGTACGAATTTCAGATGCGGTGACTTTTTTAGCCAGTGATCGAGAATTGTTAGAAGAAGCTTATGCCGGTGACATTATCGGTTTACATAATCACGGCTCTATTCAAATTGGTGACACTTTTACAGCAGGCGAAAAGTTTCGTTTTGCAGGTATTCCTAATTTTGCTCCAGAATTATTTAAACGTATTCGATTAAAAGATCCGCTCAAACAAAAACAGTTACAAAAGGGGTTGATCCAATTAGCAGAAGAGGGTGCTGTGCAAGTATTTAGGCCGTTACAGAATAACGACTTGATAGTGGGTGCGGTCGGTGTATTACAATTTGATGTGGTCGTGGCTCGATTAAAAGGCGAGTACAACGTAGATGCAGTATATGAGCATATCAATGTGTACACCGCTCAGTGGGTAACATCTAAAGACCCAAGGAAACTCGACGAATTCAGACGTAAAGCAGAAGCAAATTTGTCAGTAGATGGAGGTGATAACTTGGCTTACATTGCACCAACTAGAGTAAATCTAGCCTTAGCCAAAGAGCGTTATCCTGATATTGTGTTTCATACTACCAGAGAACACTAAGGCTATTTACTAGCAGCCTGATGCATTTTATAGACAAGAGCAGACATGAACTTACACACATTTTTACTAGCAAAATTTAAAGCCGCACTTATCGCCATAGGTGCACCAGAAGGTACGCCAACTCCACTTAGCCGCAGTACCCGTGTTGGTTTTGGGCACTATCAATTTAATGGTGCAATGGCTTTATCAAAAGTGCTCAAACAAAATCCAAGAGACATTGCTCAAAAAATTGTGGACGTCGTTGAGTTAAACGACGAAGCTGAAAAGTTAGAAGTTGCTGGTCCTGGTTTTATTAATATAACCCTTAAGCCACAGTGGTTGGCTCAACAGCTAGAAGCGGCTAATGCTGATAGTCGTCTTGGCATTGAAGCTGAGCAGCAACAAACAGTAGTGGTCGATTATTCAGCCCCCAATTTAGCAAAAGAGATGCACGTTGGCCATTTGCGTAGCACTATCATCGGAGACTCAGTAGCTAAAACACTAGAATTTTTAGGGCATAAAGTTATTCGTCAAAATCACATGGGTGATTGGGGCACACAATTTGGTATGTTACTAGCACATTTAAATGACAAGTTAGCCGCTAATGAAGTGGCCGAGACGGCACTGTCTGATCTAGAAGATTTTTACCGTGCAGCAAAAGTACGCTTCGACAATGAAGAGGGTTTTGCCGACCGTGCTCGAGATTATGTAGTGAAGTTACAAGGCGGTGATATTCAATGCTTACAGTTGTGGCAAAACTTTATTGATATATCTATTGCACACAGTGAAGAAGTGTACGATAAACTTAACGTGAGCCTCAGACGAAATGATGTGATGGGCGAAAGTGCTTACAATAATGATTTAGCAGCAACGGTAGCCAAGCTTAAAACTGCTGGCATCGTTGTGGAAAGTCAGGGAGCGCAAGTGGCATTCTTGCAAGAAATGGCTGATAAAGAGGGTAACCCAGCAGCTTACATTGTTCAAAAGTCTGGCGGCGGCTATTTATATGCTACCACCGACCAAGCAGCCATCCGCTATCGTAATGGTGTATTGGACGCAGATCGGACTTTGATTTTTACAGATGTACGCCAAGCTTTACATTTTAAACAAACGGAAATTGTTGCTCGTAAAGCAGGGTTTATTAACACACAACAAAGCTACCAACACTGTCCATTTGGTATGATGTTAGGTAGTGATGGAAAACCTTTCAAAACTCGAACTGGCGCTACTGTTAAGTTGGTTGACTTATTAGACGAAGCCATTGAACGTGCTGAAGTACTGATCAACAAACGTGAATCCGACTTGTCAGCACAAGAGCGTAAAATCATTGCTGATAAAGTGGGTATTGGCGCAGTAAAATATGCAGATTTAAGCAAGAACCGCACTACAGATTACATTTTTAATTGGGATACCATGCTCAGTTTTGAAGGCAATACTGCACCTTACTTACAATATGCATATGCCCGTGTACAAAGTATTTTCAGAAATGCTGATATTAATGATGTGAATTTACAAGCTGATATCCAGCTTGATGAGCCACAAGAGAAGCTACTTGCCGTTAAGTTAATGCAATATGTCGAGGCTATTAAACAAGTCTCAAGTGAGGCCACTCCGCATATACTTTGTACATATATATATGAGTTGGCGAGTTTATTCATGAGTTTCTACGAAGCTTGCCCAATATTAAAAGTGGGCATTGATGAACAGACTAAAAATAGCCGCTTGATGTTAGCCCAGTTAACGGCCAAAACTTTGCAGTCAAGCTTGGACTTATTAGGTATTGAGACTATGGAGAAAATGTAAGGTTTTTAGCTATGAGTTTCGAGTTAAAACAAGATAAAAATAAAAACTAACAACCCGCTATTTAGCGGGTTGTTAGTTTTTACATGATATAAAGTAATTTTAATTTAACCGTATTTCATTTCCAGTATGGTTTACTAATCAATACTAAATAACAACTGAGACAACTTATATGGTAAAAATTCTAGCGTTTTCGGGTAGTGGCAGAAAAGATTCAGTTAATAAAAAAGTTGTAGCTATCGCAGCAAAAGGAGCACAAGAAGCAGGGGCAGAGGTTACTATTATCAACCTTGAAGATTTTGTTATGCCTATTTTTAGTGAAGATCTAGAAGCAGAACAAGGAATGCCTGCTGCAGCTCAGGCATTCAAAGAATTAATGATAAGTCATGATGGATTTTTAATTTCATCGCCTGAGTACAATAGCTCATACAGCAGCCTATTTAAAAATGCAATTGATTGGGCATCCAGAAAAACGGGTGACGAAAAGCCAATGGCAGCGTATCGGGGAAAGGCAGCTGCAATTATGGCCGCATCGCCCGGTGGATTAGGTGGATTGCGGGTATTAGTTGTACTTCGAATGCTGATGGAAAATTTAGGAACGATGGTATTACCCAATCAAAAAGCGGTAGGCGGTGCGTTTGCTGTGTTTGATGCAGATGGAAATATTTCTGATGCAAAAACTGAAAAAGCGTTAATGTCCCTTGGTAAAGAGTTAACCGAAACCCTATCCAAGTTAAAAGGATAAACTAACCTATAAATATTAAAGTAGATATTTGTATGAACATTTGCAATAGGAATATATTTACTTAATCAGAGAGTAAAAATTCATGTTCTGGGTCAACAACTAAGCGCCCAGACATGGCTTCCCTGCCAAGTAACATCAGATATTTCATCTCAGAGCGGTCAGTAAGTGTTAGCTCAATACACCACTGCATATCAGCAATTAATATATCAGTTTCGATTACGAGGCGCCTTTGGTGTGTTGCGTTAGAACTTTTAACCTTGCGTACACTTTTGACCTTAGCTTCTCTTTGCACAACTTGACTGACAACATGCGTGTCGGGGTGGATATCAAATCGTACCCATTTTTCTTTTTGTTTTTTAAATTCGACGATATTGTCTACATGTAATGATGATGTGGCGGCTCCAGTGTCTACTCTTGTCTCTATTTTGTTAAGCGTGAGATGCGGTAAATCACATAGTTCAAGTGCGCCAACTAATTGTTTGTTATTCATCTAAGTTACTCTTTAATAAATGATGGAAAGTTATAGCAAAACAAAATTCTTTCGAAGTAGTTTAAAATTTTTTTGTGACGCAACCTAGTTTTCCTTAATAAGCAATCTAATAGACGATTCACATTGTTAAGTCGCGTGAGTACTTTATTACCACGCCTATTTTAGGAAAATCACCTTAGGTCAATCAGCCCGTATGGGCCAATAGTAATCGTTAACTGGCGAATCGGTTAATAGGATCACTTCATTGTCTTACAGGGCTTACAAAGTTAATCTCTGTTTTCTTTATTTCGTCCGGCCTGACCCAGACACTATCAATTTAAAAACTCATTCATAGGATTATTCAAGTGTCTGTATTTAGCTCTTTTCTCTTATTTTGTTATTGTTGGGTTTGGCATTTTTTCCAGAAATTGAATGCGCATACATGCCACATAGTTACCTGCTGCAGTTTCAATACCACTTAAGCCCGGTGATGAATTAACCTTCATCACTATTGGACCAGAATTGACGTGTAAAATATCCACCCCATACATATTCAAACTCAAGTTTTCGTCGCATCTGCTGCAGTTTTCGCTCTACGGGTAAAAGTCTAACAGTACTAGCAATAATTCCTCTATCAGGGTTTGAACGGATTTCTCGTTCTGCTGTTTGTCGTTTCCGGCGTTTGTCAAACTAGTAGTCGAAATTACCTTATCACCAACATTTTTGATTAAATCGTCAATTTTCACGTTAGTCAGCAAAACCTGTTCTTGGTATCCAAATACTTTTTCGAGAAAGTGCTGCAACCAACGTAATTGATCTCATGAACGGCTGATAGCGACTGATTCGTTGATACTAAAAAACTCATCTTTTCAAACTATCGAATTACACAGCTACCATAAAAGTCATTGATTCACCTATACGTGGGATAACAGCATCATGGTAAAAAAGTGGTTTACCGTTATATTTGACAGAAGGTCGGTTACTGATGACATTCATTTAGCAGTGTATGGTATCAATTACGTCGACGTGATGGCCTAGGACAATATCGACCTCAACTTGGCGAAAGGTCGAATAAAGATTTGGGTAACGGAGCAAAATGTTGATGCGCAATATTATCATCCAATTTTTGGTTTTTTGCATATTACTTGTAGCTTAGGCTTAAGGTAAAGTGTTATTTTTTTGTGAAGAGTCAATCAATTTTTTCTCTGCACTATAGTTGTGTATAATCTGCTTATTTAGAGCCAACAAAGCTAAATAGTCTATATGGAATTTATACAAAATATTTTTGAGTATATCTTTGAAAATAAATTAGTTTTAACCTTCTCCGTTATGTTTTTGTCATTACTAACAAAATACCTGTTGGTAAGATTAGTTCGCAAATATGCTAAAAATAAAGGTGAAGACAGAAGAGATTTAGTTAATAACGTTAAGAACTTTTTAAACCTTGTGCTAATTGTCTCATTGTTGAGCCTCTGGGCGGAAGAAATGCAAACATTTGCGTTTTCAATTGCTGCTTTTTCTGTCGCTATTGTCTTAGCTACCCGAGAATTTATCCAGTGTGTTATTGGTTTCTTCTACTTAGTCTCAACTCGGCCTTTTCGAATAGGTGATTGGATTGAAGTCGATCATTTTGTTGGTGAGGTTTCTGCCACAGATTGGATAAAAACCACTCTATTAGAAGTAAATATTAAGTCATACGAATACACAGGTAAAACATTGTTTATTCCTAATAATAAACTGATGACCAGTCCTATCAAGAACCTAAATTTTTTAAAACGATATGCCACGCATCATTTTATTATTACCCGAGATCAAAGTGTTAACCCTTTTGTATTTATTAATAAAATCATTGAGAATGCAAAAGCTTATTGTGAAGATTTTTATGATGTTGCGGTGCGTTATAATCAGATGATTGAAAGGCGATTGGATATTACTATTGCTGGACCTGATCCACACATTAAGATATCAACAACTGAGCTTGGGGACACAGAAATTGAAATTACACTTTTTTGTCCTACGGAACGTGCCATAGAAATTGAGCAGGCCATATATGCTGACTTTATGGGGCACTGGTATTCTGAAAAAGATAAAATCAAGTCTATAGGAGAAGCTAATAAATAATAAGTTTGAGAGGTTAATTCTATTAGTCTCTCTATTATTAATCTACAAAATCCGTTAAAATATTATGCCATTTATCTTGAGTGCAATTCTTTCATTTATGTTTGAAATCAACCCAGTACATAATGCCTTAGCGGACATAAAGCAGCGCGGTGAGTCGCTCCGGGGGTATCTTTGACTATGATCAAAAAAAAGAGCGACTCGAAGAAGTTAACCGTGAATTAGAAAGTCCTGATGTGTGGTCGCAACCTGAGCGAGCTCAAGCTTTAGGTAAGGAAAAAGTAGATCTTGAATTGGTCGTCGAAACGATTATTTTGTTGGAACAGGGAACTGAAGACGTAGAAGGTTTGGTGGAATTGGCGATTGAAGCTGAAGATCAAGATACTTTTGATGAAGCTGAGTCTGAATTAGCCGAGCTGATTAAAAAACTCGAAGTGCTCGAATTTAGACGTATGTTTTCTGGCCCGAATGACGCCAACCATGGATATATTGATATCCAATCAGGATCTGGTGGCACCGAAGCACAAGATTGGGCTAACATGCTGCTGCGTATGTATTTGCGATGGGGCGAAGCCCATGGATTTAAGACAGAATTAATTGAAGTATCGGATGGTGATGTAGCAGGTATAAAAAGTGCAACTATTAAATTTAGTGGCGACTATGCGTTTGGTTGGATACGCACTGAGACGGGTGTTCACAGATTAGTCAGAAAATCACCTTTTGATTCCGGCAGCCGCAGACACACATCTTTCGCCTCTGCCTTTGCTTACCCAGAAGTGGATGACGATATTGAAATTGAAATTGACCCGTCAGATTTACGAATCGATACTTACCGTGCCTCAGGGGCCGGCGGTCAACACGTAAACCGCACAGATTCGGCGGTACGTATTACTCATGAACCCACCAATATAGTTGTGCAGTGTCAAAACGACCGTTCACAACATAAAAATAAAGCACAGGCCATGAAACAATTAAAAGCCAAGCTTTATGAACATGAAATGCATAAACAAAATCAAGAAAAGCAGACAATGGAAGATGGCAAGTCTGACATAGGGTGGGGGAGTCAAATTCGCTCTTATGTATTAGACGACTCACGTATTAAAGATTTACGCACCGGGGTAGAAACCCGTAATACACAAGCTGTGTTAGATGGCGATTTAGACAAATTTATTCAAGCCAGTTTAAAATCTGGTCTGTGATACCTAACACCGTAAAAAGATATCAGGAAAGTTGATGACCGAACAAACACAAGATGAAAATAAGCTAATTGCAGAGCGCCGCGCTAAACTTACTCATATAAGAGAAAGCTGTAAATCCAATGGTTTCCCCAATGATTTTCGTCGTGAATTTTACAGTGATGAATTACAAAAAGCGTTTGGTGAGCACGAAAAACCAGCTTTAGAGGAATTGGGTAAAGTAGTGAGTATTGCGGGGCGTATTTTAGCTAAACGTGGGCCATTTTTGTTGTTGCAAGATATGACAGGGCGGATTCAGTCATATGCTTCAAAAGACACACAAAAAGATATCAAGGAACGTTTTGGCGGCTTAGATATTGGCGATATTATTGGTGTAAAAGGTGTGTTGTTTAAATCAGGTAAAGGCGATTTATATGTCAATATGGCCGAATATCAACTGTTGACTAAATCATTGCGTCCGTTACCCGAGAAATTCCATGGTTTGGCCGATCAAGAAACCAAATATCGTCAGCGATATGTGGATTTGATCACCAATCAGCAAACGCGTGATACCTTTATTATTCGCAGTAAAGTAGTCAGTGGTATCCGTAACTTTTTAATTGAACGTGACTTTATGGAAGTGGAAACTCCCATGTTGCAAGTCATACCAGGTGGTGCGACAGCAAAACCTTTCACCACTCATCACAACGCACTTGATATCGACATGTATCTTCGTGTTGCCCCTGAACTTTATCTTAAACGTTTAGTGGTAGGTGGTTTTGAGCGTGTGTTCGAAATTAACCGTAACTTCAGAAATGAAGGGTTGTCCACACGACACAACCCTGAATTTACCATGCTAGAATTTTATCAGTCTTATGCGGATTACCATGACCTGATGAACCTAACTGAAGAAATGTTACGTAAAGTGGCACAGGATGTGTTGGGCACAACCATCATTAAAAACACCACTAAAGACGCTGAAGGCAATGTTGTCAGTGAAGTAAATTACGACTTTGGTCAGCCATTTACTCGTTTAACTATGAATGCAGCGGTAATCAAATACTGGCCTGATGCTAATGTTGAGGCGATCAACGACCCAGAAAACCATTTGGCCGAACTTAAATTAATGGCAAAACAGCTTCATATAAAAGAACCTGAAGTTGACGGTATTTGGGGCGCAGGTAAATACTTGTGTGAAATTTTCGAAGCAACGGCCGAAGAAAAACTCGATCAACCTACCTTTATTACTGCTTACCCTTGGGAAGTATCACCCCTAGCGCGAAGAAACGATAACGACAGTTTTATTACTGATCGTTTTGAGTTTTTTGTGGGTGGTCGTGAGTTAGCCAATGGTTTCTCTGAGTTAAATGATTCCGAGGATCAAGCGGCTCGTTTCCGTAAACAAGTCGAAGAAAAAGACGCAGGCGACGATGAAGCCATGCACTTTGACGAAGATTACATTCGTGCGCTAGAATATGGCTTGCCACCAACTGCGGGAGAAGGAATAGGTATCGATCGATTGGTTATGTTATTTACTGACAGTCCTACGATTAAAGATGTGATCTTGTTTCCACATATGAAGCCGGAAGCACCTGCAGAATAAGCACTATATTTTAATGGCCTAAAAAGGACACTTCGGTGTCCTTTTTAGATCCACATGAAAAAAAATGTAAATAATTTCACATTTTTCTAAGAACAAACAAAGTTTATTTAAGACGTTTTTATCTATTTCACGAAGAGCAAATCGACTATCATTTTTTATAGAAGTTGAATAATCTAGCTGAAAAAAGATAAGCAAATGTTAAATAATAACTGCGTATTGACATGATTTTAGCATATCAAGTGAATGGAAAAGTAACTCAGACTTAACACATATATCAGTGTGGTTGTTCTAGTTGCCTAATTTGTTTTAGCAAACGTTGATTGAATGGAACATTTATATTTAACTGAGTAGCTTGAGAAGTGACATAACCATTAATAAACTCTATTTCTGTTCGGCGTTGAAACTTAAGGTCTTGGTGCATCGATGAGTAGTTATTAGCTGTAGCCGCTATTACTCGTTGGACATTTTTAAATAGTTCAAGGTTATCGGCTGGGTAACCGAGTGCCTGCATCACGATGGCAATTTCATAACAAATATCAAAGATGATAGTGTTGTACTTTACCTTTGCGAGCTCACCGTTTTTTAAGTTATGAATAGCGGTAAGGGGATTTATCACAGCATTAATAGCTAGTTTATTCCATAATGCTAAACCAATATTTTGATGCCATTTACTCGGTGGAAGTAGCGCTGAAAGTATTGGCTCAATTGATTGTTTCAATCTCATATCAA
>Ga0302131_1002076_pt1 | contig 10580 bp, 9 predicted proteins | sample CB9_20m_MG_FD_203105 | JGI IMG/M metagenome (GOLD analysis project Ga0302131, IMG submission 203105) | Marine microbial communities from Western Arctic Ocean, Canada - CB9_20m | ecosystem: Environmental > Aquatic > Marine > Oceanic | place: Canada: Western Arctic Ocean | collected 2017-09-19
TACTTCTGCAGATGAAGGGTTAAGAGCGACAACAATAGAAAGCTTGCAAGGCTTACGCACCGTTATCGATGGTGGCGTAATCACAGCGGGCAATGCTAGCCAACTATCTGACGGCGCATCGGCTTGCGTTTTAATGGAAGCTAAACTTGCACAGCAACGAGGATTAGAGCCGTTAGGGCGGTACGTAGGAATGACAGTAGCGGGGTGTCAACCTGACGAAATGGGTATTGGCCCAGTATTCGCGATCCCTAAATTACTCAAGCAACACGGTCTTAAGATTGACGATATCGGTTTATTTGAATTAAACGAAGCGTTTGCGACTCAGGTACTTTATTGCGCAGATAAATTGGAGATCCCCATGGACAGATTGAATGTGAACGGTGGGGCTATTTCTATCGGCCATCCTTACGGAATGAGTGGGGCACGCATGACTGGCCATGCACTGATTGAAGGTAAACGCCGTGGGGCCAAATATGTGGTGATTACCATGTGTGTTGGCGGTGGTATGGGTGCAGCTGGGTTATTTGAAGTGCTCTAGGTGCTCAAGGTACTTTAGGTAAACTAGGCAACCTAAATAATGTGAAATGATGGTCGGCATATCACTGTTATTTTAGACGTGATTAACTGACCATGCTTTTTTGTCTTTGATACAGATGTTAAATAAGAGATACAAATCATGACTCATACATCATTTTTAAAGTTATTTTTAAACGCATTTTTGTTGGCTATCACTTTGCAGAGCTTCGGGGCCATTGCATCTCAAGAGCCGCTACCTTCTTGGCACAATACGCAAAGTAAGCAGACCATCATGGCTTTTGTAAAGGAGGTGACAAATCCAGACTCAACTAATTTTGTTAAAAAAAGTGAGCGCATCGCCACATTTGATAACGACGGCACTTTATGGGCAGAACAACCCATCTATACCCAGTTACTTTTTGCTATTGAACGTATTGTTGCATTAGCGCCAAGTCACCCTGAATGGCAAAACAAAGAGCCCTTTGCTTCATTGCTCAAAGGCGATATTCCCGGAGCCCTAACCCAAAGTAAAACAGCGGTAAATGATATTGTTATGGCGGCTAATACCGGTATGGATAATGAGACCTATCATGCGCTGGTGTCGCAATGGATTAAAACAGCTAAACACCCCGTTACCCAGCGACCATTTACTAACATGGTGTACCAACCTATGTTGGAACTGATCCGCTTGTTGCAGCAAAACGGGTTTAAAACCTATATCGTTTCAGGTGGTGGTATTGCGTTTATTCGAGCTTGGTCTGAATCGGTTTATGGCATTCCCCCAGAACAGATAATAGGCAGTACCGTAAAAAGAACTTACGCATTACACAATAATAAAATGGTGATTGTTCGCCATCCTGAGATGGATTTTTATAACAACAACAGTCACAAAGTGATCGCCATCAATACCCACATTGGACGCCGTCCAATCGCTGCATTTGGTAACTCAGATGGCGACATGCACATGTTAGAATACGTATCGAAAGGAAAAGGGGCTCGCCTTAGTATGTTGATCCACCATACTGACAAAAAACGGGAATGGGCTTATGACCGACAATCTGAAATTGGAAAGCTCGATAAAGGGCTAGATAAAGCAGCCGAAAATAAGTGGACAATTGTTGATATGCGCAAAGACTGGAAGGTAATTTATCCCGAGCCAATCAAACCGAATTAATCATCTCGAACGATGCCATGTGCCTTAGACGCTTGCACTGTCTTAGCGTAAAACTAAAATCTGAAACTATTTTGAAACTATTTCGAAACTATTTCGAAACTATTTCAAAACAGTTTAAAAACCATAAAGGGCACCTTAAAAAAGCCGACTTAAATACATTAAGTGTGACAAACCTGAGTAAGATTGAGTTCATGAGTTTTGGGGTCATCGCTTCAAAAGATAAAAAGGCTTATCGGAAGATAAGCCTTTTTATTGGTCATGCAGAAAGGTGAACTCTCATCCCGCGCTTTCTACACTTCCCACACTATCCACACTAGACTTCCCACATTTCCCACATTTCCCACATTTCCGTACTTTCATTCTCCAGTATTGTTTAGATGAATATCATAGCCAATCTGGGTGTGTGTCAAAGCTCGCACTGTCTATATTTTTGACTAAGTTACCCCAATGATACGTTAGGGGTAATTCGCTGTTAAAGAAATACTTCATGGCTTGAATTTTACCGTTATAGAACTTTTCATCGTCGCCATGAGTGGCTCTGGCAAGTTTTTCGGTGGCTATTTCAGCTTGCCTTAACCATAACCAAGCAATGGTGACGTGGCCGAACATATTCAGATAACTGACTGAATTAGAAAAAACCAAATCGAGATTTTGTGTCTTGGAAGCGCCCATCACACTGGTTGTCACTTCCTTAATGTTATCTACCGCATTTTGTAATTCGACTGCATAAGTCTGTAAACTCTCAATCGATTTTGTACTTTTAGCAGTGAGCTGTATTTCGTTTAAAAACGCTTGATAACCTTTAAAGTCATTCATCGGTACTTTTCGGCAAAGTAAGTCTAATGACTGTATTCCAGTCGTACCCTCATGGATGGGATTAAGGCGATTGTCACGATAGAACATCTCGACTGGGTGTTCGTTAACATAACCATGCCCACCTAATACTTGAATGGCCAAATCATTGGATTTTGGTCCCCATTCTGACGGCCAACTTTTAATAATAGGTGTTAAGAAATCAAGTATCGTTGATGCGTGTTTTCGCTCACTCTCTGTGGGTGCTGTTTTTTCATCATCAACAAGTTGATGTCCATATAAACACAATGCGTATGCACCTTCAGAATACGCCTTTTGGGTCAGCAGCATTCGCCTAACATCGGGATGTTCAATAATGTTGACTGGAGGTGCTAACGGATCTTTTGAAGACAGTAAACGCCCTTGAGGACGGCCTTTGGCGTAGTCCAGAGAATATTGAAAACCAGTTAACGCAGTTAAAGCTGCACCAGTGCCTACCAAAATTCGGGCTTCGTTCATCATATGGAACATGTACATCAAGCCTTTATTTTCCTCGCCTACTAGATAAGCTTCAGCACCATCTTGTTCACCAAAACTTAACGCGGTTGACGTCTGCCCTCGCCCGCCCATTTTATGAAACAAACCGGACAAAGCGACTTCGTTTTGCTCGCCAACCTTGCCATCATCATTGACCAAAAACTTTGGCACAATAAACAACGAAATTCCTTTTACGCCTTTAGGTGCGCCTTTCACTCTGGCCAGCACTAAATGAACAATATTTTCAGATAAATCATGATCTCCTCCCGATATCCAAATTTTATTGCCTTTGACTCGATACGTGCCGTTATCTTCTTTAGTGGCAGACGTTGTGAGGTCACCCAGACCAGAACCCGCTCCAGGCTCCGTCATTGCCATAGTGCCGAAAAAACGCCCTTCTCGCTGTGGTATAACCCATTTTTCAATTTGCTGGGGGGTGCCATAAGTTTCGATCAAATTTGAATTGGCATGTGTCAGTGAAAGATAACCAATACTGGTACTTGCTGCAGCGGCTAAGTAAGCAGAAGCGCCACTCGCTGCGACTTGTGGCAGTTGCATTCCACCCATTTCGTAATCAGTTGTTGGAGCGGTGAGTCCCGCTTCAATAACCGCATCGAGACCTTCTTTAATCTCAGGAATAATATGCACTTTTTTGCCATCGAATGTCGGCTGATGACTGTCTACCTTTAAACGAATAGGTACATAGTATTTTTCGGCTATGGCCTGTGCAATATCGATTGCGGCATCAAAAGATTCACGATCATGATCTTGATAACGTTCACGGGTGGTTAAAGATTCGATATCAAACATCTCATATAAAAAGAATTCAATGTCTCTGCGACTTACAATAGGTGCTGGCATTTATAGATCCTCTAACAGTTGGAACGGTAAAATTTAAATAGTTAAAATAAATAATTGAAATAAATCGTTAAAATAAAAAGTTGAAATAAAAAGGTTTAAGCGCGTCTGTGCCTTTAATTTTTCATGAGTTCTTTGCGTTTTTCAAGCACACCTTTTTCAAAACCTAGAATGTCTTCGTAAGTGTCTGGAAACTCCCTGACAACACCGTCAAGTAATATTGCGTCTTCACCGACTAATATGCGCCGTTGTTTTTTATCCATTCCGGCTAAAATGATTTCGGCTGCTTGATCAGCGGTTGTTTTTGCTTGTTTGTTAAAGTCTGTAATTAACTGGCTTTTAAGAATGCTGTTAGTGGATACCTTAGCATTGTTAGTAATGTTAGTTTTAATGCCCCCTGGGTGAACGCAATGCACCGCAAGGTTGCTACCTGCCATCTCCATTTTTAACGCTTCGGTGAATCCTCTAACCGCATATTTGGATGCGTTATAGGCGCTTTGCAATGGCAGAGAAAGCAAACCAAATATACTGGAAATATTAACAATATGCGCACTAGGCGAGGCTTTTAAATAAGGTAAAAACGCATTTGTGCCATGCACCACGCCCCAAAAGTTAATGTTCATTATCCAATGAAAATCTTCAAGTGTTTGGTTTTCCACAGAATCAATTAAGCTAACACCAGCATTGTTAAACAACATATCAACGCGATTAAACTTGTCGTGAGTGCGTTGCGCAAATGCGATAAAAGCAGGATTGTCTGATACATCAAGGTGAGCAATAAAACATTCAACACCCATAGCCTGTATTTGCTGCTGCAACGTTTCTAAACCATCAGTATCTTTGTCAGCCAAAGCCAAGTGGTAACCTTTTTCAGCCAATTGTATGGCCAAGGCTTTACCAATTCCTGAAGCGGCACCAGTAATAACTGCTACCGGTTGATTAAATTCTTTCATGCTCTTTCACCATTATTTTTATTTATATGGGTCACGATGTCATCGACTATGTTGGGAATTAATTGAACAGGAAAATCATGCCCCATTCCTGGGTAAATTTTTAGTTTTGCGTTGGGTATGGCATCTGCTGTGGCTTTACCACCTGCTACATTGACTAGTCCATCGCAGTCACCGTGAATAACTAAACTTGGGACATTTAGCTTAGATAATTCACCTTCTCTATTACCAGCGGCCATTATTGCCAGCATTTGCCGGATTGTGCCTTTCGTTGTGATCCCTCGCTGCAACATGCTTTCGACGTATTGCCGCAAATCAGTTTCGGAAGATGGGTAATCTGGACTGCCAATCACTTGCCATTTTCTGATGTGGTAATGTATCTGATCTTTATACTCTTTGGAGGCCGGTTTTTGTAACAGCGTTTGGCGAATATTTTTGTCTATCCCAGGCAGCTGTTTATATCCGGTTGTAGACATAATAGAAGTTAAGGTTTTTATCTTTTGTGGATAATGGACTGCCATCAATTGCGCTATCATTCCGCCCATTGACGCCCCCACCACATGGACTTCAGATAATTTAAGTGCATCCAATAATGCAATGATATCTCGCATCATATCTTCAAGTTGATATGGCGTTTTTATTGAGAGTCCTAGTTTTAACTTCGTTATGACCCAGCCCATATTGGGTATAGGTAAATGGTCAAGCTGCTGGGAGCGCCCCACATCACGATTATCTACAAGTAAAATTTGAAAGTTAGCAGCCACTAATTCATCAACCATTTCACTGGGCCAGCCAGTTAATGGTGTGCTTAATCCATGAATGAGCAACAGTGTGGGGTGTGATGGATTGCCATGCAGTTGATACGCAATATCAACACTGTTTACTTTAATGACATGTTCAAACATTAAATGGTTATCCATTATTTCTTGGCTCATACCTTTACCATCGCTGATACCATAGCTTCGCGCATTTTACCTTGAATGGCCGTTGGCTTTTGTGTCTCACGATCAACAAATACGTGGGTCAAACAACCCACTGCTGAAGCCGTGTCTTGGTCTTGCTTAAAAATACCTATTGAGTAATTTACGGAGCTTTTTCCAAGACGATCAACTCTGAAAGCGCCAATCAGTTGTTCAGGGTAAGCGACAGGACTCATATAATGACAACTAGATTTCACAATAAAACCAATTTGGGCGCTCGTCATTGGGTTGAAACCCGCCTGTTCGATTAAAAACTGATTCACAACCGTGTCAAAATATGAGTAATAATGGGTGTTATTCACGTGACCGAACATGTCGTTATCCATCCACCTGGTCGTGATCGGAAAGAAAAAAAGAAAATCGGTTTTAAACTCAGTACTCATTTAATCCACTCCCCTAATTTGCTTGACGATAGATGTGCTTGACGATAGATGTGTTTGACGTCTTCTAAGGTCACAGGTTTTGGATTATTAACCAGCAAGCGTGTTTGCAACATTGCATCTTTTGCTAAAGTATTAATATCACTTTCGCCAACCCCCATTGCAGCTAAACTCACTGGCAATTTAAGCTGTTTTATCAAACTCGCGATAAAATCAATCAGGGCCTGGGCAATCTGTTTATTAGTGCCATCAAGGTTGATTGTCTCACTGATACTTGGCGCAAGTTCAGCATATAAGTCAGCACAGTGACTTAAGTTGAAATTCATCACCTGAATTAACACTAACGCGTTACTCAATCCATGAGGAATATGAAAGTGCCCTCCCAATGGATAAGCCAAAGCATGAACAGCCGCGACAGGCGCATTAGCGAAGGCTTGACCGGCTAAACACGACCCTAGCAACATCGCTTGACGCGCCTCAACGTTGTTACCATTAAACGTTGCTTCAACGATATTATTTGATAACAACGTCAGCGCTTGTTTAGCCAACAAATCTGAATAAGGGTTTTTCTTAATGGCACTGGTATAGGCCTCAATAGCATGCACCATGGCATCAATTCCCGTCGCAGCGGTAACGTGAGAAGGCAACCCCAAGGTTAAACTGGCATCTAACAAGGCGACATCGGGTAAAAGCTCCGCTGAGACAACACCTGCTTTGGTGGTATCGCCTGTGGTTACGATAGCAATAGGCGTCACTTCAGAGCCAGTACCAGCCGTTGTGGGGATCAAAATTAGCGGTAGCCGTTTGCCCTTAATGGCATCGACACCATAAATATCAGTCAGTTGTTCATCCGAATTAGCCAACAGCGCTACTAATTTTGCTGTATCCAATGAGCTGCCACCGCCAAATCCAATGACCCCATCGACTTCATGATCCTTTGCATAAGCTACGGCAGACAACACGATATTTTCAGATGGGTCAGCCACCACTTGATCAAAACAAACATACTCCTTGCCTGCTTTTTTAAACGCAATATCTAGTGGCTGTATTAAACCTATATCTACAATACCTTTATCAGTAACTACCAAAGGCTTCGAAATTTCGAGAGTCTCACAAATATCGGCAATACGTTTAATCGCACCAGTTTCGCAGATAATCGATTTGGTGGTTGAAAAGACAAATGGTTTCATGGGTACCTACTTATACACAAACAGTTTGTCGTCTAAATTGACTGAAGGTAGTGTGTCTTTTTCTGCCCAATAATCTTGGGTATGTTGCCAATCCGCTTTGTTGCCGCGTTTCGGCATCAAATGTAATGACCGCAGCATATAACCCGGGTTAAATTCTTCGGTATCGATCCAAGGCAACAACTCCATATCAGCGTCTTCATCTCGCAGTGTCATGGTGAGTTGTTTAACCTGTTTTTGGTCCATATGTGTTAACAATCGGCAGATGAAGTCGCCTATTAAATCAACTCGTAAGGTCCAACTAGCACGAAAATACCCCATTACCCACACCATATTAGGTACATCGGTAAACATCATGCCTCGATAGCCTACTTTCTCAGAAAAGTCGACAATCTTGCCGTCAACAGAAAACTCAATCCCACCTAAGACTGACAGGTTAAATCCTGTGGCTGAAATAATAATGTCAGCGTCAAGTTGTTCGCCCGACTGCAGCGCGATCCCCGTTTCGTTAAAACACTCAATTTGGTCTGTTTTAACGTCCACTTTACCTGAGCGAATTCCTGCAAAGATATCGCCTTCAGGCACAACCGCGATACGTTGTCTCCAAGGGGCATACTTGGGGGTAAAGTGTTTTTCCACATCAAAATCATCGTCCAAAAGCGCCGCTACGCCATCAATCAAACCTTTTTTGACTTCATTTGGATATTGAGTAGACAGTTGAATAAAGCCAGCCTGCTCTTGAAGTAACTGCTTTCGGGTTATTTCGTGTATCCATGCATCGTCAATCCCGATATCACGTAATTGATCCGTTAACGGGTTGTTATTTGGCCTTGGAATAAAATAGGTCGGAGAGCGCTGTAGCAATGTCACATGTTCGCAATCTTCCGCTATGTTAGGCGCTAAAGTGGCAGCTGTGGCACCGGAACCAATGATGACGACCTTTTTGTCTTTATAATGTAAATCCTTTGGCCAATCCTGTGGATGCACGAGCAAGCCTTGGTAATCATCTTTACCATTCCAATCAGGGGTATAACCTTTTTCGTGATTATAATAACCTTGGCACATCCATAAAAAGTGAGCGGTAATAAGGACGGTTTCTTTGCTGTCTTTTTTAAATGCAGTAATGGTCCAAAGTTGACTCACACTGTCCCAACTTGCACCAAGTACATGATGGTTGTAGCGAATATGCTGATCTATATGATTGTCAGCGATAACTTCGCCCATGTACTTCAAAATTTCAGCACCATTAGCAATAGGTGAACCTGTCCAAGGTTTAAATCGATAGCCAAAAGTGAATAAGTCACTGTCCGAACGAACGCCAGGATAGTTATGCGTTAGCCAAGTACCGCCAAAACTTTCCATGCCATCGAGTACACAAAAACTTTTGTCTGGTAGTTGTGTTTTCAAATGGTAAGCAGAGCCTATTCCTGATAAACCTGCACCGACTACCAGCACATCAAAATGTTCGACGTTATTGACATTGTTGTTAACCGCATTCATAAAATCACCTAATTCTTTAATCTATTCTTCTAATATTACTTCGGAAGCCGCGCTTCTGGAGCTAGGCTCTACGTGCCAATACTGGAGTATTGATAAATTACAACTAAAACCCGAGGCCAGCTGTCTCCTAGGTGACAATTTCGATGTCTACCTTGTAAAAACGTTTATTCGTTTTTGAACTGTGTTTTAGCTTTTAATGCCCGCATATTTTTGATCAAGTATTTCTGTCCGGTCAGAATCAAAATATCTTCATCTTCAAACTCTTTCACTATTTTGTTCACCCTTTGTCGCGAACCACGAGCCAGTTCAGCCAATTCTTGTTGAGTCATTTTTTTATCAATCAAAATACCTTCATTAGTTTGTATCCCATAATGTTGGGCAAACCATTGCAACCTTCCGGCTAACCTAGCAGCAAGCGGATGGAACAACATGCCACCCAATAGCTCACACATTTGTAAAGTTTTTTCGGCTTGTGCCAAAAACAAGTTTTGATAAATAACAGGGTGTTCTTCAGCGAGTGTTTTTACGACTCGTTTGGGGATTTGAATAATGCTTGAGTTATCCAGCACTTGCGCTTCAAACATCCTAGCTGGTTGGTTAGTTAGGGTAAATTCTCCTAGCCAGGCGTTACATGAAAACTCGGTGATCGCAAACTCTTGTCCGTGAATACTGCTAATTTTTATGCGAACAAACCCCGATACCACAGCGTAAACAAACTCTCCTTCTTCACCCAATCGATACAGATACTTTTTTTGATCGAAACGCTTTAATCTTGCCGCCTCGATTAATGTCTCAAAGGCAGATTCAGGTGCACCATTAAACCAAGGGCATCGCCTGATGACAGTTTCAAAATTCATAGTTAAGCCAAGGGGTGATTTTTACTGTCAAAAGTTAATAAGAGAGCCCTACAAATGGGCTCTCTTGAAGCGCTATGTGTTAATAAAAGCTATAACGAACTTGCAAACCGTACGAGATGGGATCGGACAGCTCGACATTCTGCAAACGTGTCACTGTAGAAGGTGTTGTGTAGCGTAAAATATCGCGTTCATCAGCGGCATTTCTCACAAAGGCGGCTACCTCAAAAGCTTCACTTTCAGATGTCCAGCTTAGGCGAGCATCGATACGGTCATAACTATCGACTTGATCCCAGTCACTGCGATTAAAAGACCGAGAGTATTGTTCACCCACATAAGAATAGCCCGCCGTTAACAATACTCTACCCATGCCATTCAGCTCAAAAAATTGAGTGGCAGACACTGAGAATTTGTTTTCAGGTGCCATATTCAATTGGTTACCTGACAGATCCTGAACATCACATTCGCTTAAAATGGCGCAGGCGGTGGAATCAACCGCTGTATAGTTATCGTATTCTGAATGGGTATAAGAATAGGTCGTCATAATACGGAAATCTGGCGTCAACCAAGCCTGTAATTCTGCCTCAAACCCCATGACTGTGGCTTGTGCTGCATTATCAAATGCGGCGGTAGTGACTCCCCCTTCGGTGACTGTCGAAAGCACTTGCAGATCAGCATAATCGTAATAATATGCCGCTAAAGAAAGGTTAACATTATTGTCATATAACGATTTTTTATAGCCGACTTCAAATGCAGTTAATTCTTCTGGATCAACCACGTCTACTGGTGCTGCTGTCGCTGCACCCAGGTTGAAACCACCAGAGCGATATCCGGTAGATATGTAGCCATAAA
>Ga0302131_1002094_pt1 | contig 10532 bp, 5 predicted proteins | sample CB9_20m_MG_FD_203105 | JGI IMG/M metagenome (GOLD analysis project Ga0302131, IMG submission 203105) | Marine microbial communities from Western Arctic Ocean, Canada - CB9_20m | ecosystem: Environmental > Aquatic > Marine > Oceanic | place: Canada: Western Arctic Ocean | collected 2017-09-19
ATGCGCTAATGCACCAAAAAAAACGCACCCTTGATCTATAAATGAATCTCTAACTATTTTAAATATCTTTGTCTCCTTATCTTTGTTTTTTAATTGAAATCCTCTCTGAAAATCTACGTTTAAGCAGTCTGAACCTCTTAATGGATAACTCTTATTTAATAAAAGTAATCTTTTTAATACCTTCTCCCATCTACTAACATCTCCACCCGGTCTAGATAATTCTAAATACATTGCCATTCTTAAATAATCCGGGGGCGAATACAATATACCACCTACACTTATGCTGTATTTCTTTATAGCATTAAATAAATCTATGTTCATATGTGTTATATCTGCTACTGGTATATGGTTGACAAATACTTTATATGTACCAAAATGAACACCTGCCTTCGCTTCTACATCCTCAAAATCTCTTGCATAAATATCTGCCAATCCTTTGGCATCATTTAACGCATTCGGAGAAAAAAAATCGTAATCTGGAATCTCTAAATCTTTATTATAAAACTTATCCTCCTCTGGTAAAATATTATTAATCGCTGTACCACCATAACATATAAGTTTTTTGTTTTTAAGAAATTCTTCCACCACTTGCATTATCTCTTGTACCTCAGGACCGTTTGCCTTTTTTTGTTGTTTTTTCTCGGCTATATCTATTGCTTTTCTTAATATTTCTAATTCTAATTCCTCTAACTTGCTCATTAATATTTATTTAGATTAAATATTAATAAACCGACTCTTATAGTATTTTTAAATTTATGTATATGCAGAATATTTCAATTCCCGGATTTAATGCATTACAGGCAAAATTTTGACAATAAGGTCATTTAACCATCCTGAGTTAAAAAGCCCACCCATCCCTCCGCTTTCACCATCATATTGTTCATCTGGATCATCACTTTCGTTTGTTCCTCCTACTTTACCACATGTATTTTTATCAAAACCTGTTCCGCTTTCATGTACATCATTCGTCTTTAGTATAAATGTAGTTCCATTATCATCAAACCATTTATTATAACCATACAAACTTCCACGAACCTCTAACGCATCAAAATCACTTTTAAAAAAATCAGTTTCTCTTTCATACCATCCACCATCTTCAGCATCTCGTTTTAATTTAAATTTACTTGGAATATTTTTTTGGAATAACATACCTATCATTTGTATCCCTTGCTCTTTATGATAACAATAATTTGTGTTTCTATTTTTTAAATCATCTGGTATCATTATTACTAAATAGTCATTGCTAGTTATATTACCAGATATATCTTGTATCATATTTGCATCATCTAAAACATGTGAATTATTAATCTGAATTAAATTACCACTTATTTCTGTTATATCGCCTGCCGTTATAGATGTCACTGAGTTGTCACCTAAACTGCATGCGGCTCCACCGAATATAGTCGCTCTAGCACCTAATATATTAACGTGCTCTTTTAATAAGCATTTATCGCTAGTCATAATTGAGATATCACAGTCACTTATCATTATTATTAATTTTTTCTTTAATGTGTATACTTCGGTTGTTAATGTATTTCTACCATGAGAAATTTGCGCAGACACGCCTTGAAATTTAAAATCTATTTTACTACGGCTATAATAATTATAGTTTGAATCTAGATATTTATCTTCATCTTTATATTTATTAATGTAATATGCCATTTTGTTATAAATGTCCACAGATCTTGCTTTTATCCTAAAATTCAAAATTAAAGGATTTTCATAACAACCTACATATCTACTACTAAATCCCATCGTAAAAACTTTCTTAAGCATATCATCAAAATCTATATGATTATAACTATCTTTACTGGTACCATTTTTTGTTAATGTGGTTCCTATTACAGGTTCACCATTTACATCATATATTTCAAAATCTAAACATCTACATCCTTGTTTAATAGTGTATTCCAATGCACACATATTAACCCAATTATCACTTAGGGAACAGCAATTGTATGCAGTTTTAATATAATAATCTTTCAACGTACTAGTATCGTCTGATTCTATTGAGTTTTTAATTTTAGTATTTTTTTCAGATTTATATTTGCACTCACCACCAGTTTTAAATATCTTTCTATAAACTTGGATTGTTATATATACGGTTATTATTATAACAATTGTAATCAATACTATAAATGTTGAATCCCTTTTTTCAAGTGACATCTTAATATATATATTAATCTAGAATTTATTTAATATTTAAAAGTTATATAGATATATATATAATGCCTGGAGGATTATTAAATTTAGTAGCCGTAGGTGATCAAAATGTTATTATTCATGGTAATCCGACAAAAACATTTTTTACTTCTACTTACAAAACACATACTAATTTTGGATTGCAAAAATTTAGATTAGATTATGATGGACAAAAAGTATTGCGTATAAATGAAGAATCTAAATTTTCTTTTAAAATTAAAAGGTATGCGGATCTATTAATGGAAACGTATATTTCTATTACATTACCAGATATATATAGTCCTATATATCCACCTAAAGATGAAAATGGAGAATGGGCACCATATGAATTTAAATGGATTAAAAATCTAGGAACACAAATTATTAAAGAAATAAGTGTTACTGTTGGTGGTACTACACTTGCTACAATACCTGGCGAATTTATATTAGCTAACTACAGCAAAGATGGCTTAGGAAAAACGGGTTTATATAATACTATGACAGGTAATAGTCGCAATTTAAACGATCCCGGAAAAGGTGGAAGGTCTTATCCTAATGCCATATATACCACACATCCTGATGGTGCAGAGCCATCGATTAGAAGCGAACAGCTACTAATACCTTTAAACCTTTGGTGGACTATATCTTACAAACAAGCATTTCCTTTGGTGTGTTTACAATATAATGAAATGTATATACATGTTACTTTAAGACCTATTAAGGAATGGTTTATTATACGTGATGTAACTGATTCAGCTAATAATTTTCCGTATGTTGCTCCAAATTTCAACATTGCTGAACATCAATTTCATAGATTTATTCAAACGCCACCAAATATAGAACTTGATTATACTGATACAAATACATCATGGAATCATGATACACATATCTTAGCTACATACTGTTTTTTATCTGAGGACGAAGCAAAAAATTATGCTTTTAATGAACAAAAATATTTAATTAGAGAGGTTTTTCAACACACATTTAATAATATTTCTACGTCTAACAGGTTATGGTTGCAAAATTGTAAAGGAATGGTTACAGATTTTACTTTTGTATTTCAACGAAATGATGTTCACTTAAGAAATGAATGGAGTAATTTTACTAATTGGCCATATGATTCTAAACCTTATAGACCTAAGTCTATAAGACAATATAATGATGGTTATAGGTTTACGAACGATACTTATGGCGGAATAACAATTGGAGAAAGAAATAACTTAGGACCTGGTGAAAATCCTGATTTTACACCAACCGGATTATACCAAACAGGCGATTATAAAAACTTAAATGAACCCGAAATATTAAAGTCTCTAGGCATATTATTTGATGGACACCAACGTGAAGAGATAAGATCCAGTAATATTTATAAATATATTGAATCTTATAAAAGGTTTTCTTCTCAACCAATGGAAGGTGTTTATGGTTATTCATTCGCATTATCCACTAGCGCATCTAATTTACAACCATCTGGCGCTATTAATTTAAGTATGTTTAGCAAGGTAGAAATTGAATTCACAACACATACACCCGAACCTGATACTAATGCTGAATATTTAGTAGTTTGTAATCCTAACACGGGTGACCCTATAGGGGTTAATAAACCTGCTTGGAGTTTATATGAATATAATTATGATTTAAGAGTCTATGAGCAAAGATATAATATATTAATTTTTTCTTCAGGAAATTGTTCATTAATGTTTTCAAGATAAATATATTATAAATTTATGGCTATAATATATTTTATATTAAAGATATATATATATATGGAACAACTAATTGATTTTATTAATAAAAAATTAAATTGTAAAACAATACAAGAAACATTTAGTTTAAAAAAAGCTAAAAAGAACGCTAAGAGAAAAGCAAAAAAGGTTGGGAAAACGGTATCTAGAAGTGCTAAGGCTATTTCAAAAGGTAAACCCGGAAAAGCGCTAGGGGAATTTAATGGAAAAAATAAAAAACAACGCAGAAAGCTTCGAAAACAAAAAAGAAAAAATAGAAAAGACAAACTAATTGGAAGAAAAGGTGAATGCAGCCATAACTATTTAATGCAGCAAATGACTTTTAATAAAACTTACTCAAAAGAAGGTTTTCAGAGCAATGAGTGGACTTTTGCTGATACTTATGTTCCTTCTTGTGACCTAGAACCTATACCAAAACTGTGTAATGAGACACGAAGAACAGCAATAAACTCTTTGCGAAATAATGAGGCTGATGCCGCTGCCGAGGCGCTCGCTCTTGCTGCAGCCAGAGATAAAGCAGCGAAGGAGAGAAAAGCCGAAGCGGCGCGTGTAGTGGCGGCGGCGGAGGCGGAAATGCAAAGAAAACGTCAGGAAAAAAAGAAGCAGCTCGCAAAAAAGAATAATAATGGAAGAGGGTTATTTAATTCAGGATATAGGGATGAAAAGTACAACAATGCAAAAAATACCGTGTCTAAAGGAATATCGTCGGGAAAGAGGATGGTGTCTAAAGGAATATCGTCGGGAAAGAGGATGGTATCTAAAGGAATATCGTCGGGAAAGAGGACGGTGTCTAAAGGAATATCGTCGGGTAAAAAAACAGCTAACAAAAAAGTATCGGCGGGAAAAAAAGCGGCCAAATCGGCGGGAAAAAAAGTATGGAAAAAAAATAAAAAAAGATTTTTTCAAGGATGGCGAGATAAAACGGAAGGATTCATAAATAGATATATTGAAACATTCAAAATGGAAAAATATATCAAAGAGGGGTTAACAACATGTCCTAAACCAGAATTAGATTACATTGGTAAATGGGTATCAGATGAAGATATAACAAAATATGAAGAAATTATACTAAAAAGTATATCAAAATGGAGAAAAATTTATTTAAAAGTTGCAACAGAGGTTGAAAAAAATAGAAATAATATTGATGAATCATGGACAGAGATAGATTTCTGGGAGGCTTCATTCAAAAAATGTTTTGGTATAAATTCCACGTCAGATACAATCATAGAGGGTACTGGTGAACAATTGTGGGATTATAATGTAGGAGAAGAAACCGACATATATAATACAGGTTATAATAATACTAGATGTTCTGATCTAGATGATTATTATAATTATATTAAAAAAGAAGAATCTCCAGAATCTACAGAAGATGGAAAAATATATAATATAACTTACCAAAAAGATAATAATATGTTAACCTCACCACAAATAACAGAGGATTCTGGAAAGAGAAAAGGTTTAAAAGATACATTTAAAAAATTAGAAAAAGCAAGATCTAAAATTGGGGTTCGTACTAATTTATCACATCCTATAAGTACTACTGAGTGCAGTATAGAGTTAGATCTAATGGAAAAATATGTAGTATTAATGAATTTATGTTTACGCGCAAAAAGAGCAGATACTATATTAAAAATTAGATATATTACTGATGCAAAAGATACTAATGATAAATATACAAAGGATTTATACTTAAAATATAGAAAAGAATTAGCTACATTTCCTTACAAGGTTTGGATAAATCATGATTATTTTATTTTAAATAAGATTTCGTTTCAGGATGTGGCAGGATGTTTAAAATATGTATCCGAATATTCTGATGAAAATTTAATAGGTCCTAATGAAGGTGATGGCACGGATGGTAATAATAGACCAGGAATTTTATGTTTAGCTGCGAATAAGTATAGTCGCAACGAGGAGACACTTGATTCAGGTGGCGACGGTGCTGAGTTATGTGAAAAGTACATTGATGGTTTAGACGTAGATAATATAGATTTTGATGGAGAAAATGCGGCAGAAACTATTTTAAAACAAGCATTAGCCGATAAAGGTAATTGTAAAAATACAATTAGTGATAATCTTGTACGTGATTCAGATAATATTTGGAATCCACAGTCAAAAAATATTAATGATCAAGTACGCCATTCCGCAAGTAAAATGTTTATAATTGATCATGTATTTGAAAATGAATTAATGTGGTATAAATGTGTATTATTTATTTTAATGTGCAAAGAGGGTTTTAAGTCTTCTGGTGAAGCCAGTCAGGTTTATGCACCCATTTGGGATATAGACACACAATATAAGTTTATTGAAAGTAACGGTTCTTATGTAGCAGAAACCATAGCTAAAGATAAAATAACAAGTTATGAAGATATTATTGCTATTTCACCAAAAATATATCATAAAAACGATCTTGGTGAGCAAACAAAATATAAGTTTGAAGGGGCATCGCTAGACCTAGATAACCGTTATAAATTAACAAATGATGGATTAGTTGAAAAACCTGGAGAATTAGAAGTTGATAATAATGGTAAACAAGAAATAACAGATATAGAGGGAAATAACCAAATAATTAAAAGAAGCGCTTGGTATTGTCCATTGATGTCCACACAAGACTGGCCGTGGGGGTCACCTGAAATGGTTTGTCTTTTGGTGGGGGGAGCACCACCATTTGACACAGACGGAAAAGGATTTAAATACACTGTGGACGGTAGTGTTGGTGCAGAACGACCAGCGTATGTACCAGACGGATCGCTTGAAAGTTGGAAAATATTGCTTACATTTATGGAGTTTGCGCATCCTCAAATCTATAATAAACGTATGGCGTTTGAAGAAGCGTTAGAGAGCCAATTAACATCTAGTGATCCTGATGTCAGAAATTTATCGGGTACGTCTAGAAAAAGCAAAAAAATTAAAAAAAAAAATATGGTTGCAGATGGTATTGCTATTAATGCTGCTGAAGCTGAATTAGTAGCAATTACTGGGAATGAATATGCATTTGAAATTTTAAATATTATAAGTGCCAATAGAAGTTATAAGTTATCCAGTGGTGTTTATGAAGAGGGTGTTATTATTCCTGAAAGTAGTTTAAATGTTCCTTTAGACGGCGATACTATTGTGGTATGGGGGAAGGAAGGCGGTGAGAGGAAGCCAGCAATCAATATAGCAACCGAAGATTTTGACTATAAGAATTTATATAAAAATATGTCTAATGCGTTTGAATCATATAAAGTAACTACCACATATGACGATAATAATACGGTTCTTAATGAAAAAAATAAATTTATTATTGATTTTATGATGAAAGAACATATATTAAATATACTTAAAGCATTAGTTGATAAAGGTCTTGAAAAAAGAGATTCTCGCGCATTAGGTGATGTATTAACTAACTTATTGTCGCTTGGTTACACAAATAAGGATGGATTTACAAATAAAGAATGCCTTAATACTAAGGAGAAAAAAAATAATAATGAGGGTTTTACATCATTTAGAGAGGGTCGAACCGATAAAGGATTATTTAGTGATACATTCGGTGTGTCTAAAGGTACGAATGTTTTTAAAACATTACCTGCTAAGAAAGGCGAGTTATTTAAAGTACAAAAAAAAGACAAGTGGCTTGATTTTATTATAAATGGTATTTCTTATGTATCACTTGTTATGTTAATAGGCATTGTTGGTGGTAACTTAACTGTTTTGACTGAATTACCTAAAACTGGTGTAAATAGTTTAGCTAATAGAATAGAGAGACTATTTCCAAGTACAATACATGCTCACAACAACTTAAATATTGATAAATCAATAGATCCTGGATCTGGATTAGAAAATTGGTGTGCGGCATGCGATGTTAGCGTTCAAGGTCAATTATTATTGAAAAATTGGCCTGAAAAAATTAAAGACACATCAAACATGTATATGTCTGCAATACTTATTAAATTTATTGAATCAATTAAAAATATTGGGGCATTAAAAAACTTTTTAATCCCTATTGCTTTATTGATGTCATTTTATCTTAAAGCACCTATGTTTTTAGCATTCTTTATAGCATTATTTGCGTCAGTTAATCACCCCCATTGGATGGTTTATTGGTCAGGACTAATACCATTAATGTTAATTAATAAAGAAACTATAGCTTCAATACTTGGCACAAAACCTATGGGAGCGCAGCAGACGCGCGGTCTGAAGATTGCGACTGGTGTTTTATTATTATTAGGTTTTGTTAGTACTCTAGGAGGATATATAGGCGGTTTTTTGGGGCTCGCCGAGTACGCGAAGAAGAAGGGAGAAGGGATGAGGAAGTTGTTCGCAAAGACAGGAGGGGGAAATGGCCTTGAGTGGATAAAAAAAAGGTTTGAGAAAATGGAATCAGGCAATGAAGAAGTGGCTGGGGAATTACAAAAAGCTAGTAGCAGGAATGAGGATGCTCAAGCAATGAGTAATGGATTAATCATGTATTTTTTATCTTCGATCTTGAAAACCCTTGGTATTACGGTTAACAAGGGTGAAAAGGCTGGATCATCCTATTTAAACATTATTAAAAATGTATCACAATCAGAGTTTGCTTATCTTTTATCACTTGGTGTTACAATAATTGTCTTTTTCTTTATAGGCTGGTGGTTGGCTCCTTTATGGGGATTAGGTACCACATTTTTATACTCGATATACGCTCAGTTACAAATAATGATATTAGTGCTCTTTGGCACATTACAACCAAATGAGAAACAATCAAAATTAGAACATATTAAAAAGAATAAATTTTCCTTAACAATTATGGCTATAATAATGATAACATATTCAGCCCTTAAGAGCCTAACACCTAAAACATCAAAAACCGTAATAGGATCTATGATAGGAGGATTAATATTATTACTTTGTTGTAAATAAATAGATTTAAATATATATTTTTAAAACTATTTATTATAAATGGGAAAAAAAAGTAGGAATCCTTCTAAGAATAGTGGTGTAAATTCTGAAGATAATAATATTAAAAATAAACTTCAAAAAAAGATCTATGAAAAACAAAAAAAAGATCCACCATTTGTTAGTGTATGTACTCCTACGTTTAACAGAAGACCATTTATACCTTTTATGTTTAAATGTTTTAAACATCAAGATTATCCAATGAATAAAATAGAATGGATTATAATAGATGACGGTACAGATAAAATAGAGGACCTTATTGTAGAAGCTAATATAGAACAAATTAAGTATATTAAATTAGATGAAAAAATACCGCTGGGAAAAAAGAGAAACCTTTTACATCAACATGCTAAGGGAGATATTATAGTGTATATGGATGATGATGATTATTATCCATCTTGTAGAATATCACATGCTGTAGATGTCTTGCTTAAGAATCCTAAAGCTTTGTGTGCTGGTAGCTCAGAAATATATATATTTTTTAAACACATTAATCAAATGATACAATTTGGTCCTTATGGTCCTAATCATGCTACAGCAGGAACATTTGCATTTAGAAAAGAATTATTAAATGATAACAGATATGATGATCATGCAGCACTCGCGGAAGAAAAGGCATTTCTTAAAAATTATACAGTTCCGTTCGTTCAGTTGGATCCAAAAAAGGTTATTTTGGTATTTTCACATAATCACAACACGTTTGATAAAAAGAAGTTATTAGATAATCCGCATCCAAAATTTGTTAAAACAAGTGATAAGACTATAGATGATTTTATTAAAGAACCTGAACTTAAAAAATTCTTTTTAGATGAAATAGATGAATTACTAAAAGATTATAAACCGGGTGAACCAGCTATGAAACCGGATGTTTTAAAACAAATTAAGGAAATAGAGCAAGAAAGAAACAAAATGCAAGAACAACAAAATAAAAATCAAAATGGTACAATAATGCTTCAACAACCTGGTGGAGAACCTATAGCTTTAACACATCAACAAATATTACAACATTTAAATGAACAAACCAAAAAATTACAGGAGTTAGTTCAAATATTGCAACAGCGCGATAAACAAATTCAAGATTTACTATTAGATAAAGAAACTAAGGAAAAACAAATTATAAATTTAAATATGATTATAGATAAAAAGAGCGCACAATCTATTTTAATTAAAAATCAGTTATTTGAAAAAATTGAATCATAATATGTTATCTAATATAAGGTAACATATCATGGAATCTTACAACGAAGACACCGTCAACAATAATTCTCTCGTCCCCGATAAACATTCTCGGATGCATAAAAAAATTAAAGATTATTATTGTAATACTGAGATAGGTCAAACAATTGTTAATGCAGTAACAGGAAATTCATATTATAATTTTAAGATTGGATCATCAGATGAAAAATTGTTTTGGACAGTCATGATTCCTGTAACAAATGAGAAGATGACTACTACAGCAAAATTGTTCTATGACTCACCAGAAGAATATGAAAATCATAAGAATGTAGTAATTGATTGGAATATTAAACGGGAATGGCACGAGAGACAACAGAAATATACAGTAAATGATAATCTAGCAAAACAAAATATTATTAATGAAGCGCAGAAAAGTATTACAGTTAAGTAATATTATATAATAAAACATCTATATATCTAAAAATACGATTTATATCTAATAGTGATATA
>Ga0302131_1002097_pt1 | contig 10526 bp, 10 predicted proteins | sample CB9_20m_MG_FD_203105 | JGI IMG/M metagenome (GOLD analysis project Ga0302131, IMG submission 203105) | Marine microbial communities from Western Arctic Ocean, Canada - CB9_20m | ecosystem: Environmental > Aquatic > Marine > Oceanic | place: Canada: Western Arctic Ocean | collected 2017-09-19
CCATGAGATAAAATAGCGATATTTAGCTTCGCAGTCTATTTCTGCTTACATTCTTTATCCATGCAGGTATTTTCTTTGTACCAAAGGTCCAATTTTGCGGGTCTTTTTTAAGTTGCATGATATAGGTCGATTTCGTCAACTTTTATAGCAGCAGGTTGTGGTTTTTGACTCGGCTCGTCAGCAAAAGCCATGTTATTCATGTTGTACCTATTTATAGTAACTTTTGAAGTATTCTACTGTTTGAAAACATAGAGTTCATTGCAGAAAGTGCGAGTTCCTAGATTTCTTCAAATCTTTTTTAACCCTCGATTGGCAAATATATATGCATTAGAAGGTCTTCTATTGACGAACAATTTATATCATTCACGTAATGCTGAACAATGTCACAATCCATCAGCTTAGGATTATTTTGCTCAACCCAATTGGCGTAAATACTTAAAATAGTTTGCCACATAATATTGTATGCTCCCTTATGTTCAAAATGCACCCATCTCCCAACGGGTAATATGTGACTGTCTAGGTTTGAATGGCCAATTTCGATGCCATCATCTAATTTAAGACCAGCAAAGAATTTGCTTTCAGTTTGTACTGTTCGCCAAGGACTCTATAGGGAAATACCAATCAGATGATGTTTGTTAAAATCGAAACCATTTTTTAGTCCTAAATGATCAGCAATTTCCTGATAAAGCCTTTGCGCCACTTTGAAATAAGTGTGCTGTTGGAAGCCTTTTCCATACAGCCCTTTCAAGTGCTGTTCAGGTAAATCAATAATTTCAGCCTCTATGTCTTCTCTATTAGGCTTTTTGATAAACTCAGCGAGTGCAAATTGAGGGGTTTATTTTAGTTTTACTTTATTGGGCTCTATACCAAAAATTTTTCTAAATGCTCTAGAAAATGAAGTAGGCGATCCATATCCGACTCTGAAAGCAGCATCAATAACAAACATGTCTTTGCTGCGAATTAACTCATATGCTAATTCCGTTCGGCGCCTTTGAATAAACTCTCCAAGGTTCATTCCCGTTTGTGCAAAAAAAGACGGTTTAAATGATGCTTGGATACTGAGAATTGTCTCCCTAAGGAATCTAGAGACATGGCTTCTTCAACATTGTCATATATATATTGTGCAATTTGATTGATGGTACTGATGTGCTTTTTTGGATTCACAACTTTCATATGGTCATTAATTCTAGTTTGGAAAGTAACGGATGAGAATGTTACCATTTTTCAGCAGTAATACACTGCGCATAACACCCAATAAAAAAACCGCTTGCGCGGCTTTACAACTAATAACTATTAAACTTATTTAGCGCCAGCTACAGCCTGTTTAGCCAGCTCAGTGATTTTATCCCATTCAGCGTTGATCATAGCATCTTCTGACGCTAACCAAGACCCTCCAGCACAACTCACATTGGGTAATGCTAAATAATCATTGTAATTACTTGGGCTAATACCACCAGTTGGGCAGAACTTAATATCAGGGAATGGACCACCAATAGCTTTAAGAGCTTTCACACCACCTGATGCTTCGGCAGGGAAAAACTTTAAATGTGTGTAACCATGATCCGCTGCTGTCATCAACTCTGAAATAGATGAAATTCCAGGGATAAGTGCAATACTGCCCTCGTTGCCAGCTTTAAGCAAATCAGAGGTTAATCCTGGGCTAATAGCAAACTTAGCACCTGCATCTATAACTTGTTGCAGCTGAGTTCGATTAGTTACTGTACCTGCACCAATAATGGCTTCAGGCACTTCTTTGGCAATCCTAGCAATGACTTCTAACGCTACTTCTGTTCGTAAGGTGACTTCTAATACACGAATGCCACCGGCAATGAGCGCTTTAGCCAAAGGCACAGCATGTTCAACATCCTTTATTACCAATACAGGCACAACAGGCCCTTGGTTGAATATTTCTTCTGATGTCACTTTCCAATTTTTTGTCATTCCATTTAACCTTTACAATTTTGATTTAAATAAGCCATAGCACCAATCAAACCATGATCCGGCTCGGTAATAATAAAAGTCGGGATGCAAACTACATAGTCACGAAATCGACCTTTAGCCTCAAATCGCGCCCGAAAATCACTTTGTTTAATAAAATTAGTGAAACGAGGAGCAATACCGCCTCCAATATAAACGCCACCACGCGTCCCTAAATTAAGGGCCAGATTACCTGCAAAACTACCTAAAATTTTGCAAAACTGTTGTAACGTAGCCACGCTTAATGTGCAGCTACCGTCAAGAGCACGTTCAGTGATATCAGCAGGCTCATCTAATGGTGCTAATAGCCCTTTATGCTTAGCAATAGCTTGATATATATGCACTAAACCACGGCCTGAAAGTACTTCTTCAGCAGATGCATGGCCTAATTTATCGGTTAAAAACTGCCAGATGGTGATATCGACGTGATCCACTGGAGCAAAATCTACGTGCCCACCTTCACCGTCTATTGCTAACCAGCTACCGCTAATATGGGTTAAGTGTTTGACGCCTAAACCAGTACCGGGGCCAAACACAGCGATGTTGTCTAATTTGTTTGCTTGCCCTTGGCCAACTTGTTCTTTTTGTTGACTGCTCAAGACAGTAACGGCATGGGCAACAGCGGTGAAATCATTGATCACACCCAACCAATCTAAGCCTAGCTCAACTTGTAGCTGGGAAATAGAAAATTGCCAGTGATTGTTAGTCATAGAAATCACATCACCATTAACAGGACAAGCAACACCTAAACAACCCGCGCTAAAATTTAGCTCAGAAAATTCAGCCATATATGTTCCAATAACAGCACTTATGGTTTTATAATCGCTGCACAAATATTTTTTAATATGGCTCAGTGAACCACTTTCTATTTGTGCCAAACGAATATTAGTACCACCTACATCTGCAACAAATTTTGCCATCTGATTAGTCCTGGCCGACAAACAACGAGCAAGCTCCCTGCTCTGCACCGGTTAATGTTGAACGCATGCCAGCAAACATTTCGCGTCCCATTCCAATCTGATGTTTTGCCACATCAGGCATCTTAGCTTCACGCTTGGCTAATTCTTCTTCACTAATAAGGATATCCATGGCACCCGTCTCAGTATTTAATTCCAACATATCGCCAGTTTGCACTTTTGCTAATATACCGCCTTTTATGGCTTCGGGTGTGACATGGATAGCCGCTGGCACTTTACCTGATGCGCCAGACATACGTCCGTCAGTGACTAATGCCACTTTAAAACCCCTGTCTTGCAATACGGCTAGCGGTGGAGTCAAGCTATGTAACTCAGGCATACCGATAGCAGATGGTCCTTGAAAACGCACCACAACGATGCAGTCCTTGTTTAGTTCACCTGCTTTGAACGCCGCATGCAATTCAAATTGGTCTTCAAATACTACAGCGGGTGCTGTGATTTTGCAGTGGGGCTCTTTTAGCGCAGAAGTTTTCATTACCGCACGACCTAGATTGCCACATAAAACAGATAATCCACCATCGGCCTTAAACGGCTCATCTACACTGGCAACTACTTGTTTATCAAATGATTCTGTTGGTCCATCACGCCATACCAACTCACCGTTATCTAACATAGGTTCTTTAGTATATTGCTCTAAACCTCGGCCGCATATAGTTAATACATCGTTATGCAATAACCCACCTTCTAATAATTCTCTGATCAGTAACCCCATACCGCCTGCTGCAGTGAAGTGGTTAATGTCGGCTGAACCATTAGGATAGATGCGAGTTAACAAAGGCACTGCGCTGGAGATATCGGCAAAATCATCCCAGTTAACGATGTACCCTGCAGCTCTAGCCACCGCGACTAGATGCATAGTATGATTGGTTGAACCACCCGTGGCCAAGAGACCTACCAAGCCATTAACTATGGCTTTTGCATCAACTATGTGACCAATGGGACGATAAGCGTCGCCTAAATCAGTAATACGGGTAACTTGTCTTGCAGCAGCATCTGTTAATGCATCACGTAGTGGTGTGCCCGGGTTAACAAACGATGAACCTGGAAGATGTAGTCCCATAATTTCTACCACCAATTGGTTACTATTGGCAGTGCCATAGAAAGTACAAGTGCCAGCTGAATGATAAGACTCTGATTCAGCATCGAGTAATTCTTCACGGCCAACTTTACCTTCGGCAAAAGCTTGACGCACGCGCGCTTTTTCTTTGTTTGGAAGACCTGAAGGCATGGGCCCTGCCGGAACAAATATTGTTGGCAGATGACCAAAACTCAATGCGCCAAGTAACAAACCAGGGACAATTTTATCACAAATACCTAACATCAAGGTACCATCAAACATATTATGTGAAAGCGCAACGGCAGTTCCCATTGCAATAACATCACGGCTCATCAGGCTCAAATCCATGCCCGGTGTGCCTTGGGTCACCCCATCACACATAGCAGGTACACCACCAGCAAATTGAGCAACACTGCCAACTGCATTAATCGCTTTCTTTAATTGAGCCGGAAATGCTTCATAAGGTTGATGAGCTGAAAGCATATCGTTATAGGATGACACTATCGCGATATTCGATTTGGTCATGCTACGCAAGTCAGACTTATCTTCCGCACCACAAGCTGCAAACCCATGAGCTAAATTACCACAAGACAACACACCACGATGTGGACCATGCAAACGTGCGCTTTCAATTTTTTCTAAATAACTTTTACGCGAGGCTTGGCTACGCTGAATAATTCGGTCTGTGACTTCTTGGATAACTGAGTTCATGGATTTTTCCTATAAAAAAATTTTAATTAGGGTGCCCACAAAAGCTCGACATCGGCGTTGTTGATGACGGCTCGAATTGGCATGACTAGGGCGTCGTCATCTGACAGAACTGTATTTAACACATCTTTTTTACTCTCACCGGTGAGATGCAAAAATATCTGATTACTGTTTAATAATGCAGGTAAGGTCAGTGACATACGTTGATTTGATGCGCTTGTAGGCTGGATGGCAATAAATGTATCACCTGACTCAAGCTCGAGACCTTGGGCAATTTGCTCTGAGCAAGGAAACAATGACGCAGTATGACCATCTTCTCCCATACCCAAAATCAGTACGTCGAAGGGAGTATGCATTTTTTGTAGATTTGCCGTACATGTTAATACTGCATCTGCAGCATCGCTATGCTGAGTTTTTAAGGATACAAAGTTTGCATTTGCAGCATTGTTAATTAAAAGTTCGCGACGGAGCATTTTTTCGTTAGATGCTTCATCGGTATTTTCAACCCAACGCTCGTCCGCCAAACTAATGTCTACTTTATCCCACTCTAAGTTCGATTGTGACAGAGTATTAAAAAGACCTGCAGGGGTGCGCCCACCAGATACAACTAAACTTGCTCGGCCATTTTCATCTATCCCATCCCTAAGTAGCTTAATGATTTTACGAGAAAATGCAGTGTTAAGCTGTGCTGTTGTTCTAAATTTAGATTGTGTTAGTGCCATTATTTTTTACCTATTCGACTTTCATACCAAGCTCTGTCTTCACGAGCTAGTAGCGCAATTGCCGCTACTGGCCCCCATGTACCAGCCTGATAAGGTTCAGGTGGTTCGTTGCTTTTTTTCCAGGCAGCTAGGATACCATCAACCCACTTCCATGCGGCTTCTACTTCATCACGACGAACAAATAAGGCTTGATTACCCAACATCACTTCCAACAATAACTTTTCATATGCATCAGGGATCCGATCATTTTTAAAAGTTTCAGAAAAGCTCAAATTCAACTTAGACTTCTGCAAGTCCATTGACCCCCTTCCAGTAAGTCCCGGCACTTTGTTCATGACAGTGACTTCTACCCCTTCATCTGGCTGCAACCGAATGGTTAACTTGTTCGGGGGTAACTCTGGGAAACTATCTTTAAATAAGTTATGCGGTTGACGTTTAAAGTAGATTACCACTTCACTGGTTTTATCCGGCAAACGTTTACCTGTGCGTAAGTAAAATGGCACACCAGCCCAACGCCAGTTGTCCAACTCAACTTTTAAGGCAATAAAGGTTTCTGTCTCGCTCGATGTATTCGCATCAGGCTCATCTAAATAACCTGGTACTTCTTGTCCTTTGACGAATCCAGCTACGTATTGTCCGCGAACAGTGTTCTGACGAACATTACTGGCATCGATAGGGCGTAATGCTTTGAGTACTTTAAGTTTTTCATCACGAATACTATCCGAATCCAAGTTTGCAGGTGGCTCCATAGCAACAAGTGTCAGAATCTGTAACAGGTGATTTTGAACCATGTCACGCATTTGTCCTGCTTCATCAAAGTATCCCCAACGGCCTTCAATACCCACAGACTCAGCAACACTGATTTGTACATGATCAATACAATTGTGATCCCAGTTAGTAGCAAATATAGAGTTAGCAAAGCGTAATGCGATCAAGTTTAAAACAGTCTCTTTACCTAGATAATGATCAATTCGATAAATTTGAGTTTCATCAAAAAACTCTGCAACCTGATCGTTGATTACTTTAGATGAAGCTAAGTCATGACCGATTGGTTTCTCTAAAACAACACGCATACTTTTATCAATAATTTTAGCCGCTTTTAAACCAAGACAGATATCGCCAAAAATAGAGGGAGGCGTGGCAAAGTAACAAACCATCAAACGTTTAGGATCGACATGTTCTTTAAATGCTTTGTAACTTTCAACATTTTTCATGTCCACTTGTACATAATCTAACTTTTCAGAAAATCGTTCCCAAGTTTTCTGGCACAACTCTTCCTTGGAAAATTTTTCAATATTTTCTTTTACAAGTGCTACATAATCTTCTTTGCTGATATCTTGACGTGCTACACCGATAACTTTCGTTTCGGCATGCATCAGGTCAGCTTTTTCAAGTTGATATAAAGAGGGTAAAAGTTTGCGTCTGGCCAAATCGCCTTTGGTGCCAAACAACACGAAATCACAAGGTTCGAATGAATTTTCCAAAACCATTTTTTCTGCCTACTTATTTTGATAGAGAGTGTTAATTGTCATAACAAACAACCGTTACAACCCAATCACCGACGCATAATGTAATATTTAACATCAAATGTAGTAAGTTTACAACTTTTCACTGCGTTTTAGTGGGTAAATTGTCATTATGAGTGTATTAGTCCTTTAGATCGAAAGAATTCCTGTTAAAAAATTACAGCTATAGTACTCTAAACCAATAAGTCATGCTTAACGCTGGCACTAAAGTGAAACCATTATAATGAAGTTTTTAACGCGCGTATGAATATTCTAGAAAAAATAACCCAACATAACTCCGTTTTTAGTAAGTCTGAGCGCAAGGTCGCAGAGGTCATATTAGCGAATCCACAAACAGCAATCCATAGTAGTATTGCTACGCTCGCCAAGATGTCTGGCGTAAGTGAGCCAACAGTTAATCGCTTTTGTAGGCGATTGGATACTAAAGGCTATCCAGATTTCAAGTTACACCTAGCTCAAAGTCTCGCCAACGGTACACCTTATGTAAATCGTCATGTCGAAGAAAACGATGGACCGGAAGAGTATACCCATAAAATTTTTGAGTCTACCATGGCTTCCCTTGAGGTCGCGCGACAATCAGTTGATATAGCCGCAATCAACCGTGCAGTAGACTTATTAACCCAAGCCCAAAAAATATCTTTTTTTGGGCTTGGTGCTTCTGCTTCAGTTGCCCACGATGCGCTAAACAAATTTTTTCGATTCAACGTTCCAGTCATCTATTTTGAGGACATAATCATGCAGCGAATGAGTTGTATGAACTCCGGTGAAGGTGACGTAGTTGTTTTGATTTCTCACACTGGCAGAACAAAAAGCTTGGTAGAAATAGCCCAAATAGCAAGAGGCAATGATGCAACTGTCATGGGTATTACCTCAAAAGACAGCCCTCTGGCAAAAGAATGTAGTTTGGTATTATCTTTAGAAGTTCCCGAGGATACAGATATGTATATGCCTATGGCGTCTCGTATCGCTCAGCTTGTACTAATTGATATCTTAGCCACAGGCTTCACCCTCAGAAGAGGTAACAAATTTAGAGAAAATCTTAAGCGCGTAAAAGATACTTTGCGCGGTTCAAGGTTTGATAAACGCAGCGATTAAGGCAATAAATAGTATTAATCTTAAAAAATGGGGCCTGTAGGCTATTTTTTTATTAGAATAATTTCACTTATTAGCTACTTTACATTAAAATTTTGTAATAAAATTACAGTTTTGTTAATTTATAACTATCTAACTTTTTAAGATACCTACAAAGAGGATTATAGCCTTATAGTGGCTATGCTTAAATTATTGAACGCTGCTAATCCGACGCATTACGAATTGCGAAGATAGCCAACATATGCGCCATAACAACAGAGCACTCAAACTATGCTAAGACGAACCAAAATACTTGCCACTCTAGGTCCATCTACAGATACAGTCGAGCAAATTGAAGCAATTATTAAAGCTGGAACCAATGTGGTTCGAATGAACTTTTCTCATGGAACAGCAGAAGACCATATTAACCGAGCAGAAAAAGTTCGTACCGCAGCAAAAAAATTGGGTAAATACGTCGCTATTTTAGGCGACCTTCAAGGGCCAAAAATCCGTATAGCTAAATTTGTTGATGGGTCGATTATCTTAAAGATTGGTGACCACTTTATTCTGGATGCCGATATGAGTCGTGATGACGGCAACCAGCAAGCTGTGGGTATTGACTATAAAGCCTTACCTCATGATGTGAAAGAAGGTGATTTATTATTACTTGATGATGGACGTATACAGCTCAAAATTACTGCCGTTGAAGGTAATAAAGTTCACACTCAAGTCACTGTTGCCGGAAAGTTATCAAATAACAAAGGTATTAACCGCCAAGGTGGAGGGTTATCTGCCGAAGCACTGACCGCCAAAGACAAAGAAGATATTGTTACCGCAGCAAAGATTGGTGTGGATTATTTAGCGGTTTCTTTTCCTCGTTCTGGTGACGATTTACGTTATGCCCGACAACTCGCTGAAAAAGCAGGTTGTTATGCCATGATTTGTGCAAAAGTAGAACGTGCAGAGACGGTTGCTTCTGACGAAGCCATTGACGACATTATCGAAGCATCGGATGCAGTGATGGTTGCTCGTGGCGATTTAGGTGTAGAAATTGGTGATGCCGAATTAGTGGGCGTACAGAAAAAACTTATAGCTCGTTCTAGGCAGCTTAACAAAGTTGTGATTACCGCCACACAAATGATGGAGTCGATGATAACAAGTCCAATGCCGACTCGTGCAGAAGTGATGGACGTGGCAAATGCCGTGTTAGACGGAACTGACGCTGTTATGTTGTCAGCCGAAACAGCTGCTGGTGAATACCCAGTAGAAACGGTTGAAGCCATGTCACGCGTATGTGTAGGCGCTGAAACTCACCCAAGCGTCACTATTTCGAAGCATAGGATGGATGAGTCGTTTAGTTCTGTCAGCGAAACAGTCGCTTTGAGCGCTGTTTATTCAGCTAACCATTTGAGCACTATAAAAGCGATAGTCTCATTAACCGAGAGTGGAAGTACACCTTTGTTAATGTCTCGCATTACGACTTCTTTACCTATATACGCTTTGTCTAGATACGAAAACACACTTAATAAAATGGCATTGTATCGTGGTGTTATGCCAGTGTTCTTTGACTCAAGAGGCAGCGATCCAGGTCAACTTAAAAATGATGTTGTGGTTGCTTTGTTAGAAAAAGGCATCTTGGAGTCAGGCGACCAATTCATTATGACGTACGGCGATGTGATGGAAACGATCGGTGGCACTAATGCTAGTAAGATTGTTACCGCATAGAACATTTCTGTACCTAGCGTTTTCTGATTAATGTACTGAATAAAAAACGAGTCCCTGACTCGTTTTTTTGTACTGTGTTTTTGTGCGATATAAACCGAGAATGCAGCTTATATCAATAAAGAATATAGTTAGCCATTCCCCAAATAAATTAAAATTCAAGATAATCCCCCATTACACTCAACTTACTAAATTTGATGGAACGTTTAAGGAAATGTCTAATGAGTACAAATAAAGAATTCGATATTGTTATTTATGGTGCAACCGGTTTTACAGGAAGACTAGTTGCTGAGTATTTGGTTAAGCAATACGCTGGTGATAATTCAGTAAAATGGGCAATGGCTGGGAGAAGTGCTGAAAAACTAGCTTCAGTAAGAGATGAAATTGGTGCACCTGCAAACACTCCCCTAGTTGTAGCTGACTCTGAGGATTTAAGCTCAATTCAAGCGATGTTAGATAAGACTAAACTGGTTTTAACCACTGTAGGTCCATATCAATTATACGGTTCAGATTTGGTGGCTATGTGCGCTAAATCTGGAGTAGATTATGTGGACTTATGTGGCGAGCCGGTATGGATGAGTGAAATGATCCCTGCCCATGAGGAAGCAGCTAAAGCCAGTGGCGCGCGTATAGTATTCTCTTGTGGTTTTGACTCTATTCCATCTGACTTAGGAGTTTATCACTTACAACAATTAGCCAAAGAAAAATTTGGTCATCCTATGCCTAGAGTAAGATGTCGTGTTAGAAAAATGAAAGGTACTTTCTC
>Ga0302131_1002101_pt1 | contig 10512 bp, 1 predicted proteins | sample CB9_20m_MG_FD_203105 | JGI IMG/M metagenome (GOLD analysis project Ga0302131, IMG submission 203105) | Marine microbial communities from Western Arctic Ocean, Canada - CB9_20m | ecosystem: Environmental > Aquatic > Marine > Oceanic | place: Canada: Western Arctic Ocean | collected 2017-09-19
ATAATAGGAGCAAGGCCCTCTATTTCTACATTAAATGAAGCTGAAGCTGTATTTCCAGAAGAATCAGTAGCCGTATAAGTTACCACTGTTGTTCCTATTGGGAAAGTTGCACCATCTGCTAAACCTGCTGTCATTGCAGTCGTTACGGTACAATTGTCTGTTCCTACTGGAGTTGTATAATTTACGACCGCACCATCTGCACTTGTTGCATTTAAACGAATGTCATCTGGTACGGTGAGAGCAGGATCAATATTGTCTGTAACTGTTATTACTTGAGTTGCTGTAGTTGTATTATTACTTGTATCAGTTGCCGTCCAAGTAACGATTGTGCTTCCTATTGGATAAGTAGCACTTGCATCATTTGTATTCGTAAAATCGTTAGTTAAGTTAAAAGTACAGTCTTCTTTTACAGAAGGGGGAGTAACCGTTACATAAGTATCACAAGAATTGGTATCTACATTTTGAGTAATGTTAACATCTGAACCATCATTTGCTATTTTGTTACCATTTACATTTATAGGAAATATTCTATAAGCAGCATATCCACATGTACAGAAAACTTCTTTAACAATAACTTTTAGATACGTACCTGATACTGTTGTATTATTTAAGTTAAATATGTCACTAGAATATTCAGGATAACCTGGGTATGTTAATCCACTTGTAAAAGTTCCTAAAGAAGTTAAATTACTTAAGGAATTACCTGCTAAAACTTTAATTTTCTTAATACCATTGCCGTGTTGTGTAATTTCAATTTTATTAATTGTAGTCTCAGAACTAAATTTATAAGTAATAACAGATTTATTTGGATCGGGGGTTAAAGACCCTGGCCATGTATTTGGTGACCCATTGTTTTCGTGCAATACTATTTGGTTAAAACCTGTTGGCGCAATTGGATTAACAATGTTACCGACACCAATCATTGGCAACTCACCGTTATCTGACGTTACACTGTAAGTGTTAGAAGAATGAGGAAGATTAGAGTTATTTTGACTACCGATAGGTAATGAAACCTCCATTATAAATGGAGTATTTTCCATAATTGGAGCCGTGTTATCTTCTACAGTTACATTAAATGTACTTGATGATGAACCTACTGCATTTGTTGCTGTAGCTGTTACTGACACAGTTCCTAATAAAAAAGTACTACCTGGTTCAATATCATAAGTAATTACTGAGGCAGGAATACCTGTTGCGTCTGTTGCTTCAAAGCTTACAATCGCTGTACATTCTCCTGTATCATTATTCACTGTAATATTTTCCGGAGCTCTACATTAAATGAAGCAGAAGCTGTATTTCCATAGGCATCAGTAGCTGTATAAGTTACCACTGTTGTTCCTATTGGGAAAGTTGCACCATCTGCTAAACCTGCTGTCATTGCAGTCGTTACGGTACAATTGTCTGTTCCTACAGGAGTTGTATAATTTACGACCGCACCATCTGCACTTGTTGCATAAATACTGATGTTATCTGGTGCAGTGATTTCTGGATTAATAGTATCTTCTACAGTAACATTAGCTGTTGTTGTTGAAATATTATTGGATTCATCAGTAACGGTTAATGTGACCTGGTTACCAATAGAGGAAAAAGGAGTTAGACCATTTGCATAGTCAGAATTCACATCCATACTAATTAGAGCACCAGTATTACCATTACCTGTCTGATCTGTCAATATACTTGACCCCTTGCCACCTTCAAAATTGTAGTATGCAACAAGCCCTATTTCGTTTCCGGATAAAGCACTGTTCATACTTTGAGTTATATCGGCAGCAGTTTTAGGAACATTCCAGAATCTAACTTCATCCATTAACCCATTAAAACCCCATCCTGTTCCACCATAATATTTAGATAACAAAGTTGGTTTAGAATTTCCAGTGATATTACCTGTGGTTCTAGAAAGAATCTCTATTCCATCTTTAAAAACTTTTAAATTATTATTTGATGCAGTATAACTAAACGCTAAATGAGTCCAAGTATTTAAACTAATTTTTGATGTGGTTACATACCCAACATTATTTATATATACTGTTATAGTACCGTCACCGTAAAGCCCTAATAAATAGCCAGTAATGTAATCGTTTTCAATAATTCTTGTAACGGTCGTTGGAATGTTAGAAATATTTAACCATGTTTCAACTGCAAAATCGGAAGTGAAATTAAGTCCATTGCCTAAATTCACATGACTACCTGAACCGTTAAAATCTAAGGAATAATTATTACCTCCTAAATCTTCACAATCAAAAGTTGTTTGGTCTAATTCATAGGTTAATGTACCATCAGAATCATCAGAAGAGCCATTATTAATATCATCTGTGGTAATTGTTGCTTGTCCAGAAGCATTTAGCTCCACAGTAATATCCTGTGCTATTGCAATTGGATGGGTAGTATCTTGAACTACAACTGTTCTTGTTGTTATAGTAACATTATCACTTCCATCTGTTGCTGTATACTTTACAGTATAGGTTCCCGGAGTATCTGTATTTATATCATCTGTAGTTACTAGCGTTGCTGAACAATTGTCTGCAGTAGTTGCTCCTAAATCTGTATAATCTGTAAAAGCATCGTGATCAATACTAGCAGCACCGTTTATTGTAATGCTTGGTGCAATATTATCCTCGATAGTAACATTAGCTGTTGTTGTTGAAATATTATTGGATTCATCAGTAACGGTTAAAGTTACTTCTACTTCATTTTGAATAGAATTTACCACAGGTACGTCTGTTGACCATGCAGCTCCAGTAAATGTTGCGTCATTGCCTCCAGTAACATCTACTAGCGTTGATCCAATACCAGCATTCATATTGTAATAAGCTATTAAACCAGCTTCAGTACCTTCAAGTCCTACATTAAATGAATCTGCAATTTCTTGGTCCGTTCTGGCAATATTCCAGAGTCTCACTTCATCAATTTGACCTTTATGAGTCAACGCTGCAAAACGAGGATGGGCTCCTATGGTGAAAGGTTGCGATGAAGTTGATGATATACCATTAATAGTGTTGGTATTGACTAACACACCATCGAGGTAAAGTTTGACAGTATTACCATCTCTAACAGCTGCAATATGATACCATTGATTTACCAAAATGTTAGTTTGAAAACGCACAGAGGCACCACCAGCAGCATTGTTACTTGGTGAATAATGTTCAAAATATATATCATCAATGCCGTTAGGTCTAGTAATATGCCACAGGCCATAATTTCTATCCCATTGCCCGCCTTTACCAGTTATTCGGAGAATGCTACCTGTCGCTTCAGACACTGTGAACCAACTTTCTAAAGTTAAATCACCAGTAATATTAAGTTCGTTTAAACTAGGTGTAGCCGCACTTCCAGTGCCATCAAAACTTAATGATGAACTATTAGAAACAGAACCGCCCGCAGAATTACAGTCAAAAGTGTTAGGAGAAACTGTATATGTTAAGTTATCTCCAGAATCATCCGAAGAGCCATTATTAATATCGTCTGTGGTAATTGTTGCTTGTCCAGAAGCATTTAGCTCCACAGTAATATCCTGTGCTATTGCAATTGGATTGGTAGTATCTTGAACTACAACTGTTCTTGTTACTTGATTAGCAGGATTATTAGAAGTATCTACTGCATCATAGGTAATTACATAAGTACCAACTGTATTAACATCAACTACATCACCACCAACGCTAACATTAGGTGTTCCGCAGTTATCTGTTGCTGATGCACTTTCATCTGTATATAATGTATAAGCATTGTGATTAACTGTTTCCGCTCCATTTAAAGTAATGATTGGCGCTTGATTATCTACCACAGTTACAGAAATATTGGTTGCAGAATTTACAATACATCCTGCTTCATTAATTCCCTGTAAATAAAAATCAGTTACTGCTGATAAATTACCTGTATTAAAAGACAGGCTTGAACCTGTTCCTGCTGTTGGGCCATCAATTAAATTATTTGATGTATCGTATAAAGTATAATTAACTCCAGTTTCTGAAGAAGCGGTTGTAACAGTTGTTTCTGAACCTGGACAAACGGAAGCTTCTGTTGCAGTGATGGCTTGGTCTATTATGTTATTTACGCTTAAGGTAACAGTGTCTTCACAGGAACTAATTCCATCCGTAGTTGTGACCAAATACGAAGTCGTAGTTGTAGGATTTACCGTGATAGTAGATGTTGTCTCTCCGGTTGACCACAAGTAACTTAAGGTATTGCCACTTGAATTTCCTAAATAAAGACTTTGAATCTCACTATCAGAAAGAGCCCTATCATATATGACTGTATTGTCAACTAAACCATCAAAATGATAGCCTGAGGTTCCAATTCTTCCTATACTTGTCTTCCCAGATGTCAAGTTCGGGGTATATGTTGTAGTGACCGTAACATTGCCATTTACATAAAGTTTAACTGCACCATTTGAACCACCAGCAAATGTTAATACTACATGAACCCAATCATTTGTTGTAGTTATTCCAGATCCATAATTAGCACCATAAAATCCACCTCCAATGGAATTACCTGTGCCAACTTGAGCTCCTGCTACTGTGCCGATGTACGCGGAATTTCCGTTGCCTGAAGAGCCTATGGAGATTGCGCCTGTATATTTATTGATGACTTTTGTATTAATCCAAGCACCTAAAGTAAAAGGAGAAGGCCCTGTTATTGAATTGGAACCAGCATCAATATAATCTCCACTTCCATCAAGACTAAATCCACCACCATATTTCCCTGAGGAAGTATAGGAAGCATTTTCAACGGCTGTTCCATTCTTTCCATTTCCGCTCTCGTCGTTTGCATTTCCGTTAAATGGATAATACATTAATAGTCCATTAGTTGGTATATATGGATTGTCGTTAATACTCAACGATACACTATTGCCAGAACAAATGGTTGTATCGTTTTGAATGATACTGCCGTTTATTACGCTAACCACTATGCTGTCAGAATATGTGCATCCATTATTATCAGTAACTGTTAACTCATAGGTTCCCGATGTGTAGATTGTGTTGGTTTGCGTTGTTTCGCCATTACTCCATGCATAGCTTGCCCATCCACTTCCTGCATCTACAATAACAGAATCTTCACCACATGAAGTAATTGTGTCTTGTGCAAAGCTAAAAGAAGCAGTTGAAACACCCACAGAAACATTGCTAGCCGAGGTTACTGAACATGCAGCACCTGAAGCGCCAACACCTGAAACCCAAGTTGCCCCTCCCAAAATTGAAGAAGTGTATGTCCCCGTTAAATCAATTGCTGAAGTTCCTGATCCTGTTTCAAAGTTAAAATATGCTGTTAGGCCTGCTTCTGAACCAGTTAAAGGTGTGTTCATATCAGATGAAATATCTGAGGCGTCTCTTAACACATTCCAACATTGAACTTCATCTATTAAACCATTAAAACGAGTACCATTATTTAAATAAGTACTGCTAATTGCTAAATCGTTATAAAAAGTTCCAGTACAAGATAACGTAGTTTCTAAGGTTCCATTAATGTACGTGAAAAGCTGTGACCCAGAGAAAGCAACAGCTACATGAGTCCATGCATTTGTAGGAATGGTAGAAGTTGTAATGTCAGTCCAACCACCGCAAGTTGCCCAAATTCCAATTTTATTGTTATTGAACCACAAACTGGCTGTACCAGTATTTGTGTTTCCAGAAATTAGCCTTTGGTTGTTTGTTGTTGTATTTGGATTTATCCAGAATTCAAGTGTTGCGTTTGCGCCTAAATCTATCGAAGTGAATATTTCGTCATCTGATCCATCAAAATTTAAAGCTGTTCCTGCAGTATTTGATATTGATTGTGTGGTTTCACCTTTTACATAAAAATCTGTTGCTGTTGTTAAATTACCTGTACTAAAAGTTAAAGCTGATCCAGTTCCAGCAGTTGGACCGTCAACTGCTGTATTTCCTGTTGCTTCGTAAAGCGAATAATTTACTCCAGATTCTGAAGAAGCTGTTGTTATTGTTGTTGCTGTGCCAGAACAAACCGTTGCGTCTGTTGCGGTTAAAGCTTGGTCTACTATAGTTGAAATACTAACAGAAACATTGCTAGCAGAGATTACTGAATAAGCTGAACCGGAGGCTCCATAACCGGTTACCCAATCGGTGTTTCCATCCATATTGATTAGCGTACCATTATTTCCATTTGAGGTTTTGTCCGTTAATGTAGTGCCTGACCCGTCCTCAAAGTCATAATATGCCATTAAATTTGTCTCTGATCCTGACAAAATACGTGTCATGCCTGCTTGTATTTCCGCTTCAGATTTTACAACATTCCAAATCCTTACTTCATCCATTCTTCCATTAATTGATTGCGAATTGTCAGCTGTATTTCCAATTATCATTGCAGTAGAACTTGCAACAGTTGAAGTGTAACCAATATTAGAACCACCCGGATTTTGCAATACCCCATCGTAGTAAAATTTAATAATATTGGATGATTTTGTAATCGCTACATGCACCCATCGACCAATGGGGATTGATGAGATAGATGTTTGACCAACAGTTCCCCCATGACCTTCTGAATAAGTCATGCGGCCACCATAGTAGTTTATATAAAACCCATCATTTCTCCAAATATTAAATTTGGAAAAGAACATAGCATTTTCATTGACGTCTAAATTGGTCCAAAACTCGAAGGTAGCATCGTTAGTGTGATGAATTGATGAACTGTGAGGCACTGAAACATAATCATTATTCCCATCAAAATCCAATGCTGTAACTGCAGAAGTAGCCTCAACATAAAAATCCGTAGCTGAAGTTAAGTTGCCTGTGTTAAAAGGTAAAGCTGATCCGGTTCCTGAAGTTGGGCCATCAATTAAATTATCGTTTGAATCGTATAGAGAATAGTTTACTCCGCTTTCTGAAGAAGCTGTTGTAATGGTCGTACCAGAACCGGCACAAACTGAAGCATCTGTTGCTGTTAAGGGTTGGTCAACAGGAGCAATAATTACTGTCCTAGTTATTTGATTAGATACATTTCCTAAACCATCAGTAGCTTTATAAGTTAAGGTATATACTCCCGCAGTTGCGGTATCTACTGTTCCTGTTATTACCAAATTAGCTGAACAGTTATCATCTGCCGTAGCGGTTTCAGTATACGTTTCGTTTTGATTAAGTGCAATTGTTGCTGCACCGTTAAGGTTAACCGTTGGGTCTATGTTATCTTTTACAGTAACAACGATTGCATCAGATATAACAGGATAGCCATTAAATGTTGCTTCTAACGTATAGCTACCAGATGCTGAAGTAGAATACTCGCCATTTGTAGCTCCGCTAATATCAACGCCATTCTTTTGCCATTGCAAATCAGCGGATGCTTGGCTTCCTTCAGAAGAACTGCTAAATATGCCATAATAGGCTCCAATGCTATTTTCTACCAATTCTCTATCAGTCTTGGATAAGACGGAACTGTAGGCCACTAAATCTGTAAAATAGCCATCAGAAGGCTCAGATCCATTATTACTCCAAGCCCCAATAGAAAGGCCATTTGGACCTTGACTGCCACCGTTATTAGTAGCTAAATGCACTCCATTTTCATAAATTGAATATTGGTCGGTAGTTTGACTTCCGGTTCCAGAGTACACATATGTACCGCCAGAACCTCCTGCTGCATTTAACACCCATCCTGCAGAGTAGAATTTAGATTTTCCACCTTGCCACCAGCCTAGTAACCAGTTATTATTAACACCAGAAAGCATTCTACCTCTAGCAGGTCCTTGCTGTCTTGCACCATAAATAACAGTGAATTGAGATACCATATTTACTGGACTCAACATTATCTTTGAGTTTGTGGTATTCAACATTGGTTTTCCATTAAATCCATTAGCACTGAAAAGTGGTTGAGTTGATTGAGTCGTTTGAGAGAAATGATTTCCACCGCCACTTTGGTCATAAAGAATAGTCGCAAAAGCAGCACTACTTCCTAAGAAAGTATTGATTGCATTTAAATCAAGGTCTGTTCCTGAAAAACCAAAATCTTGCTCTGCATTATCAGAGGCTCTTCTTAGACGAATGGCAGGGCCTGCATAGCTTGCAATCAGTTTTCTCATTCCTACTGCCATTGTTGGAGAAGTAGTAACGCCATCAATAGACGTAGTTGTTCCAAAGCTATCTGAAGAAAGTGTTACCGATTCGTTCGGGCAGAATTCTGTTGCACCGTCAGCAGAAATAATTACCGGTGCAACACCGATAACTACTACATTAAATGAGGCCGAAGCTGTATGTCCTGATCCGTCAGTTGCAACATAAGTTACTACTGTTGTTCCTATCGGGAAAGTTGCACCATCTACTAAACCTGCTGTCATTGCAGTAGTTACCGAACAATTGTCAGTACCTACTGGAGTCGTATAATTTACGACTGCACCTTGTGCACTTGTTGCATATACATTAGTAATGTCTGCCGGAGCTGAAATAGCGGGTGCAATATTGTCTTCGACCGTTACATTGGCAGTGGCTGTTGAAGAATTATTAGAAGCATCGGTAACCGTTAAGTTTACAACATTCCCATTTGCTAGTGCTGTAGCTCCATCAACCCAACTGGTAGAAGCATCCATAGTAGATGAAAGGCTTCCATTTGCTCCATTTCCAGTTGCGTCTATCAAGGATGTTGAACCTGCTCCGTCATCAAATTGATAATAAGCCACAAGATCATTTTCTGTACCTGATAAATTTGTACTTTGGTTGGCTTGAATCTGAGCTTGTGTTCTTGCAACATTCCATATTCTAACTTCATCAAGACCACCTTTAAAAAAGTCTGATGTATTTCCTCCGTCCCATTCTTGCCCTAAACTAGATATGTCACTGGCGAGCCAATTAGGATCTCCATTGGCATTACCTACTTGCTTATAATCTAACGTTCCATCCACATAAACAGAATAATTGATTCCATCATACACAAGCGCTATATGGTGCCAATTTCCATCCCCTATTTGAATAGAACCACCACTCGGCTGATCATTTAAATTTATAACACCACTTTCTGAACCCCATAATCCTATCCTTATTTTATTCCCCCCTGATGAAGTATGAAGACTAAACATTTGTCTACCTCCAAATCCACCAGTATTGTTCGCCGTTAATCCATTCATCCAAAATTCAACCGTAAAATTGGTTGAAGTTACATATTGTGTGGCTTGATCTAAGGTTACATAATCATCAACTCCGTCAAAAAATAAAGAAAGGTTATCTTGAGATGAAGACACATTTAAATTATTGCAATTAAATGTGGTTTGATCTAAAGCATAAGTCAATATTCCTCCTGAATTATCTGTTGATCCATTATTTACTTGCGCTGCTGTGATTGTACCATTTCCATCTCCATTTAATTGAACTGTTACATTTTGAGCTATTGCTGTTGGTGCCGTTTCATCTGCGGCTGAAGACAAACCATCTGCACCAGCTACCCAATCAGTAGAAGGATTCATATTGTGCAATGTACCATTATTTCCATTTCCTGTGCGGTCACTAAGAGTAGTACCCGTCCCTTCTTCCATATCGTAATAAGCAACTAAACCTGCCTCCAAACCTGATAATATAAAATTCATATTTGCTTGGATTTCAGCTGGAGTTCTAACAACATTCCAAATCCTTAATTCATCAACAGAACCTTTGTAATAAATATTATTTCTTCCACCGTTATATGAAACAGCTTCAGACCCATCTCCAATGATACCAAATCGAGTTTTACCAGAGCCAATAGATCTTCCTCCATGCGGGTTTTTTTCTCTAGCAACCTCAACGCCATTAATGTATATTATTTTATCATTACCATCGAATACAGCAGTAATGTGATGCCACTGGCCATCATTAACCACATTAGAAGAACCTGAATAAAAATCATTAGTTGATTTATTAGAGCCTGTAGTAGAAAAACCAACTTGCCCCTTACCTGTGATATATAAGTTATAATATTCACTTCTATCAAAATCTATAATAGCCCAGTTATCCCATGTACCACTAATATTTTCACTTGTATTTACCCATGCTTCAACTGTTAGCTTAGAAATCGCTCCGCTGCTACTATAAGACATATCTAGACTCACATAATCATTTGTACCATCAAAATTTAAAGCAAAATTGTTAGCTATTGAAGCTCCTAAATCATCGGAATCAAAACTAGTTTTATCTACACTTAAACTAACCTTACCTGAATCATTTGACCAACCACTATTTACTTGCGATGCTATGATTTCAAAATATTCATTAGCATATAGTTGTACCCCAGCATCTTGCGCTATTGTTGTTGGTGCTGTCGTGTCTTGAAAAATCGATTCTTTGCCTCCAAATTGAGCAGAAAGTGTCATTGTAAAAAATAATACCATTGTAAATATGGCATTTTTTAAAAAAGTAGTTTTTTTCATGATAATTAATTTTGGATAGTACTATTTGTTATTAATTTTCGGACGTAATAATCCCCTTAAAAGCTAGGTTTATTTTTTTAAATCTAGATTAGATATCAATTAATTAAATAATTGATGCACACTTAATGTTTAAGTAATTGGAGTTAGAAAAAAGGGATGTTCATCTTGGTAGAATTAACAGT
>Ga0302131_1002109_pt1 | contig 10493 bp, 7 predicted proteins | sample CB9_20m_MG_FD_203105 | JGI IMG/M metagenome (GOLD analysis project Ga0302131, IMG submission 203105) | Marine microbial communities from Western Arctic Ocean, Canada - CB9_20m | ecosystem: Environmental > Aquatic > Marine > Oceanic | place: Canada: Western Arctic Ocean | collected 2017-09-19
GATGTTACTTTTACGCCCGCGGCAGTGCGAATGCCCCAATCACCCTGGAACCAGTCTAAATAAATCGACTAAGCAACATATTAACAAAGGGTTAGCGATCTAATTTCCTCGAAAGGTCATCGAAATACATGGAGATGATCATTGTATTTATGCTCAGGTGGTCAAGTTGAGCCGAAATCAGGTAAAATTTTTTGACTTTGAATTGCATTCGAAGTTCAAGCATCGAATTAGTACTGCAATTTTTCCCAAAAGGCCCTCAAATTTGGCCGACAACCTGTGTGATTACCTGGGAGGAAACCCGAAAATGAAACGAGCACAAGCCGCGGGGTCGATGGTGGATGGACGGCTCACTGAAAAGCATTTGCTGATGCGCTGGCTGGCGCGCAGATTCCCGATTCTCTTTTTCGGCCTGGGGCTTGTGACCGGTTGCAGTTACGATTCAGCGACTGTCCCTGACCCGGACTGGCGATCAACAGCACCGATCTCGATACCGTACCTGACGCATCGCGATTACCAATCGTCCCTGCGCATAACGCGCAAGCTTGGCGATTTCAGCGGCTACAGCTCGTATGCGGTGGCGTGGGACTCCAACGGCCTGCTGCAATCAGCGGTGATGAACGTACCGGCATCCGCGATGCCTGCTGCCGGGTTTCCGGTGCTGATCATGAATCATGGCAATGCGAACAACCGATGGGACGAACTCAAGAAGTACTACAGCACCGATCAGGAAGCGGCATCGTATCGAGAGCTTTCCTTCACAGAACTGATCACCCGATTCGCGCGCGAAGGGTTTGTCGTGCTGGCTCCCGACTATCGGGGCCACGGCTATTCGGAAACAAACGGCAAGAACAAAGGCTATTGGCAACTCGACAGGCAGGGTCACAAGGTTATCGATAAGCAAGGCGAGCATGTCCCGCGGATCTTTGATAATAATGGCTTGCGTTTCGGTGGGTGGCTGTACAGTGCACATTACACCATCGACATATTGAATCTGATTGCCGCGATCAGGTCGATCGACAATCCGCCTGACAGTCTCTCTATCGATCGTGGCAATCTGTTTCTGTGGGGCCGCTCCCTTGGGGGCGACGTGACGGCACGGGCGATGACCGCGAGCAATAAGGTGAAGGCGGCATCCTTGTGGGTACCGGCGACAACGTCGTTATGGGACCAGGCACATTTCTATCACTATGATTCACCGACCGTCGCCGACGGCTTCAGTCTCGAGGCCCTTGCGGTGGAGATTGGCAAGTACAACCGAGTTCACGGCACGCAACTGGTGGCCCGTGACCTGAATCCGGCCAATTTCATTGAGCAGGTCCGGAATCCGGTCATGATCCAGGTGAGCATTGACGACCCCGATGCGCGCTCGGCCTGGGGCATCGAATATCACTTCGAATTGCAGGAATACGGTGTACCGACCGTCTTGAAAATCTACCCCGGGGACGCGCATGTGTTTGCCGGCGACTTGCTCGAGCGGGCGATTCAGGCTGATCTGGAATTCTTTCGCGCAGCAATGGACTGATTTGCATTCGCAATACATTTCTGTAAACCCGGTCCGCCTGCAACGTTGCGGTGCTGTCCACGGGGGATCTGATGGGAAACTTCGGCACACTGAACTGGACGATCCTGCTCGGTTACGTCTGCGGCAATCTGCTGCTCGGCTACTACATACAGATATTAGGCGCCCACTGAAGATATATGGTATCGGTTCACATTGGAAGCATGGAAAAAAATGTAACCCTTGGTGGTCAACAATTCACGGAGCTTATCCGCTAGCTGACGCTTTGACTTAACCCAAGAAGAGTATGAATAATGTTGCTGGCTGATTTACCCACCATGATTGGGGAAGAGCCAATTAATTGAAGCATTTAGCGACCATGAAATTTAAAGCACTGATTTCCCACTCATTTACTTCCTGGTAGGCAGGATGAACATGATCACGATACATCCATGAACCATAGTCGATGTAATAGATATGAAGTGCGAGCCGTTGCAGTTTTTTCACTGGCCACTTCGAACCAAAATGTTGCATAAAGTTGGCTATTTCTTTTGCAAGCTGTTCCGCGTGATGCCTGTCGGCCTCGGCAAGCATGGGATAGGTCTTCATGGCGTTATGCATCTTGAAAACGACTTCCACATCTGATTCGGCGTCTTTCATGGCACGAATGAGTCGATCAAAAAACTCTTCCCTGGGTAAAGACAATAATGTTTCCGTATTGAACTCTTCCAATACGGATGAAATATGGCCCAGCATTTCCTTATATAACTCGAACAATATGACTTCTTTGTTTGGAAAATATTGATATAGAGAGCCAACGGAAACGCCCGCTTCTCTGGCAATATGATTGGTCGTAATTTTTGATAATTTCAGGTCACCGGATTTTTTGAGCAAGCCGCGGGTTGCATCCAGAATGTCCTTTACCATTTTCTGCGATCGCGGCTGGGACGCCTTTTTTCTCGCCGATAGTTTCTCATGTACGGGTATGGTTTCTTGCATTATTACCAATCCTTTGCCCCATTTTGGGTGACATTTAATTCATGCAAAAATAATACAGGATTGTACTTGACATTGTAATTTATTTAAGCGAGCATTTGCTCGCATAGTACGGGCAATCTAATCAATTTAAGGGTGTGAGGCAAACAACCGAAGGAGAGAACACTATGTCCAAGTGTCACGACCAAAAAACTACGACGGCTACATGTCTGGCAGCAGTAGTAGCCGCAATGTGCGCGTCGACCGCAAGCGCACAAAGCAGTGATCAAAAAGCTTACTCAGGGATCGAGGAAGTCATCGTTACCGCGCAGAAACGGGAACAGAGCATCAACGAGGTCGGCATGACCGTGAATGTGTTTACCGGTGATCTCATAAGAGACCTGGGCATTTCTAGTGCCGAAGATATGGCCAGGTTCACACCCGGCCTGCAGATCAATGAGATCGCCGCAACGGGTGTCCCACAATACACGATTCGGGGTGTTGGCTTTCAGGACTATACGACGTCCGCCTCATCTACCGTTGGCTTGTATTACGACGGCGTCAATCTTCCGTATCCGGTCATGAGCCGTGGTGTCTTGTTCGATACTGAACGGGTCGAAGTATTGCGAGGCCCGCAGGGCGATCTCTACGGACGCAACACCACTGGTGGGCAGATCAACTTCATAAGCCGGAAACCTATCGATGAGTCAGAGCTGGGAATAAGAGCCAGCTATAGCTCGTATCAAACGTTTGATGCGGAAGGGTTCGTCAGTGGTGCCTTGACCGATGGCGTGCGTGGAAGACTGGCTTTCAAGAGCACCCATTCGGGTGAGGGCTGGCAACAAAGCCTGACCACGGATGACAAACTGGGTAAAAAGGACGTGGACGCCGTTCGCGCCATCCTGGATTTCGACCTTAACGAAAAAGTCACCGTTGAACTGAACCTTCATTATGTGAAGGACAAATCCGACAATACGGCCCCCACGGCATACAACGGCACCGAGGTCGGCCTTGCGGAATTCAATCTGCCTTATCTCCCTTTGGATCAATATCTGTTCGGCGAACACGCGGGTGAAATCCCCCCGTGGTATTCAAGTGGTGACAATCGTGCTGCCGATTGGACCAACAGTTATACCAGTCCCATTACCGGAACCACCTGGGATCTCAGGCCTCAGCGGGACAGCGAACTGAAGGGAGCGTCCGCGAGGCTGGTTTGGGATCTCGGCGAAATGACCTTCAATTCGTTGACCAGTTACGACAAATTCAATCGTGTCGAAGCAAATGATGGCGACGGCGGTGTTTTCAATGACACTGCCAATATCAACACGACTGATATCGAATCGTTCACCCAGGAGTTCACGCTCACCGGCGACAAGGATCCCTTGATGTGGATTGCCGGACTGTACTATTCCAAGGACAATCTCGACGAGCTCTATCATTTTTTCATGCCTGATTCCATGTTTGGTTATGGCTCGGTCGCTTTTGATGTTCCGCCTTTCAGTTTTGCGCCCATCCTGGAACTGGATACCAGCTACAAACAGGAAACCGAGTCCAAGGCGGTTTTCGGCCATATCGAATGGTCATTTGCGGAGCAGTGGCGCTTGACGCTGGGGGCGCGCTATACCGAGGAAGACAGGAAGTGGTCAGGCTGTACCTTCTCCGCTGCGGATAATTCGCTGGGCAATTTCCTCAACTTCGCGTTCGGCGCCAACCTCCAGGCCGGAGATTGCGGCACTGTGGATGACGACCCTGATTCGCCTACCTATGTGTTCAATCTGTTGGGAACGCCCGATATAAACGATGCATTCCATGTATACACCGACACCATCAATACCAAGAAATGGATGGGGAAAGCAGGTATTGATTATCAGCACAATGACGACATGCTCTTTTATGCAACCGTGTCGCACGGTTTTAAGTCAGGTGGTTTCAATGGTGCCAATTCCAATGCCACCCAGCAATTGCACCCCTACGGGCCGGAAGAACTGACAGCTTATGAGCTGGGTACCAAAATGACCTTGTTGGACAGTTCCATGCAAATAAATGCGGCCACCTTTTACTACGACTACAAGGATAAGCAGGAAAAGGAACTTGCGGTTACGTTCGTAGGTAACATCGATGGCTTGACCAACGTACCAAAGTCGGAAATTTACGGTGCCGAGCTGGAAATGCAATGGGTACCGGTACAGGGCCTGAATATTTATTTTGGTGCCGCGTGGCTACAGAGTGAAGTCCTGGAATGGCAGGCTGTCGACGGTGACGCCAGCGCCTGGCCGGACGTGGTTACGTTTGATGCTTCGGGGATCGATTTGCCACAGACGCCCGAATGGTCATACAGCGGTTTGGTCAGCTACCGCTTGTCGGTCGGTGGAAATATGTATCTGGAAATCGGGGGCGACTTCAACTATACCGACTCGACTACCGGCGGCACCCAGGATACGAATGCAACGATGGATTACACGCTCTACAATGCAAGGATCACGTTGGGTGATGAGGAAGGAAAATGGAGTGCCCAGCTGTGGAGCCACAATATTACCGATGAGTACTACTATCCTTCGGCATTCGTCGCCAACGGACCATTCGTGCGCATGGTCGGCATGCCGCGTACGGTGGGTGCGACGGTCGCTTACTACTGGTGAGTTCAGGAATGGTCATGAAAATAAAAACCTTGTTTGTAGCCGCCCTGGCGATTGCTATCCATTATCCCGCAATAGCACAGGGGCAGGCTGTGCCACAAATGCTCGCAGGACAAGGGGCAGTCGACCTGATCATGATCGATGGCAGGATCAAGACGTCTTCAGGTTGGGCGGAAGCCATGGCCATTGGTGACGGCTTGATCCTGGCTGTTGGAGATTCAAAGGCAATAGAGGGTATGCGCGCCGGGGATACGCAGGTCATCGATCTGGGTGGCAATACCGTTCTTCCAGGACTGCACGACATGCACGTACACCCGATATATGGCGGAATCAGGGCCAGGGAATGCAGTATTCCGCAGGGTTCATCACTGGCCAATACGCAGCAGTTGATCAGGACCTGCGTGAAGAATACTGAGCCGGGTAAATGGATTACCGGCGGCCAATGGGACGCATCGGCGCTTGGACAGGTGCCGAATCACGAAATGTTGGATGCCATTGCCCCAGACAACCCCATGCTGCTGGAAGACACCAGCGGTCACAGCGCGTGGGTGAATACCAGGGCGCTGGAAGCAGCCGGCATGAGCAGTCAGACACGCGCTGTCCCTGGTGGCATTATCGAGCGCGACGCCAACGGCAATCCGACGGGAATTCTCAGGGAAGGCGCCATAGAGCAGGTCAGAAAGTACATGCCGGGATATTCAGACCAGGAGGTCAGGTCCGCATTGGAGTGGTCCTTGCACAACATGCTGTCCTATGGGATCACCACCTTCACCGAGGCTTCAGTGGGATTTACCGCAGGCTCGGAAAAGGAACTGATGGCCTACACTGCCCTGGCTGATGCCGGAATCCTGAAGCAGCGCGCCAGGTTGTGCCTGACCTGGGTGCCGGACAACCCGGAATCGGAAGCCTTGATCGCTTCCCGGAACCGATATGCAAGAGACCGCGTAGCGCCTGATTGCGTAAAAATCTTTCTTGACGGGGTGCCTACCGACAGCCATACCGCTGCCATGCTCGAACCGTATGAAGGCACGGTGGAAGGGCGGGACGACGACGCCAGCCGCAAAGGTGTATTGCTGGTCGCCCAGGACGCATTGAACCAGGCGGTAAGCCGGTTTGACTCGATGGGTTTGACGGTAAAATTTCACGCTGCTGGCGATGCGGCGGTCCAGGCAGGCCTCAACTCGATTGAAGCCGCGCGCCTGGCCAACGGTTTCAGCGGGCAACTGCACAACGCGGGGCATTGCACTTTTGTCTCTCCTCAGGACATATTGCGCGCCCGCACCATCGCGGCCACTTTTGAAGTCTCTCCCTACTTGTGGGGCCCCAGTCCCATCAACGACGACATCACGAAGGCTGTCGGGCAAAAACGCATCGATCGGGTCTGGCCGGTCCGGGAAATGATCGAGTCCGGCGCGCTAGTGGTGCCGGGTTCGGATTGGTCCGTCGTCCCGTCTGTGAACCCCTGGATTGGCATGGAGATTCTGGTCACAAGAGAGAAGCCCGGCGGCAGCGACAGTTCATTTGGCAAAGCCGAAACCATCACGCTCGATCAGGCGATGGACATGTTTACCGTCAACTCGGCGCGACAAAGAGGCATCGCGGACAAGGTCGGCCGGATCGAGCCGGGAATGCTGGCCGATGTGATTGTGGTGGATCAAAATCCGTACGAGGTTCCGATCACCCGGGTGCATAAAACAAACGTCCAAATGACCTTTATTGCAGGTGAACGAGTATTCGATAGGGCATCGTCAGCGGAAGCGTCAGTGCACTGAGCCCTTTGCTGGATTCCCGGCACCTGGATCGAAGCCCATTGAAGACGAATGTAGCGAGATGTTTTGCCTGAAGTTCAAGAATTGGAGGTATTGAAGATGATCAAGTTAGCAGCGGCGCTCCCGTTAGTGATCCTGTCACTGGTCTGCACCAGTGTCCTTGCGGCGGGTGTTTCCCAGGCAGGCGATGAAAAACACTGGTTCTACATGGTGAAAACCAAACCGTCCAATCCGGCCCGGGAGGCTGAATTCAATATCTGGTATGACCAGGTGGACATTCCGGACGTTCTGGAAGTCCCCGGCTTTATGCGAGCCCGCAGGGGGATAGGGCAGGATTTCCCTGAATTTCCATCGGTCAACTTGAAGGGCGACGACGGTAATTATGTCGCGCTATATAACATTGAAACCGATGATATCGACAAGTCCATTATCGATCTGTACGTGGCAGCCCGCAAAATGGGCGCCATGGGCCGTTTGACCAACGATTTGAAAGTAGTTGAGGCGAACTACTACCGGCGCGCCGCACCACCATTTGAAGTATCTGCGGCAGGTTCCCCTGACTGGCAAAATTATCTATTTGTCAGAAAAATTCTATGCTGTCGGGATGCAGTAGCTAGGGAGCGATTACTGGATTGGTATGCAAAGACTTTATTGCCGAAAATGGCGCAAGCGAAAGGGTTAGTGCGGGCAAATCTTTATGAACTCTATCGCATCATGGAGGTGTTAACTGTCGGACCGGAAGAAATACCCCATTTCCTGGCTGTTTATGAAATCGAAGCGGAATCTCCGCGACAGGCTATCGCAGACATTTTCAGGGCAGTTGACAAGCTGAAGGAAGCCGCTGACGTCAGTAAACTGTACCGGGAGGGCGATGGTGCGGTTTATTTGCAAACGAGCGATGTAAAATCGAAATATTGGCCTGTGTTCAAGGACAATTCCTTATCCATCAACCGAGCCCGGCGATACCCATGATGAAATTACTGCGGCTATTAATGGTTTTGATATGCCTGGATCTTTTTGTTTACTGTGGTGCTGCATTCGCCAGCGAAAGCACTAACCATCTGCAGGTGGAAATGTTTGAGGGCAATTTTGCCACTGTAAACTCTTTTATCTTCTCAGATGGTGAGTCGATCATTGTGATGGATGTGCAGCGTAAGACCTATGAAGCAGAAAAATTGGTTGCGCTTATTAAAAGCAAGAAATTACCTGTAAATTATATACTCATTACCCATGGTCATACGGATCATTTCACGGGTATGCCTTTGTTTCGCGATGAGTTCCCGGATGCAAAAATCGTTGTGGCCAACGAGGCGATAAGAAAGGATATCAAGACTTATGCGATCTATATGAATGGCTTTGGTGCCACCGCGGCCGAGCCGCCGCTAGAGCCGCCGCTGCGACCCAAAAACGCGAGTAATCCTGAGGGGTTCGATTACGAAAGCACCATTGAAATACTCCCTAGTAACGCGCTTAGCTTTGAAAGCGGTTACACGCTGGAGCTAACTACCGATTACAAGCAGGCTGAAGCCCCAAATATGACTACGGTCTACAGTCCTGATCTCAATAGTCTGTTCCTGTCGGACTTTGGTTACAACAAAGTGCATCACTGGCAAGGCGACGATATTAGCTGGCAGGATATAGCCAACTGGCGTGAAGAGTTACTGCGAATTAAACGTGAGTACACTGACCGCAATCCAGTAGTATACCCAGGCCACGGAGATGTCACCGATATGGGCGTATTTGATCAGATGGTTCAGTATATCGATGATTACACGCGCATCGTGAAGTTTGCCGATACACGGCAGGAAGCAATGATCAAGATGGTGGCGATTTATCCTGATTATGGCGAGGCAGATTTTTTCCTTAAGTACAGTATTGAAAATCATGTGAAGTAGTTTTTTGACCATGACCTCGCAGTAAATCTAGCCACATAGGAATTTCGAGCAGGGCCGACTGCGTGTTGGCGCAATGACAGGTAAGCATGACGATCAACTAGACAAAGCAGAAAATATGGCTAAGCCGAACCCGCAAGGATTTCAATTGGCTCATTATTTTTCAGCCAACAATAAATCTTACTATGGTCATATAAATCCTTGTAAAGCACTTCTGTACTGTTACTTGTATCTCCGGTTATAGATTTGTATTTGTTGTGATTCTCTTTTGTAAAGGTCTTTTTGTCTTCTGCTAGTGTTCCCCAAATAACCTTTGATCTAATCTTTCTTTGTGTGAGTCTTTCTATCGGCAATGGTCCTATATAGCCACTTAATATAATTAATTCCTCTGCCTTATTATCAAGATGCCGATCTAAAATAAGTGACTCTAAATTTCCAAAATAAGCCATCAGTAATTCCTTTTTCTCTTATAGCGATAACATCAGTCTATGTAATAATAGATATAAATTAGATAGAGCCCGCTTAAACATGAATGGATTAAGATTCGATTGGTATCAACAAACTGACGCCGACTTTATATACGAATTGGTATCGACAGTAATAGATGTCGTTAATGAGGAAAGAAGTACTCGGGGTTTAACCCCAGAGCAAGCCATTACTCGAGCCGCAGAAGAACAGCTAATCGCCAAGCATCTCATTGGCTCTCTCTACCACGCATACTCCAGCATCACTTCAGATAGTTCACCAACGCCCATAGTCATCCCAAGGGCTAAAGAGTCTTATGCAAAAAACAGCAGCGATTCAACGAAAGTTAATTACTCTTATCGATATGCTACCAATGTCTATGAGGTATTAGTTGAGCTCAAATGGATAGAGGTATCTCTAGGCAACACATATAAAGGATACACGAGAGCCCATGCCTCTGGTCAGCTGGCAGAGACTTTTCGTCGCATCGGATTAGTTTGGACCAAGCAACAGCCTATAGATGCTAGTAGTCTTATTGTCTTTAGGGACAGGGAGAAAGTTACCTCCAGTTCACCCCCTAACCATAGGGGCGGGAAAAGCAAAAAGTACCGCAAGTTCGATATACCTACCCCAGACACGCCAGAAGTTCGGCAGATGGCCCAATACTTATACTCTTACAACGATGTGTTAACCAGGCATTGCGTCTCCTTTAATTTGCCAGACAGTAAAATACTCAAGATAGCCAAGGACATGGCTAATCGTGAAGACGCAAGCAAGATGAGCCTAATTGATTTCTCTAGAAACCAACTCACAAGAATTTTTTCAAGGGGCTCAATGTCCTTTGGAGGAAGATTCTATAGGAGTTGGTGGCAGAGCGTCCCTGGCATCTACAGACAACACATCACTATCGATGGCCATAAGACATGTGAGGTTGACTTCAGTACTATATCTTTAAGAATCATCTACGCATCACAGGGCGAATATGTAGACCCTGAGGTAGACCTTTATGACATAGGGCTGCCCAATTGGGCTGGTAAAGATGACCCAAGACGCAAACACATAAAAGTCTACATCAACGCCATGATGAATGATGAGAATGGTCATCACCAACTCGACAAACCTATCCTTGACTCCATGGGCTTAACTCACAAAGAACTTAAGGCTAAAGTCCTAGAGTGCCACAGTAAAATTGCTGACCAACTTACCGAAGGTATGGGCTTACGTACTCAACTTTTAGACAGCCAAATCGCTGAAAGAG
>Ga0302131_1002112_pt1 | contig 10487 bp, 8 predicted proteins | sample CB9_20m_MG_FD_203105 | JGI IMG/M metagenome (GOLD analysis project Ga0302131, IMG submission 203105) | Marine microbial communities from Western Arctic Ocean, Canada - CB9_20m | ecosystem: Environmental > Aquatic > Marine > Oceanic | place: Canada: Western Arctic Ocean | collected 2017-09-19
ATCGGTCTGCAAGACGGAGGCGCGCGGGTTTAGGTCGGGGCTGCGCTCGACGCGCGTGGCGTTGTCTGGACACTTCCGAAGTTGGAACGTTGAAGTGCACATGCGTGCGCAAAGTGTCCCCGCCCGAAGGGCGGCCGCTTCGGCTGTGATACACGCGCCGCGACGTGCGGCGGGGAGTTGCGGATCGATTGCGCCGACCTACGCCCCGCTGGGCCGGGAGGAAGGCGACCGTTGGAGCGGCCGCGCCGGTCTTCCTGGCCAAAACACGGTCGGAGCGGCTGGAGTGCGAATGGGCGCATTTTCGAGGCCGGCGCGCACCGTCTTCGGGGCGAGCGCAGGGGCCAACTCAAGTCCGCTTTACCCTATTAGTCGTTTCATAGTTTGTGACATCAAAATTGGTTCGTGTCTCGCTCCGTAGGCGCGCGCGTGCGCCTCAGCGTATGAACTTCGACCGAAAATTTCCAGACGACACGACGCGCGCAGGTCGTCGTGCCGGTCTAGCATGGAGCGCCTTCGTCTTGCAGAACGATCTGCGGAGGGATTTGGCAAACGGACGACCTTTCTTCGGAAGACGAACCTCGGGCGAGGGGCGAGAAAGCGAGTCTACCCCTCGCGAGGACGGGAGTGGTGAGAGCGTCTGGGTATCCCGAAAGTGGTCTACGCGCGCTTGGGCGTCGATTGCACGCGCTTGCACCCACAGGCGTCTCCGGCATTAGAGCGCCGTCGAGCCGTCAAAGCGACGCGCGCGCCTTCTTTTTGGTGGGACAAACTATGAAACGTGCGGATCATTAAAAAAAATATATCTATTTTTTTTATTTTTTTAATACAAGACACTAGCCGGGCCCCGATCCGTCACAACCCATTATACCGCGGAGAGCGACAGACTTAAACTTAAGCATGTCGGTGCTACCAGCGCCTCACGACGCGGAGCGGATCTGCCTGAGTGCGAGGGCCGATGATGGCTCGCCGCAAGGGGGGGAGGGCGTGGAAATCAAACGGATCATCCACCTCTCGGACGTCCACATCCCGTCGTCCAAGAAGCGTTGGGTCGAGTACGATTCAGGGCTGCGCTCGCTGAAGGCGGCGCTGCAAGCCGCGCGCATCGACTCGCCCACGACGCGGATCGTATTGACAGGCGACGTGCTCGACAAGTCGGGCTTGGCGAGCGAGGGCGCGATTCTACTTCTCGACCGCCTGGTGGACGTGCTGACCGAATTTGCGGAGCTGCTTGTCATCCCCGGCAACCACGACGTGAACATGCGCGCGCGCGCGCACGGCGGGGAGAGCAGCCTGCTCGAGACACTGCTACTCCGCCGACTCGGCCGGCGCGGGGCGCACCGGCTGCACTACCTCGGCAAACAGGCTGTATACGTCGTCGAAAACGTGGCCTTTGGCGTGACGAGCGTCTGCGAGCACAAGCGGCTGGGCCTGCTCGACGCCGCGGCGACGCGGCGAGCGCATGGCGGCGACTGCACGGCCGTAGCGCTCTTTCACGGAATGGTGAAGGCGAGTCGCGGCCCGATCGGGTGCATGCTGTATGACTACACAGCCGACGCGTTCGCCGGCTTCGACATGGTCATGCTGGGCGACTACCACAAGCGTCACGCGCTCGACGGGTCGCCGCACGTTGCGTACGCGGGCGCGCTCTTTCCACAAGCGCACGGCCAGAGCCACGTGGACGGATTCATCGACTGGGACGTCGCGTCGCGGACTGCGACCTTTGTCGACGTGGTCCACGAGTACGGTTTCCTGACGATCGACCTCAGCGACGGTCGTGCCATGCCGCTCGAGACGCCCGTGCCGAAACGCCCCTACGTGCGAGTTCACGTGCACGATCGCGAGATGCCGCCGCTCCGCGCTGTCGAGGACGAGATCGAGCGCGTCGCTCGCGAGTACGAGTTCACGCCCGCGTCGGTGCGACCCGCCGTGCTCGTCCGCGAAGACGCCGACGCCGACGTCGACGATCCGGCCGGCACGACCGACCAGGCTGCCGGCGACTCGGACGCGTCCCACGAGGCGCTGAAGCGCGCTATCGTCGGCGAGCAGAGAACGCCGCCGCCCAAATATCCAGACGGTGGAGGTACCATCGGCCCTATGGACGACGCCGAAATCGAGCGCGTGTTCGATTTGGAGCGCGCGTGCCGGGCCGCCGTCCGGACCGACACCGAAGCGGCCCCTCCGCAAGCGTGGAGGCTGCTTCGGTTGACGTGGTCCAACATGTATTCGTTCGCGACCGGTCCGCATACGATCCACTTCTCGCAAATGCGAGGGGTCGTCGGACTGACCGGAGCGAACGCCGCTGGCAAGTCTAACATCCTGAAGATATTGGAATTCGCAATGTTCGGCAGGGACCCGGCCGATGCGACGCTGTCGGCCATTCTCCACCGCCCCGGCGGAACGGGCAGGGGCGCGACCGAGTTCTGGGTGGAGTTGCGAGTGGGGTGCGACGGCACCGAGTACCACATCAAGCGCCAGTTTCGATCGGGGCGCACGCCGCAATCGACGTTCCGCATACAGACGCGGCCGGCCCGCGCCGAGGCGGCCGACGATGAAGGCTGGGTGGACAAGACGCCCGCAGACCATCCGCAGGTGCTGCTGCAGGCCCTCTTCGGGTCTCGCCACACGGTGCGGGACACCACTATATCGTGCCAAGGACAGAGCGGGTCTCTATTCGACCAGACACCAGCGGCGCGCAGCACGGTCGTGCGAAACGCGCTAGGCTTGTCGGACGATCTCGACAACGTCGCGTCTGTCGTCCGTTATGGGAAGATGCTCACGCACACCGGTCGGTCGAAGCGTAGCCCATCGGTCGACGGAGTGTGCGGGCTGTTGGGGGCGCGGACGGAGTGCGTCAAGCAGGCGGCGAGTCTGAACACGCTGAAACAAGACGGCGCGTGGGGCGACCACCTTGCGCGAGACCGCCTGGTGGGCGAGTTGACCCAGCTGGAGCACGTCGAGCGCCGTGCGATCGAGGAGCGCGACGGCTACGACGAGCGCGCCATCGAGCGCGAGGCGGCGAGGGCGATCGCCTCGGCGCGCGTCGACGCGCTGCGGCAGCGCCTCGACCGCCTCCCGCCCCCCACCAACGTCGCGGACCCGGCCGCCGCGCTGCACACCGCCGCAGACGCCGCCGCAGACGCCGAGGCGGCACGCCGTGCGTGCGCTGCGCGCGAGGCGGCGCGGTGCGAGGCGCGCGCCGCTCTCGAAGCCGCGCGCGAAGCCGCGCGCGAAGCCGCGCGGTGTGGCGCGAGCGCCGACGCGGCCCGCGCCGCGCGGGCCGCTCCGCACCTGCACGCGCTCGCGCTGCTGCAGCACGACGGCGCGGAGCCGCCGATGCGCTTCGACCCAGCGACCTGCGAGTGCTGCGCCTCAAACTGCGCGCTCCTGAACGACAACCGAACGCCTCCCGAGAGCACCAGCGGATTGGCAGCGGTGCTCCTCCTCGAGGAGAACGTCCGACGTGCCGAGGCGCGCGTCGAGGCGCTCGGCGAGCCGGACGCCGCCGCGCTGGACCCGCTCGCAGCGCGCGCGGAGCAATGCCGCCGCGAGCGCGAGCTCGCGACGGCGGCATGTGACGCACACCGCACGCGGATGCGGGTGCTGCAGGAGCTGCGCGTCGCAGAGGAGGCAACTTCAGGCTCCCACGCCGCGACCGACGTGGGAGACCCGGCCACGAGCATGGCGGCGCGACGCGACGCGGAAGCGCGGCATCTTGAGGCGCGAGACAAGTGCTTCGAGCTGCGCACCCGGCTTGCGAACGCGGCGGAGCGCGCCAAGCGAGTCGCAGCTGCTCAGCAGGCCCTCGAGGGCTCCAAGGCGGAATACCGCGTCTACGAAGCGTGCGCGCGTCTGATCGACACGTTCCCGAAGCGTGTCGTTCAAAGCCGCCTGGACTCTCTCAACCGTTCAGCAAACCGCGTCTTGGCCAACATGGAATGCGCGTACAGGCTGGCGCTCTCGATGGACGCCAAAGGTGGTCTCGTGGTCCAGAAGCAATTCCGCGGCGACGCGTACGACGTCTCGGGCCTCTCGGGGTGTGAGCGCGTCGTGTGCTCGATCGCGGTGCGCGTGGCGTTGGTCGTCGTCGGTGGCTCCGCGCGAGGCGATTTCCTTGCCGTCGACGAAGGCTTTGGAAGCATGGACGCCGACCATCTCGAACGCACTCGGCGTATGCTTGCAACGCTGTGCGGGCAATTTCGCTTTGTGCTGATCATCACTCACATCGAGGAGATCAAAGATGCGTTTGATTGCCAGATCGACGTGCGCGATGGCGCCGTGGAGGCGCTCCGCGGCGAACCGTGAGCCGACGCGTCCGACGTCCCCCCCCCCCCCCACATCGCGGTGCGTGTATCACACCCGAAGCGGCCATCTTCCGCGCGGGGAGACTTCGCGCGTGTCCACGTGCGGTCAGAACATAGTAGGCCGCTCTCGAGGGCGAATGGCGCTGGTCTAGGGCGCCATCGAGGTCCTCTTCGGGGCGAGCGCAGGGGCCAACCCAGGTCCGCTTTACTATGAGCCCTGCTTGTAGCACGGTCGCCAGTGTGCGCCGCAAATCGCACGGCGCCGCATTTAGAGCTGGAAATCCACAGGGGACTGTGTGCGGCGTAATACTTAAGTATTAGTCGTGCACGAGTTTGTCCCACCAAAAAGAAGGTGCGCGTGTCGCTTTGGTGGATCGACGGCGCTCTAACGCCCGAGACGTTTGTCGGCGCAAGCGTGCGCAATCGACGCCCAAGCGCGCGTCGAACTCGTCGATTTCAGCGCGCGCGGCCCGTCTCACTCGACGCGGCTCCGTCTCGCGCGTCGATGTACAGAGGGGTTTGGCGATCCCGCCACTTTTTTTTTACGTGCGACCCTCCGTCGGGAGTTGCCGAGAAGTTGCGCGGTCTCCACCGCCCGCCGCCCGCGCACCGCCCTCGAGGAGGCGTCGAGGATGCCACTCGGACCCGCGCGCGTCGATGTACACCGTCCGCGGGGCGAGCGGCGGCTGCCAAGCGTCTCGCCGCGACCTCGAAAGTCGCCCCGGACGGCTTGGTATCGACAGGGCCAAGACGGTGCTCAAGAAGGGACCCCTGATGGCGGTGGTGGCCGAGCTCGTCGCCTACATGGACACGGTGGAGAGCGCCACGCTAGACGCCGACCTTTCGAACGGCCGATCGCGCAAAGCGTTGGCCGAAGGGCTGAAGGCGCGCAAACGGAGGCGTCTTAAAATAAATCCTCCGTAGATCGTTCTGTGAGGCGAATGCGCGTGGGCTTACTCGGACGCACCCACGCGCGCCCACGCGGCGCGGTCCGCGCGCTCGTCCCGCGCGTGCATCCGAAACCCGCGCGCGCGGAGCCACGCCGCGAAGTCCGCGTGCTGCAGGAATGCCTGCTGGCTCCGGATGCTGCTCACGACCTGCCCCAGGTGGACGCCCTCGACGTCGCCGCGGTGGCGCTGCGAGACGCGCAGGTGGCCGCGCGCGGCGTGGTAGACCTTCAGCGCGGGCCACACGGTCCCCACCAGGCGGGCGCGGCGCGCGTCGTACGCGAAGCCGCGCGCGTCGAGCCACGCCACAAAGTCCGCGTGCTGCAGAAAGGCCTGGTGGCTCCGGATGTTGTGCACGACCTCCCCCAGGTGGACGCCCTCGACGTCGCCGCGGTGGCGCTGCGAGACGCGCAGGTGGCCGCGCGCGGCGTGGTAGGCCTTCAGCGCGGGCCACACGGCCTCCACCAGGCGGGCGCGGTGCGCGTCGTACGCGAAGCTTACTTCACAGCCTAGAAGGAATAGAGTTGGTCTTTTTGGAACCCCAGCCTCTCGAGATTAGGGTGGCAGGCGTACTCCAGCATCGGAGGCGGTCCGCACATGAGTACAATCGACCCCGAGTCAGCGCGGGGCATGTGCGACGCAAGCATTGCCTCGTCAATGTGCCCACTCAAATACGACCAACCGTCGTCGGGGGGTCGATCCAACGTGTACCAAACCTTGAGCGGGTGTGGCGAATGTCAGGCCGGAGGTGGGCGAAGCAGACGGGCGCGGCGTGGCATGGCAGAGTCCGGGACCTTGAAACGACGTGGGTATCGGAGGGTCCATTCGTCCAGCTCCGTGCGCAGCAGAATGTCGTCCTCAGTTCGGGTTGCCAACAACAGGTAGAAGCGCGTGTCGTCTTGGGAATCGCGCAAAGCCTCTTGGACCACTTGAAACGCCGGGGTAAGCCCCGTGCCACCGCATATCAGCCCCACGCACGACACGCTGTGCAGCCGCTGCGAGGTGCGAAATGCACCGCGGCCGAGGTATGTGACCAAAGGGTCCCTTTGCGCGTACAGTTCGCCAAATCTACATCCTCAAAACACGGCCCTCCCTGCCGACCCCGAACGGGGTCTGGCGGCACCACGGTAGACCAGCGGAGCGGCGCGGCGAGCTCCCCATGCCGAGACGCGCTCGTTCGTCGCATCGGTACAACGTTCCGACCCGATTCGACCGTCGTGGAAAATCGCCGAATGGCCCCATTGCGCCGGGAAGTTGTACCGAGGGTGTGCGGGTGCGAATCTGGTCGAGGGGATCGCAGCGCGCCACTCCGCTTCCCCGTTGCGACGCATCTTGACCGCAGTTCGGGGCGGTCTATGATCGGCCCATTTTCGGGTTGTCGAATCAGGGTCGAAACGGCGGTGGTATTAGTCGTTTCAGGCGGGTGGAGATTTTGTGGGGGGGGGGGGGGCTTGCCGGCGGCGCCGGTAGCGTTCCGTGGAATCGCGGTGGATGGTGGGTAGACATGGTGATGGGGAGGGACTTAGCCGGCGGCGCCGGTAGGTTCTGCGAAATTGCGGTGGATGGTGGGAGACATGGTGGAGGGGCTTGCCGCGGCGTCGGGAGCATCCTGCGGAATCGCGGTGGATGGTGGGGGTGGGGGCCAAGCGCTCTGCGCGATACATGGTGGGGAGGGGCGAGTTACCGGTACCGATGGATGACCGGGCCATGGTCTCGCCAGCCTCCAGCAGCTCCTTGCGCTTATCTAGGTTGGATCTGTAGTACTAGTAGGTTGGACCTAGGTTGATCTAGGTTGGATTTTCATCACTTAGGTAAGCGCTGAAAACATGCTTTTCGGCATTTCATTGATCGTCGAGCGCGACGGAAGACTGCGTTCCTTCGGTACCGTTTGCGCCATCAGACCCGAGCGCTGGTTCGACATCCAGCTCAACCACCGGCCTTGGCGCCGCGCCCCCTACCAGCGACGACAGCAGGGCCGGCGGTATCACCTACCCCCGTACCGATGCTAGTCGCGACACCGGCAGCACCGGCGTCAGCGTCGGCGCGGGCGCCAATTCCGGGTCCAGCGCCGCCCCCTCGGCTCGATCCACTGCCGCTGTCGAGCCAGCTGCGAAACGCCGGCGACGTGATGGCGGTCAACACAGTCCCGCGGCGTACCTCTCAGCGGGGCCAACCCATTTGGCTATACCTCACATCACGTGTATCGTGAGAGTATTAAACCCGGGTGCAACCACAAACGAACGACAGTACTGTGCTGTCGTCCGAACTCCGAGCGGTGAAGGGTGGGAACGAGTGTACGGCCGGGACGGACCTCGTCCGCCGAGCCTCGTTACTGGATGGGAGGCCGCGCTCAAGAGGTTTGGTAGGGCTGAGACTACCTCAGACCGCTCATCGGCGAGTGCGACCGCTGAGGGACCGGCTTCGTCATCAGGAATGGACCCACCATCATCGGGTCTGAGTACTGAGGAGAGTTGTACACCAAGTGGTCCGAAGGGTAATATAGCGGACCTCCGGCGGCGTGTAATACCGCAACCATCGACAAGCCGCTCCTCCATGGTTACTAGAGGTGGGGGTAGTAGACCCGCTCGGTCCAGCCAACGGCGGCCCTTGTACGACGTGCTCAAGGACTCGACGCTGCACGTCGACGGGGAGGAGGGCATGTTCGTCGTACTGGACAAGGCCGTTCTTGACGAGCTCCGGGTCCGCCCAGGCGAACGCGAGACCCCGTCTTGTGTCTGTATCGTAAGCGTCCAAAGCGGAAGTCGATGAAGTCGATGAAGTCGAGGAAGTCGAGGAAGTCGAGGAAGTCGAGGAAGTCGAGGAAGTCGAGGAACATTCCCCAATGGTTTCCCGAGTGTCGAGGAACACGGAGGAACATTCCCCAATGTCGAAATCCGTTCGCAAATGTTCCGTTGTTCTTTTGTGTGTCCTTCGATGCCGCCGAATTAGCAGAGAAAGCATTAATTGATTGATTGCTCGTCGAGGGGAGCCGGGGAACCAAAGAGGAGGGAACGATGAGTCGGTTCAAGGACATAATTATATCATAGCAACGTCACGACCCGAGCACGCATTGCGCGTGCGATAAAAGGAACGCGTGCGCTCGACTCACGCCCTGGGCGCGCGCAACTCGAGCACCCACGGCCCGTGGTCGCCCCACCGGGCGAGCTTGGTGATGGTCGCCTCCCCCGCTCGCACTTTGGACGCCAGCTTGGGCGGAGTGTACCCGCAGTACCGCCCGTTTACGAACACGGCCCCGTGGGGGTCAGCGGTGATGGTAGCGATCGTAGCGCCCTCCAAGTGTGCGAGCTTGAGCGCCTCCGCCTGGGACGAGGCGCCAGCCACACGTACCTCGATCGGTGCGTGCGGGTCGAGCGCCAGGGCAATCGCGTCTCGGAGTTGGTCACGGCTCTCGCCCGCCCAATATTTCAAGTTCTTGTGGAGCGGTAGCAGCTCGTCCCTGTGCCACATCCGATCGACCTCTCGGGCGACGCTCCCGTTCGGGGGCTGGCCCTGTACCACGTCGATGGTGTGGCGGCGGTACTCGTTCGCGTCGGTCACGCTCGTCACCACCGCACGATCGAAGGGCGCCGCGTCCGAGGTCGGGTAGTCGGCAAAGACGACGTCGAAACCGCCCACGTTGAGCGTGCGCCCCCACAGGCGTCCTTCGTGGAGGTACAGGGTGCCTCTGGATACGTTTCGACCACGGCTCCTCGGGCGGTGCGACCCCGTCGACGAGGACCACGCCGACGAGCGCCCGCCTCGCGGCGCGTACCTCGGGGGGTAGCCGTTGTTCGTGGAGGTGATGGTCGTCAAGCTCGCCCGATCTGCAAACATGATAGCCTTTTACAAGTGTGATATATATCTCCCAATGGATGTGTAACACGGCGCCGGTTATATTTTGGATATTTATCGAGTATATACATTCCATCAGGACGAGTTGGCACCTCCTGTTTTGACGAATCCTCACAGGGCCGGCGCCGGTCAGTCCGCGCACCCCACCCACCGCCACCGACCGCCGCTATTCGCACGGTCTTGGACGGCGACGGGCGAGGCGTGACGAGCCCGGCGCCTCCATGCGGCTCTACCCGGGTCGGATGGTGTGCTAGAGGCGCGACCGTCGGCTCCGGTAGACTCACATCCGTAGATGTGCACGAAGGATACGATCGTACGATCGTTGGAGTCTGCATGGGAGTCTGATTCTGGAGCGGAGAGCCCAGTGTGCCTCACCTCATATACTTGTACTGAGCGTCGCGCGTTCGATCCTATGAGCAAGTACAAAAAAATGCGCCGGTCGGGGGCCGCAGGTACACATAAGTACGAGTAGGGCGGTGCCCCGCTGTGCGTAGACCGAACGACATTCGCGGACGGGAATTTCCCCAGCCGTCTGCCACGCTCGACCGGCTCGTCACCACGGACCGTGGGTTGCGCGCACGCGAAGAGCGGCGATGCCGGGAGCTCTCAACCCGTACCACGGTACTACAAAAAAAAAGCAACTGTTGAATTAATTGAAAAATGGCTCGGTGGTCGCGTGGAGGGCGACGGTGACACGTGCGCGACCAAACGCCAGGCGGACTTCCGTGTGTGGTACAAGACCCAAAATCCCGAGACTATACTGTACATTAGACAGGCTGATGTGTTCGCGTGGTGTGCGAATGGATTCCGTCGCTTGGAGGTGAGAGCCCAACCCATCCCGCCTCAGTCATGCGCGCACACCCCGCCGCCATCGGCACCACACCACCGCCACCACCGGCGTCGCCCCACTTCGTCAAACCACCACCGCGCAGGACCGTGGTGTCGAGGACCACGAGGCGGTGGTCAACGAGTGGTGGGATTCTTACTGCGCTCGTCCTGCGGTGCTGCACAGCGTGCCCGATTATATAAGTGAATGGCTGCGGATTGCCGCGAACTGGACTCCTCAGGGCCCTTCATCTTCGTCACCGGTGTGGCACCTGAAAGCGCTACACCTGAGCGCCAAGCTCGACCCGCCGGAAGCGGAGATTTATATGGGGCTCAAGATGGGACAGGTATGATGGGCGCGAGTACCGCTCGAAATTTGGGTGAAGGGTGTATGAGTATTGTATCATACGTCTATAGACACCCTGACTGACTTTTTTTTGGTATGGCCCAACCGCTCATCTCGACCCATGCACATACCAGGCTCCCAGTGGTTTCGAAGTTGAGATACCGTGGACATGCTGTAGGGAGGTGCAGATCCATTGGTGGCGACGTCGACATATGC
>Ga0302131_1002124_pt1 | contig 10429 bp, 9 predicted proteins | sample CB9_20m_MG_FD_203105 | JGI IMG/M metagenome (GOLD analysis project Ga0302131, IMG submission 203105) | Marine microbial communities from Western Arctic Ocean, Canada - CB9_20m | ecosystem: Environmental > Aquatic > Marine > Oceanic | place: Canada: Western Arctic Ocean | collected 2017-09-19
TCAACGGTAAGGTCACTGGAAAATTGTTAAAGATGGCCGTTGAAAAGTCAAATAAGGCTTCTGTTATCGCAGTATCGCTAGGTTCATTTGATAGCTTGCTGCTAAATATTATATTTTTATAAGTCACCCTTAAAGAGTTCAATTATAGTCTAAAAATTACCGGTGATATGACTAAACGTAAAAGCATCTTTGGCTATTTTTACGTTTAACATTGTTCTCGACAAATTTAAGTAACGTCTCAATAGCAAAATAGAAAAAATTTCTAAAAATGAAAAACATACTGAATAAGAATTTATTTTTAACTAAAGAACATATCTGGATATTCAAAGCAGTCAATAATTATGATGTTTATGATCTCGAAACGAGCAATGTCATTATGGAATGACGAGAGCAAAATTTAGGTTTTTTTACTAAAATGCCTCGTTTTAGTGATTTTAAAACTATGACGCCTTTCGATGTTCAAATACACACACCTGGTGAACAGCGCATTGAGAGCATTCAGCGGGGTATATCTCTTCTTATTTCCAAAGTGACTATTTCTGACAGTGATGGCAGTACTGTAGGTTATTTCCAACAGAAATTTTTTTCTACAGGCAGGAAATCTGATATTTATGATAATCAAGGCAGACTTTTGCCAGTTAAAAGGAAATTGGTTTGGTTGGAAATTTCGCTTTATGGATAGCAATGATGAACTTGCTCATATTTCTAAAGAATGGGGTGGAATAGGTAAAGAATTACTTACTATTGCTGACAATGATGTTTTAGAAATATTTCAGAATGTTCCTGAAAACAATCCTGTGAGAATATTAATTCTTGCTGCCATTATGTATATTGATATGGTTTTGAAAGAATAATAAAAAGAGACTCGTTTTGAGTAATCCTATTATAAGTTTCGATAGTCAACTTACTGAGTCAGAAAAAGCTGCTTGGTTAGATGCTTTATCAGCTAAGCTTCCCAATGAATGTATAAAGTTAGATAAAGACTTATCAGCGTATGAAAAATCTCAATGTGAAATGTTATTAAGCTGGAGCGCTTTGCTCGGATATTGGCTGACAGTGAATTGGACAGATTGAGTGATGTATAATGTGGGTTTTGTTGAAGGGCTTAGGGGGTCCTCAAGGCGTTTGGAATTTGTGAGAGTTCAGCATAATAAACAAAAGTGAGAGTTCTAGGGCGTAATTTTAGTCGCTTTATCAAGGGCGATTACAAAGGTGCTTCAGAGATCAGTGCAGGCAATCACAGATTTAATGTGCTTGCCCCACGAATTTACTGGCATGGCTCAAATATCAGGTATCAGAGTCCGTTTTAGTCGACGAGATTTGGCTTTTGGTACCACTAGCGTCTTTTTTCTCTGAGCCGGCCATCATGGCTTCTAGCTCTTCTCGGCTCATCATATCCAAATCCCAGTGGCTGGTATGGCGGTCTTTCACTTCTTCACGAAACAATCGCTTTTTCTTCATCACAAACTCCAGTGGCCACCATTAAATCAGTGACGCAGCAATGCGGTTAGAGGATCGATATTTTGACGTACCAGCATAAGAGGCTTAGCGCTATATGTCCAATGATGCTCATGTCCTGATATATGCGCTGGAATTACTCACTATTGCTATGAGATTGCTTGCGTGGGTGAGCGAAAATCACTACCTTGGGGGTAGAGTAAGGTTTAATTTCAAGGAGGCTCCATGAAAAATACACTGACATTGCTGGCACTTGCTATAACAGCGAGTTTTGCAACATCCACATTCGCCCAGGAGACTTACATTGCACCTCGTACAGAATGGGGCGATCCAGACCTTAACGGTGTTTGGAACTTCTCATCCAACGTGCCTATGCAGCGTCCAGAACAGTTTGGTGAGCGGGAGTTCATGACTAGTGATGAAATTGTCTCTATGCAGGCGCGACTTGCCGCAGCTGATGCATCGTCGGATCAGGCGGTAGCGTCAACAGAGGGGAGTCCAGGTGGTTACAACGACTTTTGGGTTGAAAGCGCAGGCATCACCGATCAGATTCGTACTTCTCATATAATTTATCCGAAAAACGGAAGAATGCCTGGCCGAGTTGAAGGGGCGATGGTTCAGTTTGGCGGTCTTGGTGACGATGTGCCTGGCATTCGTCCTGTGCGTTACACAGTGGGCGGCATTTCTAAAGATGGTCCAGAGGACCGAGGTTTGTCTGAGCGTTGCATTGTCGGTTTTAATGCAGGACCTCCTTTTATGCCTAGCCTCTACAACAATAACGTGCAGATCGTGCAAAACAAGGATCATGCGGTGATTGTGGTGGAGATGATTCACGACGCGCGTATCGTGCCAATTGTATCAATCGATCAAGATCATATTAGCGAAGATATTGGTTTATGGTCTGGCGACTCTAAGGGATATTGGGATAGTGACACCTTAGTTGTTGTGACTAAAAACTTTAACGGCATGACTCAAAGTTTCAGCGCCTTCGGCACCTCTGAAGACAAGATTCTCACCGAGCGCTTCACTCGGGTTGACCCAGTTACAGTTAACTATGAATGGACTCTTGACGATCCATCTACATTCACTGATAAGTTCACTGCCATTGTTCCTATGACTAGAGTTGCGGGCCAGCTTTATGAGTATGCTTGCCATGAAGGTAACTATGGTATGGTGAATATTCTGCGGGGTAAGCGAGCAGAAGAAAGCAGAGCAACTGAGGCAGGAGCGAGATAGCTAGATCCGACAGCTATTTGGTGTAGGAATTATTATTTCGACATCTCTATAAGTGTAAAAAGCCGGGACATTACCCGGCTTTTTTTGGATTGATGGTTTCCAGAATTTAAAATAAAGCAGCTTTTTAGCTGTGTATTTTAGCTATACCCGCTAGCTTTTAGCTTTGGATAATTCAGTTATTTGTTCGGCTTAGTCACTCCAGCCTTTCCAGCTGGGGCCGCGTACTACTTTTTCTGGTAACGCCCCTGGGTGTTCGCCGTCTATAAGAACGAATATCCCGTTAACTAATCCATATTGCATGCCGGTGGAATACTGATGAGGGTCTTGGAAGGTTGCATGATCTTGAATTTTAGAAGGGTCAGATATAACTATATCGGCGTAGTGTCCCTGTTTAAGCTCCCCCCTATCTCGAATTTTTTGATTTGTAGCCGGCAACTTAGTCAGTTTTCGAATAGCCTCGGCTAAGGTAATGACTTTTTCATCGCGGACATATTTACCGAGTACTCTGGCAAAATTGCTATAGGCACGAGGTGCGTGCTTTGTTCAAGAAACTTACCTTCACTAGCAAGAGACTGTGCGTCAGATGCAAAGCTTACCCAAGGTAGGACAATTCCTTTGGCTACATTTTTTCGGACATTAAAAAGTAAACACCCTGAACACGGCTGCCATCTTCAATAACCAGATCAATGGCAGTGTCAGCGGCAGATTTTTCTCGCTGCGCGGCTACTTCCGCCTAGGTCATGCCGATGTATCGGCGAAGTGCCGGGTTGCGAAAACCAACTAACAAAGTCCCGTCCGGGCCCGCAGCTAATGCGAGGTTTTCCCAGTCATTGCTGGGAGTCGTCATCTCTATTAATATTTGCGCTCGAATTGCGGGATTTTGCAATCGTTGCGCCCAGGCATCATAGCCGCCCTCTTGAACCCAGGGTGGCATGCCTGCATCTAAACCCGTAGAACCGGCGGTGTAGGGTTAAATATCTGCGGTTATCGCCAAGCCTTCTGCCTGAGCGGATTCGACTTTCTCTACCACGCGATAAAACTTATCCCAGTTACTTTGGCCGGCCATTTTAAGGTGATAGATTTCTCCAGCTACGCCACCTTCTCTCGCGATGGTGATGAGTTCATCAACGGCTTCGAGCAGCCTATTACCCTCGCTGCGCATGTGAAAAATATACACACCGTCATATTCTCCAACCACCTTAGCAAGCGCGATCAGCTCGGCAGTCTCAGCGTAGAAAGCAGGCGCATAGATTAACGATGACCCTAGTCCAAGTGCACTGTCCTCCATTGCCTGCCTTACCAAGTTTTCCATTCTTTCTAGTTCCTCGGAATTAGGCGCTCGATCCTCATAGCCAAGTTCGTGGATGCGAACTGTGGTGGCTCCGATAAAAGAAGCCACATTGGGTGAGATACCTTTTGCGGTGAGAAACTCTAAATGCTCATCTAGCGTGGTCCACGTAATAGCAGTGTCGCCGTATCCTTTATTTGCGGTTGCTTGGGCTTTTCACATCATTAAGTGGACCTTCTGAGCTGCCTTCACCAAATACGTCCAAGGTAAGCCCCTTGACGAATATCGTTTTGGCTGGGGCCATCTTTAATTAGCGATGAGGTCGCCCAGCTAAGCATATTGATAAACTCTGGCGCCACTGCTAGACCTTCTGCGTTGATAATTTGGAGGCTTCTGTTTTTTCCGAGCTCGCCTATGGCCGCTATGCGGTCGTCGACTATAGCAATGTCAGCAATATAACGCGCCCCGCCATTACCATCGTAGATTTGGCCGTTCCGAATGATGGGGTCGTAGGCTTAAGTTGATGTTTCTTCTGGGCTGCCACAAGAAGTGATTAAGAAAACAATGAGAACGGACAGTAGCGCTCGCGAATAAGACATAAAGGGGCCGCCAAAGGCTAGTTAATAGGCTGGTCAATTCAAAATAAAGTACCCGAAATGGCCCTGTTCTTTCCAGCCATTTGTTTAGGCGTGCAGATATTGTTGACATTTTTGAAGGTTAAAACTACTGTATATATATACAGTATATTTGGCTATCCACCATGGCTCCGAATCCCCCATTTAAAACAGCAAGCAAGACAGTAGCCGAGACCGAAAGCTCGTTATTGAAGGTTCCTGATTCTTCTCAAGTAGAGTCAGTGCCCCCTAATGAGCCGGCAAAAAATCCCTATGCAGAACTGCACTGTATTTCTAATTTCACCTTTCTAAGAGGAGCTTCTTTTCCTGAAGAACTAGTTAATAGAGCCTACAAGCTGGGGTATGAAGCAATCGCTATAACCGATGAATGCTCCCTATCTGGGATAGTGCGTGCGCATGTGGCAGCGAAAGATAAAGCTATTAAGCTCATTATTGGCAGTGAGTTTATTCTGGGTAAGCAGCAGAACACAGGCAGTAACACAGGAAGGAGCAAGCAGGGAGATCAAACAAATGGAAATGGCAGCGAAACAAAAAAGCAGCAAAAAGGAGCTAAGGCAGAACCAGATAGAAGTTGTCATTTGGTCGTTCTAGCATGTAATCGTAAAGGCTATGGTGAGCTAAGCCACCTAATTAGCTGTGCCCGTCGAGAAACTGTAAAAGGTGAATACAAAATTGATCGTGAAATGGTGGAGCAGAATCTCACTGCTGATTGTATTGTGATCTGGATTCCCAATTTGTTGCAGCAGCCAGAGCAGTTAGCCTGTCAGGCAGTTTGGTTACAGAGGGTTTTTGCTAGCCAACTTTGGATAGGAGTTCAATTACTATTACGAGGCGATGATCGCCTAAAACTTGCTCAGTTGGCGGCCCTTGGTGAACAGTTTTCTATCCCTCTTTGTGCCGTTGGCGGTGTCTATATGCATCACCCCATGCGCCGCATATTACAAGATACGGTTACCGCTATTCGCTTAGGCAAGCAGTTTGATGAATTAGGCTTCGAGGCTCAGAGTAATGGCCAAAGGCATTTAAGAAGCTATGAGAACTTAAGTAAACTTTATCCACCTAAGCTCATGGCGCAAACGTTGTATATAAGTCAGCGCTGCAATTTTGTTTTGGATGAATTGCGCTATGAATACCCTAGGGAGTTAGTGCCTAGCGAATACACGGCTCATGGCTGGCTACGAGAATTAACCGAGGAAGGTATCCGGCGGCGCTGGCCGAGCGGCGCTGAACCTAAAGTGCGTAATATCATTGAGCATGAATTAACACTGATTAAAGAGCTGGGTTATGAGCATTATTTTTTAACCGTTCACGACCTAGTGGACTATGCTCGCAGTCAGCACATACTTTGTCAGGGTCGGGGTTCGGCTGCCAACTCAGCCGTGTGCTATTGCCTAGGTATTACCGAAGTCGACCCGGCAAGAGTAGAGGTGTTGTTTGAGCGGTTTATTTCTAAAGAACGCAATGAGCCTCCAGATATCGATGTGGATTTTGAAAACACTAGACGCGAAGAAGTTATTCAATATATCTACAGAAAATATGGTCGTCATCGCGCGGCTATAGCGGCCACTGTTATTACCTACCAGTCACGCAGTGCAATTCGCGATGTAGGTAAAACATTAGGCTTGAATGATGAATTGATAAACCGCCTGGCCAAATCCATCTACTGGTGGGGCGATAACCTAGAAGAGCAACTTAGTGATTCTAATGTTGACTACAGTGATCCGCAAATCAAAAAGCTTATCGGGTTGTCAAAACTACTTATGGGTTTTCCTCGGCATCTATCTCAACATGTCGGCGGCTTCATTATCAGTGAAGGGCCACTATCTCATTTAGTGCCTATCGAAAATGCATCTATGCCGGGGCGCACTGTTATCCAATGGGAGAAAGGCGATCTCGAGTCCTTAGGTCTTTTGAAAATAGATGTGCTGGCGCTAGGCATGCTCACAGCTATTAGAAAGAGCCTGGATCTTATTAGTGACTACAGTCATTGCGAATTGACCATCCAAACTATTCCCAAAGAAGATCCAGCAGTTTATGACATGATGTGCAGAGCAGACACCGTGGGTGTTTTTCAAATAGAATCTCGCGCTCAAATGAGCATGCTGCCGAGATTAAAACCAAAGTGTTATTACGACTTGGTTATACAGATCGCTATAGTTAGGCCTGGCCCTATTCAAGGAGATATGGTTCATCCTTACCTAAACCGGCGCAGTGGCAAGGAAATAGTGACTTACCCTAGTGAGGCAGTGAAAGAAACCCTAAGGCGGACACTAGGTGTTCCTATTTTCCAGGAACAAGTGATGCAGTTGTCAATGGTCGCTGCAGGCTTTAGCGGTGGGGAGGCAGATCAGTTACGGCGTGCAATGTCCGCTTGGAAACGTAAAGGCGGTTTGGAGCCCTATCACAAAAAGCTAGTTAACGGCATGTTAGCGCGCGGCTATGAATTGGACTTCGCCGAAAAGCTATTTAGCCAGATAAAAGGGTTTGGAGACTATGGTTTTCCTGAATCTCATTCCGCAAGTTTTGCGTTAATTACTTATGTGTCTTCTTGGATGAAACTTTATCATCCGGTTGCTTTCTGCTGCGCTCTTCTTAACAGCCAGCCCATGGGATTTTATGCCCCAGCTCAGCTAATCAAAGACGCGCGTGCCCACGGGGTTGTAGTGCTCGCTGTTAATATCAATGACAGTGTTTATGATTGCAGTTTAGAAGTAGATAAGAATTTTGAAAAGCTTAATCAGCCCGACCAAGTAACGCTTGAACCTAAATTGCGGATTGGTTTTCGTATGGTAAAGGGACTCTCTAAAGAAGGTGCTGAAGCTATTGTAGAAGCTAGAACAGAAGCTAGAACAGAGCCAAGAGAACGACCAAGAGAAGGGCCAAGAGTAGAAGCCAGCGAAGGGTTCAAAAAAGAAGCCAGAGGGAAAGCAAAAGAAAACGCATACAAATCAATTCAAGACTTAGTGTACAGAAGCGGGATTAACAAAAAGGATTTGGAATCATTAGCAGCTGCCGACGCGCTCAGAGCATTAAGCGGCGATCGCCATCGTGCTTTCTGGCAAGCCGCCGGAAGTGACAAAGAAGGGGAGCGTAAAAAGAATCAGACTTTGAGTTTTTTTTCAGATCAGGATTTTGCAGATAATGATTTTGGCCTCGATGTGTTGTTACCTGTCGCAAGTGAGAGTCAAAACATTTTAAATGACTATGCCGCATCAGGCTTCACCTTAAGACGCCACCCTATCGCCCTGTTTCGCAGTCATCTAGATGCACATCATGTTTCTACAGCCAGTGACTTAAATTCGATAAACAACGAAGCTAATGTCAAAGTGACTGGCTTAGTTACCTCACGGCAACGACCTATGACCGCAGCGGGAGTCACTTTTTTAACTCTGGAAGATGAAAGCGGGTTTGTAAACGTGGTGGTGTGGCCAGACTTAGGAGAAAAGCTGCGGCCAATAGTAAGACAGGCAATGCTGCTCGGTGTGGTTGGCCATGTGCAAAAAAGCGAAGGTGTTATTCATCTCATTGCAAAAGACCTGGTTGACCTTAGCCACTGGCTTGGAAACTTAGAAGTTTCATCGCGAAACTTTACATAAATACTCGCGCCTATATCCATAGCCACCTAAACCTAAACCTAAACCTAAACCTAAACCTAAACCTAAACCTAAACCTAAACGAGGAGGAAAATAACGTAGACCCAAGTTGACTTTTTCCTTACCACTTAGATTTAAGCATTTCCAAAAATTGGTCGTAGCCACGCTGGTCAAAATTTTCGGAGTGGGAGTCCATGAAGCCGTGCAGAAATTCAGCTCTGTGAATTTCAACATTTTCCTTTCCTTCAAGGGAGTGAATAAGTTCAGAAACTAAGAAATGTGATTCAGACGATGGAAAAATAAGTCGTACTGGAAATTTTGGGGTAATGTCTATGTAATCTCGAATTTGTGAGCCGTAAAAGCACAGTGCGCTTGAAATATTTTTGGATTCTTCTTGATTGGATATTTTCCAAATTGCGGATGCGCCTACACTAAACCCTAGCAAATCAATTTCTTTGGGTTGTGCTGCAATTATTCCTGATAACTTTTCAGCGTAGGTGTCCAGTCCTACCTCAGAGGAGAAGCAGGCATAGGCCTCGGCTTCGTTACTAAAACCCATGTATTTCGAATCATAGGGATCAAAAATATCCACGTATCCGGGGAGTACCTCAGCAATTTTCTCTAGTGCTGATGTCCTTCCAAAAATATCTGAAACGATGATCCTATGCATATTGCCCTTGTTAATGTCGGTTTGCATGAGCAGACGAAAATAATCAATATCGGCTAGTGATATTGGCCAATGCAAGAAGGCGCATTAGCCGTTATTAGAGATATCGATGCTACTTTTTTAAGTCAAATTAAAAGTAGTCTATAGCAAGTTAACTCAGATCAATGAGGGGAGTCAAAAATTCGGCGGCTTGATCCTAAAAAACCCAATGCCGCCTTAGGGCAGAGTAGCAGTAACTTCCATCTATCCCTGCGGGATAGCCCCCATGGCCACGTTTATTAAAAGTAAAGCCAACTATAGTCTATCACTATAATTTGTTTAGTTTGCAGTAGCGCTCAGTAATTCGGAAGGATTGCTGGTGTCGTGGTTTGTAACTGAAGATTGATTGTATAGCTAACCTCGTCGACATTAGGTTATTTAGTGTGAGAATATTGCCATTAAAAGAGAAGCTATTAATTGGTTGGAGATCTAAATTTCGCTCTCTTTAGGTTGCAGTGTGAACAGATAAGGCGACGTAGAAGTTATCGTTAGTTCGGTATTGAAAAGGCCCGAATCATCTTGTTTGCCGTCGTTCAATAAGTGCTATTGAACGAGGCGCCTGACTTGACTTCCTGATCGTTCACATACTATTTTTTTGCAGTTCATGGGACTTGGGCCGTAATGTGGTAACCGCAAATGCCGTGCTGTGACTGGCGCTAACTGTAACTGAAGATGTTGGTTGACTGAAGCTATCTACTGAGGAGGCGAAATCATAAATGGAAAGCATTAAGGCTTCTTTGTTAAGAGTATCGAAAGATCGGCTAAGGGAGCGCATCATAGAATTGGGCTTAGGCCGGTATGGTTCATTGCAATACTTTGAGCATTGATAAAGGCCGGGGTCACTAACACCTAAAGTATAGGGTGTGGGCAGATTAATAAGATGTGTATAAAAATAGAGGGCCCACGAGCTATAGGGCTCTACGCTGAGAAAGGATGTGACTGCAACCTCTTCAACTATTTCTCATTGCTCCATCTCTGATTCAATACAGCCATCGCCAAGCAGCAGAATGTCAACCCGATTATCGGATTGGTCATTGTTGAGACTCGTCGTAAGAGTCGATGCCCCCGCTTTCGGCTGGCTATTTTCTTTGCCCGGAGACTAGTCTAAAAGCTCTGAGCTGCTACTTGAAATCACTTCTAAACGGCGACGCCTGCTACTTGGAGTCTCAGAGATCACTTCTATTTTATCAAAGTTAATATCTGTAGGAATGCCGTCAAGATATTCGTTCTGAACGCTTTGTGTGTCGATGATGTTATTGCTGATTATGTGGCCAGAGATTGGATTGAAAATCTTCGCTCGAATCTGACGAGAAATGATGATTTCAGTTTGCCAAACTATAGCTGAGTTGCTGGAGAAGAATACGACGAGCTTTTCAGTCTTATAATCATAATCATAATCATAATCATAATCATAATCATAACTATAACTATAACATAAAACATCAAGCCTATATTTTGCAGGCCTTCAGTTGCGGAGATGGAACCACGATCAATTGACGTGAGAACAAAGCCG
>Ga0302131_1002137_pt1 | contig 10391 bp, 8 predicted proteins | sample CB9_20m_MG_FD_203105 | JGI IMG/M metagenome (GOLD analysis project Ga0302131, IMG submission 203105) | Marine microbial communities from Western Arctic Ocean, Canada - CB9_20m | ecosystem: Environmental > Aquatic > Marine > Oceanic | place: Canada: Western Arctic Ocean | collected 2017-09-19
AAAATACAACAGCGGCAGACTATCGCCAGCTGTGATTAAATGTGAATAAATACATACTGGCTCACCTTTGCGCATTAAATAATTAACCAATTAGGTCAAGTTCACAGTTATCGAAAAGTTATAGAAAAGTTATAGAATAAACCATAAAATATAAAATATGGTTTTCTAAATTATCATTCTAAACGAACAGCGTCTCTCACAATGTAAACTATCATAAGGTCCTGAAGCTAAGGGGATAATAAGGATATAGCTGACTTAAAATGTATAATACACCGAAGCAATATTGATACACGAATGCCATATCTCAGGTTCAGTTATGGGTAAAAATGTTATCAATGATCATTCGGCTATTTTAGTACAGGCATCAAGTGGCTTGGAATTGGAGAGCGGCGACTGATTGCTATGGGGCTGTAATGGGACTCAAGATAATCAAGTATTTTTTGCTCTTGAACACCAAGCGGCCACAATCCTTGAGATTTTTGCATCCAGCGGATGGTTTCCAACCAATTGTCTCGTGTCATACGGTTTTGTGTCACCAGTTTTGCAGAATGGCAGGCAGTACAATGAGCACGTACAATTTCATAGTTTTCACTTACAACAAAACCTGTAATGGGGTCATAAATTGTTTGCTGTTGTGCCTGTATCGATGGAGCTATTGTACTTAACCCAAGCACCAACAGGATAGACATTGGCTGGTTATTAATTGATAACACTCTAAACGACCTGCACGGCGATACGATGACAGGCATTATTCAAGTAACCCTTTGGATTCCATCCAGGTAGGACCATAGGCTGACTCACTCCGTCGCTATCTGTGGCTTTAACCCAAACTTCGTAATAACCTTTTTGCGGAAACAACAAGGTGCTGTGCCAATGTTGCCAAGCATTTCGGTTTAGTGCTTTAGATAATTTGACCCGTTGCCAAGTTTGACCAAAATCCATGGACACCTCAACCTTATCAACTTGTTTATCACCTGCCCATGCGTGACCATTGACACCTAACTTGTTAGCCAGTAGGTGTAACTCACCTGATTTGGGGAAAGTAATCAACGACTTTACTGGCATAGCATGGATAATACACATATCTTCGTCTGATACTTTAGCGCCTGGAGCGACAGCGTTACAAGGCACACGATAAGCAGTTCCGGTCATCTTAGCACCATCATGTACTTGGTTTCGGATAACAATTTTTTCTAACCACTTGCCTGAGGTAGAGGCTGGCCAGCCTCCAAACACTAAGCGTAATGGATAACCATTCATCACAGGTAAATCGTCGTCATTCATCGCCCATGCGATCAACGATTCGTTTTCTAACGCTTTATGTATCGGTACGCCACGAGAAATGGGATCTTTGTTCGGATCGCCAGTTAAGTGTGTGTCTTTTCCATAATAACCAATATAAACGGCATCATCTTTCACGCCAACGTCTTTTAATACATCAGCTAATCTCACACCTGTCCACTTAGGGCAACCTACTGCTCCATTTGTCCATTGATTACCTTTAGCGGGCGGACTAAATTCAGCACGTCCATTGCCACCACATTCAAGAGTTAACTGATAGGTGTAATGGGTAAACCGCTGCTTAAGTTCTTCCAAGGTAAAGGTTTTACTTTGCTCGGCTGACTCGCCTTCAATAGTCAGTGTCCAACTTTTAACATCAATTCTTTGTGGGGGAATGCCGTTGTTTCGCACAAACAATTTGTCTGCTGGCGTCACATCATCATTGAGTAAGTGGGCTGGTGTTTCAGCATTAACAGGTCTGTCGTTTAACACCACAAGTTCTGAGTCTTTGCCTTGGATGTAGAAAGGAGTTAATGTCTGTGCAAAGGCTACTGGGATAGATCCTAAAGGCATAAAACGAGCAAACACTATCTCACTACCAATTAGTGTGGTCATGGTCGCTATCCCAGATAAAAAGCGACGTCTGTTAATAGGAGTTTGGTTATGTAACTGATACTTACCAGCTGATGTATTTGTTTGTTGCTTGGTACTTATATTGGTCTTACCTTTGGTATCACTCATATTGGACCTTGATGGTTAAATGTAAGGTAAGCTTAAAAGTATTAAGCCGGCTATCCAGAGTGTTTCTAGCACTAAAAGTAAAATGGGTTTCAGTCCTACTTTTAACAACTGTCCCAGATCTGACTTCATACCAATAGCAGCAATTGAAATGACTAAAGCAAAACGTGAAACATCTGTGGCACCTTGCGTCACAGCCTCAGGTAAATCGGCTAAGCTATTAAGTATCATCAACAACACAAAGGCAATTAAAAAGGCAGGAATACCAGGAGGCTTGGCATCTGAGGTTTTATCTAAATTCAATCTCAGCACTAACAATATACACACCACTACCGGCATTAAAAACGCGACTCTAACTAATTTGGTTAATGTGGCTAGATCACCCGTTTCTTCTGATACCGAATACCCAGCACCTACTACTTGAGCCACATCGTGAATGGTGCCACCTAAAAAAATACTAGTATGAGTGGGATTAAGATTAAGTAGGTCTGCCACTATTGGGTACATCACCATAGCCACTGTAGATAATGCTGTGACAATAACAATGGTTAGTAAAGTATCACGGTCTTTATCTTTACTATCGGGTAATACTGCGGCAATTGCCATAGCTGCAGAAGCTCCGCATATACCAACGGAGCCACCAGTTAGAACGCCAAAACGTTTTTGCAAGCCAAACACTTTAGCTAAAACAATGCCAAGGCCAATAGTGCTGGCAATGGCCACTATTAACAACAGCGCAGTTTTCCACCCCAGTGCGGCTAAATCACCAAATGCAATACGCAAACCTAATAACCCCACACCTATACGCAAGATATGACACGCAGTAAACTCAATGCCCTCTTTGCATGTGGTGCCTTCGTACAAGAACGACATAGCGATGCCTAGCAATAAGGCAAATAACATAGCAGGTGCGCCGTAATGTTCACTTAAGAACAATGCGGCTAAACCAACAATGACAGAAATTAAAACACCCGGCAGCTTAGTTTTTATATACAATTTATTGGCTCGTATGGTGGTAAATATTTTCGGAAGTAACCGTTACAATATGTTTAGTCGATGTTTAGTCGATGGCTAAAGAAACCAACACTTGCCGTTTACGCTCACCCAAAAATGGGCGTCTACCGTGCATAGTCATATAATTATCGACCAATGCAACATCTCCGTCTTGCCATGGTAAGTCAAATGTATACTTTTCAGACAATTTAACGGCCAATTGCAATCCCTCCAAAGGGATATCAGCACCATCACCAAAGGTAATCGCACTGGACGGATTTTCACGTACACCTTTCCAGCCCATGTATGCAGCAATCAATTGATTGTAAAATACTTTTTTATCGTTACCCATATCGATCACAGCAGGTAATATTGGAGTCGTCGCACGTAAGCTACCATCCGCTAGCCATTCCCAACTGTATCCCAACAGAATCAATTTTTGTTCAGCTTCGACGTCATCTTGCACACTTAATGTGCTTTTCCAACTGCGCCCCTGCCCAGAGTTAGGATCATCTTCTGCCGGCATCTGAGTGGTATATTTGAGGCCTTTGCTCACAAAATCTGCCGCAAGAGATGGCATTTGTTTGGCTAAGTCTTCAAACAACATATCAGAGCGACATAAAGGTGTTTCGCCGCCTTTTTCGGCAGCACTTTTACAGAAGAAAAACAATTTGCTTGGTGAAATAGGCGTTTGTGCCATTTCATGATGTAGAAATATTTCTACATCTTTAGGCGCTTCGTTTGCGGTAAATACTCTTTCGGTAAAGTTTATTCTAACGGCGTTCGACAATGATTCTTTGTAAGTAAAGTTTGGATAACCAAAAGAATTTGAAAATTCATCGAATGTTTCAGCCGAGTTAACAGGAAACCCTCTGAATAAGATAGCACCAGACGTGCGTAACTTAGCCTCAAGTTCACTAGAGTTAAATTTAATCCAATCGGCACATTCTTGCTGTGTTGTCAGCGAACCATCATTAACGACAACACTGGGGAAAACTGAATCTCCACAGTTCAATTGATGTGGCACTTCTACATAATTAATCGGTTGCATAACCTGTCCCCTCTCAATCGTAAATAGGGTGAAAAGTATTAAAGGCAGCTTCGCAGAAGTTACCCGGATCATTAAATCGTCTATTACTGTTGAGCGCTGAAATCCCAATCATTTCCTCTGAAGTCAGTTCAAAATCAAAAATATCTAAATTTTCTTTCAAACGTTCCGGACGAGATGTTTTTGGAATAATAGCGTTACCTCGTTGAATACCCCAGCGTAACACTACTTGTGCAGCAGTCTTTCCTAATCTTTGCGCTGCTTTTTTAACCACCATTTGTTCCAACACAGACTCTGCCGCTCCAGCCATATCTAATTCTAAGTAGGATAAAGCGCCAAGAGGTGAGAAGGCTGTAACCTGAAGCTCGTATTGCGTGGCTAGACGCATTAATCTTTCTTGAGTTAAATAAGGATGCGATTCCACTTGTAGTACCGAGGGCTTAACTCGCGCATAAGACATCAAGTCATGTAATAGACCTGTGTTGTAATTGCATATGCCAATCTGTTTGGTCAGGCCTTGTTCATAAAGAGCCTCCATTGCTTGCCATGTTTCAAACAAAGGCACAGCTGCTAATTCCATTTTGCCGACAGCGAGGTCTGTTATCCACTCTGGTGGATAACGCTCGTTAAAATCTACAAAAGGTTGAGCGATAGGGAAATGAATCATATACAAATCAAGATAACCCAACTGTAGATCGGCTAATGTTTTCTCTAAAGCAGGCTTAACATGTTCTTTAGCGTGATAAGTATTCCACAACTTAGATGTCACCCACAAATCTGCACGGGTGCATAGTCCATCATCAATAGCGCGCTTGATGCCCTCACCTACCTGAACTTCGTTACCGTAATCACTAGCACTGTCTAAATGGCGATACCCAACTTTAATGGCGTTATACACCGCATCAGCACAGATATCCTGAGGTATTTTCCAAAGACCAAAGCCGACCTTGGGTATCTTTTCATAACTATTTGGCATTTATTGTTTCCATTTTATAAAGCGTGAATTTAATTTTATGTCTTATATAAGACATAAGTTAAGTGAATGCTTAAACTTTGTCAAATTTGGTGAAGAGACAAAAAGAATATTCAGGGGAAGCTGAAATCTTTAGACCGACAGCCTAGACCAGTTAAAATCGCAAAAAAGGCATCTTTATCAGTAGTGATAAGAAAAATTATTTAGGTGTCGGGGGATGGCTGCGTAGTTAAGGAGATACGCTCATCATAAAATAATGACTATTTACTTGAAAGTTATTGCATCTTAAATAAAATTTGTGCAATTCGGCTTTTGTTACCTACTTCTTTTGGCTGTAGAAAAGAAGTAGGTCGGACAGCAGGCAAGGCCTACGCTCAATACGGTTTAAAAGACATCATGCTGCTGTCGAGTAAAAGAATTCAGGTTCAGCACCTGCACTCAACTATTCATATTCAAACAGCGTCATCTTCACCGCCACCGTCATTATCACTTTCGCCGCGTGTCTTAATCTGCAAGCCCTTTAAAAAGTTACGCATTATCTGATCATTACAGGCCCGATATTGGCGATTTTCTGGTTTTCTAAAAAAGGCACTTAATTCGTGTTTACTGATTTTAAAGCCACTCAAATCCATTGTTTCTAACACGGCTTCAGCTTGCATATTGAGGGCTATTTTTAATTTCATAAAAATAATGTTGTTAGTGAGTTTCCGCTCAACTGGTGCTTCAACACCCTCGCGTTTACCACGATTCATATTAATCAGACCATTCAAAAATAGTGAAAACTGAAGGTCGGTAAGTTCAATAAAAGCTGGATCATCATCTTTGCGCAGCCAAGTGTGCAGTTGCGCAACAGTGGCGGGGTAATCAGCTTGGGCAAAAATTTCAACCATTTTTGCGTCGTTAAAATCGAAGATATAGCGCACACGGCGCATGACATCGTTGTTGATCATAATATTCCTAAAAACGAGGTTGGTTTATCCAACCTTAAACATGATATTAGTTTAAAGCTTTTTATAATGATTGCGCCATTTTATTGGAAGATTAATATCTATGCACTTACTTATTTAATTACATATAGGCAAAAGTCATAGAATTACTTAGACGAAAAAGTCAACTGAGGCTTTTATAAATTGGTATCAACTCGAAGTAATTCAGATGTTTGACTAGCCATGTATACAAATCCAGATCCATTAAAATAATATTGAGGTGTCACTTTCTTATTAATGACGGTGTCTCATTTTCTAAAATTTAAAAAACAAAACTGATTTGTTGCCGCTGAGACTTCACTCTTTTGATTTGTTGCTCTCTTGCGAGGTCTCTGAGCCTGTCCATCCGACTCAGAATATTGTCTGCATCCTCAGACATTTGAGCCTGGCTGCACAGATCCATGGTGCAGTAATGCTCAGCGTAAAGGGTATTATTATAGTAGATGCGATTTCCCGCGTTATTTGTTTTATTATTTGTTTTATTATTTGTTTTATTATTTACCTTGTTGTTAGCGCTGTCACTTCCACCACTGATTAGATTTGAATAACTGTTCATGTTGGCTCCGATAAACAACTGTTTATAAATACAGTATATAATCGATTGTTAATTGCGCAACTAATTTTTTAAAGTTAAGTTCTTACAGCCTTAGTTATTAAATTATGTTTAAAGCTAAAAGTAGTGTTCGTCTAGTATCAGCCGGTTCAATAACAGCATCAATTTCCAGAACACTGGCCACTTCTTGGGCTTGGCCTTTTTGGTACTGCTGTGCTAAGAGTTTCTCATATAGTTTTTTTTTCGCCGAAGGATCCTGTACTGCTGCTAATTCTTTTTTAAAACCGAGCTTTACGGCGCCTTCAAGCCCCATTGCGCCAAACTCACCTGTGGGCCAAGCCAGAGTATAACTAGGTTGACTGGTATTTCCGCCCAACAATGCCTGTGCACCTAAGCCATAACATTTCCTTAGAACAACAGCGACTAATGGTACGGTAAGTTGGCTACCTGCAACGAACAATTGAGATAACCTGCGCACTGCGCCTCTATTTTCGTGTTCTGGCCCCACCATAAACCCGGGCGTGTCACACAGTACAACAATAGGTATAGAAAACTGCTGGCAAAGATGCATAAATTGACTGGCTTTTTCTCCCGCATCAACATCGATGGCTCCACCTAATACTTTACAATTACTGGCTAAGACTCCTACTGGGTTACCTTGTAAATGCATAAAACCAGTAATAATGGCGGCTCCAAATAGTGCTTTAATTTCAGTAAAAGAGTCGGTATCTGCGAGAACATGAATGATCTCTTTTACATCATATACAAAACGCCTGTCTTGAGGTAAAACTTGATTAAGAGGTTGTTGGTCTGCAAATGTCCATTTTTGTTCATCAACTAAAGGTCCTTGAAAATACAGTAGACATTTCTGCGCCATTTCAGCTGCTTGTTGTTCGTTTTCTACTAAAATATCTATGACACCATTTTTGACTTGTTTAGCGCTGGGACCAATATCAGTCGGTTTAACCAGACCTAAACCACCACCTTCTATCATAGCGGGTCCTGCCATCCCTATCCATGAAGACTGAGTGGCAATAGTAATATCTGCAGCGCCGAATAAAGCGGCGTTACCTGCAAAACAATAGCCATTGGCTACTGATATACGTGGTACTTTTCCTTGTAAACTTGCCCATGTGGCAAAGGATTGGCATTGCAAACCTGAATTAACGGTGGTGATATCTGTATCACCGGGACGACCACCACCTCCTTCGGTAAACATAACCACTGGATATTTTTTGTCTGCTGCGACAGCTAATATGCGATCTAGTTTTAAGTGGTGAAAATATCCTTGTGTACCTGCTAGTACGCTGTAATCATTGATTATTATGGCGGTCTGGGTGTTTTTTTTGGGGACTAAACCTAGGTTAATGTGTCCTATGCCAGTAATAACACCATCAGCGGCAGTAGCAGATTTCAAATCATCATAGTCTCGACGTAACCGCTGTGCCGCGACTGCCATTTGTCCATATTCCATAAAACTTTCTATAGAACATAAATTTTGTAGGTTTTGTCTGGCTGTTAGATAACCTTTTTGTTGGCGTTTCTGTTGTTGTTCATTTCTTTGTTTATCAAGTGTAAGCGCTTCTCTGAACCGCAGCTCATCTAATAATCTTTGATTGGTATTATCAGTGATGTGTATTGCTTCAGTCTTCACTTTGTTAACGCCATCTGCAAACATATCCACCAGCGGCATGCCTATGAAGCACTCGTCCTCGATTTTAACAAAAACTTGGCCTATTTTTCCTGAAACCTCGGCGCACACTGTGGTTTGCATTTTCATTGCTTCAATAATAATCAAAGGTTGGTTGATACTTACCTGTTCGTTTTGGCCCACTAAAACGGCTACGACAAATCCTATATTGGGTGCACAGTATGTATGAGTAGGCACGTCTTAACTTCCCTCTAGTAAAAATCGTTCGGCGCGTTCAACTTTGCGCGGTTTTGCTGTAATCACGATGATATCTCCGACGAGTAAAAGCATATTCTGGTCTGGCTCTGACAGTTCATGATTATCCCTTCTGAGGCCTTTAACGCTAACACGCCATTGTTGTAAATTTAGATAACGAAGTGATTTACCCACTGCATAGGCGTTTTCTGTCAAAATAACCGCGTGCATAAATTCCATTTTATCTTGTCTAACGAAGTCAAGTTCGGTGGTTTCACCGGGGAAAAAGCCATGCATGTTGGCATAATGTCCCTTTCGTTCTTTGCGCACGCGTTTGAGTATTCGAGACATTGGTACACCAGATAACTGCAAAACCTGAGTCACTAACATAAGACTACCTTCGAGAATTTCCGGAACCACCTGTGATGCACCTGCTGCAAGCAATTCTTCCATACGATGATCTTTTCTAGTTCTCACCACAACAGGTAAGTCCGGATACAAACTTTTTACTAAGTGAATGACACTCATCGCTTTTTCATGTTGATCAAAGGTGATAAGCACTAGTTTGGCTCTTTCAATACCGACCGAACGCAATATATCTTTTTGTTTCACGTCACCAAAATATACAGGCTCGCCTGCACTTTGACTTTCTTGCACGCGGATAGGATCAGCATCAACCACCATATAGGGGATAGCTTCAATTTTTAACAACCGACTGACTGATTGACCCACTCGGCCAAATCCAAAAATCAGTACGTGGTCAGTCAATTGTTGATCTTGGGCTGAAAGTTGTCCTAACCCTTTGACATTAGGCGTTGCTTCAGGACTAATTGCTCTAGCAATATTAGGACTCTTATCAACTAACCAGGGGGTAATAGCCATGCTCATCACGCCGATAGTTAATAATAACGAACCATGCTCTGAGCTTAAAATAGCATGGTCTACAGCCAGTGCTGCCAGTACAAAACTAAACTCGCCTAATTGACAAAGCTTAAGACCGGCTGCCCAAGCATCTTGTTTACCTAATTTAAAAATCTCAGCAGAGATCCGTATAAGTACCACCTTTAGCAATACAATAATCATCAAGCCAAGTAGCGCCCAGTGTATCTGGTTTGGCAAATTATGAAGTTCTAGACGCATCCCGATAGTAATGAAGAATAAGCCCATCAAAATATCTCTAAAAGGCCGGATGTCAGCTTCTAATTGATACTTATATTGGCTCTCACCTAACATCATGCCAGCCAAAAAAGCACCTAATGCCATGGAAAGACCAAAAGAAAAAGCTAAGCCTGCGGCCATTAAAGCCACCATAATGGTAGTTAATACGAAGAGTTCATCGGTGCGAGTGCGGGCCACTTCACTGAACACTTTGGGTAACACCCATTTACCGATAGACAATAAAATGCCAACGACTAGTAACCCTTTCAAAAAGGCCATTGAAATGGCAATACCTAAGCTTTGTTCGGAATCGTTAGCCAACAAAGGTACTAATATCAGCAAAGGCACAACAGCAAGATCTTGAAATAATAATATGCTTACCGCAATTTGTGCACGAGGAGTATTCAGAATACCTAAATCACTGGTTTGTTTAATCACAATAGCAGTAGAAGATAACGCTATAATTCCACCTATCACTAAGGATGCTTTTCCATCAAAACCGAGTAAATAGGCTAAGCCCATAAATACTGATGTGGTCAACAGCATCTGTGCCAATCCCACGCCAAATACTAATTGACGCATAGCTAACATTTTCGGAAGTGAAAATTCTAATCCTAATGAAAATAACAAAAAAACAATACCTAGTTCGGCAAAATTCTCCATATCTTCAGAGTGTTCAAATAAGGCAAGTAGATCAGGACCTGCCAAAATACCACAAAATAGATAAGCCAAAATAGGTGGTAAATTAATACGTTTAAATAGCCAAACAGTTATCA
>Ga0302131_1002150_pt1 | contig 10357 bp, 7 predicted proteins | sample CB9_20m_MG_FD_203105 | JGI IMG/M metagenome (GOLD analysis project Ga0302131, IMG submission 203105) | Marine microbial communities from Western Arctic Ocean, Canada - CB9_20m | ecosystem: Environmental > Aquatic > Marine > Oceanic | place: Canada: Western Arctic Ocean | collected 2017-09-19
TGAACAGCAAAAGCTTAAGCTATCTGAATCTTTAGAACGTTTGTCCCGTAAAAATCAAGCTCAAGTTAAAACCATCAGTCAGCAAAAAGAGACGGTGCGTAACACTCACAGCGAAAAAGAAGTCGGCTTACGCGGTCAGTTTGAGCAACGCAAAGAGCATCAATCTCAAGAGTTTGATCAGCAATTATTAGATTCAGAGCGCAGCATAGTTCGTACTGAGCACCAGGCGAAACAAGCTACTGCCACAGAGCAAGAAATAGAAAACGGTGCACTCGCTGACAAACGTTTAGAGCTTGCCCAGCGAACATGGCAACAAACTTCAAGTGCCAAAAAACAGGCTGAAAATAGTTATCAGCAGCTTAGAAATAAACGTGATGAAGCAGATAACATATTACATCAAGCGAGGCTAACGACTCGACAAGTCAAGGAACGCTTACAGCAATTACATAAACAACTTTCACCTGAACAAGACAGTCTAAGACAGTTCCTGAGAGATAATAAACCCGGCTGGGAACAGAGCATCGGTAAGCTGATTGATGAACCTTTGCTTGATCGCAAAGATTTGTCACCACAACTTCTTGCTAAAAATAACGAAGCACAAGGCAACAGTTTGTTAGGCGTTCAGTTGAATATGGCAGTCATTGATGCCCCTGATTATGCCCAAGACGAAACCGCATTAAATTTGTCGTTAGAGCAAACTAAAAAACACTTATTGGCGGCTGAAAAACAACAAAAACAAGCAGAGTCTGAATTAGACGAATGTCATCAAAAAGCAGAGCTACAGAGAGAAACTGTGGCTGAGCAAAATCGGGCGTTTGAACAAGCTGAGCAAGAGACGACGTATGCCCAAAGTGCTAAACAGCGTTTTGCCGATGAGCTAAAAGCCACGTTAGAAAAACGTAAGCAACAAGCAAAGCAGGACTTGCAACAATACCTTGATCAAAAACAACAAATTTTATCTCAAAAACTAAGCGCTATTGAGCTATTAAAGTCTGATTTTGAAGAACAACTCCTGGAGTTTAAGACCGGTTGGCAAGGTGAACTAGCTGTATTAGACGAGCAAATCGAAGAACTTGAACGCCAAGTAGAGTATAAGCGGGATCAAAACAGTGAGCAGATTAAACAACTAGAAAGCGTCTTTAATCAAGAGTTAGCCAATCAAGACATTGACCCAAATACCTTACGTGAGCTGAAGCAACAAATTGAAACGATAAAAAATACGATCCAAGCAGTCACCGTTAGGCGTGATGAGCTAAACGAATATAAAACTTTTATGCAGACCGATTGGTTGAAACAACGCCCAGAATTACTCGAACAAGAGGCTGAGTTAAAAGCACTCGCCCAACAATTAAAGCAACAGCAAACCTCTTTGGGTAGTCAATACCAAACAAAACGGACTGAATTATCTAAAGTGCTGTTAGCAGTAGACAAAAGTTTGTCTGGATTCAGTTCTTTGATTACCGAAATTGAGCCTATGGTGCGCCAGCTCAGTCAAATCGTTTTTTCCTTTAAGCCTTCTGATGAACAAAACATTAATCTGGGCGATCAGGCAGAACGTATCAACCGCTGTACCGAAGCGTTAGAAAGCCGCAGCCGTGGCGAGAAAAAATTAAAAGAGTCGCTGACCGAGTTTGAAGCAACGCTAGGTAAAGATGCCGGTAAAGATTTTCTGGATACTATGCTGCAAGCTTTTGGGGTATTAGATGAAGACGCCAATGTGCGCGAACGTCTACCTATTTTGCAACGATTACTGAGTATTTTAGAGTCTCGTCAGCGCCAAATTGTGGAGCAGGGGGAAACTATTGGTGGCGACTTAAACAAGTTTTTCACTGTATTTAGTGACATTAACCGTAAAATCGCCCAACAAAGTAAACGCCTAACCGATGAAGTATCCGATGATTTAAGCTTAGACGGCATCGCCCGCTCTGAGGTTAAAATCATCTCTACTGTAGATGAACTTAATTTCTGGGCACCGCTGAAACGTTTCGCTCAGCAATACAGTAAATGGAGTACTTCTGACGATTTTCTGCCAAGTGAAGCTTACTTAGACAATTTGGCAGATGTGGTTGAGGTACTACCCAACGACGCCAATTACAGCATTGAATCGCTGTTACGTTTAGAGTTGCATCTAAATGAAGGTGGCTCTGACTTAGTGATTAAAAATGATAGGCAGTTGCTTGAGTCGTCAAGTCACGGTATGGCTTATTTGATTTTGTGTAAATTTTTATTAGCCTTTACCCGCTTATTGCGTAATCAAGCAAATATCCATATCCATTGGCCTATAGATGAAATTGGCACCTTGGCTTATCACAATGTAGAGAAACTATTTAAGGCCTGTGATGCCAACGATATTCACATCTTAGGTGCATTCCCTAACCCCGAATCAGATGTGTTGATGTTGTTTAAACATAGATATTTGATTGATAAGCAAAAACAACACTTAGAAAAAATTGAACCCAAACTCAGCCGTATTGCTGAGCGTTTGCAACAAAATAAAGCAACAAACACAGAATCAGCGAAGGTGAACGCATGATAGAACATGGTCCATTATTAGAACGCTTACTGGAAGGTGAGTTTATTTGTGCGGTCACAGACGAGCACAGCTTTCATAAATTACAAAATGACGAGCTAGTGAATGACTTAAACCATTTTTTAAGGCCGCTAAATCGACGGGTGGCAAAAAATGACGACGGTTCGGTGTACTTTCTGGCTTATTGCGACTTAACCCAAAATGCCCGTCAGCATCTTAGCCATCAATTCACCAGCACCGTGCAATCCTTATTACCTATGTTGGAATGGATGCAGTTGGTGCAAGAAGCATTAGGACGTGATGGCGCCCTGAACGCTGGTGATACAATTAAGTTGCAAGACTTTGAGTCCAAAGTAGTGGATAACCAGTCTCTTCTTCATCGTTTAGGCCATCTTGCTAATGACCGAGTGTTTAAGTCCAGTAGTGACAAACCTGATATGCAAATCAAACAAGTCTTTAAGCGGATCAAAGAATTGGGTTATTTGCATCAGCCCCATAAAGACAGACTGTTTTACATTGTTACTGGTAAGGTTGAACAACTTATTGAGTTGGTGCGTTTTATCAAAGACGAAGAAAACCTGCCAATCGATGACGAAACCCCAGAACAAGAGGCGATGTTTTGAACCAGGCACTTAAGCAAAAAAGCCCAGCCCAAAGCAATCCGTTGTTTGAATTAGGCAAAGAACGATTAGAGCTCATTGGCAAACATGCTGATGCTTTAATGCAAGGTTACTTAGAAGGACATGTGAATGAGTTAGCTTTTTCACAGCAAACACTACAAAAACTGCTAGATAGCAGAGTACTATTCTATCCTGAAGAGCAGTCTTTAAGTTTGCGCCCGATAGTCAACGAGTTGATTGCCAGCTTGACCCAAGATGAGCGAAAGCGGCAAATTAACACCGATGTAGGTGAACACTTAGATCAAATCGACACGCGTGTGCAGTCATTACAAGTGGCACGGCAAAAAGGTGATTACGCTGCAAGTGAACACCATATGCAACTGTTAACTGAACGTGTCAACGACATGACCGAGCAGTTTCGTGATGCGATTGACAGCCTCTGGCACAGGCTCAATACCGAGTTTGGTTTTGTGAGTAGCTTGGATGATAAAATTTTAGAAATTGAACTTGCCCAACGCCAGCTAAGGCGAATACTTGACGGTTTTGGCATTATCAATTTTGACGACCTTATCCAACTAGCAGGCAGTGATGGTGCACTTCGTAAGTTGTTAGTGAGTCAGTTGCAGGCCCGTATTTCTGAGCACTCAGGGTCATTGTTAGAAGTACAAAAGCGCCTTGTACTCTTGATGGCGCGTTTCCGACAGCAGCAAGATAGAGCATTGCTCATCAATCGCATGAGTGCTTTTTTACGGCAGCATCCTAATTTCCAAATAGGTGATTACCCAAATCGTAGTCAAGTCCCTGCGGTGGTTAATCAGGCCCAAGGTATCAGTCCCCAGGCCTCTATTGCTCTAGACCGCGCACAAGATAGTTACGCGCTAGCAGAGCTTGCCCGTGCCGTGCCTAGAGAACCAGAACAACACTCACAGTCAGACAAACAAACTGAAGGTTTTGCTATGGCGGTGCAAAATTTAGTGGCCACAGAGCAAAAGCAACTAGCAAAAGATGTAGAAGACTTTTTCATACGTGTAATAGAAAGCCCAGAAGCATTAAGCGGTGTCGATTATTTAGCCGAACAAGAATTACCTTGGGAGCCAGAAATATGGTTGTTCCAAATTGTGGCTGAACATCAAGGTTTGCCAGAGCAAAATAAACAAAGTTTTATGCTTGAGAAAGACAGTGCACAGCAAAGTCGTTTTAATCAGTTACATATTATTCAAGACGTCACGGTTGGGATGCGTTTCTTCGGTGATTTTCAGGCTGCAGGTTAAGCCCAGTTATGGCAAATGATCTCAGTTTAAGGGCAAAGCAATTACTTGCTACTCAACACTGTAAACTGTTACTTGATGATGCTGCAGTGGCAAATGCAAGTGGCACCCTAGATGAGATTTTAACTTGGTGTGATGATTTGGAGTTTCAGCCGGGGAAATGGCTGAAGCCAAATAAAATGTATCGGTTTGATAGAGAGTATGTGGCACAAATAAATCAAACATTATTAGATGAAGGTTATGCCAGTATTTTTGATGATTTTAGCCAAGATACTCACCGAAGCGCGGCACAAAGAAACCCAAATGAAAAACAGGGCCAACTAAAACCTACACATCACCTCATTCTTGCTGCTGTCACTGAAGCGAAAATTCTTGATATTGTGGGTCAATATTTTTATCTAAGCGAACAGATAAATATTGAGTTAGATGTTACTCAGTTGAAACTAGATGATTTTGATAGCCTTGTTATAGTGGAAAATCGCGATAGCTTTAATGAGTGGTTTGAGTATCAACCTTATACCAGTTTATCTACGCCATTAGTGATTTACCGAGGCGACAAACATCACTCAACCGCATGCAAAATTCTGCTTAAAACATGGTTAAATACTCAAAACAACAAACCCACTATTTATTTTGGTGATTTCGACTTGGCAGGTTTACGAATTGCTATAAGTGGCGGTTACTCGCACCTGTTATTACCTAAATATAAGTGGTTGGCAGAAAAGCTTATTAAGCAACATAACCCTGATGTTCAGCAAAAATACTTTGCAAGGTTAGAACAAGATTGCCCTGAAAGTTGGAAGCACCTACTATCGCTTATAAGTGATAGTAGGACTGGTTTGCGCCAGCAAAAAATGTATCAAACTTCTTTAAAAATGTATCCTAGAACCCCCCATCTATAATTTTACTTATTTTACTTATTTTACTAAAAGCACTAATGAGACCTTTGCGTAATAAAGTTTTTAGGCTGAATATGTTGTTGACAACGATAGTAGAGCCATAGGTGAATACATTTTTTCCATTTCAAATGCAGTTTAAAACCAATTCGCACAATTCATAAACAGCACCTACACTAGTTAATAATTGTTTGAAATTCAACAATTGATGGGTCGGTAACAGCACTTTTGCATAAGCCTCACTCTGGGTATATCGCGGCTTTTGTTCAGTTGATTACGCTGTTAGTGCTATAAATAGTGACATAAATAGTGGCATAAACAGTGTCATCAACGTCACAATGAAAGCGCAGATGACTTCAGACAGAGACTAAAAATAATAAGGGGCTGGTATGGGCATCGCCATAGCGTTGATCCTAATTGTCATTGGATCGGTTGTATTCCATTTCTTATCACCTTGGGTTATGACGCCACTCGCGTCCAACTGGGGATCCATTGATGACACTATGGTCATCACACTTATTATTACGGGTATTGTTTTTATTGCGATAAATTTTTTTATTGCTTTTGCTGTTATCAAATATCGCCATGATAAAAATCGAAAAGCTAAGTATGAACCTGAAAACAAAAAATTAGAAATATGGCTGACCATAATTACCAGTATAGGCATCATCGCCATGTTGGCACCAGGGTTGGTGGTCTATTCAGATTTTGTCAATGTGCCAGAAGACGCAAGTGTTGTTGAAGTGGTCGGTCAGCAGTGGAGTTGGAGTTTTCGTTTCCCCGGTAACGATAACCAATTGGGTAAAAGTGCTATTAAACATATCAGTATTGATAACCCATTTGGCGTCGACCCACTCGATCCTTCAGGACAGGACGATGTGTTGGTTGTAGGCAACAGGCTTGCTTTGCCAATCGACAAACCAGTCAAAATAATGATGCGCTCCAAAGACGTATTACATAATTTTTATGTTCCGCAGTTTAGGGTGAAGATGGATATGGTTCCCGGTTCTGTGTCCTACATTTGGCTTACTCCCACCGTTGTAGGTGAATTTGAAATTCTTTGCGCAGAGTTTTGTGGTGTTGGCCATTTCAATATGCGTGGTTACGTTGAAGTTATGGAGCAAAAAAACTTTGATAACTGGCTTTTGGAAAAACCTACCTATGCAGCTTCTATGCTTAAAAATAGTTCTGAAAAGCTCAGCGTGTTAGCACAAAGTGGACAGGAAGTAGCACAGACTAGCGGTTGTTTTGGATGCCATAATTTCACCGATAGCTCTATTGGCCCAACTTGGAAAGGCTTGTTTGGTAAAACTCAAATGCTAGCCGACGGACAAACTGTGTTGGTGGATGAAGCGTATTTAAAAGAGTCGATTTTAAACCCTGCTGCAAAGTTGGTGAAAGGTTTCGCCCCTATTATGCCGGCCATGCAATTAACCGATTTACAAATCACGGCATTGAGCGCCTACATCAAAGAAAAAGGCGCAGATGACCAAGTACAGCGTGAGAATAGTGCAACGCTTTCGGGTCCTGAATTAGCTCAATCAAAAGGCTGTATAGCTTGCCACAGTCAGGACGGAACAAAGATGTTAGGACCAAGTTGGAAAGGGATCTTTGGCGCGAAAAGACAATTAACCAGTGGGCAAAATATTGAGGTAGACGAAGCGTACCTCAAAGAATCCATATTCCAACCTAACGCCAAAATTGTCAAAGGCTTCCCCCCTGTCATGCCACCCCCTGTGATAAATGAACAGGAAGCAATGGCGATTATTGAATTTATTAAAACGTTACAACACTAAGCAAAAAAATGCGGAGTAACAGATGGAATACGATATAGACCAAGACGAAGACATGCATGAGCCAAGCAGCTTTTTTACTAAGTACGTTTGGAGTCAGGATCATAAGGTGATTGCTATCCAATATTCGGTTATCGCTATTTTGGTGGGTATTGTGGCCTTAGTGCTTTCAGGTTTAATGCGTTTGCAATTAGGGTTTCCAGGCAGTTTTGATTTTATCGATCCTAGTTCCTACTACCAGTTTGTCACTATGCACGGCATGATAATGGTGATTTATTTACTAACGGCTATTTTTCTAGGTGGATTTGGCAATTACTTGATCCCGCTTATGGTTGGGGCTAGAGATATGGTTTTTCCGTTTGTGAACATGCTCAGTGTTTGGTTTTACCTGTTGGCAGTGATTGTATTAATGGCTAGCTTTTTTGTTCCTGGCGGACCTACTGGCGCAGGTTGGACGCTTTATCCTCCACAAGCTATTTTACCGGGTACACCAGGATCAGGTTGGGGAATCATCTTAATGTTGGTTTCGTTAGCTATTTTTATTGCAGCGGCAACAATGGGTGGGTTGAATTATGTCACCACTGTTTTACAAGCTCGCACTAGAGGCATGACCCTGATGCGCATGCCTCTGACAGTTTGGGGCATTTTTATGGCGACAGTGTTAGCTTTGTTGGCTTTTCCTGCCTTGTTTGTCAGTGCTGTGATGATGTTATTTGATAAAACGCTTGGTACCAGTTTTTTTATGCCTGCCATCTTGTCCATGGGACAACAGCTTGACCATGAAGGCGGCAGTCCTATTTTATTTCAACACCTTTTCTGGTTTTTTGGTCATCCCGAAGTTTACATAGTAGCTCTTCCTGCGTTCGGTATCGTGTCTGACCTTATTAGTACTCACGCACGCAAAAACATCTTCGGTTACAGGATGATGGTGTGGGCCATAGTGGGAATAGGTGTGCTGAGTTTTGTGGTGTGGGCACATCATATGTATATCAGCGGTATGAACCCTATGTTTGGCTATTTCTTCGCCACTACTACCTTAATTATTGCTGTACCCACTGCCATCAAGGTTTACAACTGGGTACTAACGATTTGGCACGGTAATATTCGTCTCAATGTCCCTATGCTGTTTGCCTTGGGTTTTGTTTCCACCTTCACTATTGGTGGTTTAACAGGTTTGTTTTTGGGTAATGTGGTGGTGGATTTACCTCTTTCTGATACTTACTTTGTGGTCGCACATTTCCATATGGTGATGGGGGTATCGCCGATTCTGGTCGTGTTTGGTGGGATCTATCATTGGTATCCTAAAATGTCTGGCAGGATGCTCAATCCTACGCTAGGCAAATTGCATTTTTGGGGTACTTTTTTAGGCACTTATGCGATTTACTTCCCCATGCACTACTTGGGTATTTTAGGCGTTCCAAGACGTTATTTTGCTTATGAAAACTACGATTTTATTCCTGACTCAGCCAAAGATTTAAACGCAATGATTTCAGTTATGGCGATATTTGTAGCTTTAGTACAGCTGATATTTTTATTTAATTTGGTATGGAGTTTGTTTAAAGGAGAAAAGTCAGGAGATAACCCTTGGGAGGCAACGACATTGGAATGGCAAACAGAAACCACGCCACCTGGTCATGGAAATTGGGGGAAAGACATACCTGTATGCCATCGTTGGGCATATGACTACAGTGTGCCTGGATACGAACAGGACTTTCTGCCTCAAAATTTCATCGATGAAAAATTGGAGAGTAAAACATGAGTTTTTTAACGCCATTAATGGAGAAATCATGGGAGCCAGTTCACAATCCAGAAATTCAAACCCTAGGACGTGACCACACAAGAAGGGCAGGGTTAAGATTATTGTTAACCGTTGTTTCAGTACTTTTCTTTTTGTTTATTGTGGCTTTTCTGATGCGCTCACAATATCCGGATTGGCAACCTCTTGCAGAACAGTCAAGCCATCCTTTGTTTAATAAAACACTGTTATGGCTAAACACCACCTACTTGATTTTTGCTAGTGTTTGTTTACAAATTGCTAGAGTCAGTGGTCACAAAAACCGGTTAATATTAGCCAAGGGAGGCTTGGTATTGGCAGGGCTGTTTTCTTGCGCCTTTGTTACAGGTCAATGGATGTTGTGGCAACATCTTCATCAACAAGGTTTTGTGGTAAATAGCCATCCTGCATTGAGTTTTTTTTATATTTTAACTGGTTTGCATGCAATACATGTGGCGGTTGGCATCGTGGCATGGATAGTCGCGGTGATGGTTGTTATGCGAGACAGTCCAAAGCTGGCTCAATATATCGAACTTTGTGCGATCTATTGGCATTTTCTTCTAGGTTTGTGGGCAATATTGTTTATTTTGTTGGTTAGTAAGCCTGAGACCTATAATGCTATTGTCGAATTTTGTGGTTTGGGGATTTAAATATGCAAACTAATCAAGCTGTGGGGAATTCGGATGGTGTAAAAGGTTTCGTGGCTGATTGGTCTGGTGATCAAGAAGCGTTTCGTGTGCCTTGGGGTAAAGCAATGATGTGGATTTTCCTGCTCAGTGACACCTTCGTATTTAGCTGTTTTTTGATTGGATATATGGTGGTAAGGATCTCCGCGGTGGAGCCATGGCCAAATGCAAGTGAAGTATTTGCACTAGAAATTAGCGGACAGCATTTGCCTCTAGCACTAATTGCCATTATGACCTTTGTTTTAATTACTAGTAGTGGGACCATGGCGATGGCAGTGAATTATGGTTATCGCAAAGACAAAGTAAAGGCCAGCGTTTTGATGCTGGTCACAGCACTCTTAGGTTTATCTTTTGTAGGTATGCAAGTGTTTGAATGGACTAAACTGATTTCAGAAGGTGTTCGCCCTTGGGCCAATCCATTTGGTGCGGAGCAGTTTGGCGCTGTATTTTTTATGATAACAGGCTTCCACGGATTACATGTGTCTATCGGTGTTATTTACTTAGTTACTGTATCGATTAAAATATTAAAAGGGCATTACGATCAATATGGCAATTATGAAATTGTCGAGATATCAGGCTTATATTGGCATTTCGTAGATTTAGTCTGGGTATTTATTTTTGCTTTGTTTTACCTTTGGTAAAAAATTTATTGGAGTGTGATTTATGTCATCGAATATTCAAATTGAATCAGAAACTCATGTTCATCAAGAACATCCAGTCAGTTTATATTTGAAGATTTGGCTATTATTATTTGTACTGAGTGGGTTGTCATATATGGTCGACTACATGA
>Ga0302131_1002157_pt1 | contig 10342 bp, 6 predicted proteins | sample CB9_20m_MG_FD_203105 | JGI IMG/M metagenome (GOLD analysis project Ga0302131, IMG submission 203105) | Marine microbial communities from Western Arctic Ocean, Canada - CB9_20m | ecosystem: Environmental > Aquatic > Marine > Oceanic | place: Canada: Western Arctic Ocean | collected 2017-09-19
GCCAGCTCTCCTTTTGATCATGAAGGAGTCAAAACGCAAGACATGGATGTCGTGAGCAATGGGTTACTCAATCAATATCTATTGACCAGTTACTCTGCTCGAAAGCTCAACATGCAAACCACAGGACATGCTGGTGGTATTCATAATTGGTTTATTCAACATACCGGTGACTCTGATAAAGAAATGCTGGCGAAGCTAGGCACAGGTTTGTTAGTCACTGAACTAATGGGTCAAGGCGTCAATATTGTTACCGGAGACTACTCTAGAGGCGCGGCAGGATTTTGGGTCGAAAATGGCGTGATCCAATATCCAGTTCACGAAATTACCATCGCGGGAAACTTGGCCGACATGTTGATGAATATTGTGGCCATAGGCTGCACACAAGAAACCCGAGGAAGTGTGCGAACTGGCTCAGTGCTGATTGATAAGATGCAGATAGCCGGTGAATAGTGCCTTCGAACAACATTATCTAATGTAAACGCAAACTATAAATAAAAACGACACCTCTGAGTGTCGATTTTTTTATCTATAAGAAAAGCGATATAAGTAAATTAATAGCTATCAAGCAACACCATTAAGGCATGCTTTATTCTGTTATGTCCTGCGGTGCTGATATATAACCCTGATAACCGTCAGCCCTTAGGGATGCAAACTGTTGTAATTGCTGCTGATTTTCAATACCAGTAATGACCACATCTATGTTTAAACCTTTGGCAATATTGATCAAAGCTCGGCACATTTCGTTACCTTGATTTAACTTTCCATAGAATACAAAAGACTGGTCGAGCTTAATATAGTGAGGTCGTAATTTTTGTAAATATTCAAGTGAGCCCATTTGACGGCCACACTGATCAACCCCTATTTTTGCACCAGCAGAGCGGATTATTTCCGTCAGCTTGAGACACTGTGCGAATGAATGAATGAATACCGACTCGGGCATTTCAAATAAAATCTGAGATGCATGTTTCGATTGTTGTAAGAACCTCTCCAGCCATTGGGCAAACTCGGGGTCCTGCAAGCTATCATGAGTTAAATTAATGGCAACGGGTTGGTGAGCTATTTCCAAGATACTCTTTTTCTCAATGGTCTCCAACAAACATCTATCAAGTTGCCCACCAAGAGACAACAACTCAATAAAGGGCATAAATTCCGAGGCATTGACAACCTTGTCATCAATATTCAAGCGACAATAAAGCTCACGTTGAATGATATTGTCAGACTGCATATCGATTACTGCTTGCCATTGAAACATAAAATGGCTTTTATTAATGGCGTCTACCAGCTTAGTACGCCACTGTTCTCTACTATATTTTTGTGGTTGTTGTGCATCGATCCAATGGCTTATTTTGCCTTCTTTCAGGGCTTGTTGTAATGCATTGTCAGATTGAGACAACAAGTCAGAAGGCTGCATGTTGTCAATTCGCTGGCTAACGCCGAGGGCAAATTTACTATTGGCAATACAACCTGCCTTAGTGATTTCCTGATTAATGATGCGGATCAGTGTTTGTAAGTAGGTTTCAATTTGATGGTATTCAGATTTGGTAAGCAAAAATGCAAACTCGGTATTAGCAATCCTCGCTATCACACCGTCGGCAATGACAGGTAACTCAGCCTGCATTCTTTCAGACAGTACCTTGATGATTTGATCTCGGCCTTGATAGCCATATTTACTATGAATCTCTTCTAACCAGTCAAATTTTGCTAAAATAAGCCCACCGAATCCGGGCTCATGCAACCAGCTATTCATTTGTGCAAACAAATATTGTCGATTAGGTAAGTGGGAAATCTGATCCACTAATTTATCATCTTTTAATTCACTGACTTCTTGCTCCAATGAAGAAAAAACTTGTTTTAATTGACCAGACATTGAGTTGATTGCACCCACGACATCTTTCAGTTCAGTGGTTTTAGGAGTGTCTATGCTGTGACCAAATTTTCGCAGACCAATTTCTTTAGCCTGCAGAGCTATGTCATGCAATGGCTTTAAAATATTATTAAGTCTGTACCTTAGGACAAAAATACTGGCGATAAATAATAATGATAAAATCATGAGTGTATCATTCATGACTTGCCACAGCTGCTGGTAACCTAAACCCGGATGCGCTTCAACCTCAAGCGTAGCCAATTGCATCCATCCAGAGGTAATAATAGATTCCTTTTTTTGCACCCCAAACACATCTAAATCAATTAACCATTGTGGAACACCTTTAATGACAACCGGATTTTCCCATGTTTGTTTCTTACCATCGGCAAACCATTTTAGTGTAACTTTACGATAAAATCCTCCTTCAAAAATAACATTAATTAAGGTTTCAGCCGAAGCCAGATCTCCTGTTTCTACATGGGGTTGTAACATTAACCCTAACGATGTCATAGTATTGTTAAGATCAGAATCCATTTGCTGACTCATAAAGTCACGAGCTTGAGTAAACTGAAAATAAACCAAACTAGTCATGACCAATAAAAAAAGTCCAAATAGTAATGAGTTTATTTGTCGAAATAGTGTCATTGCTTTAAAACTCCAGTTTTAGCTTAGGTTGTTTGAGTTTTGCCGTGTTCACTCGCTGACGCAAATCTCGCCACTCCTTAATACGAGAAGCATTTCCGTTGGCAACACTACGCCCTCTATCTTTGTTTAACCATAACTGACTACCATTAAAGCTATATATGGGGATGAGATCCTTACGTGTGTTTGCTGGCCTAATCACGCCGTCAATATTATCCAATATTAAAGGTACGGAAGCAGGTGTAGCGTAGTATGCAAGCACCATATGATATTGATTTAGATTGACCGCTTTGACCATAGTGATCCTCATTTTTTCATCGGCGATACCTAATTCTAACAGGGTGAAATATTTGGCAATAGAATAGTCTTCACAATCTCCAGCGTTCACGCCAATAAACTCGACTGGAGTAGCCCAATAATTTTTGACACCCCATAAATCAATATCATCAATAAAATGGAACATATTAAAAAAGCGGTTCACTTTTTCTAGGTTATCGTTTTCTGAGAAACTGTGCTCTGCTTGCATTAAGCCGAGCCAAGCAGTGCCTCGTTTGGCCGCTCGTTCACCATAATTTTCTTCTAATGCCAATATTATTTTGGGACCATCTAGTGATGTTTTTGGCACGGCATAAGTAGTAGTCAAAAAAGTCATAATAAGTATTAGTACGAGAGCCGTCTTTTTTGATAGCATCATTGCTATATAAGGTGGAGCCTTCATATTATTTCCTAATCACCACTGGACTTAATCAACTGTATAAATTGTCCACTTCATGTCATCCACAATCACTGTTTCGTTAAACTCCACCAGAATTCGTCGGTTTGTGGCATGAGCTTCCTCATTGTCTGCAAAATCAGCCAATTTTTCAAATCCATACCCTATAAACGAAACACGCTCAGGCGTAATATTAAAGTCATTGACCAAAAGCGATGCTACAGATTTTGCTCGTTCAGCCGATAATGTTTTATTTAGTTCTGCTGCTCCAACCTTGCTGGTATGTCCCTCAATAGTGACTCGTAATTCTGGTCTTTGTTCAAGAAACTTTGCTAAGGCCTGAATTTTAGAAATTGCTGATGGTGGAATACTGTAAGAGTTATTAGCAAATTTAATATCAACGTTAAGTGGCTCAACATAAGTGGTTTGTGTGCCACATCCAACATTATTGATGGTTGCACCCAGTACCGTGTCTGCACATTTTTCACGTGCTTCAATGACGCCATCGCTGTCATAGTCTTGTAAATTTTTAAGTTGTTCAACTTGTGCTTCCATAACCTGTAATGGCTTAACAGCACAGGCAGTGATGAGAAGCATTGTCAGTCCGATCCCAAAAGCTCTTTTAACTGTTATAGTTTTATTGATGAGTGAATTAGTCATTATTAACTCCTCTGCCATAATCGTGTTCTCCCTGCCATGTTGCCGATCGAGATACGCGTAATGAGTCAAGCAACTGCCCTGTAACATTTAATAAGCGATATCTTGCGCTTAATTCATTAAAATCGGCATCTAAGTAATCTCGGCGAGCTTGAAACAGTTCGTTCTCTGTATCGAGTAAATCAAGTAAATTTCTTTGTCCCAAGCTAAATTGTTGTTGATAAACTTCTTGGGTGTCTTTCGATGTGATGATGTGTTGTTTAATATACTTTTTTTGTAATCCCAACATTTCAAACGCATTCCAAGCCAGCTCAAAACTTTCTGTGACCTGGCGATGAGCGCTATAATTTATTTCTTGCGCAGCAGTAATTTTATAAGACGCGCTGCGCTGCTGTGCCGCATCTTTACCACCTGCATAAAGATTATAGCGTACGCGCAACATGGCGCTGAAGTCGTTACGGTGTCCCCCAACATTTGATCCGAAGCGATTTAGACCACTTTCGCCGGTGATATCATTGTCAGAATTTGCTGCCACTTCTAATGAAAGTGTTGGGTAATAGCTGGCGTCGACCGTACTCTTAAATGAACGAGCAGCATTGATATCTTGCTGTGCTGTCTTAATGATAGGGTTGCTTTTAATGGCCAAAACTAGACCACTACTGGCGTTTTTTGGTAACATATCTGCATCAGGTACAGGCATCACAAGTTTTTTAGGCATGATATTGGTTAAGCGTATAAATTGTGTTCTTGCATCCTGATTGTTGTTGCGCGCTGCTATCAAATTAGACTGAGCGCGAGCTAAGCGACCTGAAACTTGAGAAAAATCCGCGATACTACCCAGCCCAGAGTCTGTTCGTTCTTTTATTTGTGAATAAATAATCTCATGAGATGACACATTTGTTTCAGCTAAGGCAACAAGTTGCTCTGTTTTCAAATAGTTTAAATAGGCCTGACTGACTCTTAGTGCCAAATCTTCGGCGGTGCTTATTAATGCCCATTGTTCTGCACTGGCTTCAAACTTAGTTCTTAAAACTTCATGACGGGTAAACATTCCGTCAAAAATCATCTGCCTAAGACTAACACCAAATTCACCCCGTCCCAATTCAGTCTCACCGTCGCCAAAACCTAAGGCAGCTCGTCTGTCTCCTGGGCTATCGGTGTACTCATAACCGTAGCCAGCTGTTAAATCGATTGTCGGCAGAAACCCAGCTTTGGCTTGATTGACCTCTTCTTCTTTGGACTTGAATCGGGCAAATGACTGGCGAATATCAGGATGCGTGTCCAACGCCATCGCAACAGTGTCTTCTAAACTCTGTGCGTGCAAGGTGGCAACGTACATCAACGACAAACATAATAATCCACGACTGACTTTTGCCTTTATGTTAAAAGGATGTCCACTCATAAAATTCCTTATCATTGTAATTGTCGTTAACTTTCTGATTTTAACGTTCCCGCAATGCAGCCTCGTTAGCTCGTAATATAGGATTCAATATATATTCTAGTATCGTACGTTTACCTGTGATGACGTCAACCTCAGTCATCATACCCGGAATAATAGCCATGGCCTCGTCATTTTTATTTTTGATACTAGAAGCATCGGTTTTTATTCTAATTAAATAAAAACTATTGCCTTTTTCGTCTTGGGTCGTATCGGCACTGATATGTTCAACCTTTCCAGTTAAGCCGCCGTAGCGTGCAAAATCATATGCGGTTATCTTTACCACTGCAGGCAGTCCTGGGTAAATAAACCCAATGTCTCGTGGTGCTATTTTAGCTTGTATCATTAATCTATCCTCAGTTGGGACGATTTCTGCAATAGTTTCTCCGGGTTTGACTACTCCTCCCAGCGTATTAATATGTATGGTTTTAATGGTGCCTATCACCGGTGATAATATTAAGGCCTTTGTTACCTTATCTTTGGTGCCAACCTGAGATTCACTGATCCTGGATAGCTTATTTTGCAGCTCATTGAGTTGTGCCCGCACCTTGGCTCGGTAGGACAATACCGACTCACGGCGATTTAGAATCGACTCTTTTAATGCTGACTTTAATTTAGGTGACAGTAAACGCACTGCGTTTAGCTCACCTTTAAGTTCATTCACGCTGCGTTCAATTTTATACAGTTCTATCTTAGAAACAATGATTTTTTCTGCTAGGGGCCTAGTTAAATCAAGTTCTTTACTGGCCAGTTTATAACTAATATCCAAGGTCTTAATTTTGGATACCAACTCGGTTATCTCCTGCTCCCGTTGTTTTATTTGTTGACTCTGAATAGCCACTTGATTGATGAGATTATCTAGCCTGCCGGCATACTCATCTTGCTGTTGTTTGATCATGACACCCGCATAAAGCGTGAGATCTTCCGGATATTCTAGTACAGACTTATTTATTTGAATTTGCAATTCCCAATCGTCATGACTGCCAATTAAAATGCTGGATAGCTCGGCTCTTAAACGTATGATGTTGACACGTAAGCTGTCAACTTCCTGCTTTTGCTCGGCAAAGTCTGAACGAAAACGGGTATCGTCAATTCTGGCTATGGGTTGTCCTTTAGTGACATGCATGCCTTCTTCCACAAACAGCTCCTCAAGCACTCCCCCGTCTAAGCTTTGAATGATTTGTATCTGTGACGACGGAATAACCTTGCCCATACCAGATGTAACCTGATCCAATGCAGCAAAGTAAGCCCAAACAATAAAACTTAGTAACAAACCTGCCATCGACCATATGATCAATCGATGCAGACCAGGCACTTCGGTTAACATGGCCCCATACACATCATCGGCCATCTCTAAATCTTGTTGGCTAACTTTCACAGTTTAACCTCGTGATTATCTTTGGTGCCTTTTAATTGCTGCAAAACCACCTCTTTTGTACCATCGATGACCAGTTTGCCTTTCTCCAATACGATGATGCGGTCCACTAAAGATAATAGGTCCATTTTATGGGTAATCAGTACTAAGGTGCGCTCTGCAGCCGTCGCATTAATGGACTCAATAAACTTTTTCTCTGCTCTGGAGTCGAGGCTAGCGGTAGGCTCATCTAATAACAGTATTTGTGGCGCATTTAAAATAGCTCTTGCTAGTGCGATAGATTGACGTTGTCCCCGAGATAAGGTGCTACCACTTTCACCCACTTGTTGATCTAAGCCCTGAGTCTCATGATCAGTAAATTCATTAACGCCTGAAAGTTGCACGGACCTGATAAGCTGATATTCGGTCACTTGCCTAGTACCAAACAAAATGTTGTCTCGAATAGTCCCATGAAATAAGGTGATATCCTGGGGTAAGTAACCCACATTGCGGCGCAGATCACTGGGGTGTATTTGCTGATGATTTAAACCATCAAATCGAATACTGCCGGCAGTTGGCTGATACAGACCTAATAATAACTTGGCCAGGGTGGTTTTACCCGAGCCGTTACGCCCGACTATGGCTATCTTTTCCCCTTGCTTAATGTTTATCGACATTTGTTGTAAGCTAGCACTGTCGGCATTGGGGTAGCTAAAGCTGATATTTTTGGCGCTAATATCCCCTGAAAGTTTCGTTTTGCTGGCTAGGTGGGCTTTGTTTTCAAATTCCCCTTCTTGGGCCATTAAACCGTCAAGCTGTCGTAAGGCACTCATCGTCTGATTGGAACGTGTCATCAGACCCGCCAGTTTAGCGATGGGCGATATGGCCCGTCCGGTTAACATGACTGATGCAATGATACCCCCCATTGAGATCAGGTTATCTGAAACACGATATACTCCTAGGATAACGACCCCGATAATAGATACTTGCAAAATAAAACTGGCAAAATTGACCACCGAGTTAGTGATCTCTTTAGATTTAAGCAACCAGGTAGAAGTGTGACCTACCATCTGTTGCCAAGCATTTTGCACCACCCCTTCTGCACCGTTGGCTTTAATTGACTCCAGCGCACTTAAGCACTCGATCAGATGGCCATGACGCAAGCTGGCAAATTTATTGCTCTCTTCAATGGCGGCTTTCAGCTTGCCTTGCCTTAAAAGTGTATAACCAATAATTAGCAAAGACGCTAAAATGGGGAATAACACCAGGTCTCCTGCAACCAGCCAGATACATAACATGAATAAGATAGCAAAGGGTAGGTCAACCAATGCTGTAATGGTTGCCGATGAGAAAAACTCTCTGACATTGTCAAATTCACTTAATTGTTTGGCCATACCGCCAATACTTGGTGCGCGCTTTTCAAGGGGGATACCAATGACTTTAGCAAACAATTTTGAGGACACCTCTATATCGATTTTTTTACCCGCCACGTCAATCAGGTAAGCCCTCAATTGTTTTAAGATAAAATCAAAAACATACGCGATCCCCGCGCCAATAGACAACACCCATAATGATTCAAAGGCCAGGTTAGGCACTACTTTGTCATAAATGTTCATTACAAAAAGTGGTAATACCAACGCAAATATATTGACCATTACTGAAGCAATAATCACGTCTCTATAAATAGGGGAAGCACTTTTGATATGTTTCCATAACCAGTGTTCTTTTGAGTCATTAATATGCACATCAAAATTCCGATCACCACGGTATTGCTGTTTGATCAGAAATAGATATCCAACAAAATTGGACTCCAATTCCTCTATGCTTAATTGTTCTTCGCCCCCGGTTTCAGGTAGGGTGACAATGGCCTTGTTGGCTTCCAGATCCAGTTCTTGTAACACACAGGCATTTTTGTCTTTAAGCATCAAAATACAAGGCAGTAAAATGGAGGGTAATTTGTTCAGACCTTTGCGGACCAGTTTGGCACTGAGGCCTGCCCGAGAAGCGGCCTGGGGTAGTAACTCAGGGGTTAATTGAGTACTACTGATCGGTAAGCCTGCTGCAAGGGCTTCGTGGGAGCAAGGGTTGCCAAAATGTTCTGTCAATAAAACTAAACTATCCAACAAAGGATCAGAACTGACACGCTGTGAAGCGTTTATCGTCCATTGTGGCTTAGGCTTAGGTTTAGCTGTGGATAACACTGTATTTCATATTCCTGGGGCAAGACTGTAAACAATAACATAGCAACTTAAAATAACACGGAGTTACATCAATCCGTCTGTATTAGTATAACTTCGTCAGCATTATGGATTTGCCTATAATACGTCTTGGGTGTCAAACTCCGGCAGCGGTGCAGGGTTTGCTGTAATCACGTCGCTGATAATCATCCCTCTCTCAATGAGTAAACCATTAGTCACGAAGACACCAGCACCTTCCTCTGACTCAGGACCAGCCTTATTTAAGACTAAACCCTGCTCCACCGGCGCGCCTTTGCCTGTTTCAAAGTCAAAATTAAGGGCAACTTTTTGATTATCAGCACCAAGGTCAAAGTATTTATCAAGATTGTCGCTGTACGTATCGGCTAACACGTCGCTTAAGTCAAGTTGCATATCCTTAATGAGAGCATGGGGCCCCTCATCAAGGCTCGCATTGCCCTGTGTATGTGAGAAGGTATCGATGCTGCCACTGGTTTCATCAAGGTCAATAAATCTGGCAGAGGGCTCTGGTGCTTTTAGTGTCTCTTCATCTGGTGGTGGCGCGATGTTTATCGTTAAATCAGCCTCCGCCGTTTCCGGGTTTACTGTGTCACCATCCTGGATGGTGTAGGAAAATTTCAAATCAACGGCGGTGGAAGGCATCGCCATACCACTATTTGTCTGGAATCTATATGCTCCTTCATCATTAATGAGTAAGGTGCCGTAATCCGTATCAATTTGAAGAATAGTTTCAGTGGTAAATGTATGCGTTGTAGTACCAAATACAACCTGAGTCAGAATAGGCGAACCAAAACCATCAACAGAAGACTCATCTTCCTTGTCCCCCGAACTGCCATCCGCGACTACATTACCTTTTATTCTGCTACGTGCCGCTGTTCCATCCTCCTGAATCGGGTTCAATAAAATAAAGTTACTATCAGGATTCGCAATGAGACCACTAGTAGTGACCTCTATAGTGACTTCAGCCTTGCTGACATCACCATTACTATCCTTTATGGTATATTCAAAATTCGGATAATCGGAGCCTTCAAGGAAACCTTTATTTTCATAAGTAAAGGTTCCATCGAATTTGATTTGCAATAACCCGTTGTCAGTCGCACCGTTGAATGTCAAATTATCAAATAACAAAACGTCGGCTGTTGTTACAGGGGTTATTACGCCATCAATTATTGTAAATGTCGCATATCCATCATCAGCAAAGGCTAAATCATTCCCATTAATCTCAGTTACTGTGGTGGGCGTATCACCTAAGTCGTCATTGCTTAAAAGGGTACCCGATAGCTGCGTGTTTTCATCCATACCAAACGTGTCATCTTGTGCGATGGGCAGGGCGTTCACATTGATGGTCACTGCCGCGGTGCTGGTATCTCCATCCGCATCGGTAATGGTATACGTAAAGGTGTCGGCTCCAGCAAAATCCGCTACTGGGGTGTAAGTAAAATTGCCCGCTGCATCAAAG
>Ga0302131_1002163_pt1 | contig 10323 bp, 8 predicted proteins | sample CB9_20m_MG_FD_203105 | JGI IMG/M metagenome (GOLD analysis project Ga0302131, IMG submission 203105) | Marine microbial communities from Western Arctic Ocean, Canada - CB9_20m | ecosystem: Environmental > Aquatic > Marine > Oceanic | place: Canada: Western Arctic Ocean | collected 2017-09-19
ACTCAAAAAGGTTTTTTAGGCTGGCTTGATAAAGCTTTGGAGAAAATCTGATGCATCCTGCTGGTTCTGTAATTGTATTCACTGTTGCCTCGGGGCTTGGTTTCGGATTGCTCACCTGGCTGGGAATCGGTCTGCCGGAGGTGCGCGGTTGGGTTGCGTTTTGGTATTACGCCCTAGGCTTTGGTTTGGCGGGTGGTGGGCTTTTGGCCTCAACATTTCATCTTGGAAACCCACAACGGTTTTTGATGGCGTTCTCGCAATGGCGTAGTAGTTGGTTGAGCCGTGAGGGCTGTCTCGCGGTGGTGGCTATGGCCGTTTTGGGACTGTTTGCCATTGGGGAAATTTTCTTGGAAGCCAATTGGCAACTTTTGGGCTATCTTGGCGCAATCCTAGCGGTTCTTACTGTTTTTGCTACCTCGATGATCTATGCGCAGCTCAAAACTGTACCACGCTGGAATCATTGGAGTACGCCAGCTTTGTTTTTGCTACTGTCTTTGAGTGGTGGTGGATTGCTGGCGATGCAAATTTTGCCTTCCATGATCCTACTGGCGCTTGCGGGTGTGTTGCAGCTTGTGGCCTGGCTGTCGGGGGATGGCCGCTTCGAGAGCCGTGGTACTGATATTGGCACCGCCACCGGTCTTGGGGTGCGTGGTATCGTGCGAGCGTTCGAGCCACCACATACTGGCAATAACTATCTTCTTAAAGAAATGGTGCATAAGGTTGGGCGTAAACATGCAGTGAAGCTGCGGTTGGTCTCCTTTGCGCTGATGATTCTTATGCCTCTGGGCTTGCTTATGATCTCAGGTACGGCCCTTATGGTGATTTTTGCGGTGTTGTTGCATGCAATTGGTACCTTTGCCCAACGCTGGCTGTTCTTTGCAGAGGCGGAGCATGTGGTGGGTCTTTACTATGGCAAGCGCTGATTAGGTGCTTTTGATAAGGTGCCAAAGGGGGGCTTTGTCTCTTTTGTGTGTACTGCGTTCTGGGAGGATGCTGGGCGCTAAAAGATTGAACACGGGTAGCTAAAAATATGGCTGTGGTCAGGTCTTCAATTTAGATCGGCAGTTCGGGTGTTGTGTCATCCTTAAAAGCATCGCGGTAATGTCTGCGACAGAGGGATAGGTAGGTTTCATTGCCGCCAATCTGTACTTGATTTCCAGCTGTGACGGCCTTCCCAGTGCTATCAAACCTTACAACCATCGTGGCTTTCTTGCCACAATGGCAGATGGTTCGCACTTCACGCATCTCATCAGCAAGGGCCAAAAGTGTGGCGGATCCAGGGAACAATTCGCCCATGAAATCCACTCGCAGACCATAACACATGATTGGAACTCCCAAATCATCAACAGCGCGGGCCAGCGCCCAGACTTGATCTTTGGTTAGAAACTGAGCCTCATCGATAAAAATGCAAGCAAGAGGGCCTAGATCAAGTCGCGCCTTTACCTTCTCAAACATATCCTCATGCGGGTTGAACGTGTCGGCGTCTTCTTCAATTCCAATGCGGGAGGCAATCTTACCTTGACCGGCGCGTGTGTCCATTTGAGCGGTCATAAGGTAGGTTTGCATGCCCCGCTCACGATAGTTGTGTGCAGCCTGTAGCAGCAAAGTTGATTTGCCAGCATTCATGGTCGAGTAATTGAAGTAAAGCTTAGCCATGGGGCTATGTGCCCTGAGCTTGTGAACGATGCAAGAGCCAGGCATAGTTTGTGATCTCTCTAATACTAAAGCCCTCTAACCGTTTAGGATCCGTGTTTGGAGATTGCTGAGTATAAGTTACTTTATCATAGCTATGTTGTTGCAGGTATTATTTCTGATAATGATGCCGAGCAGTTGTTAGCCATGTAGCAGATTTGATAGCTATGGCCTTAAGAGGAAACAAAAATGATTATTGAGGACCAGCCACTTTATGATCCCACTCTGCTGCGCCCAATTGATTTTAGAGAGCTAGCGAGCTCTGAAGATGATGGGCATCCACCGCGAATTTTGCTGCTTTATGGGTCGCTGCGGCCGCAAAGCTATTCGCGCGCTGCGGCAGAAGAGGGTGGTAGAGTATTGCGAGCCTTGGGCTGTGAGACCAAAATTTTTGATCCTGCGAGTTTACCTCTGCCAGATGCGATGCCGGACAGCCATCCAAAAGTGCAAGAATTGCGAGAGCTGGCGCTCTGGAGTGAGGGCATGGTTTGGTCTAGTCCCGAACGGCATGGTGCCATGACTGGTATTTTGAAAACTCAAATTGATTGGATACCGCTGTCAGCCATCGGTGGTATGCGGCTGACACAAGGGAAAACCCTGGCCCTGATGCAAGTTTCTGGTGGGTCCCAGTCGTTTAATACGGTCAACCAAATGCGAATTTTGGGCCGTTGGATGCGGATGTTTACAATCCCTAATCAAAGCTCCCTCCCAAAGGCTTGGCTGGAATTTGAGAATGGCCGGATGAAACCATCTTCATTTTACAACCGCATTGTAGATGTCATGGAAGAGCTAGCACGCTTCACCGTAATGACCCGCGGCCACAAAGAGATACTGGTGGATCGTTATTCAGAAAGAGTTGAGAGCGCAGAAGAACTTCATAAGCGCGTATCGCTTAAGGAAGTGTAAACCCCGGCCTTAAACCAAAGCTTTTTTGCTTTATCCCATTGTGGGGTGTATTATTCTTGCAACGCCTTTACACCGACATCGCCCTCCGCATGGGCTTTGATAGCAAAGGCTGCGGCGTGGCTTGCAGCGAGAGTGGTGTAATAGGGAATTCTATCCATCAAGGCTGAGGCGCGCATGCTACGGCTGTCTTCCACGGCTTGAGCGCCTGCTGTGGTGTTGAGGATCAGCGCAATATCACCATTTTTGATTTGATCTACAATATTTGGCCGGCCCTCATACACCTTATTTACGATGGCGCTTCTGATACCTGCATCGGCCAAAAATGCTGCTGTTCCGCGTGTGCTTGTTAAGATGAAGCCCATTTTCAGCAGACAAGACGCCGCTTCCAGAAGCATTGGGCCCTTGTCCTCGTCTTTTATAGATAGGAAAACTTTGCCAGAGGTTGGCAGCTCCGTACCTGCGCCAAGCTGTGCTTTGTAGAACGCGCGGTGGAACTTGCTGTCAAACCCCATGACTTCACCCGTTGAGCGCATTTCAGGGCCCAAAAGCGTATCAACACCCGGAAAGCGTGCGAAAGGTAGTACGGCCTCTTTAACTGCAAATCCCTTGATGCTGGCGGGATCGATCAAATTGAAGTTGGTCAGGGGTTCCCCAGCCATCACACGTGCCGCTATTGCGGCAATCGGGCTGCGAACTGCTTTGGCAACGAACGGGACAGTGCGGCTGGCGCGGGGGTTCACTTCAATAAGGTAGATTTCGCCATTTTTGACTGCGAATTGGATATTCATTAAGCCAACAACATTCAGGGCTAGGGCTAATGCCTTAGTTTGACGTCTTAATTCAATAATGATGTCTTGTGGCAAAGAGTAGGGTGGCAAGGAGCAGGCGCTATCGCCAGAATGGACGCCGGCTTCCTCAATATGTTGCATAATTCCAGCCACGTGTACCAAAGTGCCGTCGCAAAGCGCGTCCACATCAATTTCAACCGCACCTGATAAGTAGCTATCAAGCAATACGGGACTATCGCCAGACACAACCACTGCCTCGGAAATATAGCGCTCTAGATTAGACTGATCGCGGACAATCTCCATGGCCCGACCACCCAAAACATAGGATGGACGGATTACTAGCGGGAAGCCAATCCCTGCTGCAATTTTTAAGGCCTCCGCATCGGAGTGTGCAATGCCGTTGTGTGGCTGTTTTAGGCCCAGTTGTGTGACCAACTCCTGAAAACGTTCTCGATCCTCGGCCAGGTCAATCGCATCTGGAGTGGTGCCTAAGATAGGAATGCCAGCGTCTTCGAGAGCATTCGCTAATTTCAATGGAGTTTGACCGCCAAACTGTACAACCACCCCATGAAGGGTACCATTTTCTTGCTCAACACGCAGGATTTCCATCACATGCTCATAAGTTAAAGGCTCAAAGTAGAGGCGATCTGAAGTATCATAATCGGTACTCACTGTTTCGGGATTACAGTTGATCATGATGGTTTCGTAGCCTTGTTCGGTCAACGAATAGCAGGCGTGGCAGCAGCAATAATCAAATTCGATGCCTTGGCCAATCCGGTTTGGACCGCCGCCCAAAATAACAACTTTTTTGCGATCAGAAGGCCGGGCTTCACATTCGCTAAAGCCCATCGCAGGGGCCTCATAAGTGGAATACATATAGGGAGTTTGGGCTTCGAATTCTGCAGCACAGGTGTCGATGCGTTTGAATACGGCCACAACCCCAATTTTTTGGCGAGTGTTGCGTATATCTTTCTCTGTTCGACCCGTCAGAATTGCCAAGCGCCCATCGGAAAAGCCCATCATTTTAAGGCGGCGAATTCCCAACTCGTCTTCAGGAAGACCATTGGCCTTAATAATAGTTTCGGTCTCTATAATCTCGCGAATACGGGCCAAGAACCATGGATCAAAGCGAGTAATTTCGTAGATTTCATTATCTGAAAATCCAAATCTCATAGCATGGCCAGTGACGCGCATACGGTCAGGTGATTGTATGGCTAGCTCTCGGGTAAGGGCTTTATCTATCACGGCTTGAATGTCAGGCGTCTGGCCAATCAAAATGCCATCACGTAGAACCATTTGATCCTGAGATGGCATACCATCGATGTCGACTTCGTCAAAACCGGTGAGACCTGTTTCCATAGATGCCAGTGCTTTTTGCACTGATTCATGGAAGCTGCGGCCAATAGCCATGGCTTCACCAACAGATTTCATTGCGGTGGACAACACTGCTGGGGAACCTGGAAATTTTTCGAAGGCAAAGCGGGGGATTTTGGTGACCACATAGTCAATCGAAGGTTCAAAGCTGGCTGGGGTGACTTTAGTTATGTCATTGTCCAGCTCATCAAGAGTGTAACCTACGGCCAATTTTGCTGCAATTTTGGCGATTGGAAAGCCTGTTGCTTTGGATGCCAAAGCCGAAGAACGAGATACCCGTGGGTTCATCTCGATGACAACCATACGGCCGTCTTCAGGGTTCACAGCCCATTGTACGTTAGATCCACCAGTCTCAACACCGATTTCGCGCAGTACAGCGATGCTAGCGTTACGCATGATTTGGTATTCTTTGTCGGTCAGTGTCAGAGCTGGAGCCACTGTAATACTGTCGCCGGTGTGCACTCCCATGGGGTCAATATTCTCGATGGAGCAAACGATGATGGCGTTGTCTGCACTGTCGCGAACCACTTCCATTTCGAATTCTTTCCAACCAAGAAGACTTTCATCAATCAAGATTTGGCTAACCGGTGAGGCATCCAAGCCAGTTTTGCAGAAGTGTTCATAATCTTCGCGATTGTAAGCAACGCCGCCGCCGGTTCCGCCCAGAGTATAAGCAGGACGGATGATTGCGGGCAGGCCAATATCATCAAGAGCTACCATGCATTCTTCCATCGTTTCTGCAATACTGGCCCGTGGATTTTCCAATCCAAGTCTATCCATAGCTTCGCGGAAGAGTTTACGATCTTCTGCCATTTCAATGGCTGGACGCTTTGCGCCAATCATTTCTACGCCGAACTTTTCCAAAACGCCCATTTCTTCAAGGGCGAGGGATGTGTTCAAACCGGTCTGGCCGCCCATCGTGGGCAACAGCGCATCCGGGCGCTCTATCTCAATGATCTTAGCCACAGTCTCTGGTGTGATTGGCTCGATGTACGTAGCATCAGCCATATCAGGATCAGTCATGATTGTAGCTGGATTTGAGTTTACCAATATAACCCGGTATCCCTCTTCACGCAGGGCCTTGCAGGCCTGAGCGCCTGAGTAGTCAAACTCACATGCTTGGCCAATAATAATAGGCCCCGCCCCAATAATCATGATGGAATTAATGTCAGTTCTTTTAGGCATGTAAGTGTCCTTCATCGGCGGCGCGCAAACTGTCCTGCCTTATAGGCAAAGAGGTCCGGGACGCAAGAGGAGTTCTTGATCTCATGATGCAAATTGCCCTATAAATTGATACTTTTAGGCCAGGTCACGGAAGAGAGGCTATGATAAGAACGGATCAGTTTTATCCTAGAGTAAGTAATAGTTTTGGGGCCGCGAAAGCACCAACTTCAAACTTTTAGCCGCGCATTATAAGGAACGGACATCCCTAGCTAACTTTTAATTAAGTTATTTATATTTTGGCACTTTTGAAGTTTAGAAAGTATATTTAAAGCGCACGCCGTTTTGCAATTCTTATTTGAGAATATTCCGAGGATATCATTGAAGATTAAGGCGGAATGGCTAACTATACGCTATTTGATACTTAATCACGCTGTCAGCGTCAGCTTTTAACAGTGAGCCGGGCCGAAAACAGCAGATTAGCTTGACTTTACGCCCTTGTCGGGATGTATCAGCGCGACCGCTTGAAGGAGCCTGACCATGCACGCTTATCGAAGCCACACTTGTGCCGATCTCAACAAGGACAATGTTGGTGATACCGTCCGCCTTTCTGGGTGGGTGCATCGAGTCCGCGATCATGGTGGCCTGCTGTTTATCGATCTGCGTGACCACTATGGCATCACACAAGTTTTATGTGATCCCGATAGCCCCGTTTTTAAGGATGTGGAAAAGCTGCGTAGTGAATGGTGCATCCGAATTGATGGTACTGTAAAAGCCCGGGATGCCGCACTGGTAAACCCAAAAATCCCAACTGGTGAAATCGAGGTTTTTATCCGTGATCTGGAAGTTTTGGGCGCCTCGGAAGAGCTACCGCTCATGGTATTTGGGGATCAGGAATACCCTGAAGAAACCCGCCTGAAGTATCGATATCTTGATTTGCGCCGCGAAAAGTTGCAAAATAATATGAAGCTGCGTTCGGATGTGGTGGCTTCGATGCGCAAACGCATGTGGGCCAAAGATTTCCGAGAGTTTCAAACACCGATCATCACGGCGTCCAGCCCAGAAGGCGCACGTGACTTTTTAGTACCTTCGCGCCTGCACCCGGGTCGGTTCTATGCTCTGCCGCAAGCCCCACAGCAGTTTAAACAGCTGATCATGGTTTCAGGCTATGACAAATACTTCCAGATTGCGCCATGTTTCCGGGATGAAGATCCACGTGCCGACCGGTCGCCAACAGATTTCTACCAGCTTGATTTGGAAATGTCTTTTGTGGAACAACAGGATATATTTGACACGATACAACCTGTTTTGGCAGGTGTGTTCGAAGAGTTTGGTGGTGGCCGTAAGGTTGACCGGACTTGGGACCAAATCAGCTACCGTGATTCTGCTCTTTGGTACGGCAGTGACAAACCCGATCTGCGTAATCCTATCAAAATGCAAATCGTTTCGGATCATTTCCTAGGTTCTGGTTTTGCAATTTTTGCCAAACTTCTGGAACAAGATGGTACAGAAATTCGCGCCATTCCAGCGCCAACGGGTGGCAGCCGTAAATTTTGCGATCGAATGAATGCATTTGCACAAAAAGAAGGTCTACCCGGCATGGGTTACATCTTCTGGCGTGACCAAGGTGAAGGCATGGAAGCCGCTGGGCCATTGGCCAAAAACATAGGTCCTGAGCGCACTGAAGCCATTCGTAAGCAATTGGGCCTTGGCGTTGGAGATGCGGCTTTCTTCCTCGGTGGCAAACCAAAAGCTTTTGAAACCGTAGCTGGGCGTGCGCGAATTGCAATTGGAGATGAGCTTGGCTTAACCGACAAAGACCGCTTCGCGTTTGCATGGATTGTGGATTTCCCGATCTATGAAAAGGACGAGGAGACTGGAAAAATTGACTTCGAGCATAACCCTTTCTCAATGCCGCAGGGTGGGATGGACGCATTACAAGGTGATCCGCTTAAAGTCTTAGGTTATCAATACGATCTAGCATGTAATGGTTATGAACTGTTGAGTGGTGCTATCCGAAACCATAGCCCAGAAATCATGTTCAAAGCTTTTGAGATTGCTGGATACGGCAAAGAAGAAGTTGAAAAACGGTTTGGCGGTATGGTCAACGCATTTCAGTATGGTGCTCCGCCCCACGGCGGTTGTGCTGCTGGCATTGACCGGATCGTAATGCTGTTGGCAGACGAGGCCAATATCCGCGAAGTGATCATGTTCCCTATGAACCAGCGCGCTGAAGACTTGATGATGGCGGCACCCTCAGAGCCGATGAATGAACAGCTGCGTGAGTTATCTTTGCGGGTTATTTTGCCAGATTAATGGGTTGGAGTTTGGCGCTTTTAGTTGCAAACACCTAACTGTTTGCAAAAGGAAGCTTTGATTGCACTGCTCTTAAAGATAAAAAGGGAAGAGATTATGATTGGACGCCTAAACCACGTGGCCATCGCCGTTCCGGATTTACAGGTTGCCGCAGCGCAATATGCTACAACCTTGGGTGCCAAAGTAGGCCTGCCGCAAGATGAGCCTGATCATGGAGTTACAGTCGTGTTTATTGAGCTACCAAATACTAAAATTGAGTTGCTATATCCCTTGGGAGAGTCTTCGCCAATTCAAAAATTTTTGGATAAAAATCCATCAGGCGGTATTCATCATATTTGCTATGAGGTTGATGATATCTTAGCTGCACGCGATAAACTGCAGAACCAAGGTGCCCGGGTTTTGGGAGCTGGAGAGCCTAAAATTGGCGCCCATGGCAAGCCTGTACTTTTTTTACACCCTAAAGACTTCACTGGCTGCTTGATTGAGCTAGAACAAGTCTAAACAAATTTTAAGGATTTATTTATGGGTATTACATCGGCTATTGTGCTTTTTGCTGTGATTTGGTTTCTTACATTATTTATAGTGCTGCCCTTACGACTGCAGACACAGGGGGATCTGGGGAAAGTTGAACCTGGGACACATGCAGGGAGCCCAGAAAACCCTCAGATGAAAAAGCGTTTCTTTTTCACAACCGCTGTGGCGCTTGTACTCTGGGTCATCATCGCTGGTAGTATTGTTGGAGGTATATTTTCGGTACGTGATTTTGATTGGTTCAATCGAATGGCAACTCCAGAAGTCTCTCAACCTGATGGATGAAAAGTGCCGCGCCTAGAATAGGGGCGAACAACTTATGATTCTTACAGGAAGCGGTATGGCCATCAAGACCAATCCACACCTTATAGCTAAATGTGCTACGGCTAGTACCAATTTGCAATATAAAGTGTGACGAAGTCTTGGGTTATTAAATTAGTGTACAAAATCAAAAATATTATGATTTTTTCCATTGGGTTAGAGCAGGCACATCTGGGCGTGGTCGGTCGGGCATTAGCGCGGGGCCTGTGCCTATATGGATGATGCCGGCCACACGCTCATGAGTCTCCAGTTGCAGGCCTTGCATGCAAAACTTTGGTTGATGTGAAGCCCAACCTGACAACCAATTTGCCCCCCAACCACTGGCCAAAGCCGCATTCAGGAGTGACAGGCAAACAGCACCAGCAGAGTAAGTTTGCTCAATTTCAGGGAATTTCAGGCATTCTTTTGGGCTTTCCACAACCACTACTGCCAAGACACCTGTTTCAAACTGATGGCTGGCTTTTGTGGCATCCACCACGTCTGTGCCGGCAGCTTCGGCCATGGATCGGGCCAACACGCCCAGCCGGCGCAGGGCGGCTTGTTCCAACACGACAAAGCGCCATGGCTCTAGCTTGCCATGATCCGGCGTGCGAGCGGCCATAACCAAAAGCGCTTCTAAGGCCTCTTTCCCGGGCACGGGACTGGTCATAATCTTTGCAGGGCGTGAACGGCGGGTTTTTAAAAAAGTCAATGCATCTGTCATAGTCACTGATTTGGTATATTGCGCATCGATTCACAAGGCCTGTGCCTAAAATTATACTATTTTAGCCATCAATGTTTAAGAGGAATGAAATTGCCCCAACTGATCCACCCAATCATCCAAAAAGGTTTGGAACCGCTCAGTTGGTTGGCGTTGGACGAATGCGCTGGCAAAGGGATCTGTGGCTACGATCGGACTGCCCGATAAGGCAGCAATTGTCGCATGTCCGCAGAACGGCACATATACTTCGGAGTACCCACCTTCATGCACCAGAACCAATCGCCCATCACAAAGTTCGGTGGCGCTGCGTTTGACGGCTGCTGTTATGGTGCCAAAGGTTTCTGCTGTTGCCATCATGCGCGAGAGTGGGTCAATTGCAGAAGCATCATAGCCACATGCAACAACGATGATATCTGGTTGAAATCTTTTCAGGGTAGGTTGCACAATTTGGTCCATCACGCGCATGTAAGTGGCATGGCCTGCCCCAGGTGGCAAAGGGATATTAATGTTGCTTTTGTCTGCGCCCCTGACCTC
>Ga0302131_1002167_pt1 | contig 10318 bp, 12 predicted proteins | sample CB9_20m_MG_FD_203105 | JGI IMG/M metagenome (GOLD analysis project Ga0302131, IMG submission 203105) | Marine microbial communities from Western Arctic Ocean, Canada - CB9_20m | ecosystem: Environmental > Aquatic > Marine > Oceanic | place: Canada: Western Arctic Ocean | collected 2017-09-19
AAGAACAGGCCCAGATAGTAACGGCGACACATTTTTGGACTCTCAAGGTACTAGCAAGCATGAAAAGATGTGGCTCCGCTCTTGGACTAACGATACCTACCTTTGGTATAGCGAAGTAGATGATAACAACCCGGCATCATTTTCTATCGCTGATTATTTTAGCCAGCTGAAAACCAATGAACGCACAGCATCAGACTCATTTAAAGATAACTTCCATTTTTCCCAATCAACCGAAGACTACAATCAGCGAACACAAAGCGGTATCACTTCTGGATATGGTATCAGCTGGGAATTTGTAAGTGCAAGTTCACCTCGACGTTTAATTGTGCGCTTTACAGAACCCAATTCACCTGCAGCCACCGCCAGTGTCAACAGAGGTTATGAGTTGAAATCAATTGATGGTATTGATTTTGTGAACGCCAGCGATGAAGCAGACGTTGACCAAATTAACGCTGCGTTGTTCCCATCTGATCCAGGACAAACCTTTAACTTTGTGTTTTCAGATGAATCTAAAAACGACGTGTTAGATATTAACTTAACCTCACAAAATATTGAATTGCAAACTGTTCAAAACGTAAAAGTCATATCCACAGATGCAGGTCAGATGGGCTATATGCAGTTCAATTCATTTATCCGGACAGGGCAACAGAGCCTCATTGATGGGTTTCAACAATTTGTTGACCAAGGTATCACTGAACTGGTCATCGATCTGCGTTATAACGGCGGCGGTTTGCTGGCGATGGCCTCGCAGGTTGCCTATATGGTAGCGGGCAGTGCGCAAACCAATAATCAAACTTTTGAAACACTTCAATTCAACGATAAATACCCTAACATAGACCCAGTGACAGGTAACACATTACGCCCAACCCCTTTCTACACCAGAGAAATTGATTGGACTACTAATCAATTTCTCAATGATAGCCCTTTGCCAACTGTTAATCTGACCCGTGTCTTTATACTGGCGACAGAAAATACCTGTTCGGCTAGCGAAGCAGTTATTAATGGCCTGCGGGGTATTGATGTTGAAGTGGTGTTAATTGGGAATAACACATGTGGTAAGCCCTACGGTTTTTACCCCACAGATAATTGTAGTACTACTTACTTCACTATTCAGTTTCAAGGCTTAAATGCAAAGGGATTTGGAGAGTATTCGGAAGGATTTTTGCCTGTCACCAGCCCGGAATTCAACGACCAGCTACCGGGTTGCACAGTTACTGATGATTTCACTCAAGTATTGGGGAACGAAAGTGAGGCACTTTTATCAGCGGCTATTGGATATGCTGAAACAGGTGTTTGTACAATTCAAAATAAACCTTTAAATAAAAGCGTAAATAACAAATTTTTACATAAATCGGGTATTGCCATCAAGACCCCAAATACTATTCTTGACTCAATTAAGATATTCACCCCTATTACCGAGCCAACAGAATTGTGAACAAGTACATACACAAAAGCATTTTGATCCTGGCTTCTTTGTTGGTGAACAGTTGCTCAGCAACACAACCTTTAGAATTTCTTCCGGCAAAGCTCGTCCAACCTTCAGAAGATAATCGCATAGTTCTAGAACATGCCATAGGCGACTTGTTTAATAGCCAACCAATAAAACTGGCTAATAACGTATTTACACAACAAAGCAAGGTTGTAATAGAGCGGCGTCTTGCCAAAGACAGCCGCGGCAATATGTTAGATGTGCGTGAAATTCGTGAGGCTGATAGCGTTTCTTTACTCACTAAAAATGGTCAATGTTATATCCGACATGACCAAACTGGAAATATCAAATTAGTTCACAATATCAATTGCCTCGCCACAAATAATTAAACAGCGAAAGTGACTAACAAGCAGTATCTCAAATCACCTCGTTTAAAAGTGATAACAACATCAAAAAGACACCAGTAATCGTTACTATTAACAGAAACAGAGTCCAGTTCGAAAATTATAAATTATGCTTGGTGTTGTATTTGAGTTGTTTCGACAGGCGTTTTCAGGTGAAGGTTGTGTATTTGACTGTTATGCCTGTGTGAGCAGAGTTCTCTGCTCACACAGGCTGCAACAAATAACGAGTAAAAGTGCTAATGGACGTTTTTTAGAAACGTTGTATCGACCAGTTGATGGCAATAATGCCAATGATTATCGAACCCAACTTAAGTCCGTATTTGGGATACCACTGCTTACTACGGCAGAAAAATAATACCGGTAGCAGTGCTAGTAGAATCATTAATTGTCCTGCTTCAACACCGATATTAAATGCCAAAATAGATAGCAGAGTATGCTGTTCACTTAAGCCCAGCTCGCCCAATACGCTGGCAAAGCCCATGCCGTGTAACAAACCAAATCCAAAGGTGATCAAACTAAGTTGCGTCACTAATGGCCACAAATTATTGAGTGCTGTGAGTACAATTGATAACGCAATACCAAATTCAACCCAACGACTAGAAGGAACAATCCAACCAAGTGCGGTAGCACTTAAGGTAACAGAGTGAGCAAGCGTAAATGCAGTAATAACCCATGCGGTATCTTTGACCACTTGGCTATTATTTAGCTTGGGTATCCATTTTCCATTTTGATAAATCAACACACTGGTAAGCACCAGCACAACCAAAAACAAAATATGATCAGTACCGATAAAAATATGCACAATACCTTGATAGACATAACTGCTTAACACGCTAAACCAATCACTACTTTGCAAATCGATGTTCACTTGTTGCTGATCCACTGATATGACTTGACTGGCTATACCTGTTTTATCCGAACCAATTCCAGTCAGGTTAATGATAAGTTTATGCTCTGGGTCTTGGGCAAACACGCCCGTGTATTTAATCACTAAGTCATCAATGTTCTGGCTTTTGCAATCAGTAATCAAAGCAACAGACAAGTAACCTTCGTCAAAATGGGTATCTGCTTGCAAACCTTCTGGCATCGTTAAGACACAGCGCTGTTGATTAGCTTGAAATGATAAATTGGCTTCAACAAACTGCAGTATTTGGTCTTTTTGGCTGACCACTTCTTGCCATTGCAACTGGCCATCGAGGTTATTATCAAGCTTAATCTGGCTATCTACGTCAAACCAACGTAATTGCAATTGACCTTGAATACTTTGTTCTTGATACGTAGACAAATCCAAATTTAAGTAGCCAGTGCTCATTTGGTGGGCTTGTATTGAACATGTGAAACTAGCCAGCAATAGCAACCAACATAAACGCATTAACACATTAACTCTCCTTTACTTTTACCGGCTGTTTAAGCATCATTGCCTGTGCTTTTTTATGCAACGCATAATCTTTATGGGATAGACTTTGAGCCAAATTTTGTTGCGCCCAAAACAACGCTTGTTCTGGATTGGGCTCAATATAAATATAAAATCTCGATAAGTCGGTAGCATGGTAAGTATCATTGCGTTGTAACCTTAAGGTGACCCGGTTTTTAGCAGATAATTGCCACTTCTGTAGGGTACCATTATGATTCGACTTTCGATTAGATTGGACTTCAGCCATAGCCAAGCGCATTAATAACGCATCATCTTGATACTCAACTTGTTGCACTATCTCGCCCAACCTATCTAACACATTTTCATATTGACCTAAGTCGAGTTGCGTATCTGCCCATTGGCTCATGTAGCTAATCGGAGTCTTTTCTAGGGGATAAGTATTCATCCAAACAGCAGACTGTTGGATTAGGTTTAATTGAGTTGCCATATCAGCAGCCAATTGTACTAACCATATGTTACTAGCTGCAATATTGTCAGTGTCATGTTGAAGTCTTTTTACTATAGGTTGTAATTTTGCATAAGCCGTTTTGACCTGATCCACGCCTTTTGCAGTTTGTAGAGAGCACGCTAGAGCAATGTCAACATTCGCCATTCCAATTAAACGCAAACAGGTTTGTTTAGCACTGTTATTTTCACCCATTAGTAACAGAACATTTGATTTCATCAACCATGCAGAAATAAAGGTTTCATCCAGTTCTAGCGCATTATCTAAGGCTTGTAATGCTCCTGTAAATTGATGTTGATGTTCTAAGACACGTGCTTTGTAATACCAATATTCTGGTTTATCTGCTTCGGTTTCTTCCAAGTTGTCTAACATCACGCTGGCCTGGCGCAAATGCAGGTTAGACGACCCCGCATATTGCGACTGCTGCAAATGCCATTCGACATTTTGTAAACTGACTCGCGTATTATTCAATGATTGGCTGGAATCCCAGCTCGCCACAACTTGATTAGCCGTTGGCCGATAAACCTCTGCTATACTGTTTAGACTAAACAATATAGCTAAAATAGGAACTAATAAATTAAGGATAATGCTATTGCGAAGTTGGATAAAATTTTGAATATAAATATGTGGCATGTCACCCTCACTGATTAAAAACGCCATCCATGGCCTAAACAAAAAACCTGTGTTAAAGGTTTTTTGCTCTCTTCCTGAGCCTAAACCGATTATTGATCACTGACCAATAAATAAATCATCATAGGAATTGGGGTTAATCACATCCTGAGTAAATTCCCTGCCGTTAGTTGGCAAAGGAGTATCGGTCTCATTTTGTGTAAAGACTGCTCGGCTATAGCTTGAAAAGCTCACGATCTGTTTTTCGATAGTGATATTAACCGCGGCAGTATCAGACGCTGAAGCATATTGGCTCGAAACGTCCGACACAGTAAAACTAAAACTATCGGTACCAGTGACGGTTGCATTTGGCTGATAGGTAAATGAACCATCAGAATCTATAGTTAAAGTACCTTTTGTAGGTGCTTCTGCAACAGCGAAACTAAGCGAGTCTCCATCTGCATCAGTACCCGAAAGCATATCAACAATAGCTACATCAGCTTGAGTGATAAGGTCAATCGATACCGCTACAGGTGCAGTATTAACAGCTGCAGCAGCATCGTCATCATAACTATCTCCACAGCTCATTAGCATCGCACCAATAGACAGAGCTAGATAAGTATTTATTTTAGTGAAGTGCATGTTCTTCTCCTTATTCAGAGCCAGCAAGAGGCAAAGCAAGATATGGGAAACGGCTCATCATCATAGTCGCATCAGAAGGTGCACCGTCAGTAAAGGGAACATTACCTACACTTGCATCATCAGGTGTACATAATCCTAAATCAGTGTCTGTTCCTGCTACTGGGATGGGGTAACATAAACGTCCCATTACCACACGCAGAGCAATATCAACCACATCATCACCAGGGCGACGACCATTAGGGAATCCAGCTAAATCATCACCGGCTACACCAAAAGATGATTGCTCTGCAGTAGCAGTAGCAGCAATAGCGGTATTTAAGCGCAGCATTTCAGATGGTGTAACAGTTGCTAATTGATTCACGCCTTCAAATCCAGTTAAAAACGCAGTCACTAAATCCACTCTTGGGAAGTTAGTAGGGGCTAATGTTTCAATATCTGCGCCTAGCGTTGTGTTCACCGCATCTCTAAACAGAATATTTAATAACTCTGGAAGTGATGGATGAGTCACGTAATCAGCAAATTGTGTATCATCTTTAGGGTGTGCGCTAGAAAACGTGTCTTTATCAGCTAAACCGATCACTAACTCGTTCACGAGTGGATTACCTAAACGTGAAACCTGCGTAAGTGCACCGCCGTTCACTTCAGTATTAGCAAAGCTGGCATTCGGGTTAAGAATACGTGCCTGAGGCAAACTTGCCGTTGTCCAAGCACCAATCGAACCATTACCATCAGCGGTAGCACAGACTTTAGGTATTTCAACGGCAATAGACGTGACGTTTTTATCAGCCAGATCATCGTTGCTACTGTCCTGTGTGATGCCACCAGGGAAACCATTACCATCATCTGCACCAGGTGCACTATCGCCTTCAACAGGCACATAATTGACTAAGTCAAAGGTCTTACCTAAGTTAACAACAAAGGCGTCTTTACGCTGGCCTACAAACACTTTACCCATACTGTCACATCCGGGAATAGCAAAATCATAAATGAAACTATCCGAATATTCACCGTAGGTAGCGCCATTGGTAAAGGTTTTATTACCAATATAATCAAGAGGCTTACCGAAAGAATTGGTACCTGAAGTACTATTGGTTAGTTGAGTACTAGTACCAGAAGATTGCGGACCAGTAACTAAGCTTAAGCTATAGCTTTCGCTAAAATTAGCATTTGCTTGATTGGCTGCGGTAATACCACCAATATTCTTTAATGGTACTTTAACACTGCGTTGGTTATCCGCAGGACCAATCATAAGTGCCACGCCTTCGTTATTGTTTGGCAGCATAGACTCAAATCTAAATTGGAAGGTCATGTCTTCAACAGCATCACCATCACTGTCGATATGAATGCTGTATACTGCAGCAGGATCCATAGCAAAATAATTGGGACCGCCATAAGCGTCTTGCAAAGGAATATAGTTAGCAATCATAGTGAGATATTCACCGCGCCCTTCTTCGTAACTATTGAAGGCATAAAAATCAGTAGAATCTAGTGTAGGTAAACGAGTAAGGTTAGGCGCTTCTCTGTGGCTAGATGCCATGGCAGATTGGGCGATAATGACTGAACTAATTAGACTTAATGCAAATGTTTTAGTGGTGCGTTTCATTGTTGTTCCTATTGTTATTAAACACTGTCGGAGGAACTAACGACCCAGTTGTTATATTGGATGCAGATAAATTGTTTTTTTATTAATAAAGAGTCAATAAAGTTTGTTTAGGCTGTTTTGAAAGAAGTAAATAACAAAAAAAAGCCCTTCAACTATTAGGTTGAAGGGCTTGAACCACATGATTGTTTAAATATCGAACCTGATCACAACATAACCAGCTCTGACACAAATAAGACCTCAGAAGGTGCGCCAGTTGTTGAACCACCCAATGGTTCGATGCTGACTGCCAACGCAGCAATATCTAAGGAATCAAATTGGCTAACCTTAGCCAATGATGCATGTCCTGATTGTGGTAATAACCCTAAAGAGATAGGGGCATTTCCATTACTCGGAACCATCCATAATTGATAGTCGTTTAAGGTTTTAGCCTCGACGAGTTCAGTCGCCTTGATATCGATAGTGTGGGTAAACACCTCGATTAACCATAAGGGTTTATTGTCAGCGTTTTGCACAACAGTGAGACGTTCAGGCGAAAACACGGTTGGAGCTTGTGGGTTTAGCATTAATACAGCCAGCAAAATCGAGGCAGCAGCAGCAAATATAGTTGTCGAACGCCACCAATTAGCTCTTTTTTGTAACTTAACAACATTGGAAGCCGCTGTTTTTGGAGATACACCATCCAATCTTGCTACCACTTTTTCCCAGACAATAGGATCCGGTGATACAGGCTTTAACTGCTCACCTAAACTATTGATGTAATTTTCCCATTGATGGGTAACCTGCTTTATTTCAGGGTAGCGCAGCTGTAATTTTTGAAAACGTATCCTTGCCTGTCCTCTTAATGTGCCGAGCACATATTCAGCGGCTAACGCATGTTGCAGTTCTTGATTAAGATAATTCATAATCCTAGACACCTTTTAAGTGATTGCATACCTCGTCTAATTAGACTTTTAGTGGTGCCTAATGGAGTTTCGGTGTGATGTGTGACCTCTTGATGAGTCAAGCCACGAAAAAATGCTAAATGAATGGCTTGCTGTTGCTGTGTTTCAAGTTCTTTAAGGCAAAAATCTAATTCTTTTTTTTGTTCATGTGATAAATCCTGTAACTCACCTGCAGCAGAAAACTCTTCACCCTTTATCTCTTCTTCACCACGTACTTTGTGATAACGAATGAGATCAAAGGCACGATAGCGAACAATACTGATCATCCAGGTCAACACAGTTCCCCGGCCCGGGGTATACTCTCCAGCATTGTGCCAAATTCGGATGAATGCCTCTTGCAAAGTATCTTCAGCGCGATCTTTTCTACCTAATATCTTTAGGCTTACGGCATAGAGCTGTGAACTGGTAGCAGTATAAAGTTGCTCAAATGCTTGCCGATCACCTGTTGCGATTTTACCAAGTAAATGTAAGTTTTCACTGTTATCCATCATATTACCTAAGACTTATATTATTACGAACAATCCTAACAGTTAAACGGCTTACTTTAGAAGTTGGATGCAAGTAAAGGCAAAACTATAAACAGAAGATAAAAATTAATAGCACATATTTACTTTGAACTTGTAAAATCTGAGTGCCAACAAAAGCTGATAATAGTAGGGTAAAGTCTGAGAGAGCTCCGTAAATTTTAAAACTTAAAAACTTGATCGTGACACAGCGATTAATGAATTCATTTCATCCATCGCTACTTCTCAGTGCTTTTTTAACAGTATGAGCTGTTTATCTTTATATGCTCATAGTCCAATAAATTGATTAGACTGTGTATTGCAGTTTTTAATGGAATTTGCCTGATAACGCCTATGTCTTCCAGCCACTTTTACCGCTAAACCAAGTAACAATAATAAGTATTGTGCAGCCAGCGCTATGAAAGGTGATACTTTTAGTCGTGAGAGTTTCTAGTGCCACAACTGTTCATCATTAATCCTGTTTTCAAATCTTTAAAGCTTCCTTAAATTTGCATTCGTGTGGTATTTACTTTGCAACTTTTTTTGATAAGTACTGTATTTTATTAAAAGAGGTTGCCAGTAATCATGGCTCTTTTTCACGTTCAGAATAAGCTCTAGACGTCTCGGTTTGTCTGGCTTGCTCTCACGCCTCTATCTTATTTTTTCATCTTTTAAGATTCCACCATATCACTACTGTACCCAATCAAACGTATGTTTCATACCTAGTTGATAAAGTGACTTGACTGAAAACTAAGAAGTACACCGCTTCTTTTCAAAAGTTTTTTACTTTGCCAAAAAGTCGAAGTCAAGTGACGCTAACAGTTTAAACCAATGGATCCTAAAACCTGCATCTGTGACGATAACTAGTTTTACATTTTTAAATAGCATTGCTTTAAATTTTGCATAAAAACCGATGGGTTTTAGGTTTTTCCTGCAGACTCATCGGATGAATTTCTTCATAAAGCATTAACGAACCGAATATTGCTATACACAATCACTCGCATTCCAATTCAATCGTTTCAGGTTCGCTATATTACGCGGAATTACCTTCGCCAGTTACTAGAGTGGTGTTTGATAAATTCACAACATATCGCCAACTAGTGATTAACCCGTCTAAAGAAAACCAGAGTACTTATAATACTCCGATTAATACAGTGACGCCAAAAACTCATGACATTCTGTTATTTCCCTCAGACTTAACTCATCAAGCCGAATCTAATTTATCAGACAAACCTCGATACTCAATCGCATTTAACTGTTTTGTCAAAGGTAAGTTAGGTGATTTAAGGGACGTATCTCAGTTTAACTTATAATATTTATTAGTTAATAAAAAAAGGCGCTTATCTCACGATAAGCGCCTTTTCAATTTTTGTTTACTAAAGCAATTAAGCTTTAGTAACAACGTCTACTAACATCCAGTTTTTGGACTTAGACAAAGGACGACATTCGCGAATTATCACTACGTCTCCTTCGTTACATTGGTTAGTTTCGTCATGTGCGTGTAGCTTGGTAGTGCGTTTGATGAATTTCCCATAGATTGGGTGCTTCACTTTACGTTCTACTACAACAGTGATGGATTTCTCCATTTTGTTGCTAACCACACGACCTTGTACTGTACGACTAGTTTGTTCAGTCATCTTACGCTCCTACTGGGGCTGAAGACTTTTCAGTCAGAATGGTCTTAACACGCGCGATAGTGCGACGCACTTTACGAAGACCGTCAGTTTTTTCAAGCTGACCTGTGCTCGCTTGCATACGCAAGTTGAACTGTTCACGAAGCAAACTAAGTAGCTCTGCGTTCAATTCTTCTACGCTTTTTTCTTTCAGTTCTGTGGCTTTCATTACATCACCGTCCGAGTTACGAAAGTTGTTTTAAATGGCAACTTAGATGCGGCCAATGCAAACGCTTCACGTGCTACTGATTCTGGAACACCTTCCATTTCGTAGAGCACACGACCCGGTTGAATTTGGCATACCCAGTATTCAACGTTACCTTTACCTTTACCTTGACGCACTTCCAGGGGCTTCTCAGTAATTGGCTTGTCAGGGAAAACTCGTATCCAAATTTTACCTTGACGTTTAACGGCACGTGTCATAGCACGACGAGCTGCTTCGATTTGGCGCGCAGTCATTCGACCACGTCCTACGGATTTGAGTCCGTAAGTTCCGAAACTTACACTGTCACCCGTAGCATAACCACGGTTGCGACCTTTATGCATTTTACGAAACTTCATACGTTTAGGTTGTAACATAATTAGCCCTCACGCTTAGGAGCACGGCCTTTCTTCTTAGGTGCGGCAGCTGGCT